>Ga0137310_102517_pt1 | contig 10275 bp, 9 predicted proteins | sample NAcewiD2O_June_2_FD_97183 | JGI IMG/M metagenome (GOLD analysis project Ga0137310, IMG submission 97183) | Mouse cecal microbial communities from Vienna, Austria - N-Acetylglucosamine amended D2O_June | ecosystem: Host-associated > Mammals > Digestive system > Large intestine > Cecum | place...
GTAGACCTGATTCCGGCAAATATTGAGCTGTCCGGCATGGAAATCACGCTTGTAAACGCCATGAGCCGGGAGTTCACCATGAAATCTTATCTAAGTGAGCTGAAAAAGGATTATGACTATATCCTGATTGACTGTATGCCGAGTCTGGGTATGCTCACCATCAATGCGCTTGCGGCGGCGGACAGCGTAATCGTTCCGGTGCAGGCGCACTATCTCCCCTTAAAGGGAATGACGCAGCTTATGAAAACCATAGGCAAAGTGCAGCGGCAGATTAACCCCGGTTTAAAGGTGGACGGCGTGTTATTGACGCTGGCAGATATGCGGACAAACCTTGCCCGTGCAACAGCCGACAATCTAAAGCAGAATTACGGGAGGGTAATCAAAGTGTACCAGACAGTTATCCCCGTTGCAGTGAAAGCGGCGGAAACCAGTGCCGCAGGGCAGAGCATTTACAGCTATGACAAAAACGGTGCGGCGGCAAAGGCGTATGGAGCATTTACGAGGGAGGTGATACGCAGTGGCGAAAGAAATAAAAATGCCGCTTCCCTCAGCCGCTGACCTGTTCAGCACACAGGAGGAACGGGACAATGAAAGCCGGGAATCCGTCAGGGAAATCCCGTTGGGGGAAATCAGCGATTTTCCCAACCACCCGTTTAAGGTGAAGATGGACGAGAGCATGGCGGATATGGCAGAGAGCGTAAAGCAGTACGGCGTTCTGGTGCCTGCCCTTGTCCGGGAAAAGCCGGAGGGCGGCTATGAAATGATAGCCGGACACAGGCGTAAAATGGCGAGCGAGCTTGCGGAGAAAAAGGAGATACCGTGTATTGTCCGTAACTTGACAGATGATGAAGCCATTATAATCATGGTAGATTCCAACCTGCAAAGGGAGCAGATATTGCCGTCAGAGAAAGCATTTGCCTACAAGCTGAAATTGGACGCAATGAAAAGACAAGGACAGCGGACTGATTTAACTTCTCGACCAGTGGGCGAGAAGTTGTATAGCGTTGAAGTGTTAAGTAAAGATGTCAACGATAGTGCCAGACAAATTCACCGATATATCCGCTTGACCGAGCTTATCACACCAATTCTGGATATGGTTGACAGCGGCAAGATTGCCATTCGCCCAGCGGTAGAGTTGTCTTACCTGCCGAAAGAGCAACAGACTATTCTGCTTGACACCATGCAGTTGGAGGACTGCACACCGAGCCATGCACAGGCAATCAAAATGCGTAAATTTGCAGATGAGGGGAGGTTGAACGAAGATGTGATACTCTCCATCTTGTCAGAGGAAAAGGGGAACCAGAAGGAGCAGTTTCGTATGCCGAAAGAGCGTATCAGCAAATATTTTTCACCGGGGACGCCTGCGAAACAAATGGAAGATACGATTGTAAAGGCACTGGAGCTGTACCGGAAACGGGAGCGGAGTAAGGACAGGGAACGGTAACAATGAGGCTCTCCGCCACGGGGCAACTATGCCCTTTTGCGGATAGCCTTTTTTACCGTTTCCCCCTTCCCACACCCTACCCCTTTCAGCTACCAGCCGAATACCAGCCGAAAAAACAATAAGGAGCCGGTGGCTATCCTTTTTCTGGCTGGCACAATAGAACCAACAGTTTACCAACCCTGCATACCGCAGGGATTTTTTTCGTACAGGAAACAGCGTTCCTTGCACGAAAACCCTCCGGGGGATTGCACTGCGGCGGAGCGGAATTATGTTGCTGGCGCAACCCGCCGCAGGCAGGGAATCCTGCCGGAGCAGGATTCTAATATAAGTCAAAAAATAAAATGGAGGTAAGTAGATTGAAGAAGTTAAAAGAAAGATTGAAAAGAGGGCTTGCCCTGATGATAGCGGCGGCAGCCATTGTTTCCGTCCTTCCGTCCATGAACGTGTCGGCGGCGTCGGAAACGGCGAAGATTACCTTTGCGTACTGCCATGACGGGGCAGGCAATGTCATCAAATACCAGCAGACTGTTACCCATGACGGGAGGGTATGCGGCGAGGCAGGGGAATCAAGAACCCGTATCTATGCGGACGGGGAGCCTGCCTTCTGCATCCAGCCGGGAGTGCCGCTTCACACTGGGAACACTCTGCGGGCAAATGCGTCCGACACATGGAACGCCTTAAGCGGGAGCCAGAGGAACGCCGTGAACCTTGCGCTTTTATACGGTTCTCAGGGCAGCATGGGGAGCCTGCCCGGTTCCGAGGACGAAAAAGTGGTTGCTACGCAGATGGTCATATGGGAGATCGTGACCGGGTGCAGGAACGCCAATGCCCCGTATAACCAGACGGATAGCAAGTTCTACAACAGTATCTGTGCGAATGGGGCGAATGGCGGCGTGTCCGCAGCGTACAGCCAGATTGTGGCGGGTATGCAGGAACACGGGACAATCCCAAGTTTTGCATCCACTAATCGAAATGATGTTGTAAAGGAGCTTTCATGGGACGGGGACAAGTACGTTGTGAAACTGACGGATACGAATGGGGTTTTATCAAAATATAACTTCACTTCATCCAACAGCAATGTATCCGTGAGTGCGTCCGGCAATACCCTCACTGTCACGTCCAAAAAGGCGGTGACGGAGGACGTGCTTTTAAGCGCAACCAAGAGAAGCCCGGCAGTTAGCGGCACACTGGTAGCCTATGGCGATGCGTCCTTGCAGGACGTTGTTGTGGGCGTGGAGAGCGCAGCCGACATTACGGTATATCTGAGCGTGAAAATCCCATACGGCCATGTGCAGATTGTGAAAACGTCCGAGGACGGTATTGTGGAGGGGCTGCGGTTCCGCATTACGGGCAACGGCATTGACAAGACAGTGGTTACGGGGAAGAACGGGAAGATTAAGGTGGAGAAGCTGAATCCGGGAACCTATACTGTGACCGAGCTGACAGAGGAACGCTATGAGCCGCAGAAATCGCAGAAAGTGACTGTTTCGGGCGGGCAGACTGCAAAGGTGGAGTTCTCCAACATCTTAAAGCGTGGGGATTTAAAGGTAATCAAAGGCTCCGAGGACAATCTGGTGGAGGGCGTGAGGTTCCATTTATACGGGACAGCCCTTTCCGGCGCAGCCGTGGATGAATACGCAGTGACCGACAGGAACGGCGTGGCGATGTTCTCTAACATCCTCATTTCCGGCTCCACACCGTACACCCTTGAGGAAGTGGATACCGCAGTCCGCTATGTCATCCCGGAAAAGCAGAGCGTCACAATCAAGTGGAAAGAAGTCACCAGCGCAACCGTGACCAACATCCTGAAAAAGTTCCGTGTTAATGTGACAAAGACAGACAGGGAAAGCGGGGAGCCGCAGGGTGACGCAACGCTGGCGGGCGCAGTGTATGGCATTTATGACGGGGACACCCTGATTGACACCTACACCACCGACAGCGAAGGGAAATTCACCACAAAGTATTATATCTGCGGCTATGACTGGAGTGTCCGTGAGATTACCCCATCCGAAGGGTATCTTTTGGATGAAACCATATACCATGTAGGGGCGGAGCCGGAGAATTATACGATTGAACTGAACACCACTTCCAATGACGTGACGGAGCAGGTCATCAAAGGGCGCATTTCCATCATCAAGCACACCGATGACGGCAGCACACAGATTGAAACGCCGGAGGAGGGCGCAGAATTTCAGGTATATTTGAAGCGTTCCGGCAGCTATGACAACGCGAAAGAGAGCGAGCGGGACATTCTTGTATGCGATGAGTACGGCTATGCGGAAACAAAAGACCTGCCTTACGGCGTTTACACCGTCCACCAGACCAAAGGGTGGGAAGGCAGCGAGCTGATGAAGGACTTTGACGTGTATGTCAGCAAAGACGGGGAAATCTACCGCTACCTGATCAACAACAGGCCGTTTGCGTCCTATATCAAGATTGTGAAGAAAGACGCTGAAACCGGGAACACCATCCCCCTTGCAGGCGCAGGCTACCAGATTTATGACAGCGCAGGGGAGCTTGTCACCATGAAATACACCTACCCGGAGGTGACGGTGCTGGATACGTTCTACACCGGGGCGGACGGATACCTGATTACGCCGGAGGAGCTGCCTTTTGGGGATTATACTATGGTTGAAGTGCAGGCTCCCTATGGCTATGTGCTGGATTCCACACCCATCCCGTTTACCGTGACGCAGGAAAATTCCACCGAGGAAAGCGGCGTCACCGTTGTGGTGACGGAGCAGAAGAACGTGCCGCAGAAAGGAAGAATCCTTGTGTCAAAGACCGCCGAGGAGTTTGCTGGCGTGCAGGTTTCCGGTGACGGCTTCATCGACAAAGACGGGGATTTAACCGAGGACGGCAGCATCTATACCCCGGTCTATGAAGTGGCCGGGAAAGCGGGGGCAGTATATGAAATCATCGCCGCAGAGGACATTGTGACGCAGGACGGAACTTTGCGTGCAGGCGCAGGGGAAGTCGTGGACACCGTTACCACCGATGAGGAGGGGAACGCAGAGACGAAAGAGCTGTATCTGGGAAAATATAAAGTCGTGGAAGTGACTGCGCCCGATGGCTGTGTGCTGAATATCGAAGCCCATGAAATTGATCTGGTCTATGCGGGGCAGGAAGTTTCCGTGACGGAAACCGACACCGCCTTTTACAATGAGCGCCAGAAAGTGACGGTTGACTTAACAAAAGCACTGGAGCAGGACGAAGCCTTTGGCATTGGGAACAAAGGGGAAATCCAGAATGTTGCCTTTGGGCTGTATGCCGCAGAGGAGTTGACCGCTTCCAATGGCGAGATTATCCCGGCAGACGGATTGATTGAGATTGTATTCTGCAACACGGACAGCATGGCATTTTTCGCAAGCGACCTGCCTTTTGGCAATTACTATGTGAAAGAGGTATGCACCGACCAGCATTATATCCTTTCCGATGAGAAATACCCGGTGGAGTTCTCCTATCAGGGGCAGGATGCGGCACTTGTAAGCATCCATGTGCAGGACGGGGAACCCATTGAAAATGAGCTGCTCCGTGGAAGAATTGAGGGAATCAAGGTGGATACGGAGGACAAGCCGCTGGAAAATGCCACCATTGGCCTGTTTTCGGCAGGAACGGAGGAATTTACCGAGGAAACCGCCCTGCTTGTGTCCATAACCGGAAAGGACGGGGCGTTTGCCTTTGAGGACGTGCCGTTTGGAACCTATATCGTGCGGGAGATTGCGGCACCCACCGGGTATGTGCTGAATGAGGCACTGCACTATGTATCCGTGACCGTGCATGAAGAAGTGATTGAGGTTAAAATTACGGATAAGCTGATTATCGGCAGCGTCCGTCTGACAAAGGTTGACGCAGACTACCCGGCAAACAAGCTGACAGGTGCAGTCTTTGAGCTGTATCAGGACACGGACGGGAACAAGAAGTTTGATTCCAAAAAGGACACACTGATTGCCGAAATCCCGGAAATCTCCGAAGGCATTTACCAGACGGACGGGTTATTGTATGGCGGTTACTTTGTAAAAGAAAAGACAGCGCCGGAAGGGTTTGTGCTGGATGAAAATGCTTATTTCTTTGAGGTAAACGAGGACGGGAAGATTGTGGACGTGGAGAATGAGGCAGGCGTCGGGTTCATTAACAAGCCGATTACCGGAAAGCTGGAATTGACAAAGACGGACGTATCCGACGGGAAGCTGCTCCCCAACGCAAAGTTCCGCATCAAGGATGAGGACGGGAACGTGGTTACAACGGGCGTGACCGACAAAAACGGGCTTGCCACCTTTACGCTCCGCTATGGGAAGTACACCTATCAGGAATATGACGCACCGGAAGGCTACCTGATTGACGAGAGGGAGTTCCCGTTTGAAATCAAAGAGGACGGGCAGGTTGTGAAAGCAGCTATGACCAATGAGAAAAAGCCCGTGGAGATTATCACCACGCCAAAGACGGGCGATGAGAGCAACGTGGGATTGTGGATAGCCTTATCTGCATTATCCGTGGCAGGGATCGGCGTGTTCGGCGTTTTGGCGGCAATGAGCAGGAAAAGAGAAGGACAGGAGGACTAAGCGTATGAAAGTAAAGACAGGAATCAGCATTGCACTTGTGGCGTTTATCGTTGGTACGGCGGTATTCTTGAAAATCCGCAGGAAGAAAGCGTAAAACAAATCCATGCAGTCACTAAAGTAAATCTATGCAGGAAGCGTTACGGGGCGGCGATAAGCCGCCCCTTTACATACCGGAGGAAAGGAGGTTTTAGACAGTGCAGAAATTCAATACCGGGATTGCAGAAAGGTTCGGCATAACCGCCGCCCTGCTGTTGGAGCATATCTGGAAAGAGGTGAAAGAAAACGAGTTCCACAATAGATACTGCTATGAGGGGAACACATGGATGAGATGCAGCAAAAAGGCGTTTACCGTGCATATGCCCTATCTCAGCAGGGGCATGGTCAAGTGCGGGATTGGCAGGCTGAAAAAAGCCGGGATTCTGGTGCAGGGCGAACACAACGAGAGCCGCTTTGACCGGACGGCGTGGTATGCCTTTACCGAATATGGGAGAAAGGTCATGGAAGAAAGCGAGGACAAGGAGCATGGGCGATAAACAGGAAAAGCGTATGGTGGAAAACTATGAGATTACGCAGAGCATCCCCATCGGGGATAAAGAGGTTGTCTTAGGCGTGGATGAAAAGGCGGAAATGCCGTACCTCTGCGCCTTTTATACCAGCAATGAGCTTTTCGGCTCTTACACGGACTGCATGGTGGCAGATGACTATGTGGAGATTGTGGAGATGTTTGCGGAGCGTGTGAAGGCGCAGTGCGTGAAGATACGGGAGGAGCAGGCGAAAGTGACCGTGCCGAGGGAGGTTATTACAGCCGATATGTGCCTGCCGCTTAAAAACGATGACAGTCTGGAGGGGAAGGTTGCCGCAGTCAGGACAGACAGCATCCGGCCGGAGTACCGTTCTGCAGAACACCAGTTAGTCTTAGTGACGGGCGGCAACGGGGCGAGGGGTGGCGCACGGGGGAGTGCCTGCTTCTGCACGAACCTTTACACCGGGGAGAGGAGCAGGTGGGAGCGGTACGACATGCAGGGCGAAGTAAAGCCGGAGTGTCTGCCGGGATGGGCAAAGGAACGCTTTGCCAAAATCCAGAAACAGGAGGCGGCGAAAGCTGCCCCGAATCAGAATCAGAATAAAAATAAGGACATGGAGGTGCGTTGAATGGACAGTTTCAGAACCAATGCGGGGTTTGTCATCACGACATCCATCCCCGTGGGAAATGCGGAGTTTGTTTTGGGCGTAAACATGAAGAACCCCAATTCCTTTGTCACATGGGAGTGCAAGGGACAGACGGATTACTTTTGGGGGCATTATACGGACAGCCTTTTAAAAGCGACAAAGGATTTGTGCCAGCGGGCAATGGACGAGGTTTTGTATCTGGAGCAGAAGGAGGAAAAAGCGGCGCAGAGGAACCCGGACAGCGGCTATCGTCTGGCGGCAACCGTAACATACGGGGACAGCAGCGCAGCGATCCAGTTCCCGACGCAGGAATTGGCGGATGTGCTGGGGAGCATAGGAATCACGCAGCCACCGGAAAAGGTCTATATCAAAGGATATTCAGACATAAAAGTGCAGTTGCACAACGGTGAGGGAAAAGTGGCGGACGCACTGGTGAGGCTGTTCCGGGATGACAATTCGCTCCGCATGGTGAACGAGGTTGCAAAGGCGGTGTTCCATTCTGACTTCCGGGTGTATGAATGGGTGGAGAAGAACCTGCGGGATGGCCGCTACCAGTCCGTGGAGGACGTGCTGCGTGACGCAGTGGACTATGGGAAGTATTTAAAGGATATTTCCCACAAACAGAAAAAAGCAGGCGGAAGGGAGGAACGCTGATATGGAAATCCGGGCAATGGCGCAGGAGGAACAGAAATACACCTACAAACAGAGTATGCAGATTCAGGGGCAGACCGGGAGCATCGGGTATCTCCGGGGCGATTTTGGGAGCCGGGGGAATGAATTTCACACCACATGGAATGAACACAGGCAGACGCTGAAAACAGGGGAATTTCAGGTGGAGTTTGACGATGTGATTAACGCCCTGCGCTCTGAAGAATACGGGCTTTTGGAGAGCCGAAGTAAAATGAGCAGTTATGCAGGAAATTACCCCGACAGCGCATTTCCGGGGAATTGTGGTACGGAGTACGGGTTCCGTGTGGATACGGAGAAACACGCCTATCTGATACGGTGCAACCCTATAAAGGGGGATTATAATTTCTACTGCTTCTGCTATGTAAAAGAATGGCTGGACAGCCACATGAAAAAGGCAAGGCAGGGCATACGCTTTATTGACCCGCACTACAAAGAGCTGTTCCGCATCCCGGACGGGGAAAAGATTCTCATTACGACCGGATGGGGCGAGAAGAATGAGCGTGTTTGCAGGTTCATTGACGAGTACCATAGCGAGATTGGCAGTAATTTATATCATATCTGCGAGTTTGCCGAGCGCATGGAGCAGAGCGGGGCAACCTATGAGCCAGTGCAGGCAGAGCCACAGAAAAATAAAAATATGGAAAGGTAGGTAAATTTATGGCGCAGATGAACAATAAATATGTCCGTTCCCTCTCAAAGCTGATGGAGGCGGGATTTAGCGATGAAAAAGCAATCCTTGCCATGACGATGGACGATATTCTGGCACTGCCGGGCATTTCCGTGGCGGAGATTGTGATGATAAACGGGATTCAGAAAGCGGTGAAGGCAAACAAGGTTATCACGTTTTTGGGCGGCGGCGAGGTATAGAGGGAAAGGCAGGTGCAGTTATGGCGAGATATAACGCAATGGAGGAACATTTTGAGGAAATCACGGTGCTTGACAAGCCTGCGCTGTTCACGGGCATCCGCATAGAACGGGAGACGGTGCCGAAAGGCTTGTATCTGTATGAGGTGCGGGGCGATGATGACGGAGGCGGCGATCCGGTGCAGATTGCAAGGGGAATCATGGTGAACCACTTCGGGAGCATTATCACCCATGAGCCGATTAAGCTGCCGCCGGACGGTAAAGGAATTTCAGGAGAAATACCCGCCAGCAAGGAAAAAGGAAAAGGAACGGGAAAGATAGGGGGAGAGGCACGTTGGCAAAAAAGAGATTTGACGTTATCACGGAGCTGTACGCAGAAGCCGTAAAGGAAGTGACGGCAACGCCGGAAAACTGGATGGCGTTCCTTCGTTCCTCCTGTCGCAATTACCGCCTGCCCTTTGACGAGCAGCTCTTAGTCCATGTGCAGCGTCCCGACGCTGCCGCAGTCTTGCAGATGGAGGACTGGAACCGGAAGTTTGGGCGTTGGGTGAAGCGGGATTCCAAAGGGATTGCGGTCATTGACAAAAATGCGAAAACCATGCGCCTGAAACACTACTTTGACATCTCCGACACGCAGGAGGGACGCTACCGCCGACTGGTGCGCCCCGTGCCTTTGTGGGAGGTAGGGGAGAAATACAGGCAGGACGTGCAGGAAACCCTTGCAAATGCTTTCGGCGTGTCCGGGGAAATGTTAGACTTTGCGGGAACCATACTGGAGGCGGCGGGGAACGCAGCCGATGACAACATCGCAGACTATTTAAAGGATATATTGGATTACCGAAAGGACAGCTTTTTAGAGGAACTGGACGAGTACAGTGTGGAAGTGCAGGCAAAGAGCCTTTTATCAAGCAGCATTGCCTATATGGTAATGGTGCGGTGCGGCATAGACACGGAAACCTATCTGGATAAAGACGATTTCCGAAATATCACGGACTTCAATACGCCGGAGCTTGTGAACATCTTCGGCACAGCCACCAGCGACGTGGCGGAAATGGCGTTGGGGGAAATCTCCGACACCATCCTGAAACTGCAAAAAGAGGAAAAAAGAAGGAACCGCACATTTGCAGGGGGAAATGCAGGCAGGTATAATGAAGGCGAGAAAGAAAAAAACAGCACTTCGGAAAGGGGGTTTGATGATGAGAGAGATAGCATACAGCAGACAGGGCGAATACCTTCTGCCGGACATCACCGTGCCGGACGAACCGGAAACACACGTTGGGAAGTACGGCTCACTGCGCCGGAATTACCTGAAGGAGCAGCATTACGGGATATTCTTAAGCCTGCTGACGCAAGGGAAGATGAACCAGCACCTGAAGGAAACGCAGGAGGAGGCGCAGGGCAGGATGGAGCAGATCGTGTCGGAGATGGCAAAGTCGCAGGAGGTGACGGAGGAACTGAAAGCGAAAGACCAGATGTTGTGGCTCCAGATGACGAACAACATCCGGCAGGCAGCGGAGGAAATCGTGATGAGCGAACTGGTTTACA
>Ga0137310_102518_pt1 | contig 10266 bp, 8 predicted proteins | sample NAcewiD2O_June_2_FD_97183 | JGI IMG/M metagenome (GOLD analysis project Ga0137310, IMG submission 97183) | Mouse cecal microbial communities from Vienna, Austria - N-Acetylglucosamine amended D2O_June | ecosystem: Host-associated > Mammals > Digestive system > Large intestine > Cecum | place...
CGATCCACTATGACTGGGGCAAAGAGGCGGATGCCAGTGACTTGAACAAGGCTGTGCTCTACTCTCTGATCTTCCGGATCCTGAACGCGGTGGCTCCGTGTGAGAAATATGAGAAAGGCATCGCTTCTGTTGAGAACATCAACGACGTGATCGAGAAGGCCAAAACCCAGTTCGCGGACACCGTGAAAGCCTGGGGAAAGAAGTACAAGAGAGAAGAGCTGATCTACACCATGGGAAGCGGCGCCTGCTACGGCGAGGCTTATTCCTTTGCCATCTGTCTGCTGATGGAGATGCAGTGGATCCACTCCAACTGTATTCACTCCGGCGAGTATTTCCACGGGCCGTTTGAGGTGACGGATTTCGATGTTCCGTTTATCATTGTTAAGGGCCTCGGAGCCACAAGACCTCTGGACGAGAGAGCGCACAACTTCTGCCAGAAGTACTCTGACAACATCATGCTTGTGGATTGTGAGACCTTTGATATGACCGGAATTGACGAGGAAGTGAGAGAGTATTTCGCTCCCCTGGTAGCAGGCGCTGTTCTTCGCTCTCTGGCTGACGCTTTCGCCTACGAGAGAGGCCATGATCTGGGCGTTCGCCGCTATATGTGGAAGATGGAGTATTAATCGATTAATATTTCTGATCAAAGTGATGGGGACGACGGGGTTCTGGCGATTAGAAGGGGCTTGAATTCCGTCGTTTTCTAAAATGAGAAGATAAAAAGGAGGAAATGAAAATGAAGATGAAGCGAGCGATGGCATTGGCACTTGCGGCAGCCATGAGTCTGTCCTTAGCGGCATGCGGCGGCAGTGATTCCGGGAACCAGCCGGCGGCAGGAGGAAATGAGGCGGGGGCCAATACGTCAGGAGGCAGCGCGGGGGGGGAAAATCAGGCAGCCCCGGCAGAGGGAGATAAGGTGGTTATCAACTTCTTCCACCGTTGGCCCAATGACCCCAAGAACTCCATGTTCAATGAGCTGATCCAGCAGTATATGGCGGAGAATCCAAATGTGACCATCAACATGGACTGCATTTTAAATGACCAGTATAAGGAGAAGATCCGCATGGTGGTCAGCACCGACGAGGTGCCGGACATCTTCTCTTCCTGGTCAGGAACCTTTGCCCAGGAGATGATCGCTTCCGGCAACGTGGCTTCTCTCAACGACATGTATGAGGCGGACACAGAGTGGTCCGGAAAGATCGCCCAGGCCAGCGTTGACGGATTTACCTTTGACGGACAGATCTACGGTGTGCCCTGGTCCCAGGACGGCAAGGTATTTTTCTACAACAAGAAGATTTTCGCTGACAACAATATCCAGATCCCAACTACCTGGAACCAGTTTATCGGTGTCCTGGACACGCTGAAGGCGGCTGGGTACGAGACTCCTGTTGTGGAGGGACTGTCTGACAGTTGGGCCATCCTTCATTATCTGGGAACCATGAACCAGAGGATGGTGGATCCCCAGGTTCTCGCCAAGGACTATGACGCTGCCACAGGAGAATTTACAGACCCGGCTTATGTGGAAGTCCTCAACAAATGGCAGCAGCTTGTTTCCTACATGGGCGACACCTGTGTGGCCATTGACCATGAGACCGCCAGAAACACTTATTTCGCCACAGGGGAAGCTCCTATTATGTATCTGCAGCTGGCGGAGATCCCCCATATAGAGAAAGTGATTCCGGAAGATTTCGAGTACGGGTTCTTTAACTTCCCGGCATTTGAGGAAGGAAAGGGAGACACAAAGGCTTTGACAGGGGCTCCGGAGGGCTTTATGATAAGCAATAAGACAAAGTATCCGGAAGAGTGCCAGAAATTCTTAAAATGGCTTGTGAGCAAGAACGGCGGCGAGGCCCTGACTACCAAGTGCGGCGACATCTCCAGTGTTGACGGCGCTGTTGACGAGACCAACGCGCTCCCGGCTCAGCTGGAGGCCATGGACATCATCAAGTACGCGTCATTTTTGGCCCCATGGTTTGACAATGCCTGCGACGCTTCCGTCTACACTGTATACAGCCAGGGCGCTCAGGCCATCGCCACAGGCGATGAGACACCGGAAAGCGTTATGAAGCAGGTTCAGGAGGCAGCGGCTTCCATTCACTAAAATCACGAACTTGACGGCAGGGGGAGGGGAGGAGAAGCCGCTCCCCCATTTCGCGAAAAGATGGGATGGATTTAATTGAAGAAGAGAAGAAATATAGAAGCCCTGGCATTTACGGTGCCGGCTTTAATGATATTGGGAGTGTTTGTGTTTTATCCCCTGGTCAGAAATATTATCTACAGCTTTCAGTCCTTTACCCTGTCCTCTGTAACAAAGGAGTGGGTGGGGCTGAAGAATTATGCCACGCTTCTGTCAGATAAGATTATTCTGACCTGTCTGAAAAACAATATTTTGTATGCCCTGATCTCCATTGTGATCCAGGTTGGGTTCGGGCTGGTGCTGGCGGCTGTTCTGGAGGATGTGGCTTTCCGCAAGCTGGCCCCCACTTTGAGAAGTATTTATTTTATTCCCACCGTGATTTCCATGACCGTGGTCTGCCTGCTGTTTGATTTTGTATATAATCCTCAGATGGGCCTGCTCAACAGTTTTCTTGAGATGATCGGCTTAGAGAGCCTGACGAAAATATGGCTGGGAAGTAAGAAGACAGCCATGTACGCGGTAATTGCCGTGTCCCAGTGGCAGAGCACCGGATATGTGACCATGCTTTTCATTGTGGCGATTCAGAAAATTCCCCGTGATCTCTATGAGGCGGCGGAGGTGGATGGCGCCAGCAAGATCAAACGGTTTTTCTATATTACGGTACCCCAGGTGCGTCAGATGTTCTTTGTCACCATGATCCTGACAGTTTCCGGCGCGTTTACGGTGTTCAATGAGCCATATATCCTCACAAGCGGAGGTCCGGGAACCGCGACCATGGTATTGTCCCTGCACATGTACCAGACAGGATTTGTAAAGAACAACATGGGCTACGCGTCAACTATCGCCATGCTGATCTTTGTGATCACGGCGGTCCTGTCCTCGGTTCAGTTCTTCAGCTTTGGGGCGGAAAAGGAGGAGCGGTGATGAATAAGGGAAAAGCAAGAAAACGCAAAGTGTACGGGCCAGGGGAGATTGTGTGGCTTGTGATACTTTTTGTCCTGGCGGCTCTGATCGTCTACCCCCTGTTCTGGATTCTCATGTCCTCCTTTAAGGACTACAACGGGATCTATGGGGACGTATGGGGACTTCCTGAGGTATGGCATGTGGAAAATTATATGACAGCCTGGAACAAGGGAATTTCCCAGTATTTTATTAACAGCGCCATTGTGACAGTGACCACGGTTGTGGGAGTGGTGCTCACGGCCTCCTTTGCCGCTTTTGGTATCTGTCAGACCATGGGCGCTCTGGGAAACGTTATTTTCCTCCTCTGCATGTGCGGGCTGCTTTTGTCGCCTCAGGTGTGCCTTTTGCCGCTGTTCATGCTTCTGCGGGCCCTGAAGCTTAAAAATACGCTGTGGGCAATGATTCTGCCTTACATCGCTTTCAGGCTTCCGGTGTCCATCATGATGATCCGCTCGTTCTTTGTGGGAATCTCCAAAGAGCTGGAGGAGGCGGCCACCATTGACGGCGCTTCCCTGTTTCAGATATACAGAACCATCTATCTGCCCCTGTCCAAACCCATCTTGTCCACAGTGGTGATTATGACCGCTTATTACGGGTGGAACGAGTTTATGTTTGCCACCATCCTGGTGGACAGTTCCAAGCTTCGCACTATCCCCGTAGGACTTATGACATTCCGGGACGGGCTGATGACAGAGTGGGGAGTGGTTCTGGCTGGCATGGTTATCGCCTGCCTGCCGATTATGACATTATTTTTGCTGATGCAGAAAAGCTTTGTCCGGGGTATGACCGCCGGATCAGTGAAAGGATAAGGATATGAGATTAATAGCCATAGGAGACAATGTGACGGACTGCTACGTTGACGAGGGAGTTTATTTTCCAGGCGGAAACGCGGTCAATGTGGCGGTAAACTGCAAGAAAAACGGGGCCGAAAAGGTGAACTATATCGGTGTTTTCGGCGACGATGAGAGAGCGGATTACATTAAGGAGTGCCTGGCAAAAGAAGGGGTGGAGTTTAAGCGTTCCAGAAAGGTGTGTGCCCACACGGCCCAGCCCAGGGTGTACCTAAAAGACGGGGACCGGGTTTTTGGTCCAGGACCCAGGGACAGCTGCCAGCATCTCTTTTCCATCAAGATCGTGGCCGAGGATATGGAAGTGATCCGGGACTTTGACATCTGCCACACCAGCTGCTTTTCCAATCTGGAGTACGAACTTCCGGCCATCAGCGAGATCTGCCAGGTGTCCTTTGACTTTTCCGAGAGGCGGGAGGAGGATTATCTGAAAAGAACCTGCCCTTACCTGACCTTCGCCTTTTTCTCCGGGTCTGAGATGGAGGAAAGGGAGTGTGAGGAGCTGCTTAAAAAAGTCCATGGCCTTGGCACAAAGGTGGTGGGAATCACCAGAGGGTCTAAGGGAGCCATCTTCTACGACGGGGAGAAGATTTACCGCCAGGGGATCAAGCCCGTGGAGGTGGTGGACACCATGGGAGCGGGAGACAGCTTTATAGCGGGATTTTTGACAGCTTACGGCGACGGGAAAACCATGGAGGAGGCACTGGACTATGGGGCGGAACGGTCTTCCCGCACCTGTATGGTAAGAGGGGGATTTGGGTATCCGCATAAAGCGTAGAACATCAAGCCGAGGTTGATATTGTCCTGAGGGAGGAGCGCGGGAGTGATCCTCCCCCGGGATTTTTTTACAATAAAATTCCATCGCCCACAGGCGGTCTAAGTTCAGATATGCCAGACCCGTTGAACTCATGGCCGGGCGGGTGGAGGTATGATATGAAAAAAGGGGGAGGACTTAATGATTCGTTTTTCAAGAGAAGAGTATCTGGATGGAGCCAGGCTGACCATAGAATCCAGGAAGACAGCGGAGGAGGCCGCTGACCAAATCTGGAGGGAGGGGTATGATAATCTGTTTCTCACTGCCGTAGGGGGAAGCACGGTGCCTATGATGGCGGCCGCGGCCATAGTTAAGGAGATGACGGACCTGCCTGTGTTTGTGGAGCAGGCGGCTGAGCTCGCGGTCAGAGGAAACCGGAATCTTACGGCTAAGTCGGTGGTGGTCACTTTGTCAAAGACCGGGGATACCCGGGAGACAGTGGAGATCGCCGGAATCTGCAAAGGAAAGGGATGCCGGGTAGTATCCTTTACCAGACAGGAAGATTCTCCTCTTGGCCGGAACAGTACATTTTTTATACCCATGAGACATGAAAATGGGGTGGAATACGAGTATATGCTGATCTACTGGTTTGTGCTGCGGCTTCTGTATCTGAGAGGGGATTTTCCGGAGTATCCCCGGTTCGCGGATCAGATGGAGGCTTTGCCGGAAAACCTTCTGCGGATTAAGGAGGAGTTTGACCCCAGAGCCGAGGAGATCGCTGCCGCGTATTGGAAGGAGCCTTACATGATCTGGGTGGGAGGCAATGAGATGTGGGGGGAAGTGTACATGTTTACCATGTGCATTCTGGAGGAAATGCAGTGGATCCGGACCAAGGCTGTGACCAGCGGCGAATTTTTCCACGGAACTCTGGAACTGGTAGATGAGAACACGGCGGTATTTCTGGTCAAGGGCGAAGGAGCCTGCCGCATCCTTGATGAGAGGGCGGAACGGTTTATCAGGAAGTATGGGAAAAAATATGTGATCCTGGATCCAAGAGATTATGATCTTGTGGGGATTGATCAGTCCTTCCGCTGGATCTTGGCCCCGGCAGTGATCTCCACCATTCTGGTGGACCGTCTGGCGGCCCACATGGAAGCCCATACCAACCATGATCTGGACTACAGAAGGTACTATAGGCAATTTGATTATTGATAGAAAATTTTTTGTGTTATATAATGATACCAGGGTCAAACGGTTATGTATGGCGTTGTTTACATGAACCCGGAGTGATTCGCGGGTATCTGATCAGGGAGGTAACATCTGTTTATGCTGCTGGAAGATTATCATGTGCACTGTCTCAATTCACCGGACAGCAGGGAGCCTCTGGAGATGATCTGTCAGGGGGCAATTGAGGCAGGCATAAGAGAGATCATGGTGACGGATCACTATGAGATGTTTAAGGACGCGGACAAATATCCGCCTTACCGCCAGGAGTACCTGGATAAGTGCGTACAGAGTGTGGAGGAGTGCCGGGATAAGTTTGAGGGCCGGCTTTATGTGGGACTGGGGATTGAGCTTGGACAGTGGCATCTTCAGCGTCAGGCGGCGGATATGGTGGTGGGAGCTTATCCATTTGACTATGTGATCGGCTCCTTTCACAAGCTTGACGATATTGATCTCAAATTTTTCCATTATAAAGAGCTTGATTCCAAAAAGCTGTGCCGCCGGTATCTGGAGGAGCTGCTTCTGATCGCGGGGCAGGGGGATTTTGATTGTATGGCGCACCTGGATCTGATCAAGCGCTATGCCGCGGAGCAGGGGGTGTCTATCCGGGCAGAGGACGAAGAAGAGCTGGTGAGAGAGATTCTCAAAACCCTTATAAAGAGGGGAAAGGGACTGGAGGTGAACACATCCGGCCTGCGCCAGGCGGTGAAGGAGATGTTTCCGTCCGCCGATATTTTGCGGTGGTACCGGGAGGAAGGAGGAAGTATCCTCACCATAGGTTCTGACGCCCACCGAAGGCAGGATGTGGGAGCCGGTTTTGAGGAAGCGGGAAAACTGCTGTCATCCCTTGGCTTTTTATACGTCAGCCATTTCCGCGGCAGGAAGCTGACCCAGAAGAAGATAGAATAGGAGAGAACGTTATATGTTGGATCAGAACGCGGCGACCCCATTGTATGAACAGCTGAAAGTGGCGATCAAGGAAGGGATTGAGGCAGGAGAATACCGGCCGGGAACCAGGATGCCCAGCGAGGCGGAGATGGAGAAGCTGTACGATGTGAGCCGGATCACTGTGCGGCGCGCGGTCAAGGAACTGTGCGAGGAAAAGATACTGGCAAAGAAGCAGGGAAAAGGCACCTTTGTCCTGAGTCCGGTCAATGTCAGCTATAACCGGCTGGACCGCACCGTAGGAGGTTTTCACGACTCCCTTGTCAGGGAAGGAAAAGAAGCCACAGTGGATATCCTGGAAAAATCCGTGATCCGAGTAAATACTTCTTATGCCAGGGATCTGGATATTGATCCTGAGGATAAGGTGGTCTGTCTGAAAAGGCTGATGTATGCCAATGGGGTTCCGGTGATGATCGACACCGCGTATATCCCGGAGAAACGGTTTCCCGGGATCTATGACAAGCTGGTGGGAAACGTGGCGTTGTTTCGGCTCATGGAGCAGGAATACGGTGTGAAGCTGGAGAGGTACTACAAGGTTCTCAAAGTGCGCAAAGCCACAGAGGACATGGGCCGCCTTCTCAACTGTGAAGAAGGGGATCCCATGTTTGACCTGTTCAAGATCACCTACAATGGCGGGGGCATTCCCCAGAGCATCTCTATTTCCATCCTAAAGGGCAATGACACCTACTATGTGATCACCAGCGAGGAGGAGGATCAGGTGAATCACAGCGGCCTCAGCTGGAAGCTGTAGATGGGGGCGGCCCGGACTTGTGTCAGAGGGAGGCGCTCACTTCCTCCAGCCGCCCATAAAACTGAGGATAAAAGTCAGCCCGGGTATCATAGGGCCTGAAAAAGAAGGTGTTCAGTATCATGGTGTTTACCTGCTTTTCCCGCTCCATATCCTTTTTGGCCAGAGACTCCTGGAGATCTTTTAAAAAGTAATGCCAGTCGCGGATAAAGGTTTCATAGCGGTCAAAATCAGCCATGCCGATCCATTTGCGCACCTTTACCTTTGAGTGGTTGGTCCGGCGGCACTCGTTGACCTGGAGAAAATAGCGGAAGGAGCGGTTCTCGTAATACCGGCCTAAGGGGAACAGGCGGCAGAATCCCGGACGGGAATCATGGACAGAGCACCGCCCGGCATCTGTCAGGAGAGGACAGCGCCCCGAGGTGCCGTCCATCCTGATGTGGGGGAGAATAATGCCGTCCACCACGCCCAGCTCTAAGACCAGGGACTTGGAGACAAGGTCAGCCGCGGAGGTGTCTAAGCGGCGGGTCAGCAGGTAGATATCCATGGGGTCCAGGATAATGGTGTCCGCCATGGTCTCGCAGCAGGAAGAACAGCCGGCGCAGTCCCCGCAGCCCACCTTTACAAGGTCATTGGAAGTATATAATTTTCCGTCAGAAACTTCTTTTAAATCAATATATCGGTTCATAAGCTCCCTCCTGATTTCCGTATTTTCCTTTCTAATCCTTTATATAAACATATCCCTCATCCGGATTCCAGGACACTTCCGCGAAAATATTGAATCCAGTGATAATATTGGCCAGCGGCACGTAGAACGAGCCTTCCGCCCAGTAGGGCCTGCCGCTGAAGGTTAAATCCCTCTTGAAGTTAGACGATCTGACAAAGTAGGCGGATCCCGCGGCAGTATTTAATGAAAACATTACATTGACACCATTCTTTGACATCGTGACCCAGTCTTCGTCTGTTGTGATCACCGCGCCGTAGGCCTGGGCGATGTCTTCATACACGGCATACACCTTGCCGGCGTTTAGAACAGGCGGGTGGGCAAAGGGCACATCCTGGCCGTTGATATTGACTTTTATGGCCGGGGCGTTGTGGGCCGTGTTTTCGATCCGCGGTGTCTGTCCCACCGCGGCGGCGGTGTTATCTTTATAGATTTCCTTCATATAGTCAAACCATTCCGGCGAGATCGTGTCGCCGCCGCGGGTGCTGTAGGCCACGGGCATTAAGATCTGCTCTCCGTCTATGTAAGGCTGGTCTACTCCGGTAAAATCCAGCTCATACCAGTTATTGTTGACATACACGCAGTTCCAGCCGTGGTTTACATTATCATTTGAAATGACCATACAGGGGATATCAAGCAATACGCAGATATCTTTTATGGCATTGGCGTAGGTACCGCATATCCCTTTGCCGTCTAAAATCAATGTGATCGGGTCATTATTGAATTGATTTCCATCATAGTACGCATTTCGCGCGAACCAAGTCTTAATATATCCTAACTGCCGTTCCGGATCCCCGGAATACTGTCTGGCCTGGCCGGCGATCTCATGGATCTTATTAAAATAGTCCGTATTTTCATAGCTGAAGGAACCGGTTCCGTTTAGGTCTATTCTGAAATAATCGGCGTTGGGGCTGTTTACCACCCTGCCCCATTCTGTGTACATGGCCTGAAGAGCTTGCCGCTCTTTTTGATACAGGCGGTTCCCGGGCAGCTCAATGTTAAAGCGCATGTAATCTTCCATTTTTCCCGTGAGGGTTTTGCCGATGAGGCCGTCAACAAAGGAGGCGATATCCTGGAAGGAGGGATCCTCCTTTTGGTTATAAACAATAGTGATTTCAGGATTCGACGTAGTTGCCCAGGATTTAACGCGGCCGCTGTAAGACCCGTAGGCTTCGCTGGCTTTAAACTTATTATTCATATGCTCCGCGGTGGCATTGGCCGCGGCACCGGGGGACTGGAACCACCCGTTATTCATATAAGCGTCAAATTCGCTGTTAGAGATCCGTTTCGCCTCCCCCCAGGGCCTGTAAACAATCACCGTCTCATCGGCTTCCACATAAGACGGGATTCCCGCGTCAGATACCTTAATCAGAGGAACGATGGCGCTGTCATAAGGGATCAAAATTTCCTGCCCCACGCATAAGTCGCCGGAGACATCTACATGTCTTGGAGATAAAAATTCCGTGGGTTCGCCCTTGCTGTTATACATTGTCAGGATATCCCTCAGGATCCAGTCGCATCCCCCTTCAAAGAAGCTGCCTTCATCTAATCGGGGCCCTTTATCGTTGGAGCCTTTCAGGGCCGTGTAATCGGATGCGGTCTTGTTTAGCCTGGGGGGATTTGCCAGCCTTGACAATTCCTTTACCTCGGCAGAGGATAATAAAGACACCCGGTCGCCGGAAGCGGTAATTTGTAATCTGGATTGCTCATCCGCCGTAAAAGCGGTGTTGATAAAATCGTCGTTTAACCATGGCCTTAAGGAACATTCATCCCAATTTGAATGCCGGGCAGTGTCCATAAATCTGCCTAAACCATAGACCTGCTGTCTTTGCTGCCTGTCATAGGGCTGGGCGTCCAGAGCGTCTTTGGCCAGCAGGTATTCTTCACCGCCCAGTTCAATTTTTTCCCATTGGATGGGTTCAT
>Ga0137310_102536_pt1 | contig 10206 bp, 8 predicted proteins | sample NAcewiD2O_June_2_FD_97183 | JGI IMG/M metagenome (GOLD analysis project Ga0137310, IMG submission 97183) | Mouse cecal microbial communities from Vienna, Austria - N-Acetylglucosamine amended D2O_June | ecosystem: Host-associated > Mammals > Digestive system > Large intestine > Cecum | place...
TTTCAGACCATTCAGGAGTGCCGTCTCCGTGATGCTGTATACGACGGCACTGGCATCTGCTCCCCGAATGCTTTTTGCAAAAAGCCAGTTCCGGCGTCCCACAGCGAAATTCTTGATTGCTCGTTCGGCACTGTTGTTGTCTATGCTCAGGCGCCCGTCTTCCAGATACCGGCGCAGATATGCCTCCTGGTTCAGGGTATATAAAATGGCATCACCAATAAGGGAAGACCTGTCCACTGAATCTTCCATCGAATGCAGCCATTCAAACAGTGCGTCCACAACGGGACGGGACTGTTTCTGTCGCTCTTCATACCGTTCTTCCGGTGTTTTGTTTTTGATCAGCTCCTCGACTTTGTACAGGATCCCAATCCGTGTCATCGCCTGGTATGCAACGGTTTCTTTCAGCTGCTCCTTTGTGAAATCCTTTTTCAGTGCTGTGAGGGCTGCATCAAAACGGCGTCTTGCATGGGTAAGGCATCCGGTCACGGTGATGGAATCGTCCAGACCGTGGTATGCCTGGTAACCGTCGCAGGTCAGGTATCCATGAAACCGGCCGTCAAGGAACTTCACCGGATGGTATCCCGCCCGGGTCCTCTCGTAATCGAAGAGCGCCATCTGCGGGGAACCGCTGTATTCATCCGTAAGATATACCCACATCCAGTTCTGGGTGGAACCCTTCTGGTCCGGTTCGCCAATCACCTGTATCCGCGTCTCGTCACAGTGGATGTACCGGCTTTTGAGGAATTCCTCTTTCATCCGGCCATACAGCAGCTTCAGGTAACGGTCCGCACAGCTGATGATCCAGTTGGCCATGGTTTTTGTGGAAAGGTTCAGGCCATACCGGGCGAATTCCCGTTCCTGTCTCGCCAGAGGCATCCCGTTGACATACTTGGCATTCATAATTCCGGCTATCAGGGACGGTGTTGCAATACTTCCCTTAATCAGAGGCGGTATCTTTTCCGGACGCTTCATGGAACCGCATTCCGGACAGCTGTATACATAGGTCACTTCTTCCACAACCTCGAATCTTGCGGGAACAAACTTCAGGCGCTTTACGGTTTCTTTGGTAACAACCTTGTACTTCTTGCCACAATCCGGGCAGTAACGGTCTTCCCCGGCCAGCGCGTATTCGGCCGTCTCCGTGATTTCAAAGCCTGAAAGATCCTCTTCCTTCTTTCCTGTGCGTTTTTTCCGCTTGTACGAAGATGGATGGATTTCCTCAAATGAAGGCTCAGCTGTCTCCGGGTCAGCGGATGTCTCTGCCTCATTGAACAGCTCCAGCTGTTCGTACCCTTCCGCATATTTTTCACTGGAGGAACCGAACTGTTTCCTCTGTGCAAGTGCCAGACGGTCGGAAAGCAGCGCATTCATGAATTCCAGCTCTTTATGTTTATCCTTCAGCAGCTGGATCTCCATGTCCTTTTTGACAGCCTGGGCCTTCATGATCTTCATAAGCTCAATCAGGTTTTCACGGCTCATGTTATTCAGCTGTTCCTCTGAAAAAAACGATTCCATTTGCGCCTCTCCCGGTTCTCTTTGTCTGTAAAAAGTATACCATAAAACCGGCTTTTTTTAGAGGAAAAAAGCGCTGGCGGCATGTAGAAATATGGCTTGTAAACAGCATGCTTTTCGTATTTTCTGCGAATTGACACCTGGTTTTACACCACAATTTTGGGATGGTGTTCCTTGAAAGCATCTTTCTGGTCCAGGGAAAGCCCGTCACACAGCCAGTGCATTTCTTTCAGTGTCACCTGGCGGAGTTCATCCGGGGTGTCCGGCCAGTGAAAAGCATCACGGTCAAGGCGTTTCATCAGAATCCAGAATCCGGATCCGTCCCATTGGAGAATCTTGATGAGGGTACGCCGGCGGTTGCAGAATGCAAACATACAGCGCGAGTATGGGTCGAGTTGAAATTTAAGTTTGATGACGGCCGCCAGACCATTGCAGCTTTTCCTCAGATCCGTTGCCCCGCAGGCAAGATATACCGTTGTCCCGCCCGCCAGGTCAAGCATTTTCTTTTAAAGTCCTTATCAGCACCTGGAATAACTCCGGAGGACAGGACGGGGCCGCCTCAATCCGGATGTATCCCGAAATAAGGATTCGGACTGCTGCGGTTCCATCCACGGTATCCCGCATCACGATTTCAGATGCAGAAGGGAGCTTTGCAAAAACGGGCTCCTGATCATTTTCAGACACACATATAGAAAGCTCTTTTTTCAATCTGCGGATCCAGTAGGTCATTGTCGAAACAGGTATCTGATGTTCTCTACACCAGTCCCGACAGGTCTGTCCGCCGGATCGGAACTCCCGAATCCGTTCAGACCAGAGCCTGGCCTTTTCCTCTTTGTTCATAAATTACAATACCTCCAACGTTTTGATGGTATTGTATCAAAGAAAAACAGGGAATAACAGATACGGATGATTACCTACTTATGGAAGACCTGAAACGTGGGCGGACAGTTACTGACCCGGAGACAAAGGAAAGCCGATATGTGCCTGGGCGTGAGGATTCCTATGAGCGTCTCTTGGAGGCAGGCAGGGACTTTCCCGCACCGGGGGAATCCCTAGAGGAACATATTGCGTGTTCCGTCCTTTTGGAACAGGCAGTGGGAAGCCTGGGGCAGGAGGATCAGGAGCTCATCAGGGCGCTTTAATGAACATAGCTTGACGGGAGACTGCGCCGATGGCGGGCCATTTTACGCCTGCCAGGGCAGTCTTTCGTCTGTGATAACAGCGGCAGGAGGGCACGGCTCTTCCTGCCATATCCTTGCGGGATGCAAGACCTGACACCACAAGTGGGGACATTTCTATTCCTGAGGGCAACGAGACCGGTGTTATGCCTAAGGCTGATTGAGGTCGGGAGCGGGCATTTGGCGAATGGCACTGGAGATTTGGTTTGAAAGGAATGTGCCATGCTTGCGGTGCATGGTGTTTCATCTGGCTGGCAGTGGGGCAGGGGAGTAAAACGACAGGGGGGTATTGCCTACATGCAGATTCCAATAGAACAAATACGGATAAAAGAAGGCAGGCGCAGCCTGGACAGCGGCTATGTAAAGGAGCTGGCCGCCAGCATACGGGAAATGGGGCTCCTAAACCCCATTACCATAGACCGGGAGAATGTGCTGATCGCCGGCCTCCACAGGATGGAGGCAGCAAAGATGCTTGGATGGACGGAGATCCCTTGTACGGTCAGCAGCCTGGAGGGGCTGGCGGCTGAACTGGCGGAGATTGACGAGAATATTGTCCGCAGTGACATATCGGCCCTGGAATATGGGGAGATACTCCTGCGCCGGAAAGAAATCTATGAAACCCTCCATCCGGAGACAAAAAACGGTGGGGATCGCAGGAGCGGAAAAACCAGAAGTGCAAAATGCACATCTGATCCTGCCAGGTCGTTTGTGGAGGACACGGCGGAGAAACTGGGTGTAAACCCCTGCACAGTCAGGAGGCAGATACAGACGGCAAAAAACCTCTCCCCGGAGACAAAGGAGATCATACGGGGGGCGGATGCGAAACTATCCAAAAAGTCAGCGCTGAAGCTTTCCCGTCTCGAGCCGGAACAGCAGAAGGAGGCCGCCACCCTTTTGGCATCAAGGGAAATCCGGTCCGTGGATGAATATGCCGCAAAAGAAAAGGAAGCCCCGGAGGAAATATCTGCCCAGGAGACTTCCTGTGGGCTGACGGCATCCATCCTCTCCGGAATGGCGCTGTTTGTGAAAACATATGAGACGGAGATGAGTGACCGTACCTTTGCCATGAAGCTTTCCCAGGTTGACCCGGACGAGATCAACCGCAGGGGACGGGCGGACTTCTCCACAAACAGCGTGGCCCTGCGCTATGCCAGGGTCATTTTAGAGAAGTACAACGGGCAGAGGGGCGGAAGGAAGCTGCCATACCGCTTCAAAGGGTGATGCGGGAAAGGAATATAGCTGTAAGACGGCATCAGAAACAGACACGTCAGTCAAAAACAGACATGGCAGTTGAAAACTGACATTGAGACAAGCAGATGTTTCATAGATTAGAACAAGCAAGACAGGAGGCTGCGCATGGAGACAGCACGGGGAATGGATCTTGCACAAATGAAGGAGGTTGATATACATACGGTTGACAGGGAATCGCTTGTGGACATCAGGGATGTGCAGGTTGACGGGAAGCTCCCCAGGGAGCAGCGTTTTTCCGATTTCCTGCGGCAGATAAGGAACCCTTACTGTTACCGCTGTGGCAAGGTGGTGGTAAAGATCGGTTTTTCGGATACAGAGGCAACACTGGAAGACAGGCTGGAGCATTATCTGGCGGCCATGCAGTGAGGCATGGAAGGGTGAAAGGGATGAAGGTTTTCTAAGGCTGGAAAGTACCCGGCCTAAAGCGCCAAAGACATGGCACTTGAAAATCTAAGCCATTCCTCGAAGAATCGCCAAAGCGGTTCTTCCAAGCGCGATCTTTGCGCTTTGGTTTCACGAATTTGCAGGCAGTACACAGGTTTTTATGAAAAACTTCCCATGGAAATTCTGGCAGGGGAGCATTGCGGATCGAATGGGAGAATGACAAAAGAGGGACGACTTTCACCCGGAGGCTTGACTTTCGCACTTTAAAGTGCTACAATACTGCTTGAATAAGCAGACCGGTGGGGCCCATTGTGAAAAGTTTTAACGGGAAATTTTTTACATTGGAGGTACCGCCATGGAAAATTTAAAAACAGACCGGATATACCATGCCGCTGTCTATGCGCGCCTGTCCAAGGAGGACGGCGACAAGGAGGAGAGCGACAGCATCGTAAACCAGAAGGAACTCATCAGGGCATTCCTGGAGGATAAGCCGGACATAGAAGTCTGCGGGGAGTGGGCGGATGACGGCTACAGCGGGGCGGATTTTGAGCGCCCGAATTTCCAGGGGATGATCCGGGAGATCGAGGCAGGCCGTATCGACTGCGTGGTGGTCAAGGACCTGTCCCGGTTCGGCAGGAATTTCGTGGAGGCGGGGCGCTACATCGACCAGATATTTCCCGCCCTGGGGGTGCGGTTCATCGCCGTCAATGATGGTTTTGACAGCGCAAAGGGCAGGACTTCCTCGGACCGGATCCTGATCCCCTTCAAGAACCTGATCAACGATGCCTACTGCAGGGATATTTCGGTAAAGGTCAGGAGCCAGCTGGAAACCAAACGTAAGAAGGGGGATTTCATCGGCTCTTTTGCTGTATACGGATACTTGAAGGACCCGGCTGACCGCCATAAGCTGATGGTGGATGAATATGCGGCCGGCGTGGTGAAGGACATCTTCAGATGGAAGCTGGAGGGCGCAAGCCAGCAGCGGATAGCGGACCGCCTCAACGACCGGGGGGAGCTGTCCCCCATGGAATACAAGCGGTTCTGCGGGATGCGGTATCAGTCCGGCTTCCAGGTAAACACAAAAGCCAGGTGGACGGCGGTGGCAGTGGGGCGCATCCTGCGCAACGAGCTTTATACCGGAACCATGGTGCAGGGGAAGCGGACCACGCCCAACCATAAGGTAAAGAAAACACTGCTAAAGCCCAGGGAGGAATGGGTACGGGTGGAGGGCAGCCATGAGCCGGTCATTGACAGGGAGGATTTTCTTGCGGTGGGGCGGCTCCTGCTGCAGGATACCCGTGTAGCGCCAAAGGAGGAGGCGGTCTATCTGCTCTCCGGCCTGGTGTTCTGCGCGGACTGCGGCTTTGGTATGGTGCGCAACAGCGTGTGCCGGAACGGGAAGACCTATGTGTACTATATGTGCGGCAATAACCGCACCAATGGGAAATGCAGCAGCCACAGGGTAAGCGGCGGGCAGCTGGAGCAGTCGGTGTTCCTTGCCTTAAAGCAGCATATCGCCCAGACGGCGGATATAGACCGGATCCTTGCCTACATAGATACGCTGCCCTACCATCAGGCGGAGGTGGAGAAAGCGGACCGGCAGCTTCTGAAGAAGCAGGAGGAGGCGGAGAAGTATACCCGCCTGAAAACCTCCCTGTATGAGTCCCTCGTGGATGGAATAGTGAGCAAAGGGGAGTATCTGGAACTGAAATCCCTGTATGACGGGAAGCTCCAGGAGGCGCAGGCGGCAATGGAGAGGCTCCGGGAGGAGATGGGGAGCCTGCTCCAGAACCGCACGGGTGGAACCCATTGGATCGAGCAGTTTAAGAAACACAGGAACCTGACGGAGCTGACGCGGCATATAGCGGTCACTCTGATTGACAGGATAGAAGTCTGTGAGGACTGCCGCATCCAGATCAGGTTCAAGTACCAGGACAGCTATGAGCGGGCGCTGTCGCTCATAGAGAGTGTGGAAAAAATACAGCCGCTTGACATTGCAGCTGGAGGGGATGTAATTTCTCCAATAAATGAAGCACTTCTTTCAGGAAACGGGATGACCGCTTTCGGAGAGGGAGCCAGCCGCTCCAAGAAAGGAGCGGTGTAGGATGGCGAGGGTGAGCAGGAAAGCTGTCATATCAGAAGAAAGGGAGAGTTGTCCGTCCATTGTCCCGGAAAAGATATACAATGCGGCGGCCTATGTGCGCCTGTCCGTGGAGGGGGAGGACCTGGAAAAGAACAGGGAGTCCATATCCACACAGCGCTACATGCTGGAAAAATACATTGAAAAGCAGCCGGACATGCGGCTTGCAGCCGTGTTCTGCGACAACGGCGAGACGGGCACTGATTTTGAACGACCCGGCTTTGAGCAGATGATGGACCAGGTGCGGCACAGGGAGATAGACTGCATCGTGGTAAAGGACCTGTCCCGCTTTGGGCGCAATTATGTGGAGACCGGGTATTACCTGGAGAAGATATTCCCCTACATGGGTATCCGCCTAGTGGCGGTGAATGACGGATACGATACCCTGTCCGGGGATACGGATGGGATGGTGGTGTCCCTGAAGAACCTGGTAAATGACCTATACGCAAAAGACATTTCCCGGAAGATCAACTCCACCTTTGAGACCATGCGGGCAAAGGGCCAGATCACCAGCGGGCATCCGCCCTATGGGTATCTGCGCTCCGGGGAGGACAGACACAGGCTGGTGATAGACCGGGAAACCGCGCCTGTGGTAAGGGATATTTTTAGGTGGAGACTGGAGGGACTCGGCGCAGCGCAGACCGCAAGGCGGCTGAACGACGGGGGAGCGCTTTCCCCGCCCATGTTCCATTACCGGCATGGGAACAGGAAGGATAAACCCACCGGCGTCAGTGCCATATGGAAGGCATACCATATCCGGTTCATGCTGCAGAACCCGGCCTATGCGGGGCATACGGCCCAGGGAAAGGTAAAAGAGTCTTTGAGCGACGGCATCCCCCTGAAAAAGACTGCCCGGGAGGACTGGATCATTGTGCGGGACACCCATGAGGGGATCATAGACCAGGAAACATTTGAAAGGGTACAGGAGCTGGTGGAGCAGCGGCGTCTGGAAGCACGGGAGATAAGGGGGAAATATGCGACCTCGGAAAACATCCTTAAGGGCTTGCTTGTCTGCGCAGACTGCGGTAAAAAGATGATGCGGCATAAAAGCGTGTCCCCGGCAGGGACGGCAAGGTATGTATTCCAATGCAGCACCTATGCGGAAAACCTGGGCGGCCAGGGATGCAGCATCAAAAGGGTGGGTGAGCAGGAACTGAAGGAGTGTATCCTGCAGTCCCTGCAGGTGCAGATCAGATTGGCCGTGGAACTGGAAGAAATGCTGGGGCGGCTGCAGAAGAAGCCGGAATTCAGGGAAAAAGGAAAAGAACTTTCAGAAAGGAAGAAACAGCTGCAGCAGAAGATCAGGCGCAATGTATCCCTGCGGGGCTCCCTGTACGAATCGTTAAGCGACCATACCCTGACGGAAACGGAATACCTGTCCCTGAAACGGCAGTATGAGGAGGAAGCGGAAAGGCTGCGGGGGGAACTGGATAAAACAGAAAAACAGGAGCAGCAGGAGATCAGGGCATTCTCCCCGCAGAATAAATGGCTCGCTGCCCTTAAGAAGTATCAGGAGGGAAAAGCAGATGGGGAGGGGCTGGAGTTATCCCGGCAGATGGCATTGGAACTGCTCAGGCAGATCAGGGTATCCGGGTACAATGAAGTGGAGATAACCTGGAATTTCCAGGACGAGTTTACACGGCTGGCCCGGGAAGCAGGAAAGTATGAAAGAACGGTTGGAAAGGGCGGAGATTTCGGAGCGTCAAAATGCGGTGCCGTGCCATGCGCAGGCGGGGCCGGCAATACCATGGACAGCATGGATGAAGACATAGCGGATGGCATCCATGGGATTGGGGAGGTGGCAGGAGCATGAAGACCATTGCGCTATATATGCGCCTTTCCAACGAGGATGCCCATGAGGGGGAGAGCTGCAGCATCGGAAACCAGCGGGCGCTTCTTCTGGATTATGTCAGAAGCCATGGAGAGTTTGATGGCTGGAACATACTGGAGTTTTTGGACGATGGTTACAGCGGCGTCAGCTTTGACCGTCCCGGCATACAGAAACTCCTTGCCCTGGCCGGAGATACGGTAAACTGTATCATTGTAAAGGATTTTTCCCGGTTTGGGCGCAACCTGGTGGAGGTGGGGGATTACCTGGATCAGATATTTCCGTTCCTGGGCGTGAGGTTCATCGCCGTCAATGAGGGGTATGACAGCGGCCAGGGGATGGGCAGTACCGCCGGCCTGGATGTGTCGTTAAAGGCGCTGATCTATGAAATGTACAGCCGTGACGTGTCTGAGAAGATCCGCTCCGTCAAACACGCCAAAATGCGGAAAGGGGAGTACCAGGGAACCATAGCGTTTTATGGATACAAAAAGTCGGGGACGGAAAAGGGCAGACTGGAGGTTGACGGGCCTGCGGCGGAAGTGGTGCGCCGGATCTTCCGGAGGGCGGCGGAGGGCATCACGCCGACAGCCATTGCGGTGGAACTGAACCGCGACGGCATCCCCTCCCCGTTGATGTACCGGAGGGAAAACCATACAGACTCAGGACATAGCTGGCGGGTGGCGGGGGATATGACCTGCTGGACCCGGGAAAATGTGCGACGCACCTTATGCGATGAGCGTTACACGGGCAGGCTGGTCAGCCATACACGGGCAAAGGAGGACGTTTCTGCAAAGATATCCAAACTCCTGCCAAAAGAGGAATGGATCATAGCGGAGGATGCCCATGAAGCCCTCATATCGAAAGAATTATTTGAACAGGCGCAGACCATTTTGAGGCATTGCCGCCATACGAAAACGCCTCAGAAACCGTACCAGCGATTCCGGGGGCTGCTGAAATGCGCATACTGTGGCAAGGCATTGTCGAAAAGCGGGAAAGAGGCATATTATTACTGCACCACCAGAAAGGTGCTGCCGGAGGCTCCCTGTGCATGTGTCAGGATAGGTGAGAAAGAATTGGAGGAAAGCCTGCTGGAATCCTTGCGGATTCAGGTACAGCTTGCGGGACAGCCTGAGGAATCACGGCAGGATGGCCGGACAGAGCAGAGCATCCTGCAGGAAAAACTCCGTGAATGCCAAAAGGAGGCGGACCGATGCAAAGCCAGACAGGCAGCGGCCTTTGAGGATTATGCGGAGGGGCGCATCCGAAAGCAGGAATACCTCTCACGAAAAGGGGAGATAGCCGCCAGACAGGACGAAATTACCAAGCAGTATAAAGAAATATCTGATAAACTCGCAGAGGCGGCACAAAGTAAGAACAGGGAGACCGTGGACTTAGGGCGGTATGCTTTTGTAAAGGAACTGACGCGGGAGATGCTGGAGGAACTGGTAAAGGAAATTCGGATCGGGAAGGAAAATTCCATAGAGATTGTTTGGAACTTCAGGGAATAGCAGAGTGCTTTCAGACGTTTGGGAAACATATTTTTTTATGTATGTCTTGACACGAGCCGAAGGACACCTAATCGGCAATCATACATACAGCCATATCCAGCTGCGGAAGGGCAATCGTGAGATTTTTAAGGAAGAACTGATAAAGACCAACGAGATTTTGGAGGAGATCATCGGGCAGGAGGTGCTCTATGTACGCCCGCCCTACGGCTCCTGGGACAAGAGCTTTGAGCAGGAACTGAACATGTTTCCCGTACTCTGGACGGTGGATCCCCTGGATTGGTGTTCCCGGGACGCGGATTGCATCATACAAAAGATCGTGAGCAAGGTGGAGGAGAATGATATCATCCTTATGCACGACTACTATGAGACCTCCGTGGAGGCGGCACTCAGGGCGGTGGACGAACT
>Ga0137310_102540_pt1 | contig 10198 bp, 9 predicted proteins | sample NAcewiD2O_June_2_FD_97183 | JGI IMG/M metagenome (GOLD analysis project Ga0137310, IMG submission 97183) | Mouse cecal microbial communities from Vienna, Austria - N-Acetylglucosamine amended D2O_June | ecosystem: Host-associated > Mammals > Digestive system > Large intestine > Cecum | place...
TGCGGTTTTTGGACGAAAACATGGAAGCGTGCGTTATGGAGGCGGAAGGGATGCTGGCCAGGGCCATCTGCCATGAGTGCGACCATTTGTCAGGGAAACTGTATGTGGACCTGGTGGAGGGAGAGCTTAAGGACGCGTCGGAGCTGACGGAGGAGGATATGGAGTAGATGAGGATTGTATTTATGGGTACGCCGGACTTTTCCGTTCCGGTATTGGAAGCGCTGCTAAAAGCAGGTCACGAGATTGCCGGCGTGGTGACGCAGCCGGACAAGCCAAAGGGCAGAGGCAAGGCGGTGCTTATGACCCCGGTTAAGGAAAAGGCGCTGGAACACGGCCTTTCGGTGTATCAGCCTTTAAAAGCGCGGACTCCCCAGTTTGTGGAGATCTTAAAAGGGTTAAAGCCGGATGTGATGGTGGTGGTGGCCTTTGGCCAGATCCTTACCAAGGAGGTGCTGATGATCCCTCCCATGGGCTGTGTCAACGTCCATGCGTCATTGCTGCCTAAGTACCGGGGGGCGGCTCCGATCCAGTGGGCGATCATTGACGGCGAAAAAGAAACCGGCGTTACCACCATGATGATGGACGAAGGCATTGACACCGGGGATATGCTGGAAAAAACCGTGATCCCTGTGGCAGACGACGAGACCGGGGACAGCCTCCACGCAAAGTTAAGCGAGGCAGGGGCAAAGCTGATCGTCTCCACCCTTAAAAAGCTCCAGGACGGCACGGCGGTCAGGATGCCTCAGAGCGATGAAGGGACCTGCTATGCCAAGATGCTGAAAAAGGATATGGGAGATATTGACTGGACGATGGATGCCGCAGCCATTGAACGGCTGGTCAGGGGACTCAATTCCTGGCCCGGCACTTACACGTCATGGAATGGAAAGACACTGAAAATATGGAAGGCAAAAGCAGTGGATCAGGAGTATGAAGGCGCCTGCGGCGAGGTAGTCTATAAAGATAAAGACACCATCCTGGTGAAAACAGGAAACGGGTGCCTGTCTCTTTTGGAGCTGCAGCCGCAGGGAAAAAAGCGGATGGCCGCGGACGCGTTTTTGCGGGGATATCCGGTGGAAATGCACGCCATATTTGAGAGGGTGTCAACAGACGGTGTTTGAGAAAGGAGCTGACGGATATGTACGGCGGTTATTACGGATACGGCATGGGGTTTTTTGACCCAACCATGATTTTGCTGCTTATCGGGACTTTGCTGTCTTTAGCTGCGTCCTCTATGGTGAACAGCACGTTTGCCCGGTATTCCAAGGTGCGCAGCATGACGGGGATGACCGGGGAGGAGGCGGCCAGACGGCTTTTAAATTCCCAGGGCATCTATGATGTGGCCGTAAGAGCAGTGGCGGGCAGCCTGACGGACCACTATGATCCCAGGACAAAGACCGTCAATCTGTCGGAGAGCGTGTACCGGTCCGCCTCGGTGGCATCCATCGGAGTGGCGGCCCACGAGTGCGGCCATGCCATCCAGGACAACGTGGGGTATGCGCCTCTTCGGATGCGGGCGGCCTTTGTGCCGGTGGCCAATTTCGGCAGCAAACTGTCCTGGCCGCTGATTATGATAGGGCTTATTATGGGCGGCAGCAATATGCTGACCAGGATCGGCATCTGGATGTTTGCGGCAGTGGTATTGTTCCAGCTGATCACCCTTCCGGTGGAGTTAAACGCCTCCAGGCGGGCCATTCAGCTTTTGGACCAGCTTGGGATCCTTGGGGGCCAGGAAGTGGGGCAGACAAGGAGCGTATTGGGGGCGGCGGCTCTTACCTATGTGGCGGCGGCCGCGTCCTCTATTTTGCAGCTTCTGCGTCTGGTGATATTGTTTGGAGGAAGCAGACGGCGTTATGATGACCAATGAGAAAGAAAGAAAAGGCGTAAATCCCAGGGAGCTGGCGTTGGACATCCTCCTTGAGATCGTGGAGCGGGACGGCTTAAGCCATGTGGTTCTGTCCCAGGCGCTTTCCAAATATCAGTATCTGGAAAAACAGGACAGGGCGTTTATCACCAGGGTCACTGAGGGGACTTTGGAGTATCTGATACAGATCGACTATGTTCTTGGCAGATACTCCAGCGTGAAGGTTGAGAAGATGAAGCCTGTCATCCGCGCCCTGCTTCGGATGTCTGTGTACCAGATCCTGTACATGGACCGGATCCCCGACAGCGCCGTGTGCAACGAGGCGGTGAAGCTGGCGGCAAAGCGGCGTTTTCAGGGGCTAAAAGGGTTTGTCAACGGGGTGCTGCGGACCGTTTCCAGAAATAAGGGGCAGCTGACGTTTCCCGACGACCGGATCCGTTACAGCATCCCCCGGTGGATCTATGACATGTGGATGGAGGAGTATCCCAAGGAGACGGTAAGGAAGGTTTTGGAGGCGTTTTTGGATAAAAGCCGTCTCTGCGTCCGCTTATGCGCGGGCAGGGCGGAGGCAGAGGCCATAAAGGACAGTTTGATCCGTCAGGGAGTCCTTGTGGAGGATAGCGGCTATGGGGACGATCTGGTGTTTTTGGACCATGTGGACTATGTTGAGTCTTTGGAAGCGTTTCAGAAAGGATGGATCCAGATCCAGGATCTAAGCTCCGCCATGGTGGTAAGGGCGGCAAACCCTCAGAAGGGGTGGCGCTGCATCGATGTCTGCGGGGCTCCCGGCGGGAAAAGCCTTCATCTGGCAGAGGTCCTTGGGGGGACGGGGCAGGTGGAGGTGCGGGATATCAGCCATTCTAAGGCGGACCTTATTGAGGACAGCGTAAAAAGGCTGGGGTACTCCAATGTGACAGTTACGGTGATGGACGCCCTTTTCAAAGATGAAAAGTCCGTGGAGGCGGCGGATCTTGTGCTGGCGGACCTGCCTTGTTCCGGTCTGGGGGTCATGGGGCGAAAGCCGGATATTAAACTGCGGGCCACCCGACAGTCGGCTGAGGATCTGGCGCAGCTCCAGAGAGACATTTTATCTGTGGTGTGGCAGTACGTAAAGCCGGGGGGGATCCTGGTCTACAGTACCTGCACCATAAACAGAAAAGAGAACCAGGACAATGCCGCCTGGTTTTCGGACAATTTTCCCTTTGAGCCTGTGGACATAAGGGGACGGCTGGGGGACGGCATCAGGGAGGACACCATGGAGCAGGGATACGTCCAATTGCTGCCGGGCATTTACCCCTGCGACGGGTTTTTCCTGGCCGTGTTCCGAAGGGTAGAGGAAAGGGCAGAGGACAGAGTTAAGGGGATATGATGGAAGAGAGAACAGATGTGAAATCCCTGTTTTTCCAGGAATTGGACCAGCAGCTGAGGGAAAAAGGGCTGAAAGCGTTTCGGTCCGGCCAGATCTTTCAGTGGATTCATGAAAAACAGGCGGATTCGTTTGCGGATATGACCAATCTGCCTAAGGATCTGCGGCAGCGGCTTATGGAGGGGTATGACCTGGTGACGCTAAAGCAGGAGGATGTAAGAATCTCAAAGATCGACGGCACCAGAAAGTATTTGTTTGGGCTAAAGGACGGCCATGTGATCGAAAGTGTGTGGATGAAATACCGGCACGGCAATTCCGTGTGCATCTCCTCCCAGGTGGGATGCCGCATGGGATGCCGTTTCTGTGCCTCCACCCTGGACGGGCTGGAGCGGAACCTTAAGCCGTCGGAGATGCTGGATCAGATCTACCGGATCCAGAAGGATACGGGGGAGCGGGTAAGCCATGTGGTGGTCATGGGTTCCGGGGAGCCGTTGGATAATTACGACAATCTGGTAAGGTTTATCCGCCTTGTTTCCGACGAGAGAGGCTTGATGATCAGCCAAAGGAATATTACGGTGTCCACCTGCGGCATCGTGCCGGGCATACAGCGGCTTAGTGAGGAAGGACTGTCCGTTACCCTGGCGCTGTCCCTGCACGCCCCCAACGACCAGGTCAGGAGAAAGCTGATGCCTGTGGCCGGCCGGTACGCCCTTAAGGACATCCTTTCAGCCTGCCGCGGTTATTTTGAGCGGACGGGGAGACGGCTGACCTTTGAGTACAGCCTGGTAAAAGGGGTCAATGACAACCTTGAGGAAGCCAAGGCTTTGGCGGATCTGATAAAGGACCAGCAGGGCCATGTGAACCTGATCCCGGTGAATCCCATCAAGGAGCGGTCCTATGTCCAGTCGGACAACGGGGCCGTAGAACGGTTTCGGCGATGCCTGGAAAAAAGCGGCATCAACGTCACCGTAAGGCGGGAGATGGGGCGGGATATTAACGGGGCCTGCGGGCAGCTGCGCAGAAGTTTTAGGAAACGTACATCCGTGACAAAAAGGAGGATTGATGAAGATGAGAGCATATGGGATGACTGATGCGGGGAGGGTCAGAAACCGCAACCAGGACTATATTTATTGTTCATCAGATCCGGTAGGGGGCCTGGACAACCTGTTTTTGGTGGCTGACGGAATGGGCGGCCACAGGGCGGGAGACTATGCGTCCCGTTTTCTGGTGGAGGGCCTTGCGGAGTACGCGGGGCGCCGGCAGGGCGGCACGGCGGTACAGGTTATAAAAGAGGGTATCCGGCAGATCAACGGGGAGTTATATGAAGTGTCCCAGACAAACAGCGCCCTTTCGGGCATGGGGACCACCCTTGTGGCGGCCTCCGTTGAGGGCGGGACGCTGTACGCGGCCAATGTGGGGGACAGCCGGCTGTATCTGTTTCGGGATGGCTGGCTGTTCCAGATCACCAGGGACCACTCCTACGTGGAGGAGCTGGTGGCACGGGGACAGATGGAGCGGTACAGCAGGGATTATCAGCAGAAGAAAAATATCATCACCAGGGCCATTGGAGTGGGAAGGCATGTGGAGGCGGATTTTTTTGAGGAGGCCCTTGTTGAGGGGGATATGCTCTTAATGTGCTCCGACGGACTTTGCAATATGCTTGGGGACGAGGAGATGGCAGCCGTCCTTAACGGAAGGGGTTCCCTTAAACAAAAGACAGAACGGCTTATTGGCCAGGCCAATGACCGGGGCGGTTTTGACAATATTGCGGTGATCGTGATCGATCCGCAGATAGGCGAGGTGGGTTGATGCTGAGAACAGGTGTTTATTTGCAGGGACGCTATGAGATATTAGGTCTGATCGGTTCCGGCGGGATGTCGGATGTGTACAGGGCGAAATGCCACAAGCTGAACCGCCTGGTGGCGATCAAGGTATTAAAACAGGAATTCAGCAATGAGGAAGGGTTTGTGGGAAAGTTCCAGATGGAGGCCCAGGCAGCGGCCAGACTGTCCCACCCTAACATTGTTAATGTGTACGATGTTGTGGATGAAGGCAGCATTCACTATATTGTCATGGAATTGATCGAAGGGATCACATTAAAAAGCTACATTGGAAAAAAAGGATTTCTGGACGTGAAGGAAGCGGTGGGCATCGCCATCCAGGTGGCCCAGGGCATTGGAGCCGCCCACGAACAGAATATTGTACATAGAGATATCAAGCCCCAAAATATGCTTATTTCCAAGGACGGAAAGGTGAAGGTGGCGGATTTCGGCATTGCCAGGGCGGCTTCCACCCAGACCATGACTTCCGAGGCCATGGGATCTGTCCACTATATGGCTCCGGAACAGGCCAGAGGGGGCTACAGCGACACAAGGAGCGATATTTATTCTTTGGGGATCACCATCTTTGAGATGGTCACAGGGCGGCTTCCGTTTGAGGGGGAGAGCACGGTGGCCGTTGCCTTGGCGCAGCTTCAGGAACCGATCTCCAGGCCTACCTACTTTAACCCGGAGATTCCCGTAAGCCTGGAAGGCGTCATCTTAAAGTGTACGGAGAAGAAACCGGAGTACCGCTACAGCCAGATCGCGGAGGTGATCGCGGATCTGCGCCGTGTGCTGGTGTACCCGGACGAGGACTTTGTGCAGCTGGCCCCGGAGGTGGATATGGATGCCGGTACCGTGATTTTGCGCAAGGAAGAGCTGGAGGAGATCAAGCGGGGGGTGGATTCTTCCAGGGACTGGGAGGAGGAGCGGACATGGGAGGAGCCGGATGCCAGTGAGCCAAGAGGGGCCGGGGAATGGGATGGCCAGCCTATGGACGGCGGCGGCCAGAACTGGGAGAACGACCAGGGCTGGAAGGGGCAGGATATGCGGCAGGCAAATCCGCCCAGGGACCGGGAATATATGAGAGAGCGGGATCTTGGGGAGGAGAGAGCAGGCGCAAGAGACTGGGATTGGGAGGAGGACGAGGAGGACTGGCAGCAGGAACACCGCAGGAATCCCAACCGGAGCCAGGGAAAGAACCGGGGGCGGCGGCCTTCCGGCGACGGCGTACCCCAGGGGTTTGATAAGCTTTTGGCGGCCCTGGGGGTCCTGGCAGCCGTGATCATCGTGGTGATTCTGGTGGTGGTGTTCTCCAGGCTGGGCGGACTGTTTCGGTTTGGCTCCGGCGAGACGGAAGCCGACATCCAGACAGAAACCGTGGCGCCTACGGAGTCTCTGAATGACAGGGAGGTGGAGGCGCCGGATGTTTTGGGGCTGCCGGTGGATCTGGCAGAAGCCAAGTTAAAGGAGCGGACCCTGATCCTGAAAGTAAGCGGTTATGAGGATTCGGATACGGTGGATAAGGGCTGCGTCATCTCCCAGCAGATCCCGGAGGGGACCATTGTGCAGAAATATACGGCCGTCAGTGTGGTGGTCAGCAACGGCAGCGATCTGGTAAAGGTGTCGGAGATGTCTCTGGACGGCATGACCGGTGAGGCGGCAAGGCTGCTTTTGGAGCAGAATAAGCTGGTGGTCCAGGAGAAGACGGAATATGACGACACGGTGGCCGAGGGCCTGGTGGTCCGGTTTGAGCCGGATAAGGCGCGGCCGGGGGAGACGGTGACTTTGTACATCAGCGCGGGGCCAGCTTCCGCCATGCGGTCGGTGCCGGCTATCGACGGGCTGTTTGAGGAAGATGCCATCGGCACTCTGGCAGCGGCGGGCCTGGAACCGGGGGATGTGTCCGAGGAGTACAGCGACACCTTGGAGATCGGGTATGTGATCCGGCAGGGTATCGAGGCGGACACTTTGGTGAAGGAAGGGACTCCCATCCCCTACACCGTAAGCCTGGGGCCGGAGGCAAAGCGGTATGTGGCGTCCATCAATGAGCACTACAACCTGGGAGGCAGTATCGGCCCGGGCGCCGTGGCCGCGGACGTGCGGGTGATGATCCGGTTAAAGCAGGTGGTCAACGGCGAGACGGTGTATAAGACCCTGATGGATACCATGGTCTACAACGGGACCCAGGATGTACCCATTACGTTTAGTGAGATCGAGGGAGAAGCGGGAGTGGCAAACGGCGAGGTTGAGGTGGTCAACGCGGATTCCGGCCAGGTGCTGGCCATCTATCCGGTGACCTTTACCCAGACCCATTGAACGAGAGTACCTAACAAACAAAGAGGGGGTTATGGGACAGATTTGACAAATGTGACAGGTTTGACAGGAAAGATCATAAAGGGGATCGCAGGTTTTTACTACGTCCACGGGGAGGACGGAGTGATCTATGAGTGTAAGGCAAAGGGGATCTTCAGGAACAAGAGGATAAAGCCGCTGGTAGGGGATGACGTAAAGATTACGGTGTTGGAACAGGAGCCGCCCCAGGGGAATATTGATGAGATTCTGCCACGAAAGGGGGAACTGATCCGGCCGGCAGTGGCCAATGTGGACCAGGCACTGGTGGTGTTTGCCCTGGCGGATCCTGCACCCAATCTGAACCTTTTAGACCGGTATCTGGTACTTATGGAGAAAAGCCGCATTCCTGCCGGCATCTTGTTTAACAAGACTGATCTGGCCTCGAAGGAGGACAGAGCCAGATATGAAAGGATCTATGAGGCGGCAGGCTACCGGGTGCTGTTTGCGTCCGCGGGCCAGGGCATAGGGATGGAGGATGTGAGGGTATACCTGGAGGGAAAGACCACGGTGCTGGCCGGACCTTCCGGGGTGGGCAAATCTTCCCTGACCAATCGTTTGATGCCCGAGGCCAATATGGAGACGGGAGCGGTCAGCCAAAAGATACGCAGAGGAAGGCATACCACCAGACATTCGGAGCTGTTTTGCGTTGAGCCGGGAACGTATCTGATGGATACGCCCGGGTTCAGCTCTGTATTTGTGTTTGATATGGAACCGGAGGAGCTTGCAGGGTATTTTCCGGAATTTGAGTCGTATAAGGACGCATGCCGGTTTTTGGGGTGCGTCCACATGGGGGAGCAGGTCTGTGGGGTGAAGGACGCGGCGAAGGCGGGAGAGATCAGCAGAAGCCGCTATAAAAACTACAGGCTGATTTATGAGGAATTGAAAGGGAAAAGGAGGTATTGATATGATCATACTTGCGCCCTCCCTTTTGGGAGCGGATTTTAAGCATTTGGAACAGGATATTAAGGCTGTGGAGCAGGCGGGAGCCATGTATCTCCATCTGGATGTGATGGACGGGGCTTTTGTCCCCAGTATTTCTTTCGGGATGCCTGTTATAAAGGCGCTGCGGAGCTGCACGGACATGGTCTTTGACGTACACATGATGGTGGAGGAGCCGGCCAGGTATGTGGATGTGGTAAGGGAATGCGGGGCAGATCTGATCTGTGTCCACGCGGAGGCTTGCAAGCATCTGGATTCTACGGTGAGACAGATCCGCCAGTCCGGCGCTAAGGCGGGGGTGGCCCTGAATCCGGCCACGTCTTTGGCGGCGGTGGAGATGGTGCTGCCACTGGTGGACATGGTGCTGGTGATGTCCGTAAATCCGGGATTCGGAGGCCAGAAGTTTATTCCTTACACGGTTGAGAAGGTAAGGAGCCTTAGGAGAAAGCTGGACGAGATGGGGCTGGCGGCGGATATCCAAGTGGACGGCGGCGTAACGCTTGCCAATGTGGAGGAGCTTTTAAAGGCCGGGGCCAATGTGATCGTGGCCGGTACTTCGGTGTTTCAGGGGGATGCCGGGGAGAACGTGGGACGGTTTCTGGAGATCTTTGACAGGTATGAAAGCGGCTTGCGATGAAGACAGGGCTTATTATCACCGGCGGACGGATCCATAGGGACTTTGCCGGGAAGTTAATCAGGGAGCAGGGGGCTTTGGCAGACTGTGTGGTGGCAGTTGACGGCGGGCTGGAGGCGACAAAGGCCCTTGGGCTTGCGCCGGATGCCATTGTAGGTGATTTTGACACGGTGCCAGAGGAGATCTTAAAGGAGTACCAAAAAGATCCCCATATCTTGTGGGATGTCCACCGGCCGGAGAAGGACGAGACAGACACGGAGCTGGCCATTAACACGGCCATGAAGCTGGGCTGTAAGCGGCTGCTGATCCTGGGGGCCACAGGGGGGAGGCTGGACCATGAGCTGTCCAACATTCACCTGTTAAAGTTGTGCCTGGACCGGGAGACGGAGGCGTTTCTCTACGATCCCTGGAACAAGGTGTACCTTCTGGATAAGGGGAAGACCTTTCGAAAACAGCAGGTTTACGGCACTTACATATCGTTTATCCCTCTGACCCAGCAGGTGAAAGGCATTACTTTGCAGGGATTTAAGTATCCACTTACGAATAAGGATCTGTCAATCGGGGAGGAGGCGGGCCTTTGCGTCAGCAATGAGCTGGCGCAGGAGGAGGCGGCCATTCGGTTTGACAGCGGGATCTTGATCTGCGTAGAGTCGAAAGATTAATGAAAAACTGGACTGGTCCAAAATATAAAAACTGGCTATTTTTATCACTCCACTTATGTGTTATCATAAGGAAGATCTGATTACAACCATAAAGGAGTGAAGAATATGAGCAGAAAAGACAGCAAGGTACAGACACTGAGGGCAGCGTCCCGGGCAGGGGCGGCAAAACCTCAAACTACCGAAAAGGTGCATAAGATGGTCCTTACAGGTCTCATGGCGGCATTGAGCTATGTGGCGTTTACGTATCTGAAGATCCCCATTCCCACTTTTGGCGGGGATATGGTGGCTCTTCACATCGGCAACGCGTTTTGCGTTCTGGCGGCGCTTCTCCTTGGAGGGTTTTACGGCGGGCTGGCCGGTTCCCTGGGGATGACCATCGCCGATCTCATCGACCCGGCTTATGTGACAAGCGCGCCAAAGACGTTTGTGCTGAAACTGTGCATCGGACTGATCGCAGGTCTGGTGGCTCACAGGATCGCCCATATTACGGACAACCATGACAGCAGATATGTGTTTAAGTGGACGCTGATCGCCTCCATCGCCGGGCTGGGATTTAATGTG
>Ga0137310_102545_pt1 | contig 10185 bp, 7 predicted proteins | sample NAcewiD2O_June_2_FD_97183 | JGI IMG/M metagenome (GOLD analysis project Ga0137310, IMG submission 97183) | Mouse cecal microbial communities from Vienna, Austria - N-Acetylglucosamine amended D2O_June | ecosystem: Host-associated > Mammals > Digestive system > Large intestine > Cecum | place...
CTTACCGGCGGAACCGTGCCGGATGGGTCCACACTTCTGGAAAATATCTGGTCCAGCTTAAAGATCGCCCTGGGAGGCTACGGTGTGGGAGTTCTCATCGGCGTTCCGCTGGGAGTGGGCATGGCGTGGAGCAGAAAATTTGAATTGTTCGCGAAGCCGCTGTTTGACATTATCCGTCCGGTGCCGGCCCTGGCCTGGATTCCCCTGATGATTCTGTGGCTTGGAATCGGCTATGCCTCCAAAGTGGGAATCATTTTCTTCGCGGCATTTATCAGCGCCACGGTGAATTCCTACACCGGAATCCGCCGTACAAGCCAGGTTCACCTGTGGGTTGGAAAAACTTTTGGGGCCACCAACCGTCAGTTATTGTTTAAAGTAGCTATCCCCACGGCTCTTCCCATGATTTTTACGGGCCTGCGCCTGGCTCTGGGCTCCGCGTGGGTGGCTCTGGTGGCCGCGGAGATGCTGGCAGCTACCAGCGGCCTGGGATACATGATCCAGATGGCCCGCATGCTGGGGCGTCCCGATGTGATCATTGTTGGAATGCTCACCATCGGATTTGTTGGGCTTATGCTCAACACCGGTTTGGAGAAACTGCAGAAAAAATATGTGAGGAGGGGAAAGCAGCATGATTGATTCTACCAAAGACAGCCGTTTTTCCGATAAGCAGCTGATCGTGATCTACACCATTATATCTCTGCTGTCACTGCTGGCGGTGTGGGAACTGGCAGCCAGGTTTACCAAGGCCTCCATGTTTCTTCCGCCTGCCAGCCAGGTGTTGGCGGCGTTTTTCAGAAGCTTTGTGGACCCCATCGGCAAGCGGACCATGCTGGCCCATATCGGTGTAAGTCTGTACAGGGTAGCGGTAGCGTTTTTCTTTGCCACCATCGCCGGAATCGCTCTGGGCGTGGGCATGGGTTACTCCCGCTTGGCGGAAGCCATTTTAAAGCCCATTTTCGAGTTTATCCGTCCCATTCCGCCCCTGGCCTGGATCCCCCTTTCCATATTGTGGTTCGGGCTGGGAGATACTGGAAAATTTTTTATCATCTTTTTGGGGTGCTTTTGCTTTATTACCGTAAATACTTATGACGGCGCCAAAAATGTGGACCCGGAACTCATCGGGGCTGCCCGCATGCTGGGTGCCAATGAGCGCCAGGTATTTTTTGAGATCGTGCTCCCCTCCTCGGTTCCCTATATTTTCGCGGGACTGCAGATCGCTGTGACAGCGGGATGGAGCGCGGTGGTGGGAGCTGAGATGATCCAGTCCAACGAGGGTGTGGGCTGGATGATCGTGAGAGGCATGAACACCGGCAACACGGTGCAGATCATGGTCGGCATTGTGGCCATAGGCGTTGTGGGCTTTATACTGGCCAATCTGACAAGCGCCCTGGAAAGGAGGCTGTGCGCATGGAACGAGCAAAAGGGAATGTAGGATCCCAGGCAGCGGTGCTGGAGTGCCGGAATGTAGGCCGCGCCTTTGACAGCTATGACGGGGAAGGCAAAAACGAGGTTCTCCGGGGAATGGATTTTGAGGTACATGAAAATGAATTTCTGGTTCTGTTTGGAGCCGGTCAGTGCGGCAAGACCACACTGTTAAATATCCTGGCAGGCCTGGACATGCCCACTGAGGGGCAGGTATTGAGCCGTGGACAGAAAGTCACCGGGCCTGCCCCGGAGAGGGGGGTAGTATATCAGAAGACCTCCCTGTTCCCCTGGATGACGGTTGAGGAAAATGTGGGATTCGGCCCAAAGGCACGGCATATGCCGGCAGAAGAGCGGGAGGCCCGGGTGAAAAAATACCTGGAACTGGTGGGTCTTACCGGATTTGAGAAAAGCTATCCCAGCCAGCTTTCCGGCGGCATGCGCCAGCGTGTGGGGATTGCCAGGGCTTACGCCAATGAGCCGGACATCATGCTCATGGACGAGCCCTTCGGGCACTTGGATGCCCAAACCCGCTACATGATGGAGGAAGAATTGCAGCGGATCTGGCAGAAGGAAAAGCGAACAGTAATTTTTGTAACCAACAATATTGAGGAGGCTCTGTTCCTGGCAGACCGGATCATCCTTCTGACCAACTGCCCCACCCACATCAAAGAAGAGTATGTCATCGACATGCCCCATCCCAGGGACTACGTAGATCCGGAATTCCTGCGTCTGCGCCAACTAATCACCGACAACATGGACCTGACATTATAGAGGAGGAAGGCAACGCGAAGCGTTTTCAAATGCCTTCCGACGACATGGCAGGTGACGCGAAGCGGCGCGTGCCGATACCGAAAAGGAGGAAGGCAACGCGAAGCGTTTCTAAATGCCTTCCGACGACATGGCAGGTGACGCGAAGCGGCGCGTGCCGATACCGATTTAATAGGAGAAAATTCTATGGAAGATAAAAAAATGCCCAAAGTGCAGGTGCGTGGCCTGACCAAACAGTTCGGGGATCTGCTGGTACTGAATAATATTTCTTTTGATGTACAGGCCGGAGAATTTTTATGTATCGTAGGTCCCACGGGATGCGGCAAGACCACATTTCTCAACAGCCTGACCAAATTATATAAGCCAACCGCGGGGGAGATCCTCCTGGACGGGGAACCTGTTGACCTGAAAAAACATAACATTGCCTATATTTTTCAGGAATACTCCACCATGCCCTGGCTGACTGTGGAAGAAAACGTAGGATTCGGCCTGGACATTAAGGGGATGGAAAAAGGGAAAGCCAAGGCCCTGGTAGACGAGTATCTGGAGATCGTCGGCCTGGCCAAATACCGAAAGTATTATCCCAACCAACTGTCCGCCAGCATGCTCCAGAGAGTGGTGATCGCCAGAGCCTTTGCCACCCAGCCGGACCTGCTTTTGATGGATGAGCCCTATGGCCAGTTGGATATCCAGCTCCGCTATCATTTGGAAGATGAGCTGATCAGCCTGTGGCAGCGCACCGGCACCACAGTGCTCTTTATCACCCACAATATTGAGGAGGCTGTCTATATGGGACAGAGGATTCTGGTTCTGACCAACAAACCAACAAGCATTAAGCAGGCCATTGACAACGATCTGCCCCGCCCCAGAGATATCGCCAGCCCGGATTTTGTAAAGCTGCGCAATGAGGTGACGGATCTGATCAAGTGGTGGTAAGGGAATCTTTACATAAAGACAGAAGTCTTGATATAATTAGGAGGAACGATGAAAAAACAGCCTAATATTGTACTGGTCATATCCGATGATCAGGGTTACTGGTCCCTGGGATGCGGCGGCAACAAGGAGATCATTACCCCCAACATTGACCGGCTGGCAGAGGACGGGATCCGGTTTGAGAATTTTTTCTGCACATCACCGGTCTGCTCCCCGGCAAGAGCCTCCCTGCTCACCGGGGCTATCCCCTCCCAGCATGGGATCCATGACTGGCTGAGAGATGACGACGAGAGACAGGCTGCCCTGGAGTATCTGGCGGGGCAGTATTCCTACACCAAGGCTCTCGCGGAAAACGGGTACTGCTGCGGCCTGTCAGGCAAATGGCATATGGGCGCGGCGGAGAAAGCCCAGCAGGGATTTACCCACTGGTTCAGCCATAAGTCCGGCGGCGGCCCCTACTACGGAGCCCCCATGTACAAGGACGGGAAGCTGTACCGGGAAGAGAGATACGTGACCGATGCCATCACAGAGGATGCCGTGGAATTTCTGGAATCCAGGAAGGATTCCAAACAGCCTTTTTATCTCCATGTGGCCTACACGGCCCCCCACGGTCCATGGCTTGACAATCACCCTAAGGAGTACACGGATCTTTACAAGGACTGCCCGTTTGAGTCAGTTCCCCATCTGCCCAGACACCCGGACAGCATCTATCTTACAGATGAGGTGGCAAAAGATGAGCGGGGCAACCTGATCGGCTATTTCGCGGCAGTCACTGCCATGGATGCCGGGATCGGCCGCGTTCTGGATAAATTGGATGAGCTGAATCTGGCAGATGATACCATTTTTGTTTTTACCTCGGACAACGGATTTTCCTGCGGCCACCACGGTTTCTGGGGAAAGGGAAATGCCACCTTCCCGCTGAACATGTACGAGGAGTCGGTGAAGGTGCCCTTTATCATAAGGCATCCAGGCCATATTCCAAAAGGCAAGGTCTATGACGGGTTGATTTCAGCCTATGACTTCATGCCGACCCTGTTGGATTACCTGGGGTTAAAACCGTCAGATACCATGAAAAGGCCTGGTGTATCCTTTGCGCCGCTTTTAAGAGGCGAGGATTTTGTCCAGAGAGAAGATGTGGTGGTCCTGGATGAATACGGCCCCAACCGCATGATCCGGGGACGCCGATTTAAATACGTGGCCCGCTATCCCTACGGCCCCAATGAGCTCTATGATCTGGAGACAGATCCGGGGGAGACGAAAAATCTTTTGAAAGAAGGAGGATTTGAAGACCTGGAAAAGGATATGCGCCTTCGTCTGGAAACCTGGTTTGCCGCGTATGTGAACCCGGAGATCGACGGCGTCAGGGAGGCTGTATTCGGCTCAGGGCAGACAGGTCTGGCAGGTCTGTGGGGAAAAGGCGTTTCCGGCCACAGCCTGGATGATTACATACGGGAAAACCCAAATTTCGCGCCCTATGAAATTAAGTAAGAATCAGGAGTGGACACTATGAAAATATGGTTAAAGAAAATCGCTTTATACTCAAAAAAACTGCGTACACAGCTGTTTTTAACCTATTTTCTCGTGTTCACTTTTTTCTTTGCGGCAGTTTTTGTGCTGGTCAGCGTGTCCATCCGGGATCTGCTCATTGACCAGATCGGCCACAACCGGATCGCGGTGCTGCGGCAGATCGGGGAGCGGGCGGATATCGTAAAGACCAGCAGCACCACACTTTCCAATCTGTACCGCTATGAGATCCAGAGCAACGGTTTTCTGAAGGAGGGGATATCAGAGGAGGACAGAGAGAAAGCCTGTGAGTATCTGGACTCCCAGAAAGAGATCTATGATGAGGTGTTCAGCCGCATCGGTCTGGGCTATGAGGTGGTGCTCATGGGCGGAAACGGCTTTATCTATAATTCTGATACCAATATCGATACAAGTACCTGGACCCATCAGTCCTGGTTTAAATATCTGCTGGCAGCCTTAAACAACAGCGGCGACACGGTGCAGTTTTCCCGAACCTTCAGCGGCAATGAGAACGGAACCCCGGTATACTGGTTTGCCGCTGGGCAGATGCTGAAGAGGGGAGAGAACCAAAGTGTGCTCCTGATCCTCATTGACGAGGGGCTTCTGGAAAACCTGTATGCCTCCACCCAGGAACAGGGAGGGGAGATTTACATCTATGATCAGAAGGGATTTATTGTATCTCATTCCAACAAGAAGATGCTGGGAAAACAATTTATCGATGTAGATTATATGCGGAATATATACGGCACAGATCAATCCAATATGATCAAAAAGCTGGGGGAGAGCTACATGCTTTCCACTTACATGGATGAGAAGACAGGCTGGACCATTGTGGAGGAAAGCCCTGCCAGGATCATTTTAGGCAGGCTCAACAGAACCTACGGGATCATGGGATGCCTTCTGGCAGCAGGTTTGATCCTGGCAGTGGCGGTGTCTGTGTATATCTCCCGCCGTGTCTCCAATCCCCTGGCAGAACTCAGCGAGGCCATGGACAAGTTTGACGGCCATGAATTTACCCCCTCTCCTGTGGGAAATACCACCCAGGAGATCGGATCCCTTCAGGAAAGCTTCAATCACATGGCAGTGGAAATCTCCAGCCTGATGGAGATCATCAAGGAGAGGGAGCAGCAGAAGAGGAAGCTGGAAGTAAATTTTCTCCGGGCCCAGATCAACCCTCATTTTCTGTACAATACCCTGTTTTCCATCCGGTGCGCGGTGGAGGTGGGAAAAAACAGCCAGGCGGCCCAGATGCTGGGTGCCTTTATTGATCTTCTGCGGAGCACCCTGGCGGTAAAGGACAACACCGTGCCCCTTCAGGATGAACTGGAGACTACCCGAAAATATCTGGTGGTCCAGAAGCTCCGGTATGGAGAAAAAGTTAACTATGAAGTGGAGATGGAGAGAGGAACCGAACACTGCATGGTACCTCCCCTGATCCTGCAGCCCCTGGTGGAAAATTCCATCTTCCATGGGCTTGAGGCAAAAAGCGAAGGAGGAACCGTGATCATCGAATCAGCCCTCCAGGGGGAGAACCTTCTTCTCACCATCACCGACGACGGCGCGGGGATGGACTCTGAGACCCTGGAGAGGGCCAGGGAAAACTGCCGGAAGAATGTGGCAGGAAATGCCCATTCTGTCGGAATGGCCAATGTGCACAACCGCATACGCCTGAACTACGGAGAGCGCTATGGCCTTACTCTGGAAAGCGTCAAAGGAATCGGCACCACCATCACCCTGCTGATACCCGCTTTTATTCAGGAGGAAGGCCAAATGCGCAGCATTTATTAGGATGCCTTCCGACGACGTGGCAGGTGACGCAACGCGTCGCGTGCCGATTCCTTGAAAAAGGAGGAAGGCCAAATGCGCAGCATTTATTAGGATGCCTTCCGACGACGTGGCAGGTGACGCATTGCGTCGCGTGCCGATTCCTTGAAAAAGGAGGAAGGCCAAATGCGCGGCATTTATTAGGATGCCTTCCGACGACGTGGCAGGTGACGCAACGCGTCGCGTGCCGATTCCTTGAAAAAGGAGGAAGGCCAAATGTGCGGCATTTATTAAGATGCCTTCCGACGGCGTGGCAGGTGACGCGACGGGTCCCGTGCCGATTCCTTGATAAAGGAGGAGAGTTATGAAAGTCCTGGTAGTGGATGATGAAACCATGATCTGTGAGTGGATGCAGTTTTGTATTTCCCAAAATCCGGCCTGTCAGCTGGTCGGCATTGCCCACAATGGCTTAGAGGCTCTTGAGCTGTTTGAAAAAGAGGAGCCGGATCTGATCCTTACGGATATAAAAATGCCGGTTATGGATGGACTGGAGCTTCTTCACACCCTGCGTTCCAGGAACAGCCAGGTAAAGGTGGTTATGCTGACAGCGTTTTCCGACTTTGACCTGGTGAGACAGGCCCTGCGGGATGGGGCTGATGAATATCTTTTAAAAACCGAGATGCAAAATGACCTTTTGCAGGAGCTACTCAATCGTATTGCGGGGGAGAGGAAGCTTTCTTCAGGAAAGGAAGAACAGGATATGGCCAGCATCTCCCAGACACAATCCATGATCAGCAGGATTCTCAGACAAAAGAGAGAGCTCAACAGCGAGGAACTGGAAAAACTTCGCCAGTACAATGTGAGGTGGCGGGACAGGGGACTGTTTGCCCTGGCGGTGTGGAAACAGAATATTCTCAACAGCGGTCTTTCATTTCCAAAAGAGAGCCAGGTGCGCCATGTGACTGGATTTGATTATACAGACAGGATTTATATGATTATCGGAAACTTTCCAAAGACCCTCAGCGAGGCCAGGCAGGCCCGGCAGCTGACAGAGTACGCGAGAGAAGTCCAGAGGCTTAACGGTTATATGGCAGGCGTCAGCACCATCACCGATGAGATGCGCCGGATCCCGTTTATGGCCTGGCAGGCCGCCTGCTCCCTGGGAGAAGGATTTTATATAGGGGAAACAAGGCTGTATGAACCTCGGTACCCACTGGCAGAACTGCCGCGCAAGGATCAGATGTGGAAAAGCATATGCGCGGAATTCCGCGTACGTCTCCATCAGACACAAGGATTTAAACGGTATGAGCTGATCAAAGAGTTTCTGGAAAACGCGGACAGACAGAAGATTCTCGCTGTGGAGTCCGTGTGCGGGCTGTGTCTGGATGCCTTTGACCTGATGGAATTTGAGGCCAGAGAGAGGGGGATTGCGCTGGAGGATGGAGACAGTCTCCGCGTGGGACTGCAGCAGTGCGTTTCCCTGGAAGAGGCACAGCGGGTCATGCTGTCTTTGTCCAGGCAGTGCAGCCTGGAGGCGGACTGGCAGACGCCGAAATCTAAAAATATCTGTCTGGCCACAGAATATATCAACTCTCATTACATGGAGCAGATCAGCTTAGAGCAGGTGGCTGCTCATGTAAATCTGAATCCAGAGTATTTTTCCAGGGCCTTTAAGGCAGAGGTGGGCCAGACTTTTGTAAATTACCTGACCGATATCCGTCTGCGTCATTCGGTCCGGCTTCTGGAAAATACGGCACTTCGGGTTCAGGATATCGCGCAGCAGGTGGGATACTACAACGCAAGCTATTTTTCCACCACATTTAAAAAGAAATACGGCATGAGTCCTTACGAATACCGGCGTAAAGGAAACTAGCCAGAAAGGAACCCTATGAAAGCCATCATGATCATGTATGATTCCCTGAACCGCCATATGCTTGCTCCCTATGACTGCAATTGGACTCATACAGAAAATTTTAAGCGTTTGGCAGACCGAGTGGTAACCTTTGATAACTGCTGGGTGGGAAGCATGCCCTGTATGCCTGCCCGGCGGGAACTGCACACAGGCCGCTACAATTTTCTGCACCGGAGCTGGGGGCCCCTGGAACCATTTGACGATTCCATGCCCCAGATCCTTAAGGAGGCGGGAATCCACACCCATCTGATCAGCGACCACTACCATTACTGGGAAGACGGGGGAGCCACCTACCATCAGAGATACAAAACCTGGGAATGCGTGAGGGGCCAGGAAGGTGACAACTGGCAGCCCATAGTGGACTTTGACGGCATTCCTGGCCCTACCAGGAACGTATGCGGAGAACCGAAAGACAACTGGGTGGGGCAGGACTTTGCCAACAGGACCGCCATGCCCACAGCGGACCGCCAGCCTCAGTGGCGCGCCTTTGACAGAGGGCTGGACTTTCTCAGGGGAAATCATCATAAAGATAACTGGTTTCTGCAGATCGAGACCTTTGACCCTCATGAGCCGTTTTTTTGCCAGTCGGAATATAAGGAGAAATTTCCCGATGAATATGGGGGACCCTTCTGTGACTGGCCGGATTACCGTCCCGTAAATGACGAGGACAGTCCGGAGTTTATCGATCATATGAGGAAACAGTACGCTTCCCTGCTCTCCATGTGCGATGAGAATTTGGGCAGGGTACTGGATGTTATGGATCAGTACAGGCTTTGGGAAGATACCATGCTGATAGTGAATACGGATCACGGTTTTCTGCTGTCAGAGCATGGCCAGTGGGCCAAGTGCCACTGTCCGTTTTATGAGGAGGTGGCCCACATCCCGCTGTTTATATGGGATCCCAGAACAGGGAGACAGGGGACCCGGACCAACTGTCTGGCTCAGACCATCGACCTGCCTGCCACACTGCTGGAATATTTTGGCCAGCCTGTTCCGCCGGACATGGAAGGACGGCCTCTAAGGCCTGTTCTTGAGAGAGACCAGCCTGTCCGGGAGGGAGGGCTGTTTGGCATTTTCGGAGGCCAGGTCTGCTGTACGGATGGGGAGTGGGTCTACATGAGAAGCCCTCTTCCAGGCAATCAGCCCCGCTACGAATATACTCTGATGCCCATGAGACACGGCGGGAGAAGGGCATTTATCAACAATGATGTGCTTAAGTCCATGAGCCTCTACGAACCCTTTTCCTTTACAAAGGAGGTTCCGGTGTTGAGACTGGACAGCCTTAACCCCATTTCCCAGGCAGAGTATCCTACCATGCTGTTTCGTGTGGGGGAGGACCCTATGAAACCGCGGGGGGCGGCGGATGAAGAGCGGGAGGGGAGGATGATCCGGTTAATGAAAAAGCTGATGGCGGAAAATGACTGTCCTAAAGAGCAGTTTGTCCGGATGGGGTTAGGGAGGAGGAGATGCGGCAGGGAGGGGTTTTTGGGGAGGGAATGATCTGAAAAAGTGTCCGTGGGATTGAGTAAAACCGTAGGATATGGTAGAATATCATAAAGGAGAAGGATGCCCATGGACGACATAAGGATAACCAATACCCCCTATGACGACGTATTCCGCACACTGCTGAATGACTGCGGTTCCCTGATCATTCCGGTGATCAACGAAGTGTTTGGAGAGGATTATTCTGGTGAGGAGAAGATTATTTTTTCTCCAAATGAGCATTTTCTGAACCAGCAGAGCGGGAATGAGGAGGAGCGAATTACGGACTCCAGTTTTAAAATACTGGGAAAAGAACCAAAAAAATACCATCTAGAATGTCAAAGCGGCACGGATAACAGTATGCTGATCCGTTTTTT
>Ga0137310_102552_pt1 | contig 10168 bp, 8 predicted proteins | sample NAcewiD2O_June_2_FD_97183 | JGI IMG/M metagenome (GOLD analysis project Ga0137310, IMG submission 97183) | Mouse cecal microbial communities from Vienna, Austria - N-Acetylglucosamine amended D2O_June | ecosystem: Host-associated > Mammals > Digestive system > Large intestine > Cecum | place...
GCGTTTTCAGCTCGATGAAAAATACGCCGTTTATACTTACGGGCGGCGGCTCCGACTATTATTACCGACCGGAAATTCTGACGCAGATTATACTTGTCGCAGTGCTTTTTATATCGTCTGCGCTTTTCCGCTTTGTGCAGGCTTGCATTAAAAAACAGTTTAAAATAACCCCGCTTTTTATCGGCATGGGCGCGCTGTGCGTTATGCTGTTGCTGAACGGCGTATTCGCAAGAAATTACGATATTAAAAATCTTATTTTCGGCGGGCTTATGACAGTTTGTCTGCTTGCCGTGTACATAGTATTCAGGGACGGTTTAAAGCTTACCGAAAAGAGCTTTGAAAATATTGCCTTTGCCTTTATGGCGCTGAGCGCGTTGCTTATTATCGAGCTGTTTGTGATTTATGTAACAAAGGACGACATTTTTGCAAACGGCACAATCAACCGCGCGGCGATAGTTTTCGGTTGGGGCGTTTATAATACATACGGACTGTATATTGTAATGTGTATACCCGCCATAACCTATCTTGCGGCAAAAAAGAAATACGGCTTTTGCTTTACAATCTACTCGTTTTTTGTGCTTGCGGCAGCGGTGCTTTGTTGCAGCAGACAAGCCATAGTCGGTGCGGCGGCGGTTTATCCGCTGTGTCTTGTAATTTTGCTTGTAAAGGGCAAAAACCGCCTTGCCAACCTTATTGTGACGGGCGTTGCCGTGGCGGCGGGGCTTGTGCTTGCGGGCGTTTTCAACAGACAGATTTATCAGTTTATTAAGGAAATAACCGCAAATATCATAGTAAACGGCTCGCTGAACGGCAGCGGCAGATGGAGTATCTGGCAGGAGGCGCTGTATTATTTCGAGTCCTCTCCCGTGTTCGGCGCGGGCTTCTTTGTACAGTTTTCGCACTGGAAGGACACGGGCAACGGCTTTCTTCCGCATTTGTGTCACAACACGGTTTTGCAGATTATGTGCAGCTGCGGGGTGCTTGGCATTATCGCTTATGCGGCGCACCGCATACAGACAATAATCTGCTTTTTTAAAAACGTCACGCCCGAGCGCACCTTTATTGCGATTACAGTACTCGGAATGCTTATACTTTCACTGCTGGATACTCATTTGTTCAATATTCTGCCTACCCTTTTGTACAGCTTTTTTATGGCTGTGCTGGACAAAACAAGCAAGAAAACAGTTTAATAATTTTGACATAATATAAGCGGCGGCTGCGCAGATTTTTGCGAAGTCGCCGCTTTTGTTTTACATTTATTTCTGGGGCTTGTAGGTTGTTACAAGCTGTGCGACGAGGTTCTTCATTTCCTCCGTTTCGTCGTACGCCGCCGCTTTAAGGCTGTCGAGCGTGGTCCACAGGCGCTGTTCGTCAAGCTTTATGGGGTTGGCTATGCTGATAAGTCCGTTGGGGGTTTGCTGCATGCCCTCCTCATCCATAAGCCGCTCCTCGTAAAGCTTTTCGCCTGGGCGCAGACCCGTGCATTTAATTTCGATGTCTACGTTAGGCTCTAATCCCGAAAGCTTGATAAGGTTGTACGCCAAATCGTAAATTTTGACGGGCTCGCCCATATCCAAAACAAAAATTTGTCCGCCCTTTGCATATGCGCCCGCCTGCAAAACGAGCGAAACCGCCTCCGGTATGGTCATGAAATACCTAATAATATCCTTGTGGGTGACGGTTACGGGGCCGCCTTCCGCTATCTGCTTTTCGAAAAGCGGAATAACCGAGCCGTTGGAGCCGAGCACGTTTCCGAAGCGCACGGCGACAAACTTGGTGTTTTTACTGTGCTTGCCTATGGTTTGGATTATCATTTCGCAGATGCGCTTTGTGGCGCCCATAATGTTTGTGGGGTTTACCGCCTTGTCGGTTGAAATCTGCACGAATACCTTAGAGCCGAATTTATCAGCGCACCGCGCTACGTTCAAGGTGCCGAAAACGTTATTTTTGACTGCCTCGTTAGGGCTTGTTTCCATTAACGGCACGTGCTTGTGCGCGGCGGCGTTGAATACGATTTCCGGCGAGTATTTTTTGAATACGTCCTCCATTTTGCCCGTGTCCCTTATGCTTGCAATCAGCGCAAGCAGGTTTAATTCGGGATGGCGGCGTTTAAGCTCCTGCTCGATGTCGTAGGCGTTGTTTTCGTAAATGTCCAAAATTATAAGCTGCTTGGGGTTGTGGGTTGCTATCTGGCGGCAGAGCTCGCTTCCTATCGAGCCGCCTCCGCCCGTGACAAGCACCACCCTGTCCTCGATATAGCCCATAATTTCGTCGAGGTTGACCTTTATCTGGTCGCGGCCGAGAAGGTCGGAAATCTGCACCTCGCGCAACGCGGTGACACTGGCATCGCCGTTTACTATCTGGTAAATGCCAGGTAAGGTTTTAACCTTGCATTTTGTGCCCTCGCAAATGTCGAAAATGCGCTTTACCTCTGCCTTGGGCGCGGCGGGCATGGCTATTAAAATTTCGTCGATGTCGTATTTTTTCGCATAGACGGGAATGTCTGCCGTGCTGCCGACTATTTTTACGTTATTTATGTTTTTGCCTATCTTGGTGGGGTCGTCGTCGATGACGCACACGGGAAGATAGGTTATTTTATCGGTAGTCTGAATTTCGCGGATAAGCATTGTGCCTGCGTTTCCGCCGCCGACAATCATTGCCCTGACTTTGTTTTTGTTCTTTCTGGAAAGCGCGTATTTTACGGCGACGTACATTCTCTGCGAAAAACGGGACGCAAGCCCGAAAAGGGCAAGAATGATTGAATAGGTTATGCAGACCCTGATATTGAGAAACCGTTTAAGGAATATCATATATGCGAGGTTTGCACCGAACACGAAAAGTATTGCGCCGACTGTTTTTAGCGTATCCAAAAGACCCACCGAGGTGAAAACTATGAAATACAGCCTGAACAGCGCAAAAAACACATATACCGTAACTATGTTCAAAAGATACCAGTATAAAAGCTCAAGACAAAAATCGACCCTGCTGTGCACTATCAGCAACGACAGCAAAACCGAGACGGTTATCGAGGCAAAATCGCAGAGAACGAGAATACCTATATCCTTTAATTTTTTATAATTGTTCTTCATTTATTTTTTTCCGCAATTCAAGTAATAGATTATTCCACCGTAACGCTTTTGGCGAGGTTTCTTGGTTTGTCCACGTCGTTGCCCCTTAAAACGCTTAAATAATAGGCGAAAAGCTGAAGGGGAATAACCGCAAGGCTGGGCGTAAAGTGCATATCCGTCAAGGGTATGCGGAAAACGTTTTTTATGCCCGTGCTTTCAACACTTACGTTCTCTGACGCGACTGCCGCAATCAACGCGCCGCGGCTTGCAGTTTCTTCAAGGTTGCTTATGGTTTTTTCCACAAGTCCCTTTTGGGTAAGCACGCCGAAAACGAGCGTGCCCTTTTCTATAAGACTGATTGTGCCGTGCTTTAATTCGCCCGCGGCGTACGCCTCGGAATGGATATAGCTTATTTCTTTAAGCTTTAAGCTGCCCTCTATGCTGACTGCATAGTCGGTGCCGCGTCCTATAAAGAAAACGTCGCTTCTGTCCATTGTTTCTGACGCGAATTTCTGAATTTCTTGCTTGCTGTTTAAAAGCTCCTTAACCTTTTCGGGAATAGAGCAAAGCTCTGATAAAAGCGCCTTGCCGCACTCCTCCGAAACGGTTTTGCGCACCTTAGCAAGCTTGATTGCAAGCAGATAGCCCGCTACAAGCTGGGCGCTGTACGCCTTTGTCGTGGCGACGGAAATTTCCGGCCCCGCCTTGGTATAGAAAACATAGTCTGCCTCTCTTGCGATTGACGAGCCGAGGACGTTGACGATTGCAAGCGTTTTAAGTCCGTTTTTATGCGCCTCTCTCATGGCGGCAAGGCTGTCGGCGGTTTCCCCGCTCTGGCTTATGACTATAACAAGCTCGCCGTTGACTACGGGGTTGCGGTAACGGTATTCGGAAGCAAGCTCTACCCTGACGGGCAGCCTTGCCAAATCCTCTATTACGTACTGCATTACCACGCCCGCGTGATATGCCGAGCCGCAGCCGACGATTACTACGCCCTTTATTTTTTTAAGAGCCTTGTCGCTTAGCCCGACCTCGGTAAAATCTATTTCTCCGTCATGTACCGCGCTGTTGATTGTATCGGCTATGACCTTGGGCTGCTCGTGTATCTCTTTGAGCATAAAATGCTCCCAGCCGCCCTTTTCAGCCGCCTCTGCGTCCCATGTTATCTGCACGGGCTGCATTGACGTTTCCTCTCGGTCGAGGTTATAAAAGGTTACCGCGCCCTTTTCAAGCCGCGCGATTTGGAGATTGTCGACATAGTATACCGTTCTGGTATAATTCAGTATTGCGGGCACGTCGGAAGCAAGGAACGCCTCTCCGCCGGCAACGCCTATTATCATGGGACTGTCCTTACGGATTGCAAAAATCGTATCGGGCAAATCTTTGTATATTACCGCAAGCGCGTACGAGCCGCGAACCCTTAAAGCGAACTCGGATATGGCGCGCAAGCGGTCGCCGTATTTTTTATAGTAGTAGTCTACGAGCTTTGTAGCTACCTCGGTATCGGTCTGCGAATAGAAGGTATATCCGCGGCGGATAAGCTTTTCCTTTAATTCGATATAGTTTTCTATTATTCCGTTATGGACGGCGGCTATCGTTTTTTCGTCGTTGCAATGCGGGTGGGCGTTATTTTCGCTAGGCTCGCCGTGGGTTGCCCAACGCGTATGTCCTATGCCGCAGAAGCCCTTTACAGCTTTGCCGCCGTCGGTCATATCGCTTAATACCTGCAATCTGCCCTTGGCTTTGACGATTTCTATTCCGCCGTCGGGGTTAAGCACTGCCACGCCAGCCGAGTCGTAGCCTCTGTATTCAAGCCTTTTAAGCCCCTCCAAAAGCACGGGCGCAGCTTGCTTTTTACCTATATATCCTACAATTCCGCACATTGAATTTTTCTACCCTTTTGTTAAATACCCTTAAAGCGCGTGACCCTTTGTCCGCAAAACCTCAACCACTTCCTGTGCAAGGCTTTGACAGATTTTTTCGCTTTCCGCCTCCACCATAACCCGTATAAGCGGCTCTGTACCGGAAGGTCTTACAAGAATTCTACCTCCGTTGCCGAGCCTGTCCTCTATATTTTTGACAACCGCCAAAACGCTTTTATCGTTCTGCGCCTTGTCCTTATCCTTTACTTTTATATTTAAAAGCACCTGCGGATAGATTTTAAGCGGCTCGACAAGCTTGGAAAGCGTGGTCTTGCCCGCCATTATCACTTCCATTACCTTTAAGCTGGTGAGAATTCCGTCGCCCGTGGTGGCGTACTTGGAAAAAATTATATGCCCCGACTGCTCGCCGCCGAGCCTGCAACCGTGCTCCGCCATATATTCATAAACGTATTTGTCGCCAACGGGGGTTTTTGCGTATTCTATACCCGCCTTATCGAAAGCCTTATAAAGCCCGAAATTTGACATAACGGTTGTGACGACGGTATTTGTTATCAGCTTGCCGCGCTCCTTCATATAAACGCCGTACAGGTAAAGTATCTGGTCGCCGTTGACAACCTCGCCGTTTTCGTCCACGCAAAGGCATCTGTCCGCATCGCCGTCGTATGCAAAGCCGACGTCGAGCTTCTTTTCTCTTACAAGCCTTTGCAGTCCCTCTATATGGGTCGAGCCCGCGTTTTCGTTTATATTGAAGCCGTCCGGCTCGTTATTGATTACATATGTGGTTGCGCCGAGCGCCTCGAATACCGCTTTTGCGATATTCCACGTTGTGCCGTTGGCACAGTCGAGCCCGACGCGCTTGCCGCGGAAGGAGTACATTCCCAAGGAAATAAGATAGCCGATATAGCGGTTGCGACCCGAGGCATAGTCCACCGTTTTGCCGATATGCTCGCGCATGGCATAGGGGAGCTCGGAAAATTTTTCGCCGAAGGCTTCGAGCTTGCCGTCGAGGTAGGCTTCGATAAGCGCTATCGTGCCCTCGTCCATTTTTTCGCCGTGGGAATTGAGAAGCTTTATGCCGTTATCGTAATAAGGATTGTGGCTTGCGGAAATCATAATTCCGCAGTCGAATTCGTCCACCCGCGTTATATACGCCACAGACGGGGTTGTGGTGACGTGGAGCATATATGCGTCCGCACCCGAGGCGGTAAGACCCGCAATCAGGGTGTATTCGAACATGTAGCTGGAACGTCTTGTATCCTTGCCGATTAAAATTCTCGGCGCGGAATTGTCGCCGGCGCGTTTTTTAAGCTCGCCGTAATACCAGCCGAGAAATCTGCCCACCCTATAAGCGTGGTCGGCAGTAAGAGTTTTGTTTGCTTCGCCGCGGAAGCCGTCCGTTCCGAAATATTTGCCCATATGTATCTCTCTTTAGTGTTATTCCGACTGATTATTTTTTTGCCGTTATTACGCCGCCCGTTTTGTAGATGCTGTTTGCGGGCACATAGCCGCGCACGCACGAAAGCGGGTATATGTTGGTGTTTTTGCCTATTACCGTGCCGGGGTTTAAAACGCTGTTACAGCCCACCTCTACACCGTCGCCGAGAATTGCGCCGAATTTTTTTAAGCCCGTCGCGATTTTTTGCGGGCCGCAGCTTACGGTGACAAGCGTTTTATCCGACTTGACGTTGGAGGTTATCGCACCCGCGCCCATATGCGATTTGCAGCCGAGAATGCTGTCGCCGACGTAGTTGTAATGCGGCACCTGAACATTGTCGAAAAGGATTACGTTTTTAAGCTCGGTCGAGTTGCCGACCACGCAGTTATTGCCGACAAGCGCGCTGCCGCGGATAAAGGCGCAATGCCTTACCTCGGTATTTTCACCGATAATGCACGGCGCGCCTATATATGCGGACGGGGCGATTTTTGCGCTTTTATGAGCCCATACGCAAGGGGCAATTTCAGAATACTCTGTCTTGTCGAGCCCTGCGCCGAGCTTTAAAATACAGTCTTTCAGTCCCGCAAGCGCTTCCCACGGATATAAAAAGCGTTGAAGGTATTCCGCCGCAAGAGTATGATTTAAATCGAATAGTTCAGCCGTCTTCACCGACACGCCCTTTCCGCAGACGAAAAACCGACTGCGGTTACAGATTATAATATAATTTATTTTATCACCAGACACGGGCAAAGTCAATGATATGAATGGCAATTTGTTGAATTGGGGCAAATAATGTAAGCCGTGTTTTGTACTGAGTATGCGTATATATTGCGCTTATTACTCTGCGGGGGATAAAATCCGTATGTCCTCCTCCTTATGTTTTTGGCGTGTTAAAGCGTTTTTGACTGTCCGCCGCAGAGTGCAAAATCGCAATATGGTGGTATTATAGCATCGGCGGGCGCCATAGCCGCCCCCATATTGTTCACGTCCGTCACGCCGAAGTCGCACACCTTGCCCATTGTGCCGTTGACTATTTTTATGCCCTTTTTTTCGTCGGTGATGACGCAGCCGCCCGCGCCCGTGACCGTCCACTGAGCTTGCGGAGGACGGGTACAGCCGAGCTCTAACGGGTAACGGTACTGCCTTTCCGCGGAAGCGAAGTGCGAGCCCGTTGCGGCAACCGCCTTTTTGACGTAGCCCGCATTGACGAGCATTGCGCCGAGCAGCATGCTCTCGCTCATGGTGGAGCACGCCGAATATACGCCGAGAAACGGAAAATTATAGTCGCGGGCGGCAAAGCTTGCGGATATTATCTGGTTGAGCAAATCGCCCGACAAAAGCAGGTCGATATCGCCTTCCGAATAGCCGCCCTTTTCAATTGCAAGCGAAATTGCCGTGGTAAGCATTTTGCACTCGGCCTTTTCGTAGGTGCTTTCCTCATACATGTCGTCCTGCAAGGTAATATCTGCATAGGAGCCTATTATGCCCGCGCTTTCCTTACTGCCGCAGACAGCGGCAAAGGAGGTTACGCAGGGCGAATTTTTAAAAAATACGGTATTTCCCTTTTTGTTCATAGCCATATCCTGAAATTTATTATTAAAATAGCGTTAAATCAAGCATATTGCGGGGGCAATTGCTTTTATAGAAAGAAATATACAAGCCCGACAAGCACGCCCGAAAATACTCCGAACACGATAATCGCGCCCGCAACGGTGAACATTTTTGCCGCCATGCCGTATATCCAGCCTTCGGTTTTGAACTCGATTGCGGGCGAGGTTACGCTGTTTGCAAAGCCCGTAATGGGCACTATCGAGCCTGCGCCGGCGTATCTGCCTATTCTGTCGTATACGCCCAGCCCCGTCAAAAAGCAGCCGAGAAAAATCAGCACAATCGAGGTTGCGCCAGCAAGCTCGTCGCCCGACAGCCCCGCGAATTCGAGCATATATCTTATAAACTGACCAATACAGCATATCAGCCCGCCGACGCCGAACGCCGCCGCGCAATTTTTGAAGTGCTGTGTGGGCGGGTCCTGAGTTTTGACGTAGTTTAAATAGTTTTCGTTATAATTTTCACGGGTTTTGCCTGTCATTCCTGATTCTTTCCCCCTTAGGCGTTCTTATAAGCGTTTCCCGCTCGTCGCGGCGGGATAAGTCGTAGTCCTTCTTCATTGCCGGTACATCCTGTCGTTAAATTTAAGCGTGACCTTTTCGGGCATAACGCGCGACAAAAGCCTGTACATGCTGTTTTTTGCGCCGCACGTTTTTATTACGGGAGGCTTGTCCGCAAGCAAAAGCCCGTAAATTATTTCGGCCACGTCGGAGGGCTTCATTCCGCTCTGCTCCATATCCGCAAGCGCGGCGACGGCACGGTTGACGCTGTGGGAATACGCCTTGTTTTCGTCGTCCGAATACACCTTGCGCTTAAAGGTGAAATTCGTTGCCGTGCCGCCGGGTAATAATCCTGTGACCTTTATGCCGCAGGGCTTAAGCTCGGAATATGCCGAACGGCAGAGCATTTCGAGCGCGGCCTTGGAGGCGGAATAGAAGCTGTCGAAGCAAATGGGCAAATCGCCGCCGAGCGAGCCGACAAGGATTATACTGCCGCCCTTCTCCTTCATAAACGGTATAACCGCCTGCATACATTTGAGCGCGCCGAAAAAGTTGACGTCGAAAAGATAGCGGTAATCGCTTTCCTTTGCGTGCTCGATAGGCGCCGCCATTGAAAAGCCCGCGCTGTATATAAGCGCGTTTATTCTGCGCTTTTCGCCGACGGCTTTTATTGCGTCCGCAACGCTGTCGCCTGCGGCAACGTCAGCCGCAATATTTACTATATTGGAATTTTGGCACGGCGTGCGCGAAATATTTACCACATGCCAGCCGCGGTTATACAGTCTTAAACACGCTTCGCAGCCGATACCCGAGCTGCCGCCTACTACTATTGCCGTTTTTTTGTCGGTTTTTTCCATACAACTATATTGCGGAAATATTTTCCGATTTATGCAAAATAAATCAGCGAAATAAAATGTACAAAAATTTACTTTACCCGAAGGCTATGTCTAAAATCATCATAAGCGCAAAGCCGAAGATTACGCCTATTGTGGCCTTGACCTTGCCCTGCGAAAAGCTTTCGGGAATTAGCTCGGAGCACACCACGGCAAGCATGGCGCCCGCAGAGAACGAGAGCGCCCACGGAAGAATGCCGCGCACCGCCTGCACCGCAAGCGCGCCGATTACGCCCGCAACAATTTCCACCGCGCCCGAAAGCTGACCTATAAAGAAGGCTTTTGCCCGACCCGTGCCGTTTGCGCGCAGAGGAAAGGCAACGCACATACCCTCGGGGAAGTTTTGTATTCCTATACCGACCGCAAGCATAATTGCGGCGACTGCGCCCGCCGTCTGTCCGGAGGCAAGCGCGCCGAACGCCACGCCGACAGCCAAGCCTTCTGGAATATTGTGCATGGTTACCGCAATGCACATTACCGCGCAGCTTTGCTTTTTTGCGTCGCCGTTGAACATTTTAAGCTTGCCGAGTAATATATCGGTAATTATTATAAGCGCCCCGCCGAGGACAAAGCCGCACGTTAAGACAAGATAGTCGAAGGACGGCGCCATTTCCATAGCGGGCAATAAAAGAGAAAAAAACGTTGCCGCAAGCATTATGCCCGCGGCCGAGCTCATCATAAACGCAAAGGCGTTCTGACTTACTTTTTTACATATAAACACAAGCGAGGCGCCCAACGCCGTCAACGCCCATGTAAAGGTCGTTGCCATAAGCGCAAGCTG
>Ga0137310_102018_pt2 | contig 10160 bp, 11 predicted proteins | sample NAcewiD2O_June_2_FD_97183 | JGI IMG/M metagenome (GOLD analysis project Ga0137310, IMG submission 97183) | Mouse cecal microbial communities from Vienna, Austria - N-Acetylglucosamine amended D2O_June | ecosystem: Host-associated > Mammals > Digestive system > Large intestine > Cecum | place...
ACTTGGGAGATCACCCCGGAGGAGCTGAAGAAGTGGGGTGAGGAGGTCCTCCGCCCCACCGGGGCCATGGCCCTCATGGGGGCCGGGGAGTTCGCCGCTGGCTCCTGGTGCCGGTTCTGCAAGGCCCGAAACCAGTGCCGCGCCAGGGCCGAGGAGTTCCTCAAGCTGGCCCAGATGGAGTTCCGCCAGCCTGCCCTGCTGGACGATGAGGAGATCGCCGAAGTCCTCCGCCGCTCGGACGAGCTTGCGAAGTGGGCGGCAGACGTGTATGCCTTCGCCCAGGACGAGGCAATCATCCACGGAAAGAAGTGGCCCGGATACAAAGTGGTGGAAGGCCGCTCCGTTCGGAAGTACAGTTCCGAGGAGGAGGTCATCGCTGCGGCCCAGGCAAGCGGCTATACCGACATCTTCAAGAAAACGCTCATCGGCATCGGCGATATGGAGCGGCTCATGGGCAAGGAGGAGTTCCAGCGTGTCCTTGGCTCCCTGGTCTACAAGCCCCAGGGCAAGCTGACCCTCGTCCCCGATTCCGACAAGCGCAACGCCATCAACACTACGACCGCATCTGCGGAATTTCAGGAGGTTTAATCATGGCTGCCATCAATCCGACTAAGGTCATCATTCCCTGCCGCATCAGCTACGCCCACCTGTTCGAGCCGACCAGCGTAAACGGCTCCGACCCCAAGTACGGCGCTTCGCTGATCGTGTCCAAGAAGGATGCCAAGACCATCACCGCCATCAAGAACGCCATCGAGCAGGCCAAGAAGGACTCCGTGGGCAAGTGGGGCGGCAAGATTCCCCCCAACCTCAAGACCCCGCTCCGGGACGGCGACACCGACCGGCCCGATGACGAGGCGTATGCCGGGTGCTACTTCCTCAACGCCAACAGCCGTCAGGCCCCACAGGTGGTGGATCGCAAGGTCCAGCCCATCATCGACCAGAGCGAGGTGTACTCCGGCTGCTACTGCAACGTGAGCGTCACCTTCTACGGCTACAACTCCAACGGGAACCGCGGCATCGCCGCTGGCCTGGGCAATGTCCAGTTCGTGAAGGACGGCGAGGCCCTCGGCGGTCGCTCCAAGGCCAGCGATGACTTCGAGGCCATGGCGGACGAGGACGAGGATTTCCTCTCCTGACAAACACACGACTTTTGGCGAGAGGGGTGGAGAGCCTCCACCCCTCTTTGCCATATCAGGAGGCAAGTATGAGCCTGTTAGCAATCGACATCGAGACCTTTTCTGACGTTGACCTTCCGAAGTGCGGAGTGTACGCCTATTCAGATTCCCCCAGATTTGAAATCCTCCTCTTTGCCTATGCCTTTGACGATGAACCGACCCAGGTGGTCGATCTGGCCCGTGGGGAGCAGCTCCCGAACCGGGTGCTGTCGGCTCTGGAGGATGAGACTGTCATCAAGACAGCCTTCAACGCCGCCTTCGAGCGGACGTGTATTTCCCGCTACTTAGGGCGGCAGCTCTCTCCGGCCTCTTGGCAGTGTACCGCCGTCCAATCGGCGATGCTGGCCCTCCCCCTCACCCTGGACGGAGTAGGCGAGGTGCTGAGCATCAAACGGAAAAAGCTGAAGGAGGGTGTGTCCCTTCTGCGCTACTTCTCCATGCTCTGCAAGCCCACCAAGGCCAATGGGGGCCGCACCCGGAACCGCCCGGAGGATGCCCCGGAGCTGTGGGAGCGGTTCAAAGCCTACTGCATCCGGGATGTGGATGCCGAGCGGGAAATCCGCCAGAAGATGCACAACTATCCCATCCCTGACAGCGAGATGGAACTGTACCGTTTAGACCAGGAGATCAACGACAGGGGCATCATGGTCGACCAGCGGCTTGCTGCTCAGGCTGTACGCTGTGATGCCGAGTTCAAGGCGAGGGCCACCACCCAGGCCCAGCAGCTCACCGGGCTTTCCAACCCCAACTCGCTGGCCCAGGTGAAGGGCTGGCTGGCGGAGCGGGGGATCGAGGTGGACAGCCTCGACAAAAAGGCCATCAAGGGCCTTCTCCCCCAGGCCACTGGCGAGGTGCGGCAGATGCTGGAACTGCGGCTCCTGCTGGGAAAAACCTCTGTGAAGAAGTACGAGGCCATCCAGCGGTCAGTCTGCTCTGATGGCAGAGTTCACGGGCTGCTCCAGTTTTATGGTGCCAACCGCACAGGCCGCTGGGCCGGGCGGCTGGTGCAGGTGCAAAACCTCCCGCAGAACCACATTCCCGACCTGGCCCTGGCCCGGAGCCTGGTCAAGCGGGGCGAGTTCGACCAGGTGGAGATACTCTACGACTCCACCCCCGGAGTCCTCTCGGAGCTGATCCGCACCGCCTTCGTCCCCAAGCCTGGGTGCCGCTTCATCGTGGCGGACTTCGCAGCAATCGAGGCAAGGGTGCTGGCCTGGTTCTCTGGGGAGCAGTGGCGGCTGGACACCTTCCAGCAGGGCGGCGATATTTACTGCGCCTCGGCCAGCAAGATGTTCCACGTCCCAGTGGAGAAACATGGCCAGAACGCACATCTCCGTCAGAAGGGCAAGATCGCGGAACTGGCCCTCGGCTACGGCGGCAGCGTGGGTGCGCTCACCTCCATGGGCGCACTGGACATGGGGCTGGCTGAGGAGGAGCTTCAGCCGCTGGTGGATCAGTGGCGGGGGGCCAACCCCCACATCGTGAAATTCTGGTGGGACGTGGATGCCGCGGCGATGAAGGCTTTCCGGGCCAAGACCGAGGTGCGGCTCGGTTCGCTGTGTTTCGCCTGCCGTTCTGGGATGATGTTTATTACCCTCCCCTCCGGGCGGCGGCTCTCCTATGTCAAGCCCCGGCTGATGCCAAACCGTTTCAATCGGGAGAGCCTCACCTATGAGGGTGTGGGCGAAAACAAGAAGTGGTCACGCATCGAGACCTACGGCCCCAAGCTGACCGAGAACATCGTACAGGCTACCTCACGCGACCTGTTGGCCCTCGCCATGCTCCGCCTGCGGAACGCCGGCTTTGAGATCGTCATGCACATCCATGACGAGGCCGTGGTGGAGGTGCCGGAGGGTGTGTCCTCCGTGGATGAGATTTGCCGCATCATGTCCGAGGCCCCGGCCTGGGCCGTTGGCCTCCCGCTCCGGGCGGACGGTTACGAATGTGAATTTTATCAAAAAGACTGAGAATTTTGGAAGGAGGGGCTGGATGGTAAAAACAACAGTCTGTGCAAGGCATGGGGACTGCTTTGCCAATCAGGACGGGCGGTGTGCCTGTCTGAAGGATAATGACTTTGGCGGGAGGGACTGCCCGTTTTACAAGCCTGCGGACACGGTTCGGGAAAAGCGGCGCAGGCAGGATGGAGGTGCGTTTTATGGGGATCAGCAGGTACAACAGTGAGGGATACAGCGACCCGACCAGCCATGCGGCACTGTCGGGGATCAGGAAGGAAGAAAGGGCGGCGAAGCGGGCATATCGGCCGCTTGTCTATATATGCTCCCCGTTTGCCGGGGATACGGAAGGGAATACGCAGAAAGCGAGGCGGTACAGCCGGTTTGCGGTGAAGAACGGTGCGATCCCACTCGCCCCGCATTTGTTGTTCCCGCAGTTTCTGGATGACGGGAAGCCTGCGGAGCGGACAATCGGGATGTTCATGGGGATGGTGCTGCTTGGGAAATGCGAGCAGCTATGGGTGTTCGGCGGCACCGTATCCACGGGGATGGCGGCGGAGATTGAAAAAGCGGAAAAGCGGGATATGCCCATCCGTTATTTCACAGAAAACTGCGAGGAGGTAAGCAAGGCATGAAAATGACATTTTACACGGCGAACTGCAGGGGGAACGCAAAGAACAGCCTTTATCCCAACAGGCGAGTCATTGATAACGAGGATGACTGCATGGAAGTGGCAGCGTTCGACCATGTGTGTGCGGAATTCAAAAACTGCCGCAGGAGCGGGGATAACTTCCTCTCCTGCGATGTGGACGTGATGGACTGCGACAACGACCATTCCGACAATCCGGAGGACTGGATTCATCCGGAAGACCTGGAAAGGGAGATTGGGAAGGATGTGGCGTTTGTTGTGGTGCCGAGCCGGAACAATATGAAGCCGAAGGAGGGGAAGTCCGCAAGGCCGAGGTTCCATGTGTACTTTCCGCATGACCCGGTCACGGACGGGGAGGCGTGTGCGGCTCTGAAGAAAGCCATACAGCAGAAGTTTCCGTTCTTTGACGCCAAGGCGCTGGACTCTGCCCGGTTCATTTTCGGGCATCCGGCAGATTCCATCCTCTGGCATGAGGGCGAGATCACCATCGACTGCATCGTGAAGCCGCAGGGCGGTAGGGAGATACCGCAGGGGCAGCGCAACGCCACCATGTCCCATTTTGCTGGGCGCATGGTGAAGCGGTACGGGGCTACGGAACGGGCGCATGAGATTTTCATGGAGGAGGCGTCAAAGTGCAATCCGCCCCTGGAAGATGCGGAGCTTGCAATGATCTGGCAGAGTGCCTGCCGATTTGCGGAGAAAGTGCAGGGGCAGGAGGGATATGTGGCACCGGATGCGTACAATGACGAGTTCGGGAGGGAGTCTTTAAAACCAGGCGATTACTCCGACATCGGGCAGGCGAAGGTGCTGACCAGGGAATACGGCGTGGAACTGCGCTATACGGCGGCTACGGATTACCTGCGTTTCTGCGGGCAGTATTGGGTGGAGTCTAAGCAGCAGGCAGTGGGCGCGGCGGAGGAATTTTTAGACCTCCAGCTTGCGGACGCGAAGGATGAGATCGCCCGGACGAAACAGGCGCTCATGGACACTGGCATTTCGGAGGATGCCATCACCTCCGGCGGCAAGTCGCTGGAGAAGAAAATCAGCGGCGGGCAGATGGACGCCTACCTTGCGTATCTGTCCGCCCAGGCGTATAAGGCGTTCGTGATGAAACGCAGGGACATGAAATATGTGGTTTCCGCCCTGCAGGCGGCGAAGCCGATGCTGGAGATCAGCGTGTCCGACCTTGACAAAGACGGGTTCCTTCTGAATACGCCGGACGGCACCTATTACCTCCCGGACGGGCTGGAGGGGAAGCGCGACCACAGCCCGGAGGACTATATCACGAAGATAACGGCGGCAGCTCCCGGCGATAAAGGGGGGAGTCTGTGGCTGGATTCCTTGGACACTATTTTCTGCAAAGACCAGGAGCTGATTGATTATGTGCAGCAGATCGTTGGCATGGCGGCGGTGGGGCGCGTCTACATGGAATCGCTGGTCATTGCCTATGGGGAAGGGAGGAACGGAAAGTCCACCTTTTGGAACACCATAGCCCGTGTGCTTGGCACCTACAGCGGGAATATGTCCGCCGACACGCTGACTGTAGGCTGCAAGCGGAACGTGAAGCCGGAACTTGCCGAGGCGAAGGGCAAGCGGCTCATTATTGCTGCCGAGCTGGAGGAAGGGATGCGCCTGAACACTTCCGTTGTGAAGCAGATGTGTTCCACGGATGAGATTTTTGCGGAGAAAAAGTATAAGGACCCGTTCTCCTTCACGCCAAGCCATACCCTCGTGCTTTATACCAACCACCTGCCAAGGGTGGGCGCAAATGACCCTGGGACGTGGCGGCGCTTAATCGTGATCCCCTTCCATGCCAGGATAGAGGGCGCAGGGGATGTGAAGAATTATGCTGATTTCCTCGTTTCGGAGGCGGCTCCGGCTGTCATGAAGTGGATCATTGAGGGCGCGCAAAAGGCAATCAGCCGGAACTTCCACATCCCCTGCCCTGCCTGCGTGGAAGAGGCCATCAAATCATACCGGGAGGATAACGACTGGCTTGGGCATTTCCTGAGTGAGTGCTGCGAAGCCGACAAGACTTACCGGGAGAAGTCCGGCGTCCTGTACCAGGAATACCGCAGCTACTGTATGCGGACGGGCGAGTATACCAGAAGCACGGCCGATTTTTATAATGCGTTGGAATCTGCGGGTTTTTCCCGGAGGAAGGCGAAGGCAGGCATTATCGTTTACGGGCTGCGGATAAAGGAGGAAGATTTTGAGGACTGAGAAAGCCCATGTTTTGGGGAAAGGTGCAGGTCGGTGCAGGTCTTGGTATAAACCCCCTTTAGGGCAGTTTTTTCAGCAAAAAATCACTTATAGAGGAGTTTTAGGTACGACTTGCACCGACCTGCACCCTAAAGGCTGGAATGATTGAAAAATAAGGGATTGGAGGCATTTGCATGAGAGAGAAGACCATAGAGCAGAAATTCAGGGCGGCAGTCAAGGCCGCCGGGGGCTTGGCAATTAAGTTCACATCGCCCGGTTTTGATGGGGTGCCTGACAGACTGGCACTTCTCCCAGATGGGAAGACGGCATTTGTGGAGGTAAAGGCTCCGGGAGAAAAGCCCCGCCCCCTGCAATTGGCACGGCACAGGCTGTTACGGCGGCTTGGGTTTAAGGTGTATGTGCTGGATGACGAATCGCAGATTGAAAAAATCATATCAGAGATTGGGGGTGATGCCTGATGAAGTTCGTACCACACAGTTATCAGAAATTTGCAATCGAATATATCGAAAGCCATCCGATAGCGGCTGTCCTGTTGGATATGGGCTTGGGTTAAGGGCAAGACAGGGATAACGCTGACGGCACTCAATGACCTTTTGTTTGACAGCTTTGAAATCCACAGGGCGCTTGTGGTAGCGCCAATCCGTGTAGCTTCTTACAGTTGGCCGGCGGAAATTGAAAAATGGGACCACCTTGAGGGACTGAAATACAGCGTGGCGGTCGGAACGGCGGCAGAGAGGCTTGCGGCATTAAAAAAGCTGGCAGACATTTACCTCATCAACCGTGAGAACGTGCAATGGCTGATTACTGAGAGCGGTATACCCTTTGATTTCGACATGGTGGTGATCGATGAGTTGTCATCCTTCAAGAACCACCAGACGAAGCGGTTCAAGGCACTGATGAAAGTACGGCCAAAGGTGAAACGCATCGTGGGGCTGACAGGAACGCCGAGCAGCAACGGCCTCATGGACTTGTGGGCGGAGTTCCGGCTGCTGGACATGGGCGAGCGGCTTGGCCGGTTCATCGGGCAGTACCGCACTTCCTACTTCCGGCCGGATAAGCAGAACGGGCAAGTGGTGTTTTCCTACAAGCCGCTGCCGGGGGCGGAGAAACAGATATACGGCAGAATCTCCGACATCACCATTTCCATGAAGTCCACCGACCACCTGCAGATGCCGGAGCTGATTAATTCCAGATACACCGTGTATCTCTCTGAGAAGGAGGATTCGCGGTATGCGGATTTGAAGAAAGACCTCGTCCTGCAGTTGCCGGACGGTGAAATAACAGCGGCCAACGCCGCATCCCTTTCCGGGAAGCTGTCGCAGATGGCGAATGGGGCGGTGTACACGGATGCCGGGGAGACGGTAGCCATCCATGAGCGGAAGCTGGACGCTCTGGAGGAAATCATCGAGGCGGCGAACGGAAAACCGGTGCTTGTGGCATACTGGTTCCGGCATGATCTGGAACGCATCACGGAACGGCTGCACAAGCTGAAAATCCCATGTTCCCGTCTGGACACCGACAGCAGCATCCGGAAATGGAACGCCGGGGAAATCCCGGTGGCGCTGATCCACCCGGCATCCGCAGGACACGGCCTGAACCTCCAGGGCGGAGGGAATACGCTGGTGTGGTTCGGCCTTACCTGGTCACTGGAATTATACCAGCAGACGGTGGCGAGGCTGTGGCGGCAGGGGCAGAAATCGGAAACCGTGGTGGTGCAGCACATCATCACGAAAGGCACCATAGACGAGCGGATCATGAAGGCTCTTTCCGAAAAGGACACCACGCAGGCCGCACTGATCGATGCGGTGAAAGCAGACTTGAGGCTGTAAGCAGAAAAGCCGTCAGTCAAAAATGCAAATCTGGGCCAATCAATGAAAATCAACGACAATCTTTGAAAATCCGGGGGAAGCAAATATATTTTGATTGGAGGCATGGCTTATGAGCATTATCTGGAAGTATCTTGACAAGCGGTCAGCGGCCGTGGATGCGCTGAAGGATTACAGCAGCATGAAATTCATCATTGACCACACGGATGATGAGATCAAGGCGGCATATGAGAAAATGGGCGGCGTCAGCAGCCCAAAATCTGACGGGATGCCCCGCACGCACAATCCCCATGCTGTGGAGGACAGGATGATAAAGGGCATTGAGGAGATCGATGTGCTGAAGGAGCGTTACCGCCAGGCAGTGGAATATATGGCGTGGTTCCTCCCGGCATGGGAGGAGCTTTCGGAGGATGAGCGGTATGTGCTGGAAGCCTTTTATGGTGACGGCAACGAATATGGCAGCAGCATTATCTATAAAATCGCAGACCACTTCCACATTGAGCAGAGTTCCGCCTATAACAAAAAGAACCGCGCACTGCACCACCTCACCATCCTGCTTTTTGGGAAAAGCTGAAATTCATGAAAATAGGAGTGGATATATTTCCCCATTGACGGTAATATGCACCATACCAAAACGAGAGGAGGTGCAGGATGGCAGAAGAGGATGAAGTTTCAAGGATTATGGCGGTGGCGGAGAAATACAGCGATTACTGGAATGAGTGGCATTCCGATATAGCCATGGGCAGGAAAGGGCCGAACTTTTTCTATGTGTACAACGACCAGTACCGTTACTTTGAGGTGTTTGAGGAATTCAGCACGGCGGAGGAACTGGAGAAGCTGATCATCGGGACCATGGCGGAGAACATGGAGACCTTCAATGCCGTGGCGTTGGAGAACACGCAGAAGATGTTTGAAAACCTGGACATCAACGAGAATGTCGGCAGTTACGACCCGGACTTCCACATCTACAAGCTGCTTCGGCAGATGGAGATCATGACGGGGCAGTTGGAACACTGGTCGGAACTTGTGGCAGGCACATACCGGTCATTTGCAAATGTCTGTAAAGACATGAAATTTGGCGGGAAAAAACCGGGCGGGGACGCACATGAGTAATTCCGTGTAAAATGTTTGCCATATGGCGTGGTATACTGACATTATCGAAAACTGCATAAAGACAGACGGCCTTCGTGGGAAACTTCTCCTGCGGGGGCTTTCTTTATGCCATGAGGAGGTGAGGGCAATGCCAAGGAAACCGAAGAGGCCGTGTTCCTTCCCCGGCTGTCCCAAGCTGACAGAGGGGCGCTTTTGTGAGGAGCATGGGAAGCAGGAGAACCGCCGCTACGAGAAGTACGACCGTGACCCGGCTGTACGCCGTAGGTACGGGCGTGCGTGGAAGCGTATCCGTGACCGCTACGCAGCCAAGCACCCGTTCTGTGAGGAGTGCCAGAAGAAAGGATTGCTGCGGCCGGTGGAGGAAGTACACCATAAGCTGCCATTGGCAGAGGGCGGGACGCATGACGAGGGAAACCTTGTGTCACTGTGCCAGTCCTGCCATGCGAGGATTCATGCGGAGCGTGGAGACCGATGGAATAAGCGTTAATGTATCGTGTGCGGGTCCCTTGTAGAGATTTCTGCCAGCCGGGAGGGGCGGGTGAAATCTCTACAAGGGACCCACTGGGGAACGGGCGTGGGGCGTCACGCACAAAAACCGGAAATCAAACGGGGGATTGCCCCCTCGGAGATTTCCCTGAAATAAAGGCTTTCAAGGTGCTGCGGCGTTTGATTTCCGCAGCATTTTTTCAAACGAAATCAAAGAAACGGGGTGAAAACGGTGGCAAAAGACGGCAGCGGGCGCGGCGGCGCAAGGCCGGGGGCGGGGAGAAAACCGAAAGCCCTCACAGAGAAGATCAGCGAGGGGAAGACGGCGGAGGTGATGATGGAGCCGGCCGAGCTGGAGGGCGTGGATGTGCCGCCCGTGAAGGACTTCCTCAAGTCCCCGCAGAAAAGCGGGCGGGAGCTGGTGGCGGAGGAGGTTTTCAACGAAACGTATGCATGGCTGAAAGCGAGGGGATGTGAAAAGCTGGTCACGGTGCAGATGGTGGAGCAGTACGCCATGAGCGTTTCCCGGTGGATTCAGTGTGAGGAGATCGTTTCCTCCACTGGATTTTTGGCGAAGCACCCGACTACAGGGGCCGCCATCGCTTCTCCTTACGTTTCCATGAGCCAGTCCTACATGAAACAGACCAATTACTGCTGGATGCAGATTTACCAGATCGTGAAGGAGAACTGCTCGGTGGAGTTCCAAGGGAACACGCCGCAGGATGATGTGATGGAG
>Ga0137310_102555_pt1 | contig 10160 bp, 10 predicted proteins | sample NAcewiD2O_June_2_FD_97183 | JGI IMG/M metagenome (GOLD analysis project Ga0137310, IMG submission 97183) | Mouse cecal microbial communities from Vienna, Austria - N-Acetylglucosamine amended D2O_June | ecosystem: Host-associated > Mammals > Digestive system > Large intestine > Cecum | place...
AACAGGCGTAAAATAACAGCGGGAGCGGCCATCTGCGGCCGGATCTGCCGGAGATTCAGGAGGATTTTGGCGGTGATCATCTCATCCTTGGCGGTTGTACTGATTCGTTTTCCGGCTGCCGGATATTGCCGGAACCTGTCTTATGCAGAGCGGGAAGATCAAAGGCGGAAAGAGGAGCATTACAGAGATGCTTCCCGGTACTGGCCGGGGATTCGGGGCACGGTGCGCACCACCGTGCCTTTTTGAAAGGATATATATGGAAAAAACGGCATGACATGCAGCAGATATACTGCGGTAACAGTGAACGGGAAGGCGGCGCGGATATCACAACGGTACTGTTCGATGAGCGGGCGGTAATGTTCCGCAATGACAGCAGAGGGATCGCCCTGAATTATGAGACGGTGCAGGAGGCATTGTGCTGCATTCGTCCTGCGGAGACGGGGGCTGCGCCTGCGGGAAGTGAACGGAAGAAAAAGATCAAAACAGATTATCAGAAAAAAGGAAAGAGAAAGAGCGATGCGAAGGGAAAACTCTTTGGAAGGGCAGGATATCAGGGTGATCCGGAGCGACCGTAAGACTGTCTCGCTTCAGATCGATAAAGACCTGAAAGTCACAGTGAGGGCGCCGTATCGGATGTCCGACGCCGCTGTCCGGAAATTTATAGAAGAAAAATCCGATTGGATCGAAAAGCATATGCGGAAGATGCAGGAGAGACGGGAGGAATACGAAGCGGAGCCCGGTGAACTCCTTACGGTGGAGGAACTCCGGGAACTGGCACGGAAAGCGGCAGAATACATCCCGGGGAGAGTTGCCTGTTATGCGCCGCTGATCGGGGTAAGCTACGGCAGGATCACGATCCGGAACCAGAGATCCCGCTGGGGGAGCTGCAGCAGCAGGGGAAATTTAAATTTTAACTGCCTGCTGATGCTGGCACCGCCGGAGATCATAGATTATGTAATAGTGCACGAACTTTGCCACAGGCGGGAAATGAATCACTCCCCGCTTTTTTGGCAGGAAGTGGAAAGAGTGCTGCCGGATTATAAGAGGCGCCGGAAATGGCTGAAGGACAACGGAGAAAGGATCATGCGGCGGATGCCGGCAGACTGAAGAGACAAAATTTTTCCAATGTACCCTAAAGTCTTTTGGGAAACATCCGATACATTAAGTATAAAACGTGTTATCGAACAAAAAATTACAGGTGAGCACGGAAGCTGATCCAGAGAGGGGGAACCTGTTTATGAAAATTAATCCTTATATGCAAGTACAGCAGACGTACAACCCGAAAAAGGTGGGGAGTACGAAAAAAGCAGAAAACATCGGACGACTGGATGATGTTGTGATCTCCAGTATCGGCAGAGAATACCAGGTGGCAAAACAGGCGGTAGCCGGCGCACCGGACATCAGAACGGATATAACGGAGCCGATCAGAGCAGCTGTGAGTAGCGGGACTTATGAAGTGAGCGGAGAAAAATTTGCCGATAAGTTAATGAAAGCAGCAGGAGAAATTTAAGAAATGAGGTAATTGCCGGTGGCAAGCTTGATTGAAAATTTAATGGATACATTAAATCGGGAAAGCGATGAATATGAGACACTGGTGGAGTTATCCATGAAAAAGACCCCTGTGGTCATTAAAGGGGATCTGGAGGCGCTGCAGGCGATCACGGACGAAGAGCAGCTTGCAGCGGCGAGAATAAGCCGTCTCGAAAAAGAACGGCACAAAGTGATGAAAGAAATAGCGGGCGTACTTAACACGGATGTTGAGGCACTGAAGCTGGCGGATATGATCCAGGTCCTTGAGCGCAGGCCGGTGGAAAAGAAAATGATGGAGGATTGTCAGGAACGGCTGAAAACGGTGGTGCACCGTATGAAGCAGATCAATGAGCACAATCTGGAGCTGATCGAAAAAGCGCTTGAGATGGCACAATTTGAACTGAATCTCTATCAGTCGATGAAATCCGCACCCGAGACGGCGAACTATAACAAAGCCGCGTATAACGACGGATCTGTTATAGGAACCTCCAGGGGAACATTTGATGCAAAACAATAACATTTGAGGTGAGAGTATGTCATTATTCAGTGGATTATACGTTGGAACAACGGCGCTTCGTGTCGCTTCCGACGCTTTAAATACAACAGCACACAACTTATCTAATGCGGATACTCTGGGCTATACAAGGCAGCAGGTATCACAATCTTCACGGCACTATAATATTCTTGCGGGCGCAACGGTGAGCACATCAGCCAAAGAAATCGGTATGGGTGTCCGTTACGCGGAAACAAGACAGGTCAGAGATGTTTTCCTTGATCAGGTATATAGAAGGGAATCCGGCAGGAGCGCTTATTATGAAGTATCCTATGAAGCGCTGGTCCATGTGCAGAATCTGCTTGGCGAGAGCGGGGAAAGAAACTTTTCAGAAGCGATCTCCGATTACTGGGAGACCATACAGGAACTGGCAATCGATCCCAGCAACGCTGTAACGCAGGGACTCTTCGTATCCAAAGCGCAGACATTGATCGAACGAGCGACGAATGTCTATAAGAGTCTGGTGGATTATCAGAATAACCTGAATAACGAAGTGGAAAAGCATGTGAAGAAGCTGAACGATTACGCAAAGCGCGTCGTAGAGCTGAACAGGGAGATCGCCAAGATAGAGGGGGGCGGTGTGGAGCACCCCAATGATCTGAGGGATGCGAGAAACTATATTCTGGATCAGATGGCGGAGCTGTGTAATATCTCCTATTCGGAGGATGCTAACGGCTATGTATCGATTCAGATAGAAGGCGTTGATTTTGTAAAGGGCAATATTCATTATGAGATGATGATGAGCGAGAATGAATACGGATATTCTATCCCGTTCTGGCCCCATATTATAGAGAGCACCGTAAATGCGGACGGAGAACGGGTATATTCTCCGGAGGAAGTGGCAAAGGGCCAGGTGTTTAATCTGGAGAGAGAGATCTCCAGCGCCGCCAATACGGATATAGGCAAACTAAAAGGCATTCTGCTTGCAAGAGGAGACCATCCTGCAGACTGCAGCGAGATGACGGATGCGGAAGAATATGATAAGAAGATAGCCCCGTCCATTATCATGAATGTGGAGGCGGAGTTTGACAGACTGATCAACGGCATTGTGACAACAGTGAATAAGATACTGGGGGATGCCGGATATACAGACGGTACGGATGCTACGGATAATCTGCTGTTTGTACGGATCAATACGGAGGGAATGAATGCTGCGGAAGGCTGGCATATCGGCAATATAGCGGTAAACAGTAAATTCCTGCAGGAGCCGGCGCTTCTGAATTTCGTGAAGCCTGATGATGAGGTGGATCAGGAGACGGCGGATAAATTGAAGGAAGCTTTTGAAAAAGAGATTTATACGCTGAATCCCAATTCGGAGAAGCGAACCAATTTTGCCAATTTTTACAACGATCTGGTATTTCAGGTGGCTAATACCGGCGAAGTAAATAAGCTGCTTTATGAATATCAGCTTGATACACAGGAGGAAACAAGCTTCGCAAGAGAACAGGTACTCGGCGTTTCCTCAGACGAAGAATTACAGTTTATGATCAGGTTCCAGAATGCCTATAACGTGGCAAGCCGGTACATCTCGACGCTGAACAGTATGCTGGAGAGTATGCTGAATCAGTTCGGAGCATAATATTTAGACACAACCACAGAAGATTCTGCGGAACTGGAATAGGAGAGAAAGATGGCATCAACTTTTGCAGGGCTTATGATAGCAGGCTCAGGACTCAGAGCGGCGAACGCAGCAATAAATACGTCGGCAAACAATGTATCCAACGCGGATACGACTGGCTACAGCCGGCAGAAAGTCGTACAGGAAGCAGCAGATCCCTTGCGTGTTTTCGCAAGTTACGGCTGCGCCGGAGCCGGCGTAAAGACGCTGGCGATCGAGAGGATCAGGGACGAATTTTATGATATAAAATACCGTGAGAATGAAACAAGTTACGGGGAATACAGCACAAAGAATTATTATATGCAGCTGATCCAGAAATATTTTGACGATGATGAGGTGACGGGTTTTGTCACTATATTTAAAAATATGCAGGCATGCGGGACGCAGGAAGTCCTGAAGAACCCGGGAGATGCGACTTCAAAGACAAACTTTATCGGGACGGTGGAGAAGCTTGTGGAATACTTCAATACGTCGGCTAAAAATCTGGAGAAGCTTCAGAAAGATGTCAATGACGAAGTTAAAGTGCGGGTGGAGAAGATCAATGCCATATCAAAGGAGATTCAGACACTGAACAAACAGATCAATGTCATTGAACTTTCCGGCAGCAAAGCCAATGAACTGCGTGACAAAAGGGATCTGCTCGTAGATCAGCTGTCCGAGATCGTAGATGTGGAGGTATCGGAATCGCCGATCTATGATTCAAATGATCCGGACAGGGAAACCGGAGGACACCGTTATATCGTAAAGATTGCCGGAGGCCAGACGCTGGTGGATAATAACGTCAGAAATGAACTGGAATGCCGGGCGAGGGAAGCAAATAACAAGGTCAATCAGAGCGACGTTGCAGGCTTATACGATATTTACTGGGTGGGCGGCGATATGTTCAATACCGCAAATTCCATGATGGGCGGAGCACTGGCTGGGCTTTTGCAGCTCAGAGACGGTAATAACGGAGAGAATTTCTACGGAACGGTGGAAAAAGGCGGGCTTGGAACTACGACGGTGGGCACAGAGGTGCGCCAAACCGTTAAGATCGGCGTGACTGCGGAATATCTGAAGGATCTGAATAAATCCAATCTGGCAGAGAGCGGCACGGTCAATATCGGAAACAGACTTTACAAATATGACAGCTGGTCTTTTGAAAGAGATGAGAACGGAAACTGCAGCTATACGCTGACGCTGGCGAAGGATGAGCAGATTGACATTAATATAGACGGCAAGTTTGCATCTGTGGGAGACAGTATTGATTATCAGGGCGTTCCCTACTACATGGAGCAGATGAACGAATGGCTGAGGCTCTTTTCCCAGGCGATAAATTCCATTCTGGAAAACGGCTATACGGACGACGGGAAGCCGGGCTGCCCGATGTTCACATCGGATTATCCGGACAGCACGGAGGGGCTGTTTAACAGCGAATATACTTACGTGGATGGAGGCGGCAATACGCAGACATCAAACAGCAGGGATTTGTTTTCCGGAAATATCGATCCGACTAAAAAATATGTGGTATCCTGTCAGGATGACAGCTATCTGCGGATGACGGCGAAAAACTTTGCGATATTGGATGCACTCAAAAAGAACCCGGAATTGCTGGGGGTTAAGGGAGATATAGCTCCGGACGGCGAATCGGCTTCGGACGGTGAATCCCAGTATGCCAATATGAAGCTGGTTCTCGATACGATGGCCGATGAGAAGAAACTCAGTTTCCGCGGGGCGAGTGCGGGAGAATTTCTGACCTGTGTGCTGGGGGATATTACGCTGGCGGCGGGAAGCGCGCAGACTTTTGAGGAAAATCATGCAGGCCTGCAGACAATGCTGAATAACCAGAGGCTTTCAATCTCCGGTGTGGACGAAGACGAGGAAGCGCTTGCCGTAGTGCATCTGCAGGACAGCTATACGCTTGCATGTAAGATGATATCCACTTTTTCGGAGATTTATGACAGGCTGATTCTGGAAACCGGAGTATGATGAAACACTTATCACAGAAAGGTAAAAGGTATTTAGATGCGGATCACAAATAAAATTATACAGAATAATTCACTTTCCAACATCAATCTGGCAAAGGTGGCAGAGGATAACAAGGCAAGTCAGGTTTCTTCCGGAAAGAAGATCGTGCGGCCATCGGATGACCCGATCGTGGCGATCAGATCGCTGCGCCTTCGCAGCAGCGTGGTGGAACTCACCCAGTACTATACCCGTAATGCCAAAGATGCGGAGGCATGGATGAAGACGACGGATGACGCGCTGCAACAGGTGGCGGATGTTATTACGGATATGATCAAGCAGTATGATAAAGGTGCAAACGAGTATCTGACCAGCAGTGACAGAAATATTATCTTAGAGCAGTTAAAGGCGCTGCAGGGCGAAGTGTATGCAACCGGGGATGCAGATTATGCGGGGCGTTATATCTTTACGGGTTACCGCACGGAAAGTTCCCTGATGTTTAAGGAAGATACGGATAAGGTCTATCAGATTACGGAACAGTTTACGGCTTCGGATCTGAAGACGAATATGTATGTGAATACAAGCTATCAGGATGCCGCAGGGAACTGGCATGATCTGGCAAATCTGCAGGAAGGGACACAGACGGATTATGCGGATGTCGAAGAAAAGCTGATTGATAAGTCGGAATACCATCGTCTCAGACTGTCTTATAAAGACTGTGAAGAAGGAGTAATACCGGCGCTCGAATATATGGATAAGAACGGAAAGACCGTAAGGATCGACAAAAACGGAAAGACGGAGGACGGAGTTGCCGTAGCCGGTGCAGGTGGTATTACAGAAGCGAAATCCACGGATGTGCCGAGCCCTTATATGAATGTAGGGGATGATGATGTGATTTATCTTTCGGATACGGGGGAACTTTTGCTTGGGAAGAATGTTTATAAAGAACTTTCCGGCCTGGTGGATGATCCTCTGACCAACAGCGTAAATGAGGGTGAGATCAGGGTGACCTATCAGAAATCCGACTTTAAAGAGGGAGATCTGAAGCCGGAACACTATTTCTACTGTGTGGCGTCGGGGGATGACGGAAAACTCGGCATTACACCCGATAATCCAAAGCCGGCGGCAGGATCGCCGGAGGCTGCCGAGGCGGCGGACAATATCGTATATAACCCGACGTATCTGACGAATAATGCGGCGCGTCAGGTGATAGAATATGATGTGGGATATAACCAGCGCATACAGGTTAATACGATAGCGGAGGAAGCCTTCAATCCTTCCGTTACGAGGGAAGTGGACGATATGATACAGGCGTTGGAGCGGCTTCAGAAGATCGAGGGCATAACAACGACGCTGAAAGGTATGCTGGATAAAGAAAGCGATCCGGCGAAGCAGAAGGTGATTCAGGATCAGTTGGATGCGGCAAATAAGGCTTTCACCTACGAAAAGGAAGTGGTGCAGAAGAAGTTTTCCAGCGGGCTCACCGTGATGCAGGGCTTTTTGAATGAGGTAAACGTGGCAGTGACAGGCTGCGGCGCAAGGGGCAGCAGGCTGGATCTTGTGAGCAACAGGCTTTCTTCCCAGAAATCGACATTTGAGATACTGAAATCCGAAAATGAGGATGTGGATCTTTCGGAGGCGGTAGTGCAGCTTACCAGTGCGGAGAATACTTACGAAGCGGCACTGAAGGCGACAGGAAAGGTCATGCAGGTAAATCTGATGGATTTCATTTAAATACGGCAAAGGAGAGGGCTATGGTGATAAAAACCAAAGTGTTCGGGGAGATTGAGATCGATGATTCAAAGATCATTACGTTCGGCAGCGGCATTATCGGGTTCCCGGATCTGAAAAAGTTTACACTGCTCTATGATGCGGAAAAGACGGGAGGCATAAAGTGGCTGCAGTCTTTAGATGAACCTGCATTTGCCATGCCGGTCATGGACCCGCTTTATGTAAAAGAAAGCTATAATCCGGTGGTGGAGGATGAACTGTTAAAACCTTTAGGCAACCTTAACCCGGATGAGATACTGGTGCTTGTGACAGTGACAGTGCCGAAGGATCTGACGCAGATGAGTGTCAATCTGCAGGCGCCGATTATAGTCAATGCAGAGAATAAAACGGGCTGTCAGATTATTGTGGACGGTGAAAAGGATGAATTTCCGGTGAAGTTCATGATCTATGATATTCTGCAGAAAAAGAAAGAAAGGGCGGGTGAATAGGATGCTGGCATTATCCAGAAAGAAAAACGAAGCCCTTGTCATTAACAATGATATTGAGATCACTGTCCTTGATATCAGGGGCGATCAGGTGAAGATCGGCATTTCGGCACCGAAAGAAGTGCCTGTATACAGAAAAGAGGTATATCTCCAGATTCAGGAAGCCAACAAGGAAGCGATGAACGCAGATAATCTGGAGGCGCTGAAAGATTTGTTTTAGATGATGATCGGTAAAAGTCAGAAGGAGCTGCTTTATACAAAAAAGCGGCTTTTTTTGAGGAAAATTTTATGGGCAGACTAAAGATTTCCGTTAATTATCCGATATACAGGATAAAGAAATCTATCAATATTTCACACGGAGGTGATCAAAGTGGCAGCAATAGAACCATTAGGAAGTATCATGACAGTGCAGGCACAGCCCCTGCAGCAGAATGTAACACAGAAAACAGAAACGGTCAGCACGGATGCGAACCCAACAGAAACTCAGGTAAACAATATTGATCCTACCACAGTATCGGTGGCGGCGGCTACGGATACGTCGGAGAATAACAGTGAGAATACCGACAGCGATCAGAAGGAAAGTATTGACTATGCTGAGATGACAAAGCAGCAGAGCGATAAGATCAAAAAAGCCGTAGAGCAGTTTAACAAGAATCTGAGCCACTCTTCAGCAATATTTGGTATCCATGAAGCGACTAACAGAGTGACGATCAAGATCGTTGACAAAGATACCAAAGAAGTGATCAAGGAAGTTCCGCCGGAGGAAACTCTTGATATGATCGCTAAGGTATGGGAGATAGCGGGCATTTTAGTCGATAAGAAATTATAAAAGCAGAACTCAAGCGGAGGTAGAACTACTATGACTATCAGAATTACCGGTATGAATTCCGGTCTCGATACGGAAGCCATTATCAGCGAACTGGCGAGCGCCCGTTCCATAAAAGTGCAGAAGATTGAGAAAAATCAGACAAAACTGAGTTGGAAAATTGACGCATGGAAAGAATTGAATACAAAGATCTATTCCCTGTATTCGGATGTAATCAGCGATATGCGTTATGACTATGCATACGCCAAGAAAACGACCAAAGTTTCCAACGCTGATGCGGTTACCGTGATGACGGCCGGTGATGCGATGAACGGAGTGCAGTCTCTGAAGATAAATCAGATAGCTAAGACAGGTTATCTGACGGGCGGTAAGCTTGACGCTTCTTCGGGTGACAAGCTGGTTGCCAATATGCCGGGACTCGAATGGCTGAAAGATTCAAGCGAGTCTGTTACATTTAAAGTAAGATTCAATGGTGAGGATAAACATATCACATTGAACGGCTATGATACGTTGAACGGTGTGGCTAAGAAATTTGAGGAAGCAGGCCTCAATGCAAAGTATGATGAAGCCTCAAAGCGTTTCTTCATTACTTCCAAAGAAACCGGTAAGGATGCCGATTTTACGATATCCCATGCCGAACTGCGGGAAGTACCGGACCTCAGGGTACCGGAAGTAAGTGCACCCGGAGAGACGATATCCGAGGAGAAACTCGCGGAGATAGAGAGGGCAAACGCAGAGAGAGACAGGATTATTGCGGCAAATAACAAAATTATTGAAGCAAATAAAAATCTGGGGCTGCAGCTGGTGCCGGATGAGGAAAAGATTGAATTCAGCGATTCCCAAGAGGAAATAGATCGCAAAAACAAGGCGAATGCCAACAGGCTGGCGATCATTGCGGCGAACAACAAAAAGATAGCCGCGGATACAGACGGGAAAATAAACGCATTTAATGAAAAATCCAAAGATGATTTCGCTAATACATTAAAATCTCTCGGACTGATGACGGAGAAGATGGCGTCAGAGGGCGGATATAACGTGACATTCACGGAAGAAGAAAAAAAAGCAGGTAAAGTTGCGGGCAAGATTGACGGCGAGGATGCGGAGATCGAATTAAACGGTGCCATATTTACGTCGAATACGAATAATTTTGAGATAAACGGCCTGACACTGACAGTCCATAAAGCGACGGACGAAGTGATAACCCTGACCACGGAGCAGGATACCAGCGGCATCTACGACACGATCAAGAACTTCATCAAGAAGTACAGCGAACTGATCAACGAGATGGATAAACTCTACAATGCGGAGAGCGCTTCCAAGTATGAACCGCTTACGAAAGAAGAGAAAGAGGCGCTGTCCGATACGGAAGTGGAAGAGTGGGAGAAGAAGATCAAAGAGTCCCTGCTCAGGCGTGATACGACTTTGTCGAGTGTGTCTTCCGCGTTAAAGACGGTGATGATGCAGACCCATATA
>Ga0137310_102560_pt1 | contig 10142 bp, 7 predicted proteins | sample NAcewiD2O_June_2_FD_97183 | JGI IMG/M metagenome (GOLD analysis project Ga0137310, IMG submission 97183) | Mouse cecal microbial communities from Vienna, Austria - N-Acetylglucosamine amended D2O_June | ecosystem: Host-associated > Mammals > Digestive system > Large intestine > Cecum | place...
CCCTCCCCAAGTTTTTCTTTCAGGGAATCACCCAGCTCGCGCAGGCCGTTCATATCCACATCGGTCACTTTTGCCGCCAGAAGTTTCACTCCGTTTACTTCCTGCACCTGATCCATCACATCCCCGAGAGCATCTTTCGCCAACTTGCTCTTTAGAGACTCGTTTTCGCTGTGAAGTTCTTTCAGCTCTGCCATCAGGGCTTCCAGGCGTACCATCAGTTTAGACGGAGTTGATTTTACAACCTTTGCGGCCTCCATAAGTTCTTCTTCCATCTTCTCATAATACTCAAAGACCGCTTTGTCTGTGATAGCCTCGATCCTTCGGACTCCGGCCGCAACTCCCGTCTCTGAAAGAATCTTGAATGCAGTGATGGTGCCTGTGTTAGAAACATGGGTACCTCCGCAGAGTTCCACAGAGAAATCTCCCATAGAAACGACACGCACTTCATCCCCGTATTTCTCGCCGAACAGAGCCATAGCACCGGTATTCTTGGCCTCGTCCATAGACATCAGCTTCGTCTCCACCGGCAGACTGGCAGCAATCTCCTCATTTACGATATCCTCCACCTTTTTGATCTCATCCGGTGTCATCGGAGAGAAATGAGTAAAGTCAAACCTCAAATGCTTTGCATTGTTGCTGGAACCGGCCTGTTCTACATGGCTTCCCAGCACGGTGCGCAGCGCCTTCTGCAGAAGATGGGTGGCACTGTGATTCTTCTCTGTCTGACGGCGGTTTCTCTCATTGACATTTAAAAGAACCTTCTCACCGACACTTAAATTTCCTTCATTCACATATCCTACATGTCCGAATTTTCCTCCGGAAAGCTTAATCACATCTTCCACGGCAAAAGAGGAATTTTCGCTCAGGATCACGCCCTGATCCGCTTCCTGTCCTCCGCTTGTGGCATAAAACGGCGTCCTGGAACAGATGATCGTTCCTCTCTGCCCTTCCACTAAAGAGTCCGTCAGCTCTTTATCCGTCGTCATGGCAATGATCTCTGATTCGCAGGTCAGTGAATCATATCCGACAAACTCAGAGGTCATAGCAGGGTCCAACTGTTCATAGACTGTTGCGTCGGCTCCCATGTAGTTGGTCGTCTCCCGCGCCTCTCTCGCCTGCTTTCTCTGCTGTTCCATGGATTTCTGGAATCCTTCCTCATCTACGGAAATGCCTTTTTCCTCAAGAATCTCTTTCGTCAGATCCAGAGGGAATCCATAAGTATCATAGAGCTTAAAGGCATCCTTTCCTGCAAGCTCCTTCTTTCCTTTTCTGGACATGGCTTCTTCCATGTCCGCAAGAATCTGAAGTCCCTGGTCGATAGTCCTGTTGAACTGTTCTTCCTCTGTTGTAAGAACCTTGTAAATAAATTCTTCTTTTTCCTTCAGTTCCGGATATCCGTCTTTGGACTCTGCGATCACGGTCTTACTGAGTCCGGCCAAAAACAGATCCTTCATGCCAAGCATCCTTCCGTGTCTTGCCGCACGGCGGATCAGACGGCGCAGCACATATCCGCGGCCTTCATTGGACGGCATGACACCGTCGGAAATCATAAAGGACGCAGACCGGATATGGTCTGTAATCACTCGGATAGAAATGTCATTCTTCTCATCAGCGCCATAAGTCACGCCTGCTAGTTCACAGATCCTGTCACGGATCGCTTTGATCGTATCCACATCGAAGATAGAATCCACTTCCTGGACTACGACAGCCAGACGCTCAAGCCCCATTCCGGTATCAATATTTTTATTGTCTAATTCTTCGTAATTGCCGTTTCCGTCATTTTCAAACTGTGTGAAGACATTGTTCCATACTTCCATGTAGCGGTCGCATTCACAGCCCACCGTACAATCAGGGCTTCCGCATCCGTACTTCTCTCCCCGGTCATAATAAATCTCTGAACACGGTCCGCATGGTCCTGCACCGTGCTCCCAGAAGTTGTCCTCTTTTCCGAAACGGAAGATCCTCTCAGGAGCAATGCCGATTTCCTTCTCCCAGATCTCGAATGCCTCGTCGTCATCCAGATAGACAGAAGGATACAGACGTTCCGGATCAAGTCCCACAACCTCAGTCAAAAACTCCCATGACCAGCGGATTGCTTCCTTCTTAAAATAATCCCCGAAAGAAAAGTTTCCGAGCATCTCAAAAAATGTTCCGTGACGCGCTGTCTTTCCGACATTCTCGATATCTCCGGTACGGATACACTTCTGACAGGTCGCAACTCTGGTCTTCGGGGGCACTTCCTGGCCTGTAAAATATGGCTTTAACGGGGCCATACCTGCATTGATCAGCAAAAGACTCTTATCATTCTGAGGCACCAGAGAAAAACTCTTCATCACCAAATGATCTTTGCTCTCAAAAAAATCAAGGAACATTTTCCTTAATTCATTTACTCCATACGATTTCAAATCTCCATCCTCCTAAAAATTAATATGAAACTATTCCGCCCGGACAGATGCCTATGATGGCAGCTTCCTTTACAGCAAAGAAAAACCTTCTGCTGCATCAGAAGGCTTTCCATTCTATCTTACACATCTTATTCCTGATCCGGTTTCTGCTCATTCTTTGCTTTCTGCTGCGCTTTCTTCTGCATCTTACCGACAGCCATCTTCTTTCCGAAAAAAACGCCTCCTACCGATACGGCAAGCAAAAAAATAAACTTGATCAGATATGTGACAAACTCTGATAAATATGCGTGCATGTCCTGCCTCCTTTATCAAACCACGGTTCTTTGGTTTGCTCATGTGGCAATTATATCAAATCGGACAGCGAATGACAATTATTTTCTTTCAATTAATTCCCTGGTCACCTCGTCCCAAGTCATACCCCGCTCTGCCATCAGGACCATCAGATGGTACAGGAAATCAGAAATCTCGTACTTCATTTCCTCCACATCCGGATTTTTCGCCGCAATGACGATCTCCGTGGCTTCTTCCCCTACTTTTTTAAGGATCTTATCAATTCCCTTTTCAAATAAATAATTCGTATAGGAACCTTCCTTCGGATGCTTTTTGCGGTCCATAATCACATCGTAGACAGACTGGAACACTTCCATCGGGTTGTCATCTTTGTATTCCTTCTTTACAAGATCCGTAAAAAAGCAGGAATAGCTCCCTGTATGGCAGGCATTCCCCACCTGCTCAACCTTAGCCAAAAGTGTATCTTTGTCGCAGTCAATGGTCAAAGACTTTACATACTGATAATGTCCCGAGGTATCTCCCTTGGTCCACAGCTCATTTCTGCTGCGGCTGTAATAAGTCATGATACCGGTCTCGACGGTCTTTTCAAACGCTTCCTTTGTCATATAAGCAACCATGAGCACTTCATTGGTCTTATAATCCTGAGTTACCACGGTTAGCATTCCATCACTGTTTAATTTAAATTCATCAAAGCTCATAGAACTTTCAAATGTGTTGACGCCGAATTTTGCAGCCCTGCACTCGTGTTTCAGTTCCATGACTCCAAACGTCTCTCTGGATGCCACCGCCAAATCGTCGGCACCGGTAAGTTCTAAGATGCGGACAGCTTCTTTCGGATCTGAAATGCTCACCATCACCGGAAGGCCGGATACTTCTTTAATTTCTTTGATCAGGGATGCAAATGTTTCATACCCTTTGTCTGCCAGCAAAAGCAGTTCTCCAGCTCCGAGCCTCGCCATTTCCTTCGCAAATGATACCGGTTCTTCCTGGCTTTCCAGATCCACGGACACGATGATCTGATCCTTTCCGAACCGGTCCCCGGCCTTTTTAACGATTTCCTTGTCCACAAGGACTGTTTTTCCAAGGCAGACCTTATCGGCTCCGGCATAAAGAATCTTCTTCACGTCTTCCAGGTCTTCAATGCCTCCTCCGGCATAAAGCGGGATGTCAATATCCTTTGCAATCTCTTTCACTGTCTCCGCAGTTATTTTCTCGTCGTAATAGCTGACGGCATCTGCACCTGAATGATCGTATGCCTTTGCCGCTTCTGCAAGCTTTTCCCCATAAATGCAGGGAATGATTTTTTTCTGTCGTTCCATCTATAATGCCCCTTTCGTGGAAAGCACATCCGCAATCCGCGGGTCCATACCGGTTGCCTCGTCCAATGCCTTTGCAAATGCCTTAAATGCCGCCTCCATCAGATGATGGTTATTGGTGCCGGAGAGCTGCCTGATATGCAGATTCATGGCACCGGCATAAGATACCGCATAGAAAAATTCCCGGACCATCTCCGTGTCAAATCCTCCGACCCTGTCCGCAGTAAAGCTAAGGTCCGTGTCAAAATACGGCCTTCCGGATAAATCCAGACCGCACAGCACGAGAGTTTCGTCCATCGGCAGTACAAAGGAGCCATACCGTTTGATGCCCTTTTTATCTCCTGCCGCCTGTTTGATCGCTTCACCAAGAACGATCCCCGTGTCTTCAATGGTGTGATGGCTGTCCACATACAGGTCGCCGTCCACCTTCACTCTCAGGTCAAAAAAACCATGCTTTGCAAAACTGATCAGCATGTGGTCAAAAAAACCGATCCCTGTGTCCACCTCAGAGGCTCCCCTGCCGTCCAGGTCGATAAACAGTTTAATCTTCGTTTCACTTGTGTTCCGGATAATTTCCGCGCTGCGACTCATATTGCTCCCTTTCTCTATTCGTTTTCAAATCTCACTTTAATAGAATTGGCATGGGCTGTCAATTCTTCCTGCTCTGCAAATGTTTCGATATCTTTGTGGACCGGTTTAAGAGCCTCTCTCGAATAATAAATCACACTGGATTTCTTGATAAAATCGTCCACACTCAGTGGTGAGAAAAACCTTGCTGTTCCGTTGGTGGGGAGTACATGGTTCGGGCCTGCAAAATAATCCCCCAGCGGCTCACAGCTGTACTGTCCGACAAAGATTGCCCCCGCGTTTTCGATCCTTGTCATGACATCAAACGGATTTTCCATCATGATCTCCAGGTGCTCTGAGGCGATAGAATTTGCCGCGTCCACTGCTTCTTTTAAATCTTTGGCGATTAAAATATATCCGAAAGAATCCAGAGATTTTTCCATGATCTCCGTTCTTGAGAGCTTTTTCAGGAATCCATCCACTTCTTCAGAAACCTGTTTTGCCAGTGTCTCACTCGTCGTCACCAGGATAGCGCTGGCCATCTCATCATGTTCTGCCTGGGATAACAGGTCTGCGGCCACATACCGGGGATTGGCGCTGTCATCGGCCAGCACGAGGATCTCGCTCGGTCCCGCGATGGAGTCGATACTCACATTGCCGTACACTGCTTTTTTCGCCAGAGCCACGTAGATATTCCCCGGTCCCACGATCTTGTCTACCTTCGGGATTGACTCTGTGCCGAAAGCCAGAGCCGCTATTGCCTGGGCGCCCCCTGCTTTGTATACCTTTTCGGCTCCGGCTTCTTTGGCCGCCACGAGAGTATTCGGATTGACCTTTCCGTCCCTGCCCGGAGGTGTCACCATGATGATTTCTTTCACTCCTGCCACATGAGCCGGCACAACGTTCATGAGCACAGAAGACGGATAGACCGCCTTTCCTCCCGGCACATACACTCCGCACCTGGCAAGTGGAGTCACCTTCTGTCCAAGTAAAATGCCGTTCTTTTGTGTGTCAAACCAGCTGTTCTGCTTCTGCTTTTGATGGAAGTCCCGGATATTGACGATGGCCTTTCTGATGATGTCAAGAAGCTTTGGCTCTACTTTTTCATACGCTTCCTCGATCTCAGCCTCCGTCACCAGCACAGTGTCTGCCGTAAGCTTTGTTCCGTCAAACTTCTCGGTGTACTCAAACACCGCCTCATCGCCTCTGGCTTTTACATCATTGACGATGGCATTTACCTGCTCTTCGTACCCCTCGTAGTGATTCGGGCTTCTCTTCAGCAGATCGTTTAAAATATCCGCAATAGAATCTTCATTTACTTTTACAATTCTCATGGCACTACCCCTGTTTCTTCTCGTCTAACAACTTCTTTAATGCAGTCACAATTTTACTGATCCTCTCCTGCTCCATTCTCTGACTCACCTGGTTTACGACCATCCTTGCAGAGAGCGGACAGATCTCTTCCAGCACTTCCAGTCCGTTCTCCCTTAGTGTAGACCCCGTCTCCACGATATCCACAATAACCTCTGAAAGGCCGACGATCGGTGCCAGTTCCACGGAACCGTTGAGCTTTACGATCTCCACGGTCTGGAGTTTTTTATTATAGAAATACTCTTTCGCGATATTCGGATATTTGGACGCCACCCGGATCAGCTGACTGCCGTTTAAATACTTTTTGGCTTCTTTCGGCCCGCAAACGCACATCCTGCATTTACCGAATCCAAGGTCCAGCACCTCGTAAAGATTCCGTCCTTCTTCCAGGATCGTATCCTTTCCGACCACCCCGATGTCTGCTGCCCCGTATTCCACGTAAGTAGGCACATCGCTGGCCTTGGAGAGGAAAAATTTAAGCTTCAGATCTTCGTTTACAAAAATCAGTTTTCTTGTTTTTTCATCCTTCATCTCTTCGCAGGTAATCCCTATCTGTTCCAGCAAAGATAATGTCTTCTTGGCAAGCCTTCCTTTTGCCAATGCAAATGTTATATATCTCATCTCACTGCCCTTTCGTTAAATCCCTGACGGTATCCCCGGTTTCATAGTACAAAACGCATCCGATCCGGTGATCCGAAGACATGGTCATATAATCTTCCAGATTCCTGTCCTTCTTTTCCAGTATGACTGTCTTTCCTTCTTTCCGATAGCCCACAGCTGCCGGGATGGCGGCTTCCATGGCCTCCTCTTCATAGACGATCAGCATGTCTGTGAAATCGGCCTCCATTTGGATCTTCTGGCGTTCCAGCGCCATCATCAGGCTGTCTAGCACGATGGCAAAACCGATGGACGGTGCTTTCTTTCCGAACTGTTCGATCAGGTTGTCGTAACGGCCTCCTTTTAAAACTGCGTCTCCGGTTCCGTAGGTATATGCCTTAAAAATAACCCCGGTGTAGTAATTATGACGGCTCAGCATGCCCAGATCAAAGCTTATGTACTGCTCCAGCCCGTACACCTTAAGCATCCGGTAAACTTTTCTCAGCTTCCGGATGGCTCTCTTTGATGTCTCATTAGACACAAGGGCATCGGCCTTATCTAAGATGTCTACATCGCCGTTGAGCTCATTGAACTGGACAAAAACATCTTTTACGGCCTGGGGAATATCTAGGCTTTCCACAAATTCGATCAGGCCGAAGAAATTTTTATTGATGATCAGCTCTCTTAACTGCTCTTTTACGTCTTCATCTTCTATACACTCTACGAGTCCCTGGAAATACTCGACCTGGCCAATGGTCAGCCGGAAATCTTTCAGTCCGGCATTCAGGCAGCAGTCGAGCGCCATGGCGATGATCTCTCCGTCTCCGTGGCTGGAAGGATCATTGATGAGCTCTGCGCCCATCTGGCAGGTTTCCTTTAGTTTCAGCTGATAGCTGGAATTATTCAAAAAGACATTCCCGGTATAGGCAAACCGCAGATTCCGTTCCTCACTGTCATAATACTTTGCCACGCACCGTGCCACAGAAGGCGTGATGTCCGGCCGCAGGACCAGGGTATTTCCCTCCCGGTCAAAAAATTTGTACATCTCTTTAGAGGAAACAGTTCCTTTCTCACTGTTAAATATATCGAAAAATTCAAAAGTTGGGGTTATGATATTCTCATAGCCGTAGAGGGCAAATACATGATTTAATTTATCCTTTAACCTGAGTCTCTTTTTACATTCCAATCCGTATATATCCCTTACTCCTTCCGGCGTATGGACCCTCTTCTGATTCATAATTCTTCTCCTTCTTTACTTCAATACACTAAAGTGGTAATTCACTACCATGTTAAATGCTTTAGTTATCATACCAGTCTATCTTTTCGTTGTCAACCGTTTTACATATCTCTGTCCGCGAAATCTTCCTCCATATGGCTGCTTGCGCCGTACATATCGCGTCCCACAACCCGTTTTGCGATCCGTTCTTCCTCGATCCACCGGCTCAGAAGATCCTTTACCCTTCTGGAATCAGCAATATTTTTAAGTTCAATTACCGGGTTTGAGGCATCCCTTGTGGTAAGGCGGATCGTCCCGGTGCCGAAAATGCGGTTTCCGAAAGTTTTCTCATAGGAGACATCCATGACTCTGTATAAGAGGCATTCTTCCTCATGTGTTGACAAAAGCCCTGTCTGCGTATATAATCTTTGGTTCTCAACTCTGTATTTTGTAAAGGTAATCGGCCACCACAGCAGATGACTGCGGTCTGACCATGTTTTATTTTGTTCATCTATCATTGGCTCGGTCCTCCATATTCTGAAAATTACCTTTCCATTATACCTGCATTAACGGCAAAAAATCAACCAAAACAGGGCGCGGCGTGATATAATACGATTAACTAAAAAATGGAGGTGCAGCTATGGCATTTGACGGATTTGTCATTTCAAATATCGTAAACGAACTAAATGAAAAAATATTAAACGGAAGAATTTATAAGATATACCAGCCTGAGGCCGATGAGATCACCCTGGTGATCAAACAGAACCGGGAAAATTTAAGGCTCCATCTTTCTGCCAGTCCGGGCCTGCCGATCGTCTATCTGTCGGATCAGGGCAAACAGAACCCGATACAGGCCCCAAACTTTTGTATGCTGCTGCGAAAGCATCTGAGCAACGGCCGTATCGTCTCCGTAGAACAGCCGGGCTATGAGAGGATCATCGAGATCACCGTGGAACATCTGGACGAATTAGGCGATGTATGCCAAAAGAAACTGGTCATCGAACTGATGGGCAAGCACAGCAACTTAATCTTCGTGGGACAGGACGGAATGATCCTCGACAGCATAAGACACGTGGGGGCCAACATGAGCTCCAAACGGCAGGTCCTGCCCGGCATGGCTTACTCTATGCCTCCCACACAGCATAAAAAGGATATAGATTCTTTGACTCTGGAAGACTTTTTAGCCGGGATCAAGCCAAAACCTGTACCAGTCACCAAGGCACTTTACTCGTCCATCACAGGCATGAGTTCGTTTTTGGCAAATGAGATCTGCTACCGCGCTGGAGTCGACGGCAGCCAGTCCACAGATTCCCTCACGCAGGACCAGTGCTCCGGTCTCTACTCCCAGCTGAAAAAACTGGCTGTTTCCGCGGAAAAACACGAATATGTGCCCAATATTATTTATCAAAACGGGGAACCGAAAGAATTTTCCTGTTTTCCGATGACGTCTTATGAGACATCTTATGAAGTGAAAGTCTTTCCCACCATCAGCGATGTCCTGGTCATCTATTACTCTGAGAAGGAAAAATATGCGAGAATGAAACAGAAGTCTGCCGATCTGAGAAAAATTGTCCAGACGTCCATCGAACGCACGAGCAAAAAATATGATCTGCAGAGAAAGCAGCTGCTCGACACGGAGAAAAGAGATAAATATAAAACATATGGGGAATTAATTCAGGCATATGGATACGGCCTTGAACCTGAATCCAAATCCCTCACGTGCCTGAACTATTACACCAATAAAGAAGTCACCATCCCTCTTGACCCTTCCAAGACTCCTCAGGAGAACGCGCAGAAGTACTTTACCAAATATAATAAACTGAAACGGACCTATGAAGCTCTCTCCGAGCTTACGATTGAGACAAAGGATGATCTGATGCATCTGGAATCGATCGCATCTTCCCTGAATCTTGCAGAGAACGAACAGGATCTTTCCTCCATCAAACAGGAACTCTCAGATTATGGATATTTGAAAAAGCGCGGTTCAAAAGGGGCTAAAAAACCGACGAAGTCAAAGCCTCTCCACTTTTTGTCCTCCGATGGATTCCATATGTATGTAGGCAAAAATAATTATCAGAATGATGAGCTGACATTTAAATTTGCCAACGGCGGCGACTGGTGGTTTCACGCAAAAAATATGCCTGGCTCTCACGTCATCGTGAAAAAAGAGCAGGCAGATACTCTGCCGGATGCTACTTTTGAAGAGGCCGGGCGGCTTGCCGCTTTTTACTCCAGCGGCCGTCAGGCGCCAAAAGTAGAAGTCGACTATGTACAGAGGAAGGAATTGAAAAAACCGCCGAAAGCAAAGCCTGGATTTGTTATTTACCATACGAATTATTCTATGATGTGCGTCCCGGATATCTCAGGCATCAAAGAACA
>Ga0137310_102562_pt1 | contig 10138 bp, 23 predicted proteins | sample NAcewiD2O_June_2_FD_97183 | JGI IMG/M metagenome (GOLD analysis project Ga0137310, IMG submission 97183) | Mouse cecal microbial communities from Vienna, Austria - N-Acetylglucosamine amended D2O_June | ecosystem: Host-associated > Mammals > Digestive system > Large intestine > Cecum | place...
CTTGGAGTACCTGGACCATGAGCTTGAGAGTTTCATCTGGCAGGATGATAACAACTTCTACATTGATGTGAGGTAAGGAGAGAGTGGACCATGGCGAGAGAGAACTACGCCAAAGGCGGAGATGTGGTGGTGGAGTGCTGGGAGAAATACCAGTTTGAGGATTATGTCAAACTGTTTGGGTCCGTGACAAAGGCCAGAGCCCTTCAGATGCTCAGGCGGTGGAGGAGCGAGGAGAAAGAGCGGGAAACTATGATGTTCGGCGAAATCTGGTAGAAGAAAAGGAGGATTCTATGGGATTGAGGGATTTTGCCAAATTTTTGGTAATCGCGATGGCGGCGCTGATTCTTTCCGTCAGCGCTAAGGAAAGAAAGGCTCCAGAGGGACTTTTGGAGTGTTTGTTTCTTATGGGCTCCCTCATAGCCATCTGTGTCTAGGTCGCGGGAAGTTATTCGAAAATACTTGGATAGGGAGGTGAGTGGATAAGTGGAAAAACAGACTCGGAATAGCCCAAAGACAATGGTTGCGCTTTCGATACAGATAGCGATGGAAGAATTATGCCAGTTGCGGAAGGAAAACAAGGTATTGAGGGACTCCGCGGATATGGCGCGGATGGCCATAAGCAATTGGAAGGAGCTGCCCCTTAAGAAACGTTTCGATCTTGTGGAAATGATATCGGCCCTGTCAGAGGTCGAGGCGGCGATTAATTATGTCGGGCTTGTACTTGAGGGGGAGGCTGCCAGTAGCCCGAAAAAAGACCTCCTCCAAATGACGGGAACCGTAAGCAAAGATTAAAGAAGGTGGTGAGAGGAATGCCCATTAAAGGAGCGAGAACCATCGCGGAGTACGCGATTCGCAGGTGGCTGGTTTGTCAGGGGTTCGCGGTAGAGTTTTTCAATGTGGCCGTGGACGACAACAAGGCGACCGTGACAGACCGGAATAAGGAGTCTCTGGTCCTGGTCTACGACAGTGACAGCGGGAGCGTATACATAAAGGAATAGAAAGCAAAACTCCCAGGGATCAGGACCCCTGGGGAAAAGTGAAAAAAAAATAAGCGTGACCCCAGTATAACATGGGGAGGAAGGAAGGTCAAGATGGTATACGCGAGTCTCAGGACGGATCCTGGGGATAAGGGGCCGGGTGTTGTGAGGCTGAGACCCTGTGAGCTGGCTACTTTCGTGGGGATCTCCCGGGGCGCGGCCGGGGACAACTGTTTATATGACGCTTACGTGTTGGGCGGGGAGGGGTTAGAGCTGGAAGGAACGGCGGAGGGCCTCGCCCACGGGGCCATAAGGATCCTGATGGGCCTGGCTGGGAATTCCCGGGAATGGCGGTCCCAGATCCTGGCGGCGTACATGAGAGGGATTTCCATGGCGACGGCGGAACTGGTGGAGCGGGAGGTATTTGATATGGCGATGGATATTTTAGAGGAGGAAAAGAGCGATGGTTGACGTTACGATCAAGACAAGTTTTGAGTGTGGGGAATCCAGGACAAAAACGATGGGCCCCTGTGACCTGGCGGTTTGTGTCGGGGTCTCCCAGAGAGGCCATGGGTGTGAGAGCCGCGTGATATTGACCGGTGGGAAAGGGCTCAGGGTAGACAGCGTTATCAATTCCCTGGCTGACGCCGCGGTGGACGTGCTGCTGGAGACGCGCGAGGATTCCCGGGAAAGACAGGCCCGTATCCTGAAAGCGTATATGGAGAGATTTATTGACGCCGCGGTGAGGAAGGCGGGGACGTCGGTCATGGACAAGGTGGCGGAACAGATTAAGAAGGATTTTTAGGAAGGGGGTGATGGCCATGGCGTATTACCGCCAGTGTACCCGGTGCGGATGCTCTCTGGACACCGGCGAGGGGGTTAAGTACCCTGGGGAAGGCCTAGTCTGCGAGGAGTGCGCCGAGGAACTGGATCTGGAAGCGGCGTACCGGGAAAAGTGGTGTCTGACGAAAGGACAGATAGCGGAGCTTAAGAAAGAACTGTCGGCCAGCCTGTCCTGATCCCGAGGAGGGGAGGGCGGCAGCCAAACAAAAAAGAGCCCTGGGAGACGGCGTCTCCCATAGAGGGCTCACAAAAACAACTACTGTCAAGTAGTATAACCGATGAGAGGAGAAAAATCAATGGGAGAGATCACAATCAGCACAAAAGAATACAAGGAGTTTGTGGAAGCGAGGACGAGGATCGACATTTTTTCGAGTTATGTCAATTCTCAAAAATACAATATCGGCCGGGAGGAATGCGCCGCGTTTCTGGGTTTTGAGCTGGAAGATATCCAGGAAGGCTCATGAGCGGCTACTTAGGCATTGGGCCGGAGGAGGGCGCGTTCGTCCCAGGAGAGAAAGCTTATGGCTACGCCCTGGAGCGGTGCCTTTCCGGTACGGAGGAAGAACAGGAAGAGTTCCGGGAGATGCTGGTGGAGTGGTATTATTCCGGGAACTGGATCAAGGAGGAGAAATCAAATGCGGGAAATTGAGAACATTTATGGAGGCAATCATGCGACGGTGTCACGCGGCGTCACGGCGGAGATGGTAGCAAGCCGTCAGACACAGGAGGCGCTGGGACAGATCGTGATGGCGAAACGGTTTCCCAGGAACGAGATTGAGAGCTATGGCCGGATTATCCGGGCGTGTCAGCGAAAGAGCCTGGCGGAACAGGCCATGTACGAGTATCCCCGCGGGGGCCAGAAGGTGACGGGACCATCTATTCGCCTGGCGGAGGCGATCGCTCAGAATTGGGGGAATCTTGACTTTGGTTTTGTGGAGTTGGAACAGAGGGGAGGGGAGAGCCAGGTCATGGCTTACGCCTGGGATCTGGAGACTAATACCCGGCAGACCAAGATCTTCAGCGTTCCCCATGTCAGAGGGACGAAAAAGGGTAACATTCCCCTGACGGATCCAAGGGATATTTATGAGCTTGTGGCGAACCAGGCGGCTAGGAGGGTAAGGGCCTGTATTCTTGGGATCATTCCCGGAGATGTGATCGACGCGGCGATTGAGCAGTGCAATGTCACGATGATGGATGGCGCGGACAGGCCTATCATCGATCTGGTGCGGGACATGTCCAATATCTTCCAGAAGGAATTCTCCGTGCCGTTAAGCGCTATTGAAGAGTATATTGGCTGCAAATCAGAGGCGTTCTCCATGAATGACCTGGTAAGGCTCAAAAAGGTGTACCGCTCCTTAAAAGACGGCATGGCAAAGAGGGAGGATTATTTTAACTTAAGCCAGAAGCCGGAGGAGCAGGAGATCCAGGACCCGTTTGAGAAAAAGAAAACGGCCAGAGGGAAAAAGCAGGTGCCCTCAGAGAGTCCGGCTTCTGAGCCGCGGACAGAAGAGGGGGACGGCTTTGTCCCAGAGCGGGGGATCCCCCAGGACGGGCCGTTCGTGTAAGGAGGAGCCATGGAGCTGACGCGTGATAATTATTATGGGCGGGATGCCAGCGAGCGGTATTTCAGTGTAAGTCAGTACAAGGATTTTTGCGGCTGTGAGGCCGCTGCCCTTGCCAGGATCCGGGGAGAGTACAGATCTCCCCCCACCAGGGCTATGCTGGTTGGTTCCTTTGTGGACGCGTGGGCGGAGGGGACGCTGGAGGCGTTTAAGAGGGAGAATCCGGACGTCTTTACCCGGAAAAAGGAACTGAAAGCCGAGTTTAGGAAGGCAAACGAGATCATCGGCAGGATCAGGGCGGATCCCCTTTTCACGCGGTTCTTAAGTGGGGAGAAGCAGAAGATCCTGACCTTTGAGCTCTTTGGGGTGCCATGGAAGATGAAGATGGACAGCTTTTTGGAGGATATCTGCGTCACGGATCTAAAGGTGGTCGCGAACTTCCGAAACCTGGCGCTGTTTCGGTATGACCTGCAGGGAGCTGTGTACCAGGAGGGCGCGAGGCTTAACGGCTTTGGACAGCTTCCCTTTTACTTGGCGGCCGCCACGAAGGAGCGGGTCGTGAACCTGGATGTCTTTCAGATCCCGCAGGCGACTCTTGACATGGCGCTCAGAGAGATTGGGGAGAGAATGGGGCGGTTCGCGGACGTAAAGAGAGGGTTCGCGGAGCCGGAATATTGTGGCGTGTGTGATTACTGCAAAAGCGTAAAGCGGGCGAGGATTCGAAATTATAACGAACTGTTGGAGGGGTAACTATGAAAACACTGAAATTCCATGGTTATGGTGATGATACCTTTGGGGAGTATGGGATCACGGGCCAGGACCGTGATAATTGCGCGAATGAGAAGCCCATTCAGTGCGTAGTGGACTGCGGGGAGCGGGGAATGGTACTTGTTGTGGGACAATACAGTAATGTTTCTTTGAGAAGTGGCCGCTGGCTTGTGGGTTTGACCAAAGTCAACAAGTATGAGGAGCTGCCGGACTGGAATTTTAGATATGAGCGGTCCGACTGCGTCTATTCTCCCGCCTTGCTGATGGATCTGCCGGCGGGAGACTTTAACCTTGAATGGTTTCTTGATGGAAAGAAGGTGGAGTGGTGAAAATAATCAAGATGTTTCCTGACCGTATCCAGCTAAAGACCAATGAGGAGGAGTTTCGTGATATCCGCCTCAATGACCTTCTGTCTGTATCAGACGGGGAAGTGGAGCTTGTGACAATGATAACCGCTATAACGGATACGGACGTGGAGGAACCGATACCGGACGACGCGTTTCTCGCGGAACTGCGGCAGCCGTCTTTGAAAGTGATCGAATGTTCGATTTTGGGGAGTGTGGTTGACGGCGAGTTCAAGCAGCGGTTGGATAAATACCCAAATACAGACGCGGAGATTAAAAAAATGCGCGAGCGGTCTGTAACGGATATTCTTTGGGATCATTCGAAAGGAATGTTTCATTTAGGGCATTATTCGGCTTATCCCGGAGCCGCGGCGTGGGTTGACGGAAACAGATTCTACCAGCGTCATTCCTGCGTCGTGGGAAACACCGGCTCCGGCAAGTCGGAGACCCTGGCGAAGATCCTGGGGGAAACGGCCAGACTGCCGGGCGCGAATATGATCCTGTTTGATATCCACGGAGAGTATGGCGGGCTTTCCTATGTGGACAATGTCAGGATCGGTGATGACACTCCCTTCCCGGTTTGGCTGTTTGGCTTCCAGGACATGGTCTCGAACATCTTAAAGATCAAGGATGAATCGGCGACCGTGGTCATGTCAGCCTTAAGAAGATGCTACAAGAAATGCTGTCCCAAAGGAAATGAGGGGAAGGCCATAACCTTTTCCTATGATTCCATTATGGAGGAAATGGATAGGCTGGATAACGAAACAATCCTGGACGGGTACTTTAAAAACGGGGAGCCGAAGATCAAGAACGGGGAGTATAACGGAAAGCTTACAAACGCGGTGAATCTTATGAGGGCAAAACGGCATGACGTGAGGTATTCCTTCCTGTTCGGTGAACACTCCCAGGATTGCTTAAACCGTCTCATAAACCGCTTTATGGGTGGTGATAAGCCTGTAAAGAACATCGATTTGTCCGGCGTTCCCCATGATGTGGCGATCCCTGTCATAGGAGCGGTAACAAAGCTGGTATTTGATATCCAGCGGGGTATGGGCTCTGGCTTTTGCCCCATCACCCTGGCGTGTGACGAGGCCCATATCTACATACCCAACAATTTCCAGCTCTCAGCCTCCGAACGGCGTATGGTGGAGGTCTTTGAGAATATAGCGAAGGAAGGGCGAAAGTTTGGGCTTACCCTGCTGGTGGCCTCCCAGAGGCCGTCAGAGCTGAATAAGACCATCATGGCGCAGTGCGCCAACTTCATTGTGGGAAAGCTCAACAATGAGAATGACAAGGCCATGATCAAAGCCATGCTGCCAAGCGGCAGTGAAAGCGTGATCGACTCTACCGCCATGTTTTCTCCCGGAGACGTGCTGGTAGTGGGAGACGCCGCGCCAATCCCCCTCAAGATCCATGTGGAGCTGGCAAGAGAACGTCCGCGGTCCCGGACCATTGATTTCTGGGACGAGTGGAGCGGGTCAGAACGTGTTTCTGACTATTCGGAGCAGGTGGAGAGATACCTGGAGGATTAGACCCTTTTGGTTAATGTGTCACGACATAACCTTTTGGTAAATAAAAATGATTTTGAAGGAAGGAGAAGCATGGAAAAAGTAAAGTTGGATGAGTTGACAGGCGGGGCCCTGCAGGAGAAATTCGACCAGGCCCTGGAGACGGTGATTGGGAACATGCAGGATCCCAACACGCCATGGAAGAATAAACGGGCGATCACCATCAGACTGACATTTGAGCAGAACGAGGAGAGGGATGACACCACGGTGAACATCTCCGTGGACACCAAGACCGCCCCTGTGAAGCCCATCGCTACCCGCATGGCCATTGGCACGGACCTGGAGACCGGGAAGGTGTACGCGCGGGAATACGGGAGCCAGGTGAGGGGGCAGATGGAGTTTATTCCGTCCCCCGCGAATCCTGGTCAGCTGGTGATTGACGGCAGGAGCGTGGACCAGGAGACTGGTGAGATCAAGGAAAACGTGGTGGATTTCAGAGCCGCTAAACAGGCGTAAGGAGAAAAAATTTATGGATATGACAAGAGAAGCGTTACAGTATGTGGTTGGGCTTAAGAGGGCTGAGGTTATCAACATAGACGGAGAGAATTATGTGGACCGTGATATTGACAGGGTGGATAAGGCGCTGAGAGCGGAGCCGCTTAAGATGGGGACCCTGACCAGCCTTTTGGACTATTTGAAGGCAGGCATTGACCCACTGCCGGAAAAGATGCTGGCGCAGGTGCTGTCCCCAACCAGTATCCGTGTGGTCTCAACCCTTGACCAGGACCGCAAGCGTGAGGAGTTGGTGAGGGTGGAGGCGGAGACCCCGGGATTTGAGTACGGAAAATATATGAGTCAGGAGAGTTTCCTGATTGCCCTGCAGGCGAAGTTCCTTCCGGGCAAGGACCGGGAACTGCTGCTTAAGTTCGCCGGGACGGTGAGGGACGAGTCTATCGCGGAGTATGGGGACAGCGGAGTGACCCAGAAAGCCACCATCAAGACCGGGATCTCCACGGTGAGCGACGCCATTGTCCCCAACCCTGTCGTCCTGCGGCCTTTTAGGACCTTCACGGAAGTGGAGCAGCCGGAAAGTTCGTTCGTTTTCCGTATGCGCCAGAGTGACGGCAGGGGAGTGGAGTGCGCGGTGTTTGAGGCGGACGGGGGAGCCTGGAAGAACGCCGCCATGGAGAATGTCAAGAGATACCTGCAGGCTGGCCTTAAAGGAATGGCGCGGTACACGGTGATTTCGTAATCTGTTTTTTTGAGGAAAGGGATCTCAAAGACCTGTTGATGGCCCGGGGCGGTCCCGGGCCGGAAAGGAGGGGAGCGATGGAGGCTCATATCCCCAGAAAGAGGACGGCGCTGGAAGAGTGGGACGAAACGAGGGAGGCGGTCAGGAAAGGGCTTGAGCGGATCGGCCGGGATATCCCCATCACTGGCTATGGGTACAAGGAGGAGCTGAGGGAGCTGGCGAAGAGGCGCGAAAGGGCAACAGCTCGCGGCTGAAGCGAAAAATGGCGGGAGGGGAGGAGGTGGCGGTCACACATGAACTATCTGGAACTGCTGAACGCGTTTTACGAAAGGATCCAGTGCAGCCGGGTTTCCAATAACGGACAGCTGCTTTATCATACGCTTTTGATGATAAACAACAAATCTAGTTGGTCGGACTGGTTCTCAAGGACGAACGTAAGCGTCAGCGGGCTCATGAACGTGAGTGAGAAGGCCTTCATGAACGCCAGGGCGGAATTGAAACAGCTTGGCCTGATTGACTTCATCCCTTCCAAAAAGCGAGGGGAATGCACGAGGTACCGCATTTTGTACCCAACAAATTACAGTACAAAAGCGGGTACAAACGACAGTACAAAAGAAGTACAAACGACAGTACAAAGCGCGGACATAAATAAACTAAAACAAAAGACTAAGACAAAAAAGAGTATTGCTGACGCAATACTGGAAAAGTGCGCCCAAAAATCGGTCCCGGAGAGCGTGGAGGAGTCCTTGAGAGCCTACGCGGCGTGCCAGGAGGAGCTGGGAAAGCCCTTAACGGAGGCGGCCCTGGATGCGCTTCTCAAACGTCTGGAGCAGTTAGCGCCTGGAAATTTTGAGGGGCAGCGGGCGGTCCTTGACCAGGCGGTCCGTAAGAGGTGGAAGGATGTCTATCCCCTGGATAAGAGGGACAAGGGGAGGGATGGGAGGACAAACCAGTTCCACAACTTTGACCAGAGGGACACGGACTATGACGCCGTGGTGATGGAACGACTTAAGGAACGGTTGGAGGGGAGGGAGCGGGTGTGACGCTGTACCTGGCGGTATCCGCGGACAAGTATGAGCTCCCCATCGCCGTGGCGGACAGCGGACGCGAGCTGGAGCGGATACTGGGGCTGGGGAAGGGAACGGTCACTTCCCACATCAGCAAGGTGAGACATGGGACGCTGAGAAAACAGAAATATCTCAAGATTGAGATCGATGACGAGGAGGAGCTGGAATGAGACAAACGGACGTGTATGAGAAGGCGGTCAGGCAGCTGACCAGCGGCATGAACCTGGTGGACATTAAGGTTTATGCTGACGAGGACGGGGAGGTGGAGGCGGTGTTGCTGAAATACATCGATCCGAGGTATGGGAAGGGGAAATCGCCAAAGGGCGGGGATCCCCATACCAGCGCTCCCAGCGGCGGGCCGGAACCGTTATCCGGCTATGTCCGGACCCGCTATGGCGACGGGATCGCGTAGAGGAGGAGAGGACGTGGGAGAGACGAGAGGAGACGCCCCGCCGATCTTGAGAAATGACAGGGAGCGGTCGGCGTTGATTGAGAGGCTGAGGGAGGTGAGGAAGCGTGAGAATGGTTAAGATATCCCCGTCGCCGCGTATGGAGCTGTATGTCCGCGTGACAGACCAGATGGAAAAGGATTTCCGGAGGTGTCAGAGGCTCGCGGCGAAAGAGGGGGATGGACCGGATTGTGATGTCTGTGCCTGGCGTGATCTGGTTCTTGACAACGGCAGCCAGTCCATCGCGGCGTGTACGCTTCCAAAGGTCAGGGGAATGATGGAGGGGAAGACATGAGGAGGATCACATGGAAGACGCCTGAGGGTAAATGGGGCGTGGAGAACATCGCCTGGGACGAGATCGACCATAGGCTGTGTGGGGCCTTGTGTAAGCTCAAGGATTATGAAGATACTGGGCTGAGCCCCGACGAGGTGGAGCGGATGAAGGAAGCCCGCGAGGAAGACGGGAAATGGTCATGAAAGTGATCTTAAAATACCCGGGAAGCCATTTGCGGGTTTAGGAGAGAACGGAAAATGACAAACGCAGAGGCAATTAAGAATTTAAGCATTGATGAACTGGCAATCATTATAGATGACAGCAAGAAAATTTTCAATTGCGATAATTGCGGTGTTGGAGACAAAAGGGGAAATTGTCGCAAGAAAAAAAGTTGCATACCATACATCAAGAAATGGTTGGAAAGTGAATCAAAAGAAGATTGATAGAATAAGCATTCGCGGATTGAGGTGAGAATATGCCAAGAGTAGAGACAAGATATTATTGTGATGTATGTGGACAATATTACATGAAAAAGGAATCAGCGGTTGAGTGCGAAAAATCGCATCTGATTCCTGAAACAGTGAATGACGCTGATTATTTGACAGACGATAGAAAGAATCAGTATCCCGATTCCGTATTAGTACATTTCAAGGGCGGGAAGTCCGCGAGGTATTACAGAAAGCAAAAATGATAAGTAATTGAGGTGAGAGAAAGTGGCTGCCAGGCTGACGGATATTCATAAAAAGAAAATAATTGCAGATTATACGGAGCTTGGCAGCTACCGGGCAACCGCAAAAAGACTGATACTGTCAAGCGAATTGTATTAGCGGAGATTCTTATAAAGTCAGGACGAATAGGAATATTGAGGATTTGGAGTAGTGGAGGATAGGAAATTGAGAGTTTTGGTAGCCTGCGAGGAATCCCAGGCGGTAACGATTGAGTTGAGAAGACTGGGACACGAGGCGTATTCTTGTGATATAGAGCCATGCTCCGGAGGCCACCCGGAATGGCACCTGCGCCAGGACGTGATCCCTTTGCTGTCAGAAAAATGGGACATGATCCTCGCCTTCCCTCCCTGTACCCACCTGGCGGTG
>Ga0137310_102572_pt1 | contig 10124 bp, 5 predicted proteins | sample NAcewiD2O_June_2_FD_97183 | JGI IMG/M metagenome (GOLD analysis project Ga0137310, IMG submission 97183) | Mouse cecal microbial communities from Vienna, Austria - N-Acetylglucosamine amended D2O_June | ecosystem: Host-associated > Mammals > Digestive system > Large intestine > Cecum | place...
CCTGCCGGACATGACGGATTTTGAAGCCGTCAGGGGCCTTATCTGCTTTAAGCTTGTAAACAGGGAGCGCAACCGTGAAAAGCTCAAATCCATGCCCCACCGGGATTTCCTCGACCTTGCCATCGTCTATTTTGTCCCGGTCACGATTGGCGGGGAAAAGAGCGGGACCATCACTGTCACGGACCATATGTTCAGGCTGTGGCAGACGGATGAGGAGACCCTGTATGGATATGCGCTGGAAAACACAAGGAGGCTGTATCCCGTGATATTGCAGTCTTTGGAGGACGTAATCCGGGATGTGATGGGTGACGATGCGCCGGAGGGGCTGTTTCCAGAGAGAGACGGCATCCCTGCCGTCCCGCTGTACGTCCTGCGCTGTAATAAGGGAGATATGAGCAGCGCCGCCGCCATTCTTTATGGGGATATACTGCGTGAGTTCGGGCAGGAGCATGGGAATTTCTATATCCTGCCGTCCAGCATCTATGAGGTGCTGCTCACGCCTGCGGGGCCGGGCCCGGCAGATGGCAGATATATGTGTGGCATGGTGCGGGCAGCCAATACGGAACAGGTCCTGCCGGATGAAGTCCTCTCTGACAATGCCTACTACTACCATGCCGACACTGGGGAAATCGAAATCCTCTCCTGACTCCGCGAGGCATCTGCCCGTCACGTCTGTCACAGGCTGGCGGGCAGAAAAAGCGCCGTTCCCGGCGCCGGCCACATTTGGGAACAGGCGGGGCTGGTCATACGTCTGACCGGCTTTAAAAGATACCGAAACATACAGCCGCACCGTGCGGCGGAAAGGAGACATGGCAGCATGAGGAGAAACGGAAAGGAAGAAAACACAGGGAAGACGCAGGAGCCTCTTGAGGCGGCAAGGAAGCCGAAAAGGGGGAGGAAGCCCCGGGCAGCGAAACAGCAGGAGGAAGCGGGAGCCGCTACGGCTGCGGAAACTAAAACTGCATCAGAAAAAGCAGAGGAAACTGCCACAGAATCTGAAACTATATCGGAAACAGTGGAGGAAACCGTCACAGAATCTGAAACTATATCGGAAACAGTGGAGGAAACTGCCACGGAATCTGAAACTGCATCGGAGAAAGCAGAGGAAACCGTCACGGAATCTGAAACTGCATCAGAAAAAGCAGCGGAAACTGCCACAGAATCTGAAACTGTATCGGAGAAAGTGGAGGAAACTGCCACAGAATCTGAAACTGTATCGGAGAAAGTGGCAGAAACTGCCACAGAATCTGAAACTGCATCAGAAAAAGCAGCGGAAACTGCCACAGAATCTGAAACTGCATCGGAGAAAGCAGAGGAAACCGTCACGGAATCTGAAACTGTATCAGAACAGGAAACCGCACCGGGGGAGGCTGAAATGTCTGCCGCTGAAACGGAGTCCGCCGTGCAGGAACCCGATAGCGGGGAGCAGGCTGCACCGCCCTCTGAGACAGCGCAGAAGGCTGATACGGGGCACGAAAATGAGACAGCGGAAGAACCTGCCGCAGAGGGTGAAAGCGCCCGTGAAGAGGACGCAGCGGAAGAAGAAAACACGAAGGAAACCGGGGAAGAACTGGAGAATACAGATGGGGAGATGCCGGAGGAAGAGCCGGAAAGGCTGCCCGCAACAGCGATACCCGCGCAGATAACCGTCTCCCCCTTAAAGCGCATGAAGCAGGAGTTCTCGGAGCGTGCGCAGATTATCCGGGAGCAGATGCGCAACATCCAGAACGCCTTTATCACCATCGGTTTCCAGCTCCACTGGATTCGTGAGAACAACATGTTCCGCGTGATGGACTATAAGAACGTCTATGATTATGCGGAAAAGGAATACGGACTGAAAAAGACGACCTGCTGCAATTTCATTTCCATCATCGAGAACTATGCGGAGCGTGATGAAAACGGGGAGGTCATCGAGAGCATCGCTGACTGTTACCGCAACTATTCCGCTTCCCAGCTCGTGGCCATGCTGGGCATGAACGAGGACATGAGACAGCAGGTAAGCCCCAACATGTCTGTAAGGGTCATCAACAGGTTGAAGAAAGGCGAGCCGGAGCCGGGCACGGTGGCAGCTTCCCCTGCCCCGGTGGAAGAGCCTGCGCCCGTAAAAGAGCCGGAAAAAGAGCCGGATTTGGAAAAGGAGGCTGAAAATCCTACCGCGGAGGAAGAGGATTTATCGGATGATACTGTCCATGAGGAAGGACAGGAAACCGGGGAAATGCAGGAAGCGGAAAGCCCTGGGACAGCGGAGGTCGGTGCTGCCCGTCTGGAAGAGCCGGAAGACACGGAGACAGAGAATCACGGTGATGATGCAGAAGGACATACATGGGAGGCTGCTAACAGTGAGGGCGACACCCTTGTGGAGATTGACAGCTACACGAATTATCAGAGCATGGCGGACGAACTTGACCTTCTCATGCGGACCGTGTTCGCTGAGGATGCTTCCGTCAGGGTAAAGATTGTATGTGTGCAGGGATAGGCGCCGGAACGCATATGGGAAACGGGGGAATGCGGCGTTGCCGCTCCCCGCCCTGTATGCGGAAAGACAGCATTTATGCCTTGAAAAACATACACATGTGCGGTATAATTGAAGTTACGAGATAAATAAAAAAGGCAGGACGTGAGGGACGGCCATCCCCCACGCCCCTATGCAGGAGTGTCGCCTCCTAACACAGCATAAATACTATGCGCCAATACCTATTTTACTAGATTTTCCACCTTTTATCAATAAGGAAGTCTGGTGATTTGGGTCTGTGTGCTGTACTTTATGACGGTGTGGGTAAATGAATCCTGCGCCGTCTTTTTATTTGTCCCGGCAGTGTAATAAACCATGGGGAGGCGGTAATCACCGCGCTCCCCCATGGGTAACTGTGTGGGAACAGGATAAACCCTGCCATAAAGGCAGGAAGTACGCAGCACAACGGATAAGGCGCTAAGATAATAATAATCTATAACGCGGGCAGAAACTCTTTTTTTCTGTCTGCTGTCCCTATGGGTCAGTCCGGCCCGCTTTTCCGTTTTTGTGTATCAGGCAGGATGCAGAAGAGATTCCTGCCAAAAATTTTTATCAAAAATAAAACCTGATAATCTGATTCCGTGTCTGATAATCAGAAATCAGGTGCAAAAAACCGGGATAAGGAGAAAACAATGGAAACGAGAGAAGAACTGTTAAAAGAGCTGCATTACACAAAAGATATGATAACAAAGATTCTGGCTGTCCAGAAAGAACAAGTCGGGATTGTGGCACAGTACAGGGAAGAAGAACAGGGGATTGCCACCACCGGGCTGAAAAACCGTGCCCGGATATGGCTGACAGTTGCGGCGGCTGCGGCAATACTGTTCCATCTGGTCCACGGTGCGCTCACAGGGGAATTTTATTCCCTTATATGGCTCCTGTTTACAGGCGGCATGGCGTTCAGAGGGTGGAAGAAAGGGAAGCGGGGGAAGAAACTCTGGACGTTTCTTGCAGTAGCGGACGGTGTCGTGATGCCCTTTGTTTATTACTGGAGGTACTTGGGATTCTGGCTTACGGTCATTCCGGCAGGGATAGTGGCGGCCTTTGCCATAAGATATGCCATCAGGAAAAAGAATGAACAGGTTGAGGCCAACAATGCCGCCATAAACAGGCACAACACTGAGACAAAGGCAAGGTATGATGAGGTAACAGACCGTCTCCGGCAGTTAAAAAATGAAATGTTCAGCCGTACATCCTCATGGTATCCCAAGAACTATTATTCTTTAAATGCCGTTAATTACTTCATCAGTGCGGTGGAGAATTTCCGGGCCGATTCCGTCAAAGAAATGGTGAACCTGTTTGAAGCTGCCAAAGAGCATGAAATTCTGATAAAGGCACAGACAGAAATCAACAACAGCCTGAAGCAGCAGACGCTGAACCAGGAGAAAATCAATAAACAATTACAGTATGCAAACGTGCTGAATATCGCCAACCTGTTCCTGCAGGCAGGCACGCAGGCGGCTGTGGATGCGAATACCCGTGCAGTGATGGATAACACGGATGTGGCGAAAAACATATATAACAGGATGTACTGACCAATGATTCTTATAACAGAAAAACTGTGTGGAGAGACAGAATGGGAAATAATGACAATGATATAACGGTGCTGATAAAGAAGAGCCAGAGGGGCGATGCGGCGGCAATGGAGGAACTGCTCCGCGCCGCCTACACGCCCGTCTACTACCAGTGCCGCAGGTTTTTAAAGACTGGGGCGGATGCGGAGGATATGACGCAGGAGGTACTGCTCCTGCTCTACACAAAACTGGACACGTTAAAGGAACCGGCGGCGTTCTGGGGATGGCTCGGACGTCTGACCGCAAACCGCTGTAAGAACGCCCTTACCCGCACCCACGCCGACCTGCCAATCCTTGAGGACGAGGAAGGGAACAGCGTCCTTGACGCTATCGAGAGCGGGGACAGGACGGCCGTGCCGGAGGAAGCCTTTGACAATGCCGAGACTGCCCGGATGATAGGCGGAATCGTCGATGCTCTCCCGGAGGCGCAGAGGGACTGCGTCCTGCTCTATTATTATGATGAAATGAGCGTGAAAGAGATTGCGGGCGTGACCGGCGTGGCGGAGAATACCGTCAAGAGCCGCTTAAATTACGCAAGGAAGACGATTAAGGAAAACGTACTCGACTATGAAAAGAAACAGGGCATCAGGCTGCACAGCCTTGCACCTGTTCCGCTCCTTTACTATTTCCTGCACATGGATGCACAGGCGTGCGCGGATGCAGGGAAAGCGGAACAGGCCGTATCAAAGGTTATGGGACAGGCGGCTGCGGCATCCGCCGCTCCCCTTTCCGGGCCAGCCGCCCATCCTGCCGCCACGACAGCCGCCCATGCCTTACAGGGCATTTCCATTAAGACGGCAGCCGTAGCCGCCGCCGGGCTCCTGCTGATAGGCGGCACAGCGGCAGGGATTGTAACGGCCCTTAATCATGGCAAAGAAGAAGCGGCTGAAGTATACGCCCCCATAGAAACGGGAACCCCGGACGGCGGCGATGCGGTGGCAGATACAGCGGAACCGGAAAAAACGGAAGAGCCTGCTGCGGCACGGGAAGAACCCCTTTTCCCGGAAGAAGCCCTTGCCGCCCTGCCCTATACGGGCGATACCGACCAGTGCGCAATGACCATGGAACAGGCCGGGGCTTTTGCCGGGGCGCTTGATTCATGTATCGCTGAAAGCCGGGAAGAAGGATATGATGTGTCGTTCTGCCGCGCCGCCCTGTTTGACGCGGGAAACGGCATACCTGCCCTGTTCGTGGCATGGGGAGCGGATGCCGGCTATGGGGATGACAGCGGCTGTATGGCTGATGTGTCGCGGATATACTGCTGGGACGGCAGGGAAGCATCAGCCGGTGCCGGAGGAAGGCTGGGGGAAATCCATGGAGATACAGCCGTGACGGACAAAGGGCTGCTTACGGATGCGGGATTTTACACATTTACGGATGGCATGGCGGAGCTTGCCCATACATACGAGGACTTTTTCCTGTATGGCGATACCGCCCCGTCGTTGGACAAATTCAGGGAATATATTGCGGAGCATGGTGTTTTTGAGGGCGCCTATGATTTTGGCACGCTGACGGAGGACAAGTGGCAGATATACCAGTATGAGGATTACGACAACTGGCCCGAAGACGGGTACAGCGGGCTCCTGCTCAGTGACGAATACGGCTCCCTTGTCTCTTCCCTTGACGGCGTGTTCCTTACCCGCAGCGAGGCTGAAGCCGCCGGACAGGATATGGCATGGTACCTGACATGGCAGGACTGGAATCTGGGGAACGGGCATCTCGGCGCAAGCGATGTAAGCTGGACATGGGCCGGTGACTGGATGGATGCGGAAGAACTGGCCGCACTGCTCCGGGGCGGAAACGGCACAGCCGCAGGCAGCAAGGTGCCTGCCCCGGAAAATGCGGCGGTAAGCACGGAGGGGAACATCCGTCGCACTGCCATTGATTCCCGGGGCCATGATATAGAAATCTGGTATGAAATCCCGGATTTCCCCGAAGACACGGACGGCTATAAAACAGTCAATGCCTTTTTTGAGGGGCTTCAGGATGCGTTTTTGAACGATGACAGCGGCGGGCTGGCTGATTTATGGGATATCGTGGAAGGCAACCCGCCCCAATCGGAAAACTATTATTATACCGTCTCCGCCGAAATAAAATCACAGACAGCGCAGTATGTGAGCGTCATCCAGACACAGGAAATTTACCTTGGCGGCATAAGGGAAAGCGAAAGCCGTTATTATAACTTCCGCACAGACACCGGGGAAGCTCTCCTTCTCACCGACATTCTGGAAGGGACGGCGGATCAGATTACAGAGCAGATTGCGGATGCGGTTGCTATCGCAGACCCTTACACGGAAGAGACGGGCGCGCTGGATAATATCAGAGGCCGCGATATCGGGGAATTTGATTTCTATATATCAGATGGACATATACACCTGAGTTTTGATACTTATGACCTTTACGGAACGTCTTACGGGGGGGACCCGCCGGTAGAGGTGGAACTCCCGGCAGAACTGAGGGCGGAATGGAGATAAAAATATTTAAAAAATTTCTGGATTTATAAAACCTGTGCCCATACTTCTGTGTCTGATAAGTAAAAGGCAGGGAAAGCAGGGATATACAAAGGAGGCGATGCGTATGGCAGAGAACAGTATAAGGGGAACGCCGAGAAACATCCGCTTCGGATGGTAAACAGGCTGCACAGCAGCCCGGTTGCATATATGGACAGGATGGGAACTGTCCTGACATCCGCCGGTGCCTAAAAAGGGAGGTGTGGCAGCGCACACGCAGGCATACGGGCAGCGAACATAGTAACATCAGACAACTTATATTTCAAGAAACTAAGGAGGTAACTTCGATGAAGAAACGAATTTTAACAACAACTATGGCACTTGCAATGGCGTTCACCACCGCAATGAGCGGAATGGGAACACTGACTGTTCATGCTTATACTGATGACGGTTGCTATGACGGTGACGGCAGAGAAGATGGAGGTGGCGGAAGCTCCGACTGGGGCGACTTGGGTGGCGGTTCCAGCTCTAGCGATTCTGGAAGTTCCAGTTCTGGCGGCGGCTCCAGTGATTCCGGCTCCGATTACAGCGGCGGCGGTTCCGGCGACTCTGGAAATTACAGCTATGACAGCGGTTCCGGCAGTTCTGCTCCCAGCAACAGCGGCGCATCTTACAGCGCACCCGCACCTAAAGCGGCAGGCACAACAGCAGGCGTAACGGGCAAGGAGACCTTCCGTGCCCTGGCAAAGGCTGGTGCTGGCACCTATAAGGTGACCCACAAGGGCGTGGAAATCGCAACGTTCACGCTCATGGATTCTGAAAAGAACGCCGTTTCCTGCACAAAGGTTGCCCTCAAACAGCGTGAGGACGGCAAGTGGGCTGTCAACTACGAGGTTGCAGATGCGACTGGTCTGACCGTCGGCGCACCGCTCGACAGGACCTATATGTTCAGCACGCTCGGCGTGAGCTACATCACTATCAACGATACAGTTATCATCGACATCGAAGCCGAGGCTGCGGCTGCAAAATAAATAGAAATCCTTGATCAGGAAGCCCTATGCAGAAAAAGCATAAGGCTTCCTCTTTTTTCTGGCCCCTAAATCTTCAGTAAATCCAAAACTGGGATGCTGTGGATTTTCCTGCCCTGTCTCCCCCTACCCTCTAAGGGCAGCGCCGCCCTCGGCGGCGCCGGATATGATTCTGAAGCCGGATGTCTAAAATGACATCGCAGCCTGCTTAGCTGCGGACTGCAAAGGGGGCGGAGAAAACCGCCCCAAATCCTAATGCGGGGATTATCTTAGCTATCAGAGGAGGCACGGAAAAAATGGTAAGTTTTTACGATACCAGGCTGAACGAAAACGGCGGCATTATGTTAGTGGAGGAAAAACAGGCAGATTATGAAACGGAGGAAATGACCTCCCCGGAACAGATTGCGCTGCTTGCCTGCCGCCTCCTCCACCTTGACGAATATGCCGAGGAACACATCTATATGCTTGCCCTGAACAGCGCCTGCGGGCTTTTGGGCATTTTCTTCCTATCCAAGGGAACGGTAAATGTTGCGCTCGCATCACCACGGGAAATCTATATCCGGGCATTGTCGGCGGGAGCGGCCCAGATAATCCTGATCCACAACCACCCATCGGGAAACGCCCTGCCAAGCGGGCAGGATATACGGCTCACGAAAAAGGTAAAGGAAGCCGGGGAGCTGCTGGACATCCGCCTGGCCGACCATATCATCATAGGCGGGAAGAGCGGGGCCTATATCAGCTTCCATGAGGCAAAGCTGATTTGAGGGAAAGGGCACACGCAAAATCAGATAAGGGAATTTCCGGGGCTGCAGCCCTGGCGGTCAAAATAGACTGCCGGGCGGCAGCTCTTTTTTTCCCGCCGGACTGGCCTTTGTATGCGCCTGAAAACGGTCTTTGCAAAGACCCTAAAAAGCCCTTATAAAGACCGACTGCGGGCAGAAGAAGGATGGCGGTCTTTGTGAAGACCGTAAAAAACCCATGTGAAGACCAAACGGGAAATATTCGGCGGCGCTGGTCTTTGGAAAGACCATAAAAAGACCATATGGAGACCACTTTGGAAATCGTCTGATGGCAGTGGTCTTCATGAGGACCATAAAGAGGCCATTTAAAAAGTTATCAGACAAACTATTGGTCTTCACAAGGACCCTAAAAAGACCACAAATGACTTACAAATTTCCGGGGCCGTATGCCCCTTTTATTTTTTTGTTCCGAAAGATCGCTTCGGAATCTGTTAAGAATTTCCCACTGGATAATCTTTAGGATTGGATATGCGCCGTCTCCTATCCTAAAGATTTATTTTTTTTCGGGCAACGGGATATATGGATATAGCAGGGGAAGGACGGAACGGACTATATAAACACGGGCATAGAATGGAAAGTGTACGGGGTTACGGAAACCACAAGTAGAGTACGGAACCCATAAAATGACCCTGCATCCCCACGGCGAAACCTGCCCCGGCAAGCCGAAACGGAACGTCAGGCAGGCTCCACCGCAGGACGCTGCCGCAGGCACGAATTTATGGAAGAGTGAGGGCGATGCCGCAAAACGTCCTTCCATAAATTCAGTAACAAACGGCGGAAATACGGGCTTCAAATCAATTTATGGAAATTATGGAATTTATGGAAGAGAAAAAACAGGGTCATTTTGAATTTATGGAAGGCTGTGAACGCCCGTATTTACAGGTGCCGCGTGGCTTTTCTGCATTTTCTTACGAAAACGCATCAAAATATGGCTAACAGGATAAGGGAGCGCTACTCACTTCGTTCGCTCGGCATAGCCGAGGCACTTTCCGCAGCTGTCGCCGCTCCACCCACTCCGCGCTTTTGCACTCCGGGGCCCTTACTGCGAAATCCTGCTCCGCAGTCTTTCTTGCCCCTTCGTGCGCTGCACTCCGGGGTCCTGTTTCCGGGCTGCTCCGCATCCCATGCAATGCCTCCGGCATTATAAAAAGGCTTCAGCTTCTCCCACGTCCAGAAATCCCATGCCGGGAAACAGGTCTGTGAGTTTCCCAGAAGGATATTCTGTGATACCGCAGCAATCTTGAAAAGAAATCCCATCAGGATTGCGCGCCTGATTATGGCCTGTATTTTTGGGCGGATGATCGCAACGGATTCCGCTGGCGGAAGAAAAAGGGATGCGTCTGCACATATAAAAAAATCATGCTCCGTATGCCGCCAGCCTTGACTTCACAGGACTGCAATGTGGCGGAACTGCCTGCCGACGGTGAGGAACTCAGGAATAGACAATAATCTCCCCACCATCCGTCCGGGGAATTTTAACATTGCACCCCCGTGAAGTAAAGGCCTAGCCATTGCCGGGGCAATGGTGGCTGGGTATATCTACCGCCCCGGCTCCGAATCTGGGAATAGACAGGGGCCTGCGCCCCATTGATACCGTTAATCCACAGGAATGCACCTCTACGTTGTCTTGGAATGAAAATATATAAGGCCGCATCCACGGCCCGGTTAAATAAATGAAGAAATAGAAAATCCACTGACACAGGAAAGAGAGGAAATCAGGATGAAGAATATTAGAAATTACGGCGTGGCAACAGGCAGGC
>Ga0137310_102586_pt1 | contig 10097 bp, 8 predicted proteins | sample NAcewiD2O_June_2_FD_97183 | JGI IMG/M metagenome (GOLD analysis project Ga0137310, IMG submission 97183) | Mouse cecal microbial communities from Vienna, Austria - N-Acetylglucosamine amended D2O_June | ecosystem: Host-associated > Mammals > Digestive system > Large intestine > Cecum | place...
TCTATCTTCCTTAAAAATTTTCGGATCGTTCCTTCTCTCTCAATGGCAAGCTTTCCGCCACATATCCTAACCTTCAGGTTTCCGGCTGTAAAACTGCCTGCAAAACATACTTTTTTCGCATTCTGTGTGATATTGATAAAGCCCCCCGGTCCTGTGACCTTCCCGTTAAATTTAGATACATTCACATTTCCATCCATATCAAACTGTGCTCCCCCCAGACAGGCGACATCGATCTTTCCGCCGTCGTAAAGCGTAAACATGTCAGCCTGCGGCAGTATCGCCTCCGGATTATAGGCTGCTCCCAGCGCCAGCCCTCCTGCGGGAACTCCCCCTATCACACCGGATTCCACCGACAGCGTCACTTTACCGATTCTCCCCTCTTCACACAGCACCCGAGATATACCATCCGGCATGCCGATCCCCAGATTGACAAAATCTCCATCCCTTATCTCTCTCGCAGCCCTTCTCGCGATGACTTTACGAATTCCCATCTCCATGGGCTCCATCTCTTCCAGTACCACTTTTGCGTTTCCCGCCCAGGAAGCTTCATAAGGCTTTTCCACCGCAAACTGCTGCCTTTTATTTTCTCCCTGTGCCAGCACGAAATAATCGATCAGACTGCCGGGAACCTCCACCTGCTTCGGGTGGATCTCCCCGTTTTTTACCATATTCTCCACCTGGGCTATCACCAGCCCGCCGCAGCTTTTTGCCGCCGCTGCCATCTCAAACTGTTCCAGTCTGAGCGCCTCTTTCCCACATGCCATATTTCCCTGTTCATCGCAGACAGTTCCCTTGATCAGCGCCACATCCACTAAAAAAGCCGGATAGAATAAATATTCTTCCCCCTGCAGCTCTATAACTTCCACCACTTCTCTGCCGGCTTCATAGGCTGCCTGATTGGCCCTGCCACCTTCTATCCTCGGATCCACAAAAGTGCGGAGTCCCGCCCTGCTGATCACCCCCGGCTTCTTCCCGGCAATGGCACGGAACATTTCCGCTAAAACCCCCTGCGGTACCAAATAAGCCGGAAACACATTTTCATATACCAACCGCGCCAGCTTGTCCGCTTTACTTAAGTTGGAAGCATACAGCCTTCCCACCATCCCCGGATGTCCGAAATGGTTGAAGCCCCTGTTCTTTCCGTCGCCTCCTAAGCCGGCTACGGAGATCAGATTAATCCCCTTAGGATGGCCTGTTTCCAGAAACAGTCTTTCCACAGCACATAACACTTCCTCTGCCAGACCAAACCCGATAAAACCTGAAAGAGCAACGCTGCTGCCATCCGGGATCAACGCAGCCGCCTCATATCCTGTGATCATTTTCTGCTTCATGGCATCCTTTTCTCCTTTATACAACTCTGTGCATGCATTATCCTATCAGCATACATACAGGAAGCGCAATTCCCACGGTACAAAGCAGAGGTATCAATCCACAAGTAACAAAATTATATTTATAAGACTCCTTGTGCGTTGTCCCGCAGATTGAGAAAATCGAAATAATTGAGCCGTTCCACGGCATACTGTCCAGACATCCCCCGCCCATGGACGCCAGCCTGTGAATACAGCCAAGATCATATCCATTCATGCCGCACTGTAAAAATACATCCCGCAGAGACGTATACATAAGCGCCATCCCGCCGGAGGATGATCCCAGAATACTGACACACAGGTTTGAGCCGAGTACAGCCATCAGATAGGGATTCACATTTGCCTCCGACAACCCCTTTACCAGAGCCAGATAAAAGGGTGTCAATCCTGTTACGCTGCCAAATCCCACAACCGCCGCCGTATTCATATTGATCGCAACCGCTTGTGCCGCCGCACGGTTCGCCCGCTGCAAAATATCCTTTTTATCCAGATAAGGAAACTGCAGGATAAGCGCCGCCAAAATGCCCACGCACAGCCAGATTAAAATACTCAGATTTGTCAGATTAAATCCCAGAACAACCAGTGCCAGTGGAAAAAATCCCGCAAACCCGGAGGGCAGCCTTCTATCTTCTTTTTCCGCCCTGCCCGCTTGTGCCGCCTGAATCTCTGCTTTTATAATACGCTTCTCCTCATACCCCAGACCGGCTTTTTTACACTTTTTTGCTTCATACGTCATATATGCCACGATCATAACCGCCATACAAACCCCGGAACATATCCCCGGAACCAGGCCGGCATATGACGTTGTACCCAAATTCTCCATCGACAAAATATTGGGTATCTGCGGCGTAAAGGGACCTGTCATAGCAAAAGTCCACATACCGCCACAGATGATTCCGGGAAGCAATTTCACCGGTATATCCGCTTCCCGGAATAATTGGGAGGAGATTGGATATACCGCAAATATAATGACAAAACTGTTTATTCCGCCATAACTTAACAATGCCGCACATACAAGGCAGGCGATCATACAATTAAATTCTTTTTTCGTACCGAAGATCCGTCCGATGATCTGTCCGATCCTAACAGCGCTGCCGCTCATCTCATAAATACTTCCAAGCAGATTTCCCAGCAGAAATACAGGAAAATATGACACAAAGAACTCCGCCACACCCTTCAGATAAGTATCTGTCAGCGCGTCAAACAGCGTCAAACGACTGCTTGCGCAGACAACGACAACTGCTATGGGCCCTGCCAACAGCGGGGATACTTTTTTAAAGATCAGAAACGCCATCAGACAAAGCGCCGCTATGACGCCTATTCCTGACAATACTGTCATTTTCCGTATCCCCCTTTCCTCATCTTAACAATAAATCTTGTAATTTTTCAAAGTCTTCTTTTTCTTTTACAAGGCAGCCTGCTGCCGATACCCCGTCATTCTGATACTTGCCGGAAACCATATACTTTCGTATGCAGGCTCTCGGACAACCGCAGACCAGCAGGATCTTATCATAGCTTCCACCACGCCTTACAGGCTCAAACCATATGCCTTCCATGCTTTTTTCCAGCTTTTCCACTTCCGCCCTTCTGTCATAAAACGGATTGCATCCGCCACAGTATTTAACACCGATCCGCATAGGCACCGCCCCTGTTTTCCGTCAGGATCTTCTTCGCAAAATCATACAGTTCCTGACTTACCTCTTCTGTAAGCCTCACATCTTTTACCAGCTTCGTCCGCTGCAGGATTTCCTCTTTTATCAGGCTTTCCAGTGTATATTTCGCCGAAGGGCAGCCGCTGCAATGACCTTTCAGTTTTACATATAAAATACTGTTCCGGATATCATCAATCTCTATATTACCGCCATGCTCCGCCAGTTTCGGACGGACATATTCTTCCAGAATATCCTCAATAATCTGAACTTCACTACCCATACTGCCCTCCCGGCAATTTAAAAATCACAATGAAAACGTTCCTCAAACGCACGGATCAATTCTTCCCTAAAATCCGGATGTGCTATTTCTATCAAAGCGCGGGCGCGCTCCTTCAAAGTTTTTCCCCTGAGATGGGCAATGCCATACTCTGTCACAATATAATCCACATCTGTCCGGGAAGTTGTGACCGCCGCCCCTTCGTCAAGGAACGGTACGATCTTGGATATCTTTCCCTTTCCCGCCGTGGAACCTATCGCAATTATGGAACGCCCTCCCTTACTCAATCTGGCTCCCCGCACAAAATCTACCTGGCCGCCTATGCCGCTGATCTGCATAATGCCTACGCTTTCTGAAGCCACCTGTCCCATAAGATCCACCTGTACGCAAGAATTGATAGACACAAGATTATCATTTTCTCCTACCACATATGGATCATTTACATAGTCCACCGGATACATCGCTATCACCGGGTTGTCATCCGCAAAATCATACAGCCGTTTTGTTCCCATCAGGAAAGAAACCACTACTTTCCCGGGGTGCAGCGTCTTCTTATTATTAGTAATGACACCGCTCTCGATCAACTCCACCACTCCGTCCGATATCATCTCCGAATGGATTCCCAGATCCTTTTTATCCTTCAAAAACAGAAGCACTGCATCCGGGATCGCACCGATCCCAAGCTGAAGGGTATCTCCGTCTTTGATCAGCTTTGCGCAGTTTTCCCCGATAGCATGTTCCACATCCCCGATATGGGGAAGCGGAAGCTCCAGTATCGGATGTTCAATCTCCACAAAGCTGTCGATCTGTGACACATGCAGACAGGTGTCCCCCCAGGTTCTGGGCATATTACTGTTCACCTGTGCAATAACTCTCTTTGCCTTCTGCGCCGAGGGAAGCGTGTAATCTACAGAGATACCGCAGCTCACATAGCCATGCTTATCCGGCGGGGAAACCTGAATGATTGAAACATCCACAGGCATCATTTCGTCAAAAAGCGCCGGGATCTCGCTGAAGCAGCAGGGGGTAAAATCCCCCCTTCCCTCTTTTACCGCTGGTTTGGACTGCGCCCCCACAAACAGGGAGTTCAGCCGGAAATGTCCCTCTGTTCCGGGTTCGCAGAATTTCGCGTTTCCCATAGATACCATCTGGACGATCTCCACATTCTCATAGTCTTCTTTATGTTCCACCAGCACATCGGTGATCGCCAGAGGCACTCCTGTTGCATGGGCGATCACCACACGGTCGCCTGAATGGATCAGTTTTATGGCTTCCTCGGCTGTCATTTTCCGCTGTTCATATATTTCCTGCCATTTCATGCCTTCTACCTCCGGACATTATTCTTTGATCTTCGCGATTTTTTTCGCCAGTTCCTTCTTCATCGGCAGATTTCCCTGACGGGAGATCATGATCCGCTGTGCCTGCGGGCTTCCTGCGCCGTGCAGAGACTCTGTTCTGTAGCCTACTGCCGCCGTGCCGAGACAGAGATTCTCGATCAGTCTCAGAACTCTCAGCCTGTTTTCCACTGATACACCTTTTGCGCCCTTTAAGTATTTTTCCACATAAGGTCCTACCACCGGATCTCTGAAATCCGCTTCGGAAGGAGCTGTTACAACAATACCGCCCGCAATATCTTCCGCCAGCCTTGCGATCTCATAAGGGAATCTTGTCACATTCTGCTTACATACATTTGCCAGCAGCAGGTCGATAATATAATTTCCGGACTCCGTCGGCACGCCTTCCGCCGAACATGCAATACCGCAGCAATACAGGGTTTCGTTTAAATGCATCATCTCGATCAGCTTATCCTTGATATGGGAAGCCCGGGCACATCCGTTGTAGTCTGCCGCAAGAGCCGCAGCGCCGATCAGCACATCACCCACACCCACTTTGCAGCCGCCGTAACTCTGTCTGTGGTAACCTGCAAAGCGCTCCACCAGCATCCCTGCAAACTTCGCTTCACCGTTTAAAAAGATTCTGTCATTCGGTACAAATACATCGTTAAATACAACCAGCGCTTCCACGCCGCCGAATTCACTGTTGCCCACATCCAGCTGTGTCCCTTCCATCTTTCTGGTATCACAGGACTGACGCCCGATGATCATAATAATCCCTTCCGCATCCGTAGGAACCGCAAAGGATACCGCATATTCCTTATCTTCCGGTCCCATGGAGATCGTCGGCATTACGATCATTTCCTGAGAATTGATCACACCTGTCTGATGCGCCTTCGCACCGCGCACTACAATACCGTCCGGCCTTTGTTCCACTACATGCAGAAACATATCCGGATCCTCCTGCTGGTGGGGTGCCAGTCCTCTGTCGCCTTTGGGATCGGTCATAGCGCCGTCCACCGTAAAATCATTTTCCTGACAGTACTTCGCATACTCCACAAAATTCTTATGGTAATTGGTTCCGTATTTCTGATCTGTCTCATAAGTCGTACTGAATACCGCATTGAAAGCGTCCATACCGACACATCTCTGGAAACATGCCGCTGTCTGCTGTCCTAAAAGACGCTGCATTTTTACTTTATTGACCAGATCTTCCGTACTTTGATGAATATGTAAAAAGCGATTGATCTTTTCTCCTGTCAGAGATGAAACTGCCGTCATCAGATCTTCATACTGAGGATCCTGCGCCAGATCATATGTTGCTTTTACAGAATTCAGGGACGGTCTTAAAATCGGATCATCCACCGGATTTTCTATTTTTTTGCCGAACATATATACCTGAAGGTTCATCTTCCGCATACTTTCTATATATTGTTCCCCTGTCATCATTGCCATTGTTTTATCCTCCTGATTTCATTCCAGTTCCGTATCCGTCTTTTCCGCACACCTATACAGCGGACAGATATCGGTTAAAACGCATTCCTATATATTTCAAGAATCTCGTCTTCACTCAGCGGTACAAAGTTATTGCCAAGAAGCCTCTGCTGTGTCTCTATCACATTCTTTGCAAATACCGGCAATTCTTCTTCTGTCACGCCATGTGCGCGTAAGGGTTCCTTTTTCAGCACATCGTCCATCAGTTTATATAAAGCATTCAATCCGTCTTTTTCCGCTGCGCCGAGTTCTTTTCCGAGTATCGCTGAAAGATCTGCAAGCTTTCCGTCTGACTGCTTTTCGGCGTATTTCCTCATCACGTCGGCAAACATAAGCTGATTGGCTTGTCCGTGGGGAATATGATGTACGCTTCCAAGCGGATATGCCATAGCATGGACTGCCGCACAGCCCGCATGCCCGAAGGCGATCCCTGCATAGTTGGAAGCCCGCAGAAACTCAGATGCATTTGATTTCCATGCGTCTTTTCCGCCCTCTTTTACCGCCCTCTGCCATCCCTGAAGAATCAGGTGGAGCGCCTCCACGGAAAACAGTTCCGAGAGGGAGCATGCATTAGGGCTTAAATAGCTTTCCACAGCATGGATCATCGCATCAATAGAGGAGGTCGCAAACACGCCGTAGGGAAGGCTCATCAGCATTCCAGGAATGAGCACCGCCTCATCCGCGAACATGGATTCGGAAACGATCCCCTGTTTCACCCCTCTCGATATCCTATTTATGATCGAAATATTGGTCACTTCGCTTCCCGTACCGCAGGTAGTCGGCACGATTGTTAACGGATGTACCTTTGTAAGTCCGGATGCCATCTTGTCATACAGATCATCCACACTATCCTGCGGCGCCGCCACCGCCAGCACTTTTGCGATATCAATGATCGTCCCGCCGCCCACGGCGATAATGCGGGTATATTTCATTTCACGCAGAGCGTCCAGGATAGCGTTTACCATCTCGTCTGTCGGCTCTCCACCGCCGAACTCCTCCTGAAACAATGTCTGGCATCCCAGTTCCAGATCCGCTATAACAGGCCGATAGATATATTCATTTGTCAGGATCAGATCCTGTTTACCCAGTTTTGCCTCTTTTGCATAGGAAGCAAAATCTGCATATTCTGTTATTGATGGTACTATTCCGAATGGTTTCATTTTTCTACCTTCTTTCTTGTCCTGGTTATGCATTTTTACGTTCGATTGCCCGGTGTGCTGCCTTTACGATATGTTCTGCGGTCAATCCGAACCGTTCTCTCAGATAGCTTACCGGTCCCACTTCACCGAATTCATCCTGTATTCCTACCATCTCTACAACCGTAGGCTTTGTCCCCGCAAGCAGACAGCTTACCGCAGAACCAAGGCCATTCACCACATTATGATTCTCCGCCGTGACCACTGCGCCGGTTTTAGCTGCCCAAAGAACCGCCTCCTCGTCCAGCGGCTTCCAGGTAAACATATCGAGAAGTCTTGCGTGAATGCCTTCCGCTTTCAGCATTTCCACCGCATCCAGCGCCTCCGCCACACAAAATCCGCTGGCAATAATGGCAACATCTTCCCCTTCCGTCAATCTTGCCGCTTTTCCGATCTCAAAAGAAGAACCCTCCTCATATATTTTCCGCACATCCTTCCTGACAAGCCTCATATAAAACATGCCATAGGTTTCCGCTATCTGCGGGAGCAGTTTTTTCAGCATGACAATATCGGATGGTTCCACCACTGTCATAGTCGGAATCCCTCTCATAATCCCCATATCTTCAAAGGGCATATGCGTACCGCCGTTATAAGCCGCAGTAATGCCCGGGTCAGATCCCACCACTTTCACATTTGCCCTGTTATAGGCTCCCGACATAAAGATCTGGTCGCATGCCCTTCTCGTACAAAAAGGAGCAAATGTATGGGCAAACGGAATTTTTCCCCATACGGATATCCCACAGGCAGTACCAATCATATTAGCCTCCTGAATACCGCAGTCCAGTGTCCTCTCCGGGAATTTTTTTGCAAAAGCTTTCATCCCCATGGCGCTCATCAGATCCGCATCCAGAGCAACGATCCTGTCATCCTTTTCAGCCATCTCTATCATGGACTCACAATAGGCGCTGCGCATATCCTCTGCGTCTTTGCTATGATCTTTTGAAAGAATAATTTTACTCATATAATCGTCCTCCATTTACTGTATCGCATCCATGGCAGCCTGCATTTCAGACAGTGCTTCCTCAAGCTCCTCCGGTGAAATGCCTCTGCTGTGGCTTCCCGCTGTATCTGCTATCCTGCTCCAGCCATTGCCCTTGACTGTATTCAGTACAATAACCGAAGGAGAGCCCTTATGTTCTTTCGCCTTATCAACCGCTTCATCGATCTCGTCCACATCATGTCCGTTGACATTCTGCGCGTACCATCCAAAAGATTTAAATTTAGTGCAGATATCCCCAAGATTGCAGACCTCATCATTATCGGTTCGTCCATCGATCTGCAGTTTGTTGTAATCAACAAAGGCGATCAGATTATCCAGCTTTTTGGTATTTGCCATCAGGGCCATCTCCCATACCTGCCCCTCCTCTATTTCGCCGTCTCCCAAAATGAGATAGACAAAATTTTCTTTTCTGTCCATCTTCATACCTGCTGCCACGCCTGCCGCCGTAGATGCGCCCTGTCCGAGAGATCCCGTTGTCATATCGATTCCGGGCGTGCGGTTCCTATCCGCATGGCTTGGCAGATTGGTTCCCGGCGAATTCAGGGTAGCAAGCTGTTCCACCGGAAAATAGCCGCGCAGTGCTAGTACCGCATAAAGCGCCGGCCCGCAGTGCCCTTTTGAAAGCACCAGCCAGTCCCTGTCTTCCCACTTAGGATTCTTTGGATCGATCTTCATCTGTTTATTATATAAAACTGACAGCACATCGGTAATAGAAAGAGATCCACCGATATGGCCGGCAGGTATATGCGATATCATTTTTACGATTTCCATCTGGGCCTGTTTGGAAAAGCGTTTCAATTCTTTTCTCTGTATATCATTCAGCATGGTTCATTCCTCCAACTCAATCTATCAATACAATGCTGTTGTTTCTTTTTAACACAGGGTCGAAAGCTTATGGAAAGCATCGACCCTGCCAGCATACAAATTATCTGGTAAAAATACCACGTTTCGGAAGTTCATGAACAGATACCCAGCCTTCACTGAGAGGCTCTTTGAAACATCCTGCCACTTCTTCTGCCGGACGGGTTGTGAATCCTTCTACCGGCGCCATGCCTGCCGGGAAGTTCTCCAGCATATCGTCGATCATCAGAGTGATATATTTGCAAATCGCCGCGATCGGACGTTTTGCCTTGAAAGCATCGCCGCGGCTCGGATAGCCTACAACACCTTCCGGTGTGCCGTAACGCTCAATCACGTTCTGCCCTTCACCCTCAGACCATGTATGCGGACGCGCATAAGAGTCTACCGATGTATCATAATGTTTCCGAAGTGCCATTGCCTTGGGCTGCGCATCCACGCATACGCTCATGTCCACCATGTCGCCAAACAACAGATTTGCCACTGCCGTTTCCGCCTCGTCCGCATGGATAAAGTGTGTTGTCAGAGAATCCGGTTCATCAATGGGTACCCAGAATTCACGGATCGCACGATGCCATTCCAGTTCGGATACGATAGCCGGAAGTTGATAGCGTTTGAAGAATTCCTGTACAGCAGATTCCAGCATCCATTTATGGCCGTGGTTATTAACAAGGATAAATTTCCGATATCCGTCATCCCACAAACCGAGCATAGTATAGATCAGAGTTTCTCGTACCACTTCTTCCGTTACCATATAAGTTCCCGGCATTGCCACATGATGATAGGGATGTCCGCCATAGTTGATAGGGGGCAGCGCCAGCGCAACTTCACGACCCTGTTTTGCCGTATAGCGGCGAACGCCCTCACAGATCTGCGTTACCATATAAGTGTCCAACCCGGAGGGATTATGTATGCCATG
>Ga0137310_102596_pt1 | contig 10057 bp, 5 predicted proteins | sample NAcewiD2O_June_2_FD_97183 | JGI IMG/M metagenome (GOLD analysis project Ga0137310, IMG submission 97183) | Mouse cecal microbial communities from Vienna, Austria - N-Acetylglucosamine amended D2O_June | ecosystem: Host-associated > Mammals > Digestive system > Large intestine > Cecum | place...
GGAGCAGCTCAAGGTGTCCGTCCAGCGGGCTGTCGCCCTGCTCAGCAGCGGCCAGGTGATGCCCGGCAGCGCCCTGAGCGCGGCGGTGATGCCCCTGCCCAGCCTCCGCATCTATAAGGAAACCCGCTGGGCCTGGAAGGGCGTCTACTCCGGCCGGGACGGCAGGGAGAAAAAAGTAACCATCCCCAAGGCGTACCAGGGCTTCGCCCCCGATCAGGAGCTGGAGCCCGTCCAGCAGCCTGTCCCTCCCCGCTGGGGGCTGCTGGCGGCGGCCGCGGCACTGACGGCGGTGCTGGCACTGGCCGGCGCGGCGCTGGGCCTGCTGGCGGACGGCGGGCTCAGCGTCCCCGACGCCCGCGATCCCCAGCCCTCCCCCACCGCCACCCTTCCGCCCGAGCCCTCCCCCACCGTCCAGCCGGACCCCCAGGATCTGTTCCACGTGGGGGAGGAGCTGGGGTACGAGTTCACCGCCGTGGGCTACATCAAGGCCCCGGAGGGGATGTTCGGCCAGGGCGAGTCCTATGTGGACGCCCACGTCCCCTACAGCGAGGAGCCGGTCTACCTGGAGGACGGCTATGCCATCCGTTCCGCCGCCCACGGCATGGAGGTGAGCGTCAAGATCGTCCAGACCGAGGGGAACGCCGCCAATGTGGTGAACCTGGCCTATGAGCTGATGGTCTCCTCCGGCACAGACATCTACGAGGAAGGCGTGCAGGAGACCTACTACTTGGACGAATACGATATCGCCATCAAGCAGGTGTCCTATTTTGAGGAGGACCGCACCAAGGTGCGCGTGGCGGTGCTGTACGCCGACTACAAGCAGGATGGATACTATCTCTCCGCCGCCATCGTCTACCAGCCCGAGCTCATGGACGAAGATTATCCCGCCCTGCTGGCGGAGCTCAGCGACGCCTACGCCCTGAACCTGCCGGAAATCCCGTCCATGGACGAGGCATAGCCGAAGCCCGCTAACGCCGTCCTCCCCAGGGGAGGGCGGCGTTCTTTTCCCCGCCCCATGGCGGTGTTGAAATCCTGGCCAAAAACTGGTATACTGTCCAATTAAAGATCGGACAGACCGGTTCTGCCACACTCCTTTAAGGTCTGTGCGCGCATTCCTTTAGGCGGTGATCCTATGGTTTTCAGCAGCATCCTGTTCCTGTTCTTTTTTCTTCCCGCGCTGCTGGCGTGCTATTTCTGCCTGCCCCGGCGCCTGCGCGCCTGGCGCAACGGGGTGCTGCTGGCCTTCAGCCTTCTCTTCTACGCCTGCGGCGGTCTGAGCTATCTGCCGGTGCTGCTGTGCTCCATCGCCGTCAACTACCTGTGCGGGCTGCTGGCCGCCCCCGGGCGGCCCCGCGCCCTCCGGCGGGCCGGGCTGTGGGGGGCGGCGGTCCTGGGGCTGGGGCTGCTGGGCTGGTTTAAGTACGCCGGGTTTCTCTGCGCCAACCTCAGCCGCCTGGGCGTCCGGCTGGACCTGCCCCAAATCGTCCTGCCCATCGGCATCTCCTTCTTCACCTTCCAGGGGCTGAGCTACGTCATCGACGTGTATCGCGGGGACGCCCCCTGCCAGCGCAATCCCTTCTATGTGGCCCTCTATGTGGCCCTGTTTCCCCAGCTGGTGGCCGGGCCCATCGTGCGCTATTCCACCGTGGCCCAGGAGATCATCGGCCGGGAGGAGACCCTGTCCGAATTCTCCCATGGGACGGTCCGCTTCCTCTTCGGGCTGGGCAAAAAAATGCTGCTGGCCAACGCCATGGGCGAGGTCGCCGACGCCGTGTTCGCCCAATCCCCCGCCGCCATGGCCGCCGGTACGGCGTGGGTGGGGGCGGCGGCCTATACCCTTCAGATCTATTTTGACTTCTCCGCCTATTCCGACATGGCCATCGGCCTGGGGCGGATGTTTGGCTTTCATTTTCTGGAAAACTTCAACTACCCCTATATCTCCCAGTCGATCACCGAGTTCTGGCGGCGGTGGCACATCTCCCTGTCCTCCTGGTTCCGGGATTACGTCTACATCCCGCTGGGGGGAAGCCGCCGTTCCCCCGCCCGGAACATCCTCAACCTGGCCGCCGTGTGGCTGCTCACCGGGCTGTGGCATGGCGCGGCGTGGACCTTTGTGCTGTGGGGCGCATGGTTCCTTCTGCTGCTGGCGGGGGAAAAGCTGCTGTGGGGCCGGGGGCTGGCCCGTCTGCCCCGGGTTTTCCGCCACGGCTATACCCTGCTGGCGGTGACGGCCAGCTGGGTGCTGTTCCGCTCCCCCTCCGCCGCCTACGCCGGGGCCTATTTCCAGGCCATGCTGGGCCTGGGCGGCGCGGCGGACGGGCAGGCCGTCTATTACCTGCTCCAATACTGGCCGGAGTGGGCCGCCTGCCTCATCGCCGCCCTGCCGGTAAAAAACCGGCTGCAATCCAAGCTGTCCCGGCGGGAGGGCGGCCCCGCCGCCCTGGCCCTGGTCTGGTGCCCCAAGCTGGCGGCGCTGGCCCTGCTGGCCCTGTCCTACCTCAAGCTGGCCACGGGCAGCTTCAACCCCTTCATCTACTTCCAATTCTGAGGAGGCGGTCAGTGTGAAACGGATTGCGCATTGGTTTATGGCCGTCTGCTTTGTGGGTTTCCTGGGGGCTGGGCTGGCAGCCTCCCTGCTCCGCTCCCCCCAGGACTTCTCCTTCTGGGAAAACCGGATGCTGGCCTCCCTGCCGGAGCCCGCTCCCCAGAGCGTGGGGGACGGCGGCTACTTTACCCAGCTGGAGCGCTATCTGGCCGACCACGCCCCCCTGCGCTCCACCCTCCTCCGGTTCAAAACCCGCTGGGATCTGGCCCTGGGCCGCCCGGTGGTCAACGACGTAGTGGTCACCAGCGGCAGCCTGCTCCCCTTCCTGCCCTACATGGCCGACGATGAGCAGGACATTGCCCACTGGGCCGCTCTCATGGCGGACAATCTGGCGGACATCAACGCCGCCGTGACAGAGTACGGCGGGTATTTCTGCTACGCGGTGGTTCCCTGCCAGTCCGTCTCGCTGGCGGATGAATACCCCTGGTTCCTCAACAGCCAGGCCCGGCGCAGTCAGATGAAGGCCGCGGCCATGGCCCAGGCCATGGCGGAGCGGGGCGTGCCCTATCTGGACGTGGAGGCTGTGCTGGCCCAGTCGGGGGGCTCGGCGCAGTACGCCTCCCGGGTGGACAACCACTACACCATGGAGGGGGCCTTTGCGGCCTATCGCCTGATTTTAGAAAAGGCGGCGGCAGACACCGGCCTCCGCTTCCCCATTCTGGGCCCGGACGGCTTCCGGCATGAGATCCTCCCCAACGAATATATCGGCTCCCGGGAGCGCAAGCTGCTCAACCTGGAGCGGCGGGAGGAGCAGCTGTCCATTCTGCTGCCCAACGAGCCCGTCCCCTTCACCCGGGCAGATAACGGCGTGTCCGTCGATCCCGTGGTATACCGCCTGCCCTCCGGCGGAGACGAGGCGGTGGACTACAGCCTCTACATGGGGGGCGACATTGCCCGCACCGTCATCGACACCGGCCGGGACAATCTGCCCAGCATCCTCATCTACGGGGACAGCTTCACCAACCCCGTGGAGTGCCTGGCCTATCTCAGCTTTGATGAAACCCACTCCCTGGACCTGCGCCATTACCACGACATGGGCCTTTTGGACTATATCCGCCAATTCCGGCCGGATATCGTGGTGTGCATCCGGGATTACGACTTCATGATGGCCACGGACGGCAACGGCGGCGGGGACTGATCCTGGAGCGCAGCGGGGAGGGCGTCCGGCGGCAATGCCGCCGGACGCCCTCCCCGCCGGTTTTTCTCCTATTTCCCCAGCTCCGCGCTGCGCCGCCATGCGGCCAGCACTGCGTTCATGGCGGCAGCGCGCAGGCCGCCCCGCTCCAGCTCCGCCACCCCGGCGATGGTGGAGCCGCCGGGGGAGCACACCTCGTCCTTGAGCGCGCCGGGGTGCTTGCCCGTCTCCAGCACCATGGCCGCCGCCCCCAGCACCATCTGGGCGGCGTATTCCACCGCCTGGGCCCGGGGCAGGCCGGCCATCACGCCCCCGTCCGCCAGCGCCTCAATGAAGGGATAGACAAAGGCGGGGCCGCACCCGGCCACGGCGGAAAACTGGTCCATCAGCCCCTCGGGAATGCGCTCCACCCGGCCCGTGGCGGACAGGATTTCCTCCACCCCCCGGACGTGGGCCTCATCCTCCCCCTCCCGTGCGCACAGGGCGGTCATGCCCCTGCCAATGGCGGCGCAGGTATTGGGCATGATGCGCAGCAGGGGCACGCCGTACCCGGCCTCCCCCAAACGCCCCCGCAGATCGTCCAGCCGCAGCCCCGCCGCCATGGACACCAGCACCTTGTCCTCCCCCGCCTCATGGCAGGCGCGGATCACCGGGGAGAGCTCCTCCAGCAGCGCCCCCATCCCCTGGGGCTTCACCCCCAGGAAGATATACTCCGCCGCCCGAACCGCCTCCCCGCCGCTGCACGCCGCTGCGCACCCCAGCTCCAGCCCCAGGGCCTCCGCCTTGGCCGGGGTACGGTTGGCCAGCACAACCTCCTCCGGGCCCAGCGCCCGGCATGCCGCCCGGGCCAGCGCCCCGCCCATGTTCCCCACGCCGATAAAGGCCGCCTTTTTCATCAAAATCCCCGCCTTCCGAAAATTCACCCCAATGGCAGGCCGCTGGCGCGGCCCTAGGCGCTGTTTGAACATTGACGATGTGCCCGGCGGCGAGGGATTTTTTCGCCAGACAAGGCGATTTGATGCAGAAATACTTTGTGTATTTCAAGTCAAATCAACGACATATGGCGGAAAAAGACCCGCCGTTTGGGCATGGCGGCAATGTTCAAACGAGCCCTAATCCGATTTGCGGGCCACGGTGAGCCGGGCGATCACCGCGCTGCCCTCCCCCCGGAATATGGTAAGGCCGCACGACGGGCCATAGAGGATGCGCAGCCGCAGATTCACGTTGGCAATGCCGATATTGCCCGAGGGCTCCCCCGCCATGTCATAGTCCGGGGAGAGCAGCCGGGCAATATGCGCTTCGTCCTGGGGGGACAGCCCCCCGTCGTTTTCAATCTCCAGAATGAGGAAGTCCCCCTCCAAACGGCCCCGCAGGGCCACCCGCCCCTCCCCGCCGGGGCGGATGCCGTGCTCCACCGCGTTCTCGATGACCGGCTGGAGGATGAGCCGGGGCACCCGGCACCCCATCAGCACCCCGGGAAGGTCGATATCCACCTTCAGCCGTTCGCCGAAGCGCTGGGTGACGATGTACAGATAAGCGTTGACGTAGCGCATCTCCTCCGACAGCGGCACCTCGGGCATCCCCTTGCGGTCCAGCGCCGCGTCCAGCACGGTGGACAGCGCCTCAATCATCCGGGACGCCTTTACGTCCCCGCTCATCCGGGCCTGCCAGTTGATGCTCTCCAGGGTATTATTCAAAAAATGGGGGTTGATGTGGGCTTGGAGCGCCTTGATCTGGGCGTCCCGCCGGGCCAGCTCCTCTTGATACAGGCAGTCGAACTGGGTCTGGAGACAGGCGGACATCTGGTTGAAGGAGTCGGTGAGATATTCAAACTCCCGGCTGCCGGCGGCGCAGTCGATCCGGCAGCCCCACTGCCCCCCCTGTATGTCCGCCGCGCCGGCCATCAGCGCCTCAATGGGCTGGGAGATCCTCCGCCGGAAAAAGCGGAAGGTGAACAGCAGCAGCAAAAGCAGCGACAGCCCCATGGCCCCCAGCACCCAGCGGTACGCCCCGAAGCCCGCCAGCAGCGCCGCATAATCCACCGCCGCCATCCCCCGCAGGGTGAAGTCCCGGGTGGTTACCGCGTGCTCCAGCGTTTTCTCCCCCTGGGGCGGCGGCGCGCCCCCCTTGACGCTCAGGACGGTGTCCGCCCCCAGCTCCACCGATACCGACGACGCCCAGCCCAGCAGGGACAAATCCTCAAAGTAATAGGGCAGGTCCAGCGCCAGCGCCAGCACCCCAATGGGCCGGAAGTCGCGGCCCATCAGGTTGCGCACCAGATACACCTGGCCGTCCCGCTCCAAAAAGCCCACGGCGGTGTCCAGCGAGGCGGCCAGCTCCGGGTCGTAGGAGGGCAGCCGGGATGCCTCCACGGCGCTCTCCACCCGGTCCGCCCCCATCTGGAGGTTGAGCTGAAACTGCTCCTCAATGGCCTGCCGGGACTGGCGGCCCAGCCCCAGGGTGAGATAACCCCCCAGCGCCCCCGCCGCCAGCGCCATGGGCACCAGCCAGCACAGCAGGATAATAAAGGTCATCTGCCCCCGCAGGGAGCGCTTGCGGCGTTCACGCGCCATGCCCCGGCCCCTCCTCTCCGCTTTTCCATAGGATACCATAGATCCTGCCCGCTTTCCAGAGCGAAACGGGGGCCCTGCGGCCCCCGTCCGATTCACTCGATATTCCGCCCCGTGAGACCCAGGAAGCGCTCCATACAGGCGGCAGCCTGCGCCGCTTTGTCCATGGTGTCCATCTCACAGAACACCCGCAGCAGCGGCTCCGTCCCCGAGAACCGGGCCACCACCCAGCCGCCGTCCTTGAAATAGACCTTGCAGCCGTCGGCATAGCTCACCTGTTCCACATCCAGGCCGAAGTCGGGCAGCTTCCTGTCCTCCATCAGCAGCTTGTTGATGCGCTCCTTTTCCTCCATAGAAAAGCGGTAGCCCCGCTCGGCCATCTCAAACGCGCCGTAGCGCCCCACGATCTCCTGGTAGATTTCCGAAAGCCTCCGGCCCGTGGTGGCCAGCATCTCCACCAGCAGCGAAGCGGCATAAATGCCGTCCTTGCCCTGGATATGCCCCCGCACCGTCAGGCCGCCGGAGCTCTCCCCGCCGATCACCGCCCCGGTTTCCGCCATCTTGCCGGATACGTGCTTGAAGCCCACCGGCACCTCGTAGCAGGTCTCGCCAAACTCCGCCGCGATGGCGTCCAGCAGGTGGGTGGTGGCGATGTTGCGCACCGCCGCCCCGTGCCAGCCCTTGTAGCGCAGCAGGTAGTAGTAAAGCAGCACCAGAATCTTGTTGGGGTGGAGGAACTCCCCCCTGTCGTCAATGACGCCCAGCCGGTCCGCGTCGCCGTCGGTGGCGATGCCGATGTCGCAGCCGTTTTCCTCCACAAAGCTCTGCAGGCCGATGAGGGTCTTGCTGTTGGGGGCCGGGAGGCGGCCGCCGAACAGCGCGTCCCGCCGCTCGTGGATCACGTCCACATCGCACCGGGCGGTGATAAGGATGGTGCTCAGCGCGGTTTTGGACACGCCGAACATGGGGTCCAGCACCACCTTCAGCCCCCGGGAACGGATGGCGTCCATGTTCACCGAGCGGATGATGGAGTCAATATAGGCGTTCATGGGGTCCACGATCTGGATCTGGCCGGTGCGGACGCCCTCCTCATAGGGGACCGCGGGACAGGGCCCGTCGGGCAGGGCCGCGATATACTCCTCGATGCTGGCGGTAACCCCCTCGTCGGCGTCCCGTCCCCCCTTGGTGAACACCTTCACGCCGTTATACAGCGCCGGGTTGTGGCTGGCGGTGACCGCCATGCCGTAGGACAGTTCGTAATAGCGCACGGCGAACATCATCAGGGGGGTGGGGGCCTCCCGCTCCACCACCATGCAGGGCACGCCCGCCCCGGCCATCACCTCGGCGGCCCAGTGGGCGGCCTCCTTGGAGAGGAACCGCCGGTCGTAGCCCGCCAGAAATCCCCGCTGGGCCACCCCCTCGTCCTTCATTTTCCGGGCCAGGGCGTATGCCAGGCGCTGGACATTGGCCTTGGTGAAGCCGTCCCCGATGATAGCCCGCCAGCCGCCGGTTCCAAATTCGATGCTCATTCTATCTAGCTCCTTCCCATGATGACCGTGACCTCGTTGACGCTCCCCGCCCTCTGGGCGGGAATGAGGCCGTCCACGGCCTGTCCGTTGCAGGCGGCCCGGGCCACCCCTTTTTCCACGCCGTTCGGATTTTTCACGGTGATCCGATACTCCGCCCCCCGCCACACCCGGGTGATTTGGAGCTGCCTCCAATCCGCCGGGACGCAGGGGTCGACCAGCAACCCGCCGAACTGAGGCCGCACCCCCAGGATATACCGCGTGGCGGCAAAGTAGCTCCAGCCGCCGGAGCCGGTCATAAAGGGGTGCCGCGCCCGGCCGAAGGCGGAGTGGTCGGGACCCATGACGAACTGGCAGTAGGAGTAGGGCTCGCTCTGCCGCACCTCTATTTTATCATTTTGCGCGGCGGGACACAAGGCCCGGTAGAATTTTATTGCCCGCCCGCCCCGGCCCAGCGCCGCCTCGGCGCACCAGGCCCAGGGGTTGGAGTGGGAGAAAATCGAACCGTTCTCCTTGATCCCCGGATACACCCGGGTGATAAAGCCGATGGCGTCGTCGGGCACGGTGTAGGACGGCGCGTTGAGCCGCAGGCCGTAGCCGGTATAGAGATATTCATCCACCGCGTCCATGGCCTTCACCGCCCGCTCGCCCTGGGCCGCCCCGGACAGCACCGCCCACACGTTGCTCTCCAAATGAACCCGGCCCTCCCGGTCTGTATGCGTGCCGATTTTCCGCCCGTCCGCCGTGATGCCCCGGAGATACCACGACCCGTCCCACAGCTCCCGTTCGCAGGTCTCAATGACCTGCCGCCGCATGGCCTCGTAACGCTCCGCGTCCATCCCCCGGCCCAGGGCGCGGGCAGCGTCCACAAAATGCCCCAGCGCCCACACATGGAGGAAGGACACCATGGCGCTCTCCCCGCCCCCCAGGTTCAGGCAGTCGTTCCAATCCGCCCGCAGGCCCTTGCAGACCCCGTGGGCCCCTACCTGGGCGGCGGAGAAGTCCAGGATTTTTTTCAGATGCTCGTACACCGTCCCCTCTCCCCCGCCGGCATACCCCACGCGCTCGTCAAAGAAGGACAGCTCCCCGGTCTCCCGGACGTATTCCGCCACCGCCGCCACCAGCCAGAGGGCGTCGTCCGCGCAGGCGTCGGCCAGGCCGTGCACAATGGTGTCTTTGTCCGGGGTGGGGATGACGGTGGGGGATTTGAAGGCGGGCTTTTCAGGCTGCGGACCAAACCAGGCCGGGTCAAAGAGGTGCAGGCCGTAGCCCGAGGAGGTCAGCCCCTGCATGAGCTGTAGGATGCGCTTTTTACAGCCCTGGGGGTTGGAGTGGGGGATGGTCATGGCGTCCTGGGCGGTGTCCCGGTAGCCCAGCCCGGTGCGTCCCCCCACCTCTATGAAAGAGGCAAACCGGGAGAACATCACGTTGATCTCGCTCTGGTACAGCGTCCAGGTGTTGAGCATCACGTCCATGTCCGGGTCGGGGGTTGCGATCTGGAGCCTGGACAGCTTGTCCTCCCAGAACCGGGCCAAATCCGCCAGGGCGGCGTCCACCGCGGCGGGCTCGCGGTACTTCTCCCGGATGCGCCTGCCCTCCTCAAGCCCTCCCTCGCCCAGCATCCACACCAGCCGGGCCTTCTCCCCGGGGGCCAGGACCAGGCGTTTTTGGAGCACGGCGCAGTGGTTGTTCCCCTTCTCAAAGGAGCCCGAACACGCCCCCCGCTCCACCGCCAGGGGATTGGTCTCGGTGCGGTAGGGGCCGAGGAAGCTGTCCCGGAGACAGTCGAAGCTGTCCGGGTCAAAGGACGCGGCCATAAACTGGTGGGCTCCCTCATAAAACAGCTCGTAGTCGATGATGCCGTCCTCATACCCGCTCCCGGCACAGTACAGCGACATCTGGAAGTTCTGGTTGTCGATGGGAATCTGGTGGTAGGCGAACTCGGCATAGGAATAGACGCTCAGCCGCCGCGCCCGGCCGGAGGAATTGTCCAGCGCCAGATCCCACAGCTCCACATTCTCCCCCCGGGGGATGAACAGCGTCTGGGAAGCGTCAATCCCGCCCCGCGTGCACTGGTATACCGAGTAGCTCAACCCGTGGCGGCAGCGGTAATGCCCCAGCTCCCCGCCGCAGGGCTGCCAGGACACGGACCAGTACTCCCCCGTGTCGTCGTCCCGGAGATAGATATAGTGTCCCGGCCTGTCCATGGGCACGCCGTTGG
>Ga0137310_102597_pt1 | contig 10047 bp, 8 predicted proteins | sample NAcewiD2O_June_2_FD_97183 | JGI IMG/M metagenome (GOLD analysis project Ga0137310, IMG submission 97183) | Mouse cecal microbial communities from Vienna, Austria - N-Acetylglucosamine amended D2O_June | ecosystem: Host-associated > Mammals > Digestive system > Large intestine > Cecum | place...
GTTTTCACTGACAGCCTGCGGAGGAGGCGGTCAAAGTGGGAACGGGGACAGCAGTAAGGATTCCAGTAATTCTCTCACCGTTGCCATCTGGGACAACAACCAGCTTCCGGGGCTGAAAGAGATCATGGGGGACTTTACGGCTCAGAGCGGGATCAATGTGGAGATTCAGGTGGTTCCGTGGGATCAGTACTGGACTCTTCTGGAGGCGGGGGCCCAGGGCGGCGAACTGCCGGACGTGTTTTGGATGCACTCTAATTACAGCCAGAAATTTATGAGCAATGACATTTTGCTGGATCTGACAGACCGGATTGCCCAGAGCGAAACCATTGACATGGGCAATTATTATGAGGATATTGCAGGATTGTACCAGCTGGATCAGAAGACTTATGCCATTCCCAAGGATTATGACACCATTGGGCTCTGGTACAACAAGACCATGTTTGACGAGGCGGGCATTGCCTATCCGGATGAAAGCTGGACCTGGGAGACCTTTGCCGAGGCGGCAGAGAAGCTGACCAAGGAGGATGGCAGCCAGTACAGTTTTACCTCACCGGCCAGTTTTAACCAGGACGGATACTACAACCTTATCTACAGCATGGGCGGTTCCGTGTTAAGCGAGGACAAGACCCAGTCTAATTGGGATTCTCCGGAGACAGTCAAGGCCATGAACTGGTGGTACGACAATCTGGTGGCAAAGGCCATGCCTACCCAGCAGGTGATGGCGGAGAATACGCCGGATGTTATGCTTGGGTCCGGCAAGGCGGCCATGGTCTTTCAGGGCTCCTGGATGGTGGCTGCTATGAAAGGAAATGAGTACATTGTGGAAAACTGTGATGTGGCAGTGCTTCCAAAGTCTGATGCAGGAAAACGGATTTCCATTTACAACGGCCTTGGATGGGCGGCATCAGCCAAAAGTTCCAATGCGGAGGGCGCATGGAAGCTTCTGGAATATCTGGGAGGCGAGGATGCCCAGAAAAAACAGGCTCAGCTGGGAGTGACCATGTCGGCGTTCATGGGTACTTCCGATACCTGGGTAGAGTGTGCGCCGGAGTTTAACCTTCAGGCATATCTGGATATGGCCCAGGACATGGTGATCCGTCCCTACACCAGAAATACCAAAGCCTGGGAGGATTATTCCCAGGAGACTATGGTGAAAGCCTACACAGGGGATATGACCATGGAGGCGGTGTGCAGTGACATTGCCGCGTATATGAACGAGCAGATCGCGGATGAGCAGAGATAAAGGGATTTAAATCCCTGTCGTTAGGAATGGCCGTTTCCCGCCAGGACGGAACAAGGTATGGACAGGTTCCGGGCGGGAGACGGCTTTTTTGGCGCCGGGATCAGCTTTTTGAGGATAAGGGCAGTGCATTCTGGGTTACTATGTGCTGCCGGTAATTCTTAGGGCTGAGGCCGTAGGCATTTTTGAACATTTTGGAAAATGTCAGAGGATTATCATAGCCGATATGGGATGCCACCTCCTGGATGGACAGGTCCGTGGTGCGCAGCAGACGGCTTCCCTGGTCCAGGCGGTAGGAGAGAAGATATTCCTGGGGGGAAATGCTAAGCTTTTGCTTGAAAATATGGGTCAAATAGGAGCGGGTGATGCCGATGTAGGAGGCAATGTCGCTGATGCGGGCATTGCGGTAATTGGTGTGGATGTATTCTACCGCGTGGTTTACATAGATATCCGGGGAGTAGTCAAGGGGGCGGGGCTTGTGCTGCTGTTCCAGGTTCTGGTTCCTGGAATTGACGAGCAGGGCCAGGATTTCATACAGCAGGGCGGTGCGGGTCAGTTCGTTGGCAATGACCAGTTCGTGGTGGTTAAGGATTTTTTCGGTGAGAGCTAAAAACTCCTCCGGTTCCACATAAGCATCCCGGACAGGGCAGGCGGAAGTAAAGCCTGCTTTTTCCATATAATAGGCGGCTTTGCTGCCGCCGAAGGATACCCAGGTATAGTGCCAGGGATCTTTGGGATCTGCATAGTAGTAAGTCTCGATATCCGGGGGAATGGCGAAGATCTGTCCCCGCCCCAGGCGGTAGGATTGACCGTTTATCTCCAGGGTTCCTTTGCCGGACAGGATGAAATGGACGTGGAAATCATCCCGGATAACGGGGCCGTATGATTTGTCCGGAGGACAGTGTTCAATGCCGCAGACGGTGAGGAACAGTTCGGCATGCTCAATAGGGGAGCTGCCCAGCCAGCGGAAGGTGGCGCCGACCCGGTAGTTTGGCTGGGGGGACAAATAATCAGTGGTGGGAGACATGGGAGTTCCTCCTTTGGGATATGATGCACTCTCGGAATCTCGCCTGCGCCTGCCTTGGTGACAGATTGGCTGATTTTCCGTCATATGCATATAAATTTAATCAACGTATGTTCCACGTGTGCCTCATAAATTGATACCTTGTGGCGCAGAGTGCTGCCGCTCCGTAGGAGCATGTATTTTAGATTTATTTTAGCACAGGGCGGGGGATTTTTCTATTATCTTTTGCAGGAATCGAATTCTTACATGCAGTCTGGACAGAACCCTGTAGATGGTGGTATAATAAAAAACGCATATCATATCCGCAGCCTGTCGGTTGGAGATATGGTATCATATACAGGCAGGCCGCAAACCAGGCAGATGGATCCGCGGTCAGTATCACTAACCCGGAAGTATACTTACGGGAAAGAAAGAGAGGATTTTTATATGAGAAAAGTATTATCAATGGTTATGGCGTGTGCCATGACCGCGGCTGTGATGGCGGGATGTTCGTCTCCGGCCAAGGAAAACGCTCCTGAAAGCGTGACGGCTGCTGAGAGTGTCAGCACCGAAACCTCCCAGGAGGAAAAAACGGATGAAAGCCAGGAGAGCTATGGGGCAGAAGACGGTCAAAACGAGAGCGCGGCAGAGACAGAGGCCGGTGAGCGTGTGGATTTGTCTGGAAATACACCAATTCTGCGCATCGGCTCCCTGAAAGGGCCCACTACCATGGGGATGGTGTCACTGATAGATAAAGCCGCCAAGGGGGAGGCGAAAGGCTCCTACGAGTTTACCATGGTCACAGCGGCGGATGAGCTGGTGGGGAAGATGGTGTCAGGCGATCTGGATATTGCTCTGGTTCCGGCCAATATGGCAAGTATTTTGTACCAAAAGACAGGACAGGGGATTGAGGTGCTGAATATCAACACCCTGGGGGTTTTGTATGTGGTGGCCGGGGATGATTCCCTGAAAACCATTCCGGATCTGAAGGGAAGGACGGTGTACATGACGGGCAAGGGGACCACTCCGGATCATGTGTTTCAATATCTGCTGTCAGCCAACGGCCTTGGCCAGGAGGATGTGAGGGTCGAGTATAAGTCTGAGGCCGCAGAGGTGGCGGCAATCTTGAAAGAGCAGCCAGATGCCATCGGTCTTCTCCCACAGCCTTTTGTGACGGCTGCCATGGCTCAGAATGAGAATCTTAAGATGGTCATGGATCTGACCAAAGAGTGGGACAGTCTTCCGATTGAGGAGGGCGGACGGCTGGTAACAGGGGTTACGGTTTGCCGCAAAGAAGTGCTGGAGGATGCCGCCATGAGGGAGAGCGTAAAGGCATTTATGGAGGAACATAAGGAATCGACGGAATTTGTCAACAACAACGTGGAGCTTGCCGGTAATCTGGTGGCGGAAGCGGGGATTATTGAGAAAGCGCCGGTTGCCCAGAAGGCCATCCCTTACTGCGGTATCGTGTGTATTGACGGGGAAGAGATGAAGACCATGCTGTCCGGCTACTTGAATGTGCTGTTTGAGCAGGATGCTTCTTCTGTGGGAGGGAAGCTTCCGGATGACGGGTTTTACTATATTCCGTAGCTGCGGGTTCCTTTTAAGGCAGAAAGGTATTCAGTGCTCATAGGAGAGTTTATGAAGGAGAACACTGCAAGGTTTGGGCGAAGGCTGTTTGTCATAGGGTTCTGGATACTGGTGTGGCAGCTGGGGGCTCATGCCGTTGACAATCATATTATTTTGGTGGGGCCGTGGGACACGGTTTTGGCTCTGGGGCGTCTGATTCCCGACTGGGAATTCTGGCGCTCCATCGCTTATTCTTTTGGGAAGATCACCCTGGGTTTTTTGTCCGGGTTCGGGGCCGGGGTGTTTTTGGGCAGCCTGGGGTACCGATTGACATTTGTGAAAGATCTGCTGAAGCCGGTTATGGTGCTTTTGAAATCCATTCCCGTGGCTTCATTTGTGATCCTGGCTCTGATCTGGGCAGGGTCTAAGAATCTGTCGGTGCTCATTTCTTTCATCGTGGTTCTTCCCATGATCTATGTAAATACTTTGGCAGGGCTTGGAAGCACGGACGGGAAGCTTTTGGAGATGGCAAAGGTTTTTCGGATGTCTGCGGTAAGGAAGATCCGGTATATTTATGTTCCTGCTCTTCTCCCTTACCTGAAAAGCGGGTGCAGGATTGCCCTGGGCATGAGCTGGAAGTCCGGTGTGGCGGCGGAGGTGATCGGGGTTCCGGATCACTCCATAGGGGAGAAGCTTTATATGGCGAAGATTTATCTGAATACTGCGGATGTTCTGGCCTGGACTCTGGTGATCATCCTGGTCAGTGCTTTGGTGGAAAGGGCTGTACTGGGGGTTTTGGGCCGTATATCTTTCGGGGGAGGCGCGTATGAGTCTGGTGGTTCGTGATCTGAGCAAGGCTTTTGAGGACCTGCAGGTGCTTCGTGGGGTGGATCTTACCTTTGGGGACAGTGGAATCTACTGTCTTATGGGATCCTCGGGAACAGGAAAGACCACGTTTTTGCGGATCCTTATGGGGCTTGAGAAGGCAGACTGCGGGGTCATCGAAGGGGTGGAGGGAAAACGGTTCAGTGCGGTTTTTCAGGAGGACAGGCTGTGTGAGGACCGTACGCCGATGGAGAATGTGATGATGGTGGCAGAGCGGTCCGTAACCAGGGAAGCGGCGCAAAGGGAGTTGTGCCGGATTTTGCCGGAGGAGTCCATTTGGCGGCCCGTGTATACCCTAAGCGGCGGCATGAAGCGGCGGACGGCTGTGTGCAGGGCGCTTCTGGCGTCTTTTGATATCCTATTGATGGATGAGCCTTTTACGGGACTGGATGAAGATACCAGGACACAGGTGATACGGTATGTGCGGGAGAGGACCCAGGGGAAGCTGGTGATCTTGTCCACTCATATGGAGGAGGATGCGAGAGAGCTGGGGGCAGAGGTGGTGAGGCTGGGGGAAAGGTGATCAGCCCCAAAGGCAGGTGGAAGAGACGGACGTCTGATGGATAGGATGGCAATAAAAAAGTGCTTGGACCAAGCACTTTTCATGCGGATAACAGGAATCGAACCTGCACGGTCTCCCACCAGAACCTAAATCTGGCGCGTCTGCCAATTCCGCCATATCCGCAGAGATGAAACTATTGAACATTGTATCAAAGGCAGGGATATTTGTCAATATGGAACCTTACACCGTTCTGGTGGACTGTCCCACCACCAGTTCTCCTTTAAACACTTTCTGCTGATTCTGTGCCTTGTTCCGGATCATATCAAAGAGAAGTTTTGTGGTAGCCAGGGCCATCTCCTCCACCGGCTGGCGTATGGTAGTAATGGCGGGATTATAGTAGCAGGCGATATCCAGGCCGTCAAACCCGGCGATGGAGTAATCCTGCGGCACGGACTTGCCGGCATCGAACACTGCTTTGCAGGCGCCGATCGCCACGCTGTCGGACACTGCAAACAGGGCGGTAAGGTCCTGACCGGAGGTCATCACCTTCTGCATCTGACGGTAGCCATTGCCCATAGTGTAGCACTCGATATCCTCGTCGCTGTAAAAGATCCATCTGGGATCAGGAGTAATGTTGTGGTCCAAAAGAGCTTTTCGGTATCCCATAAGCCGCAGTTTCCCGATGCTCTCGTCGTCAGGGGTGGCGGCCAGGAAGCCGATTTTTTTGTGGCCCTGGCCGCAGAGGTAGCTGACCATCTTGTAGCTTTCCGCCATGTCATCTACCGATATGCTGGAGAACCGGTTTCGGTCCATCTGCTCTGTGGAAGCAATGGTGGACAGAACGAAGGGGATATCCAGTTGTCCCAGCTTTTTCTGGCTGTGGGAAAAATACCCGCCCAGGAAAATAATGCCCTTAGGCTTTTTCTCTTTTATCACTTCCATGGCCACGTCCACCTCATTTTCCCCGCTGTCGACCCGGTGCAGAAGGAACGAATACCGATGGTTCTGGATCTCCTCGCCGAAGATCTTGATCATGGCGCTGAAAAACGGATTGTCGATACCTTTGATGAAAACCACGATGGTCCTGGAAACCGACCGTTTCAGATTCCTGGCGCTGTTGTTGGGGATATAATTGTGTTCCCGGATAACCTGAAGCACCATATTTTTCGTCTCCTCGTTAATATCCGGGTGATTGTTGATGGCCCTGGATACGGTGCTGACGCCAACGCCGCATATTTTGGCCACATCTTTGATGGTAATACTGTCCATGGCAATGTCCTCTTTTTTGTTTTTGTACAGGCGGGGTTACCCTTTCACTGCTCCGGCCACTACACCCTCTATGATGTATTTCTGGCAGAACAGATAGAAAATGATGATGGGGATAATGGCAAGGACCAGCACACCCATCATGGCGCCCATGTCGATGGAGCCGTACCCGCCCCGGAGATACTGGATGGCAATGGATACGGTCTTAAACCGCTTCATATCCAGGTTCAGGTAGGGCAGCAGATAGTCGTTCCAAATCCACATGGTCTGGAGAATGGCCACGGTGACGCAGGTGGGCTTCATGATAGGGAGCACCACGTCGAAAAAGGTGTGGATAGGGGTGCAGCCGTCGATCATGGCAGCCTCCTCGATCTCCAGGGGGATGGATTTCACAAAGCCGGTGAACATGAACACCGACAATCCGGCCCCGAACCCCAGGTACACGATAATAAGCCCCCAGGGAGTGTTCAGCTTGAGCATGTTCACGATCTTTGACAAGGGGAACATGACCATCTGGAACGGCACGATCATGGAAAACAGGCACAGGTAATAAAAGATGCTTGTAAATGTGTTTTTCACACGCACAATGTACCAGGCACACATGGAGGTACACAGGATAATGATGAACACAGAGCCGATAGTGATGAACAAGGTCCAGCCAAAGGCTTCAAAGAACCCGGTCTTTTCGATGCCGTTAATATAGTTTTCCAGACCCACAAACATTTTATCCGTGGGGATGGCAAATGGCCTGCGGCTGATATATGCTTTCTTCTTAAAAGAGTTTAAGACCACCAGGGCGATGGGGCAGAGCCACAGTATGGAAAGCAGGGAGAAAAAAATGGTCATGGCTGTATTTTGTGCTGCGTTCTTTTTACCCATTACTGTTCGATCTCCTTTCTTCTGGTGAGGACATTCTGCGTCACGGCGATAATGCCCACAAGGATGAAAAATACCACGGCTTTGGCCTGGCCTACGCCCTCCCAGCCGGCCCGGCCGTAGAAGGTGGAAAAGATGTTCAGAGCCAGAAGTTCCGACATGTTGGACGGCTCTCCGTTGGTCAGAGCCAGGTTTTGGTCAAACAGCTTGAAACTGTTGGTCAAGGTCAGGAAGGTGCAGATGGTAATGGAAGGCATGACCATGGGCAGAGTTACATTTTTAAGGATCTGCCAGTTGGTGGCTCCGTCAATCTTGGCTGCCTCCACCAAATCTCCGGGGACGTTCTGGATCCCGGCGATATAGATGATCATCATATAGCCGATCTGCTGCCAGCACATGAGGATGACCAGGCCCCAAAAACCATACACAGAGGAATAGGTCAGGGTGCGTTCCACCTGTAAAAGGATGCCGTTTAAGAGCAGGCTCCACACATAGCCCAGGATAATGCCGCCGATCAGGTTAGGCATGAAAAATACGGTGCGGAACAGGTTGGTGCCCTTGATCTTTCTGGTTAAAAGGAGGGCAATGGCAAACGCGAAAAAGTTGATGAAAACCACGCTGACAATGGTAAACAGGGAGGTGTACCACAGCGCATGGACAAATGTGCCGTCTGTGAGGATCTTGGCGTAATTGCTAAAGCCGATAAATGTAGCATCGTTGATGGTGGTAAACTTGCAGAATGACAGCCACACGCCTACCAGAAACGGAGCGATGAACCCCATAGTAAAAGCCAGGAGGGTAGGCAGGACGAAAATGGGAAAGTACCGTTTGATTGCTTTGTCCATAGATTTTTCTTCCTTTCCAGGGATGATGTAAACAATTACTGCAATGGGGCAGATGCCGTGCATCTGCCCCATAAGTTTTGATAAGGAGACGCATTGATTTATATTAAGCGTCATGCGCCGAAAGCCGGAATTCCCTTTTAGTTGTTGGATGCCTGGTACTCTGCCGCCCAGCCGTCCACAAATGCGGTAACAACCGAATCCCAGCTGCCAGTACCCTGGGCATACTCAAGCATGGCGCTTCCAAGCTGATTCTTCCACTCCTCAGAAGGCATGGTGGTGAAGTTCCATGTCACGGAAACCGTGCCGTTCTTTACATACTCGTCTGCCGCAGCTACCAACGGGTTGGCAGGCAGGTACTCTTCGGTGAAGGTGGAGAAGGGCGTTACGAAGCCCATTTCCTTGGCAAGCCCATTCTTTCCGGCGTCGCTCTCCACAACCCACTGGAGGAAATCAAGAGTGGCCTGGATGTTGGCCTCGGAGGCCTTGCTGTTGACACACCAGTAGTTTTCGGAACCGGTACACAGGCCCTGGTTGGCCTCTTTATCAGCGCCGATGAAGATGGGGAGCATACCAAGATCTTCGTCCGCAACCTCGTTGTCCTTGATGTCATTGTAAGCCCATGTCCCGTTCTGATAGAAGACAGCCTCTCCAAGGGCAAATTCGGAAGCAGCGTCCTCGCCGGTCTTGCCTGACAGCAGAGTGGGAGCGCAGGTGGAGTCGGTGATATACAGGTCAAAAATCTGTTTGAAGTTGTCAAGGTAGGTTCCTTTTACCGCGTCTGTGGAGGTGATGCCGTCTGCCAGATACTCATAGTACAGAGGCAGGTTGGCAAGATGAGTCTTGAACCTCCAGTCGGAGGATGCGTCAAAGCCAGCGGAAGTAAATGCTCCGGCTATGCCCAAGTCGTCTTTTTTAGCCTGGATGTCGTCGGCAACTGCCTTTAAGGTGGCGAAATCCTTGATGTCGTCAGCGGAGGTGATCACTGCACCGTCCATGGCAATGTAGTCGTTTAACAGTTTCTTATTGTAGATCAGGCCGTAAGTCTCGATCACGTAAGCGATGCCTTTTACGGAGCCGTCGTCGATGAGGGCAAAGTCATCGCTGGACAGGTCTTTATACACAGCGGAATCCTTTAAGTCGTAGCAGTAATCTTTCCAGGAAGCCAGGCCCACAGGGCCGTTGACCTGGAACAGGGTGGGAGCTTCGGTCTTAGCCATCTCGGATTTCAGGGTCTGCTCGTAGGTTCCGGAAGCTGCGGTCACCACGGTTACGGGAACGCCGGTTTCTTTGGTGTAAGCCTCTGCTAAGGCTACCCACTGGTCTGCCTGCTCAGGCTTAAAGTTCAGATAGTACACCGCGCCTTCGCCGGAGGATGGGGAGGCGGGAGCGCTGCTGCCGCCTGCAGTGGTTTCAGCGCCTGAATCTGCCGCAGAAGTGGAGTCTGCGTTCTGGTCTGCGGAACCTCCGCCGCATCCGGCCAGAGTACCCAATGCCAGGGCTGATGTCAGCCATAAAGCTATCATTTTCTTTGTTTTCTTCATAATGAATCCTTCCCTTCTTTAAAAATATGATTTGCCAGGTTGCGCAAGCAGGATTCGGTGCGCAAAACGTCTGTGGTCAAAACAGGAATCGAAGATTGGAGTTTTGAGCTGGAGATCTGTTTGGAACCGAACCCGGTAACGATATCGGTAACGTTACCAATCTTGTGGTTTTAATATAGCACATTGACGGTGAGTATGCAAGAGAAAAAAATTTGAAATTGCGTTTTTGGTGAAGTTGTATGGATTTTGGAGAAGAATTTAGATGTTTTTCACAACGAGTTATTTGAGTGAGGAAGAAAGATGTTATGGGAAGTGGCTAT
>Ga0137310_102605_pt1 | contig 10025 bp, 3 predicted proteins | sample NAcewiD2O_June_2_FD_97183 | JGI IMG/M metagenome (GOLD analysis project Ga0137310, IMG submission 97183) | Mouse cecal microbial communities from Vienna, Austria - N-Acetylglucosamine amended D2O_June | ecosystem: Host-associated > Mammals > Digestive system > Large intestine > Cecum | place...
CTGCCCATCTTTCTGGGCATTATGGCCTTGGTCTTCTTCCTCACCTTCACAGTGGGCGATTGGCTGAAAGAGTATTTCCAGCTGGGCCTGGACTGGTTCTCCGGCGGGGTGCTGGGCTGGCTGGACGCCATGGGCGTGGCCCCCATGCTCACCTCTTTGATTGTGGACGGCATCATCACCGGCGTGGGGGGTATCCTGACCTTTTTGCCCAATATTATCATTTTGTTTTTGGCCCTGGCCTTTTTGGAGGACAGCGGCTACATGGCCCGGGTGGCCTATGTGATGGACGGCATTATGGGCAAGCTGGGCCTGTCGGGCCGGGCGTTCATCCCCATGATTCTGGGCTTTGGGTGCAGCGTGCCCGCGGTGATGGCCTCCCGGGCCCTGGAGAACAAGCGGGATAGGTATAAGACCATGCTCATCACGCCGTTTATGTCCTGCAGCGCCAGACTTCCCATCTACGTGCTGTTCTCTGAGATGTTCTTCGCTGACCACGCCATGCTGGCGGCCTACTCCATGTACCTGCTGGGCCTGGTGGTGGCAGTGGCCTGCGCCTTTGTGATGCGGCTGGCAGAGGGGGGCAAGTCCACAGGCAGCGCCCTGCTCATTGAGCTGCCGGAGTATAAGGCCCCCAGCGGCCACACCATCTTCATCTATGTGTGGGAGAAGGTAAAGGACTATCTGAGCCGGGCGGGCACCATCATCTTTGTGGCGTCCATCCTGATGTGGGTGCTGCTGAACTTTGGGCCCGAGGGCTACTCGGGCGGGGATATGTCAGACACCTTTGGCTCCCTGCTGGGCCGGTGGCTGGTGCCCTTCTTCGCGCCCATTGGGCTGGGATATTGGCAGATTGTGGTGGCGCTGCTGGCAGGCGTGTCAGCCAAAGAGGTAGTGGTGTCCAGCTGCGCGGTGCTGTTCAGTGTGAACAATGTAAACTCAGCGGCGGGCATGGCGAGCCTTTCCGCCATCCTGGGGGGCATGGGATTTGGCCCGGCCAATGCGCTGGCGCTGATGACGTTTTCGCTGCTGTATATTCCCTGCGCGGCCACGCTGGCAACCATAAAGCGGGAGGCAGGCAGCTGGAGGTGGATGCTGTTCGCGGCAGGGTTCCAGGTGGTAGTGGCGTGGGGAGTGAGCTTTGTGGTGTATCAAATTGCCGGGGCAGTGCTGGGGTAAGGGAGAGAAGCCTGACGGCGCGTGGCAGGGGCTGTCGCAAAGCAGAGCCTAAAGCCGGACGAAAAGTTTCGTCCACCTTTTCAAAGGTGGCAGGGGTGCGGGGGCAGAGCCCCTGCGGCCGAAGCCTAAATAAATAGCAAGCAAAAAAGGAGCACCGCCCAGAGATTGGCGGCGCTCCTAAATTTATGGATAGAATCAGAAACATCAGACGGCCCTCAAGCGTTAGAAAGAAGCAGAGGGAGCGCCGCCAAACAGCCCGAGCAGCTAATTCCGCCGGTTTTGGAAGTGGAGCGAAAGCGACACTTTCAAATACCGTCGGAGAGGCGGACTGGCCTTCCGAAGCGTGGCGGCCCTAAACTTCACCGTTAGCTCCCGCTTTCTGAGATAGCGGCATCTGAGCGGGTCGCTTAGGGCCGCCACGCTCCTACAGACGGTCCGCAGCTCTCCGTGACTTTGGAAACCTAAAGGTTCCCAAAGTCAACGGAATTGCGCTGCTCGGGGTGGTTGGGCGGCGCGAGTTGGTACCACGTTCGGACGCCTGAGAGTGAATTGTGCACTGCCCCGCCCTTTTCCTTTGCGCGCCGCCCTTTTAAGGGCAAGGTCGCCTCCGGCGGCTTAGGGCTTTGCCCTAAGAACCCACCAGGGGGCAAGCCCCCCTGGACCCCGGTCGGGGCCCGCCGTTAGGCTCGTTCGCGCCGCCAGGCCCGCCCGCTTCTCCTTGACTTCCCGCCCCTTCTCATGCTACACTATACCCAGAAGGGAGTTGCTCCTATGAAAAAAATTACCGTCATCGGAAGTCTGAACATGGACCATGTTATCCAGGTCCCTGCCATGCCCCGCTTGGGCGAGACCGTCCTCTCCACTGGCTTTGACCTTATCCCCGGCGGCAAAGGGGCCAACCAGGCCTGCGCTGCCGGGCGTTTGGGCGGACAGGTGGTTATGCTGGGCGCTGTGGGTGCTGACGAACCAGGCGGCGTCCTGCTGGACAGCCTGGCCTCTGCCGGGGTGGACGTGTCCCGAATCAAGCGCTGCCAGGACGTGCGCACCGGCGCGGCGTTTATCAGCGTGGATAGTGAGGGCGGCAACAGCATTATGGTGTATGCCGGGGCCAACGGCCAGGTGGATATTCCCTATATAAAGGAAAACGCCGGTGTGCTGGAGGACAGCGGCATTGTGCTTCTCCAGCTGGAAATCCCCCTGGAGACCGTGGTGTTTGCCGCCAAGACCGCCAAGGCCATGGGCAAGACTGTGGTTCTGGACCCGGCGCCGGCCAGGGCGGACCTTCCGCCGGAGTTGTTTGCCTATGTGGATTATCTCAAGCCCAATGAGGTGGAGCTGGCCACCCTCACCGGCGATGGGCAGGCTGAGGAACACCTGGCCCAGGCGGCAGAGGCCCTGCAGGCCCGGGGCGTGGGGAACGTGACCGTCACCCTGGGGGGCAAGGGGGCCTTTGTGCTGGACAGCCAGGGCCAGGCCCGCCAGTATCCTGCCCGGAAGGGCCTGCGGGTGGTGGACTCCACCGCGGCGGGGGACAGCTTTACCGGCGCGATGGCCGCTGCCCTGGCCCAGGGCAGGCCCTTGGGCGAGGCAGTGGAGTTCGCTGTCCTGGTGTCCGGCATTGTGGTCACCCGCAAGGGCGCCCAGACCTCTATCCCCACCTTGGATGAGGTGGAGGCCTTCCGGCAGGGCCGGTAGGCTCTGGGTTTACAGCCCTGTATGGGCAGGGCTTTCCCGCTGTGAGGACGGGCCTTATTCGCTGTACTCGTTGATAAGATGGGCCATGACCACCAGCCGGGTGGCATAGCCGCTGCGGGGGCAGGTGGAGAGGGTGACGAACTGCTCCTCTGGGCTGGGCACAATGCCTGTGTCAATTTCAGAGCTCTCCACGCACTGGCTGATGAACTCCTCCTTCCGCTCCTCCAAATCCAGCCGGTAGACAATGCTCTGCACGTCTGCCTCGAACACAGAGAAAATCTCATACTCCCGGATGGTGTCCCCATCGTAGACGTAAAAAAGAGGGTGTTCCTGCCAATAGCCCGGCTCCTGATAGAAGCGCAGCACCCCGAACATGGCGTCATTGTCCATGCGGTGGCCATAGATAATGGTGTGGAAGCCGCTGAAATCCGGCTGGTTCTGGCACTCCAGGAAAATGGAGCCGCAGCTGTTGTAGCTGTTGTTCCAGGAGTGGGTCAGGTAGTGCTGGTTATCCTGGGTGTGCAGCAGGGGGAAGGAGAGCACGTCCGGAATCTCCAGCCAGCCCACCACCTCTGGGTTCACGGACTGGAGGGCGGGCAAATCCACAGCGGTAAGGGGCTGGGCCTCTTCCGGCAGCGGCACAGGCTCATCTTCGGGGGCAGGGGTGCTGGCCGGCTCAGGCTGGCTCTCCTGGGTGTCCCCATTGCCCCCGGCCTGAGGGGTGGGGGCAGGCTTGGCCTTGGCCGTGAACTTGGGGGCCTGTTGGGGCTTGGGCTTGCTCTCCGCCAGGCCCGCGACCCGCAGGGCATCGTCATAGTCTCCGGCGCTTTGGACATACTCAAACTGGCGGTACAGGACCATTCCCCCGCTGACAAGGAAAACCGCCAGAAGCAGAACAGTAAGCAGGCGGAACAGGACTTTTTTCAACATAATTTTCGCCTCCTGGGGCAGATATAGAAAATGTGAGCTTACCTGCATTTTACCATTTTTTTTCCGTTTCCGCAAGACTCCAATCAGACAGGGATTGAGCCACAGAGATTATTATCCGTGTTCCCCGCCCGCAGGGCGGGGGAACAGGAAAAAACCCTCGGAACGGACACGCCCCACATGGGAAAGCCTGGCCCGGATTTCTCCGGCCAGGCTTTTTCCCCGGGCCGGGCCCTGCTCAGGGGGATTGTCCAAACCACAGAGATAATTATCCGTGTTCCCCGCCCTCGGAACGGACACGCCCCTGCTCAGGCTGCCCCTTGTGCTGGGGCGGAATCTCTGGTATAATGTACACAGCACAGCACGTCTGCAAGCATTAAGGTCTCATGGCTGTGTACTGGAGTTTGGCAAAGAGTGTGCCAAACTCCCTCAATTTCATGGTATAATGTGTTCTGACGAACACAAGGAGAAGCCCTGAAGCGCGCGGCGCAGCTCTTTCGCTTCCCATGACTTGGCGATGCCAGGTCACAGCACCGGCCTTCTCCAACCAGATTTATGGAATAATATGCTTAGGGCTTGTTTGAAAAATCGAAAACACCGTCTTTTTGCCCAAAGCCCGGCGTTTCCTCTGGCTTCAAACAGACTTTTTTCAGGAGGCGTGCATCCATGAGAGCGAAAACAAGAGATTTGACCACAGGCAGCATCCCAGGAGGGCTGTGGCTGTTCGCGGTGCCCCTGATGCTGGGGAACGTGCTGCAGCAGCTGTACAACCTGGTGGACACCTGGGTGGTGGGGCGGTATATTGGGGACAACGCCCTGGCCGCGGTGGGCTCCTCCTATACCCTGCTGACCTTTCTCACCTCTGTGGTGATAGGGTTGTCCTTGGGCACAGGGGCCTATATCTCCTTTGCCTTTGGCCGCCGGGACAGCAAGGCCATCCGCAGCGGAATCTTCATGTCCTTCCTGTTCATCGGCGGGCTGAGCCTGGTGATAATGGCCGCCTTCTATGCCCTGGTGGGGCCTGTTATCCGGCTGCTCCAGGTGCCGGAGGAGCTGTGGGGGGACATGCACTGCTATCTGGTGTGGGTGTTCCCGGGTTTTTTCGCCACCTTTTTGTATAATTACGTGTCCAACGTGCTGCGGGGCATGGGGAATTCCTCAGCGCCGCTGGCGTTTTTGGCTGTGGCGGTGGTGCTCAATGTGGGGCTGGATTTGTATTTTGTCATCACCCTGGATATGGGCATCCGGGGGGCGGCGGTGGCCACAGTGATTGCCCAGTATGTGTCCGGGGTGGGCCTGCTGCTCTATGCCCTGCTGGCCTGCCCGGAGTACCGGGTGGGCAGGGGGGATATGGGCTGGGACAGGGAGCGGCTGCGGCACATCCTGTCCCTGTCCGGGCTGACCTGCCTGCAGCAGTCCATGATGAACTTCGGCATCCTGCTGGTGCAGGGTGTGGTGAACAGCTTCGGGCCAGTGGTGATGGCGGCTTTTGCCGTGGCGGTGAAAATCGACACCATTGCCTATATGCCTGTGCAGGACTTTGGCAATGCCTTCTCCGTGTTTGTGGCCCAGAACTATGGGGCCGGAAAAGGGGAGCGCATCCGGGCGGGCATCCGCCAGGGGGCAGTGAGCGTGGCAGTGTTCTGCGGGGCGGTGAGTACGCTGGTGTGCCTGTTCGCGCCGGGGCTGATGGGTATTTTTGTAGACGCCGCCAGCCAGGAGACCATCCGGGCAGGGGTAGAATACCTGCGGATAGAGGGGATGTGCTATATTGGGATTGGCCTGCTGTTCATGCTGTACGGGTACTACCGGGCAGTGGATAAGCCAATGATGTCAGTGGTGCTGACCGTGCTGTCCCTGGGCACCCGGGTGCTGCTGGCCAACGTGCTGGCGCCGGTGATAGGGCCGGTGGGGGTGTGGGCAGCGATTCCCATTGGGTGGGCGCTGGCGGATGTGTACGGGGTGTGGTACCATTATAGAAGGGAAGAATCCATTGGGCGAGGGTGAGGGCGAAGGGGCATTCCGTATTGCAACTTCCTCTTTGGTGTGATATAATGTGCGGAAGTATGGGCAGTAAGCGCGGCAGAGGCCTGGCGGCGGGCCAACTGCGCGGTCCAGGGGCGCAGAGTTGGCTTTGGCCAACTCTTGGCCCCTGGCAGGGTTCGGGGCGACTTGGCGAAGCCAACGTCAGGAGTCCCCAAGGTCTTGCCCTTGACCTCAGGGCGGCGCATCAAGTCCCAAAGAGACGCAGAACCTAACTCCTGCCTCCCAAGCCCGTCAGAGGAACCCAATCGCGCCGCCCCCAGAAACGCCCCCAAGCCGCAGCCAGAAGCAAGATTCTGAGAGGCGGACGCCCTGCACAGGCGCTGGGAGGCTAAGCGTTCCCGCAAACTGCCGCTGACTCAGAAAACGGGAGCTGACGGTAAGGCCAAGGGCCTGACAGCCAACAGCTTCCCAGCTGCAAGCGGCATCTTGCAGTTAGGTTTAGGGCCGCCACGTTTCGGAAGGCCAGTCCGCAGCTCTCCGTGACTTGGAAAAGCTGCGCTTTCCCAAGTCAACGGATTTGCGTTGCTTGGGATGGTGGGCGGCGCTCAGAATGCGACGCTCAGACGCTTGGGGGCTGTCTGACGTTCTGCGCCGCTCCTTTCTCTGTGAGCGCCGCCCCTCTAAGGTCAAGGGCAAGACCTTGGGGGCTCTGCCCCCAAACCCCTGCCACCTTTTGAAAAAGGTGGACGAAAACTTCCTCTGGCGCAACCTTAGGCATTCGCTATCCCCGCCCCACCATTCTTTTCTCGGAGTTGACCTCATGTTTCTCAAATCCCTTGACCTGCAAGGCTTCAAAACCTTCCCAGACAAAACTTCCCTCTCCTTCCAGCGGGGCATCACCTCTGTGGTGGGCCCCAACGGCAGCGGCAAAAGCAATATCAGCGACGCCATGCGCTGGGTTCTGGGCGAACAGTCCCTGCGTACCCTGCGCTGCTCTAAAATGGAGGACGTTATCTTCGGCGGCACCCCCCAGCGCCGGGCCCTGGGCTTTGCCCAGGTCACCCTGACCATTGACAACACGGACCGGGCCCTGCCCTTTGACAACGATGCCGTGGCTGTCTCCCGCCGGTACTACCGCTCTGGGGAGAGCGAATACCTGCTCAACGGCAATACTGTCCGCCTGCGGGATATTAACGAGCTGTTTATGGACACTGGCCTGGGCCGGGACGGGTATTCCATTATCGGCCAGGGCAAAATAGACAGCATTGTGGCCGCCCGCAGCGAGGACCGCCGGGAAATCTTTGAGGAAGCGGCAGGCATCTCCCGCTACCGCTACCGCAAGGAGGAGGCCAGCCGCCGTCTCACAAAGGCGGAGGAGAACCTGGTCCGCCTGCGGGATATCCTCTCTGAGCTGGAGGGCCGGGTGGGCCCCTTGAAGGAGCAGGCCGAAAAGGCCCAGCTGTTTATCCAGTATGACGGGGAGAAGCGGGGCCTGGAAATCGGCATCTGGCTCTGCGGGCTGGACAAGGCCGCCCAGGCCCTGCGGGAGCATCAGGAGAAAATCGTCCTGGCCCGGGCCGCCCACCAGCAGGTGGAGGAGGAGCTGGAGGAGCTCACCCGCCAGGTGGAGGAAAACCTGCGGGAGACCAACCGCTGCACAGGCCAGATGGACAGGCTCCGCACAGAGGCCGGGGCCCTGGACGAGCAGGCCCTGCGCACAGAGGGCCAGATTGGGGTTTTGCAGAGCGAGGCTGCCCACAGCCGCCAGGACGCCCAGCGGCTTCAGGGGCAGGTGCGGGCTGCCGAGCAGTCCACCCGGGACGCCCGGGCGGAGATGGAGCAGAAGCGCCAGGCCATTGCCGGGCAGGAGGAGCGCATCCGCAAAAGCCAGGAGGAGCTCAGCGGCTATACCGCCCGGCTGGAGGAGCTGCGCCGGGGCGCGGACAAGGCCACCCAAGAGCTGGAGTCCGCCGCCCAGGAGCTGGCCGGGGTGAACGCCTCCCTCTCCGAGGAGAGGGTCAGGCTCAGCGCGGCCCAGTCCTCTGGCCTGGAGGTGACCCGCCGCGTCCAGCAGGTGGAGGAGAGCGCCCGGCAGGCAGGCTCCCGCCGGGCCGCGGCAGAGCAGGAAATCGCCGAGCTTTCCCAGCTGCTGGAGGCTGTGCAGAAGGACATCGCTGCCCGGGAGAACGGGGTCAAGGGCTGGCAGATGCGCCTGGACAGCCGGAAGAACCGGCTCCAGTCCGCCCGGGAGGCCATGGACAGGCTGAACCTGGACGCCAACGAGCAGCTTCGCCGGGCAAAGCTCCTGGAGGATTTGGAAAGGAACCTGGAGGGCTTTGGCCAGAGCGTGAAGGCCGTGATGCGGGAGGCCCAGCGGGGCAGCCTGCGGGGCGTCTGCGGGCCGGTGAGCAGGCTGCTCACTGTGCCCGGGGAGTACGCCGTGGCCCTGGAAACAGCTTTGGGTGCCGCCATGCAGAACATCGCCGTTGAGACCGAGGGGGACGCCAAGGCTGCCATCCGGTTTTTGCAGAGCCGGGAGCAGGGCCGGGCCACCTTCCTGCCCCTGGCCGTGGTAAAGGGCAAGGTGATGGACAGCCGGGAGCTGGAGGCCATGCCCGGCTTTGTGGGCGTGGCCGCGGAGCTTTGCGGGTGTGAGGAGAAGTTCCGGGGCGTGCGGGACTCCCTTTTGGGCCGGGTGGCTGTGGCGGAGGACCTGGACAGCGCGGCGGCCATTGCCAAGCGCACTGGGTACCGGTTCCGGGTGGTGAGCCTGGACGGCCAGGTCATCAACGCGGGGGGCTCTCTCACCGGCGGCTCCCGGGTGAAGAACTCGGGCCTGCTCAGCCGGGCGGGGGAAATCCGGCGCATCCGGGAAAAGGCCGCTGGCCTGCAGGCCCAGGCGGACAAGGCCAAGGAGGCCTATCAGGAGGCGGGCCGGGAGCTGGCCCAGTGCGAGGGGGAGCTGGGCGCGGCCCAGGGCGAGCTGCTCTCCGCCCAGGAGGAGCGGAGCCGAATCACCGCGGAGCTGGCCCAGGCCCGCCGGGAGCAGCAGGGCATTGCCCAGAGCGCCCAGGAGCTGGAGCAGGAGCTGGCCCAGGCCAAGCAGCGGCTGGAGGCCCTTGCCCAGTCCCAGGGGGAGAGCCGGGCCCGCATCACCCAGCTGGAGCGGGAGGCCGCTGCCTGGCAGGAAAAGAGCCTGGCCCTCAGCGGCAGCCGCCAGGAGCAGATGAGCCGCTGTGATGAAATCGGGGAGACCATCCAGGCCCTGCGCATGGAGGAGTTCTCCGCCCAAAAGGACAGGGACAGCTTGGAGGAGAGCCTGGCAGAGCTGGAGGCACGCCAGCGGGACTTCCACGGGGAGCAAAAGCGGCTGGCTGAGGAAATCGCCCGGCTGGAAGCAGCCAGCGCCCGGATGGAAGAGGAGATTGCCGGGCAGAAGGAGAACGCGGCCCGGCTTCGGGCCCAGGCAGAGGAGAAGCGCCGGGAGGTGGAGGCCGAAGCCCAGCGCCGCACCCAGCTGGAGCAGCAGGCCGCGGGCCTGCGTACCGGGGAGCGGGAGGCGGTCTCCCGCCGGGAAGGGGCAGGCCGGGAGCTCTCCCGATTGCAGGAGCGCTCAGAGGGCCTGCAGAAGGAGTATGACAGCCTGATTAACCGGCTGTGGGAGGAGTACGAGCTCACCCGCCGGGAGGCGGAGGAGGCTGCCGCCGAAATCGAGGATTTGCCCGCGGCCCAGCGCCGCCTCAGCGAGCTGAAAGGGAAAATCAAGGCCCTGGGCGCGGTGAACGTGGGGGCCGTGGTGGAGTACCAGGAGGTCTCAGAGCGGTACCAGTTCCTGAACACCCAAGTGGGGGACGCGGAGAAGGCCAAAAAGGAGCTGCTGGAGCTGATTGAGCAGCTCACGGGCCAGATGAAGGAGCTGTTCACAGAGCGCTTTGCCCAGATAAACGAAAACTTCGGCCGCATCTTCCGGGAGCTGTTCGGGGGCGGGGCAGCAGAGCTGAGCTTCTCGGACCCGGACGAGGTGCTCACCTCTGGCATTGAGATAAAGGTCCACCCGCCGGGAAAAATCGTCACCCATATCGAGAGCCTGTCCGGCGGGGAGAAGGCCCTGGTGGCCATCTCCATCTACTTTGCCATCATGCGGGTGAACCCGCCCCCCTTCTGTGTGCTGGACGAGATAGAGGCCGCGCTGGACGATGTAAATGTGGCAAGGTTTGCCCAGTATCTGCGGCGGATGACCA
>Ga0137310_102614_pt1 | contig 10001 bp, 7 predicted proteins | sample NAcewiD2O_June_2_FD_97183 | JGI IMG/M metagenome (GOLD analysis project Ga0137310, IMG submission 97183) | Mouse cecal microbial communities from Vienna, Austria - N-Acetylglucosamine amended D2O_June | ecosystem: Host-associated > Mammals > Digestive system > Large intestine > Cecum | place...
GACAGGGCTGCCCATCGGCGGCGGCAAGGGCGGCTGTGACTTTGATCCGAAAGGAAAATCCGACAGGGAAGTGATGGCGTTCTGCCAGAGCTTTATGACAGAGCTTTACAGACATATCGGCGCGGATACCGATGTACCGGCAGGCGATATCGGTGTGGGCGGCCGTGAGATCGGCTATATGTACGGTCAGTATAAGAGGATCAGAGACCGGTATGAGGGCGTGCTGACAGGAAAGGGACTGACTTACGGCGGTTCCCTTGCGAGAACGGAGGCTACCGGCTACGGCCTTTTGTATCTGACGGCGGAGATGTTAAAGTGCAACGGCAAGGATATCGCAGGCAAGACCATCGCCGTATCCGGCGCCGGCAACGTGGCGATCTACGCGATCCAGAAGGCACAGCAGCTTGGCGGAAAACCTGTGACCTGCTCCGATTCCACGGGCTGGATCTATGATCCGGAAGGCATCGATGTGGCGCTGCTGAAGGAGGTAAAGGAAGTAAAACGTGCCCGCCTGACAGAGTATGCGGCGGCAAGGCCCGGCGCGCAGTATCACGAAGGCAAGGGCGTATGGAGCGTGAAATGCGATATCGCGCTGCCCTGTGCGACGCAGAACGAACTCGGCCTCGAAGATGCGAAGGCACTGGTTGCGAACGGCTGCTTCGCGGTAGCGGAGGGCGCAAACATGCCTACTACTCTGGAAGCGACGGAATATTTCCAGAAAAACGGCGTCCTGTTCTGCCCGGGCAAGGCATCCAACGCAGGCGGCGTGGCAACCTCCGCACTGGAGATGAGCCAGAACTCCGAGAGGCTCTCCTGGACCTTTGAGGAAGTGGACAGCAAGCTGCAGGGGATTATGGTAAACATCTTCCACAATCTGGACGAAGCCTCCAAGAAGTACGGCAAGGAAGGCGACTATGTGACAGGCGCGAATATCGCGGGCTTTTTGAAGGTTGCCGAGGCGATGAAAGCACAGGGAATCGTATAAAAGAGCAGCGGAAGCATAAAAATATACCTATCAATTAAATTTTGATCCACAGGCAGACGAATGCAGTTTGCCTGTGGATTTTTTGCGCGATTAGTGTTATAGTAGGGGGTGGAAAAGAAATTTGCGGTCGGAATAAAAAAAGAAGACGGATAGAAATGCAGCGGGGTCTTCGGGAGGCAGAAGAAAGAAATGAGTATCATGTCGCAGAAAAGCAAGGTAAAGGGCCTGCAGATCATTATTGTGGGCTGCGGCAAGGTGGGAAGGACGCTGGTGGAACAGTTGTCCAAAGAAGGCAACGATATAACGATCGTGGACAAAGACGCGGAGAAGGTGCAGACGATCAGCGGTCTTTATGATGTGATGGGAGTGACCGGGAACGGCGCCAGTTACAGCGTCCAGATGGACGCGGGGATCGAGAATGCGGATCTGATCATCGCGGTGACGGACTCGGATGAGCTGAATCTGCTGTGCTGTACGGTGGCGAAGAGGGTGGGAAACTGCGCAGCCATCGCCCGGGTGCGGACGCCGGATTACAGTATGGAGGCGGGTTATCTGCGGGATAAGCTGGGGCTTGCCATGATCATCAATCCGGAAATGGAAGCCTCGAGGGTGGCGGCGCGGATCTTATATGCGCCGACAGCGCTGGAAGTCAACGCTTTTGCCCACGGACAGGCGGAGATGATCAAGATCAAGGTGCCGGAGAGCAATATGCTGGCGGGTATGAAGATCGCCCGGGTGGGAAAAGAAGTCGACAATATAGACAAGATACTGATCTGCGCCGTGGAGCGCGGGGAGGAAGTCTATATTCCGTCGGGGGATTTCAAGATAGAGGCGGGGGACATCATATCCTTTGTGACTTCCAGAACACAGGCAAGGGCTTTTCTGCAGCGGATCGGTTTTAAGACCAATCAGGTGAAGGACTGCATGATCATCGGCGGCGGTAAGGCGGCGTATTATCTGGCAAGGCAGCTTCTGAATATGGGAATCTCCGTGAAGATCATTGAGAATGACCGGAAAAGATGCGAGGAACTCAGCGTTTTACTGCCCAAAGCGGTGGTCATCAACGGAAACGGGACGGATGAGGAACTGCTGAAGGAGGAGGGCATTACCCGGACCGAGGCTTTTGTTCCGCTGACAGGCATCGATGAGGAAAATATCATGCTGACCCTGTATGCCAGACAGGTGTCCAACGCGAAGGTGATCACAAAGATCAACCGGATCGCTTTCCGGGAGGTGATCGGTTCACTGGATCTGGGCAGCGTGATCTATCCGAGATATATTACATCCGAGGCGATCATCGCCTATGTCCGCGCGAAAAAGGACTCGATGGACAGCAATATCGAGACGCTTTACCATATGTTCAATTCCAGGGTGGAGGCCATTGAGTTCAGGGTGCGTAAAGAGTCGGCGGTGACGGGTGTCCCGCTGATGAAGCTGTCCCTGAAAAAGAATCTGCTGATCTCGTTCATCAACCGGAACAATGATATTATCATTCCCAGCGGGCATGATACCATTGAGGTGGGAGACACGGTGATGATCGTAACAACACATACAGGTTTCAACGATCTGCAGGATATTCTGAAGTAGCGGAGGCATCATGAACAGTTCAATTATTCGATATATTCTGGGAAGTGTGTTAAAAATAGAGGCGGTCCTTTTACTGCTGCCCTGTATTGTATCTGTATGTTACAGGGAAACGGCGGGGCTGTCCTATCTTCTGGTGTCGGCTGCCTGTCTGGTCCTGGGGCTTGCGATGACCTTCAAAAAACCGAAGGACACGGTTTATTATTTGAAGGAAGGCTGTGTCACGACGGCGCTGAGCTGGATATTTTTAAGTTTTTTCGGGGCCCTTCCCTTTTGGATATCCGGGGAGATCCCGTCATTGACAGACGCCCTGTTTGAGACGGTTTCCGGTTTTACGACGACAGGGGCGAGTATTTTGGAGGATGTGGAGGTGCTTTCCCATACGGCGCTTTTCTGGCGCAGTTTTACCCACTGGATCGGAGGAATGGGCGTGCTGGTGTTTCTTCTTGCCATTATTTCCTTGAACGGCGGCTCTCAGGTAAACCTGCTGCGGGCGGAGAGCCCGGGACCCTCTGTGGGAAAGCTGGTGCCGAAGATGAAGCATACCGCCAGGATCCTGTATCTGATCTATCTGGGGCTGACGGCGATAGAAGTCATTCTGCTGCTGGCCGGGCGGATGCCGCTGTTTGATGCGCTGACCACCAGTTTCGGGACGGCGGGAACCGGCGGCTTCGGCATTAAGGAGGACAGTATCGGCGGCTATTCCCCGTACCTGCAGTGGATCGTGACCATTTTTATGATCGCCTTCGGCGTGAATTTCAACGCTTACTATTTTATATTGTTCCACAATGTGAAAAAGGCGCTTCATATGGAAGAAGTGCGCTGTTATCTGGGGATTATTGCGGCGGCGATCGCCGTTTTGATGGCGGATACCATAAAGATCTACGGAAGCTTTTTTACCGCGCTGCGGCATTCCGCCTTTCAGGTGGGTTCCATTATCACCACCACCGGTTTTTCCACGGCGGATTTTGATCTCTGGTCCCAGACCAGCAAGACGGTGCTGGTGCTGCTGATGTTTATCGGCGCCTGCGCGGGCAGTACCGGGGGCGGCATCAAGGTGTCCCGGTTTGTGATCCTGATCAAGACGATCGGGAAGGAACTGAATTCCTATATCCACCCCAGAAGCATCAAGAAGATCACCTTTGACGACAGACCGCTGGAACATGAGGTGATGCGTTCTACGAATGTTTATTTCGTAACATTTGTTATTTTATTTTCCTTTTCCGTCCTGCTCGTATCAATAGAAGGGTGGGACATGACAACGAGTTTTACGGCGGTGGCGGCAACTATAAACAATATCGGGCCGGGACTGGAACTGGTAGGGCCGAGCAGGAACTTCGCATTTTTTTCTCCCGTGTCCAAGTATGTGCTGATCTTTGATATGCTGGCGGGGCGTCTGGAGCTGTTTCCGCTGCTGATCCTGTTCCATCCGGCTATCTGGAAGGATATGTATGCGCATAAGAGCGCGATGAGAAGACTGAAAGCAAGAAGGCAGAAAAAAAATGGAGAGACGGAAAACAAAACGTTACGGCGTAAATAAAACAAGAACGATCGCGCTGAATTTTATGGCGATCATTTTCATAGGCGCCTGCCTTCTGACGCTGCCTGTTTCTTCGAGAAGCGGACAGTGGACGGATTTTATGACGGCGCTGTTTACCGCCACCAGTGCTTCCTGCGTGACAGGGCTTGTGCTGGTGGATACGTTCAGCCACTGGTCGGTTTTCGGGCAGATCCTGATCCTGATCCTGATCCAGATCGGCGGCCTGGGGACCATAGCCATCCGGATCCTGGTGGCGACGTTTCTGCGGCGCAATATCACGCTGAAATCAAGAAACCTGCTGCAGGAGTCCATCAACAGCCTGCAGATCGGCGGTATCGTGAGGCTGATCCGGCAGGCGCTGTTCGGCACGCTCTTTTTTGAGGGGGCGGGCGCTTTTGTGATGGCGTTTTATTTTGTGCCGAGGCTGGGATGGTACAGAGGGATCTATTACAGTATCTTTCATGCGGTCTCCGCTTTCTGTAATGCGGGATTCGACCTGATGGGCTATCAGGGGGAATATGTGTCCTTTGTCTCGGCGGTGGACCATCCGCTGATCAATATACCGATCATGCTGCTGATCATAATCGGCGGTCTCGGGTTTATCGTCTGGATGGATGTGTGGAAACAGAAGTTTTGTTTCAGAAAATACCAGTTTCATACAAAACTGGTGCTGACAACGACAGCAGTGCTTGTTTTCGGCGGTGCGGTGGTCTTCTGGCTCTTGGAATCGGAGGCCTCGATGGCGGGGCTTTCCGTGAAGGGAAAGGTGTACGCTTCTCTGTTTGCCTCGGTGACGGCACGTACAGCTGGATTTAATACGGTGGATACGGCGCTGATGTCGGAGGGCGGGAAGCTGTTTAACACAATCCTGATGTTTATCGGCGGCAGCCCCGGCTCCACGGCGGGCGGCATCAAGACTACGTCCGCTGCGGTGATCTTTTTCTATATGCTGGCATATCTGCGGGGGAAGCACGGGGCGGAGGTGTTCGGCAGGCGGATCAGCGATGAGACGGTCCGGAAAGCGATAACGGTTTTTGTGCTGAACCTGTTTCTTGCGCTGAGCGCGATCCTGATCATAAACGGCGTGGAAAAGCTGCCTATGCTGGATCTGGTGTTTGAGTCCTTTTCAGCGATCGGGACCGTGGGGATGAGCACCGGCCTTACAAGGGATCTGGGAACGGTGGGACGCATCCTGATCATGATACTGATGTTTCTCGGAAGAGTGGGCAGTATGTCCTTTGCGTTCTCCTTCTATGAGAGAAAGCCGGTGCCGAAGGTGCAGCTGCCGGAGGTGGAGGTGCCTGTCGGGTGAGAGGGTTTTTTGTGAAGGACGGCAGTATTGGAGACAGATGAGGAATAGAACAGATATAATAAAACGGTTTGAAATAAAGTAAGGAGTACGGCTATGAAATCAATTTTAATAATCGGGATGGGAAAGTTTGGGCATCATTTATGCCAGAATCTGGTGGATCTGGGGAATGAAGTGATGATCGTGGATACGAATCAGGCGGTGATGGACGATCTGATCCCCTTTGTGACAAGCGCGAAGATAGGGGACTGTACGAGCCCGGATGTGTTAAAGAGCCTGGGGGTGGGGAATTTTGATATCTGCTTTGTCTGTATCGGCACGAATTTCCAGAGTTCCCTCGAGATCACAAGCCAGCTTAAGGAGATGGGGGCGAAATACGTGGTCAGCAAGGCGAACCGGGATATCCATGCAAAGTTCCTGCTCCGGAACGGCGCGGATGAGGTGATCTATCCCGACCGTGACATCGCGGAGAAGGCGGCGATGAAGTTCAGTGCCAACCATGTGTTTGATTATATTGAATTGACACCGGAATATTCAATCTTCGAGATTCCGACGATCCAGGCATGGCACGGAAAGACCATTCTGGAAGTGAACTGCCGGGCGAAATATCATATCAATATCATCGGGGTTAAGGCGCAGGGGAGAACAAGCCTTCTGCCGGGGCCCGATTATGTGTTTGATAAGGATGTACATCTGCTGGTGCTTGGACACAACAAGGATGTGGACAGACTGCTGAAAAAAATCAGGGATTAATATGGAAATGAGGGAAAACAGGATGCGGCTCAATAAGTTTCTTTCCTCTCACGGGGTATGTTCCAGACGGGAAGCGGATAAACTCATTATGCAGGGAAAGGTGACGGTAAACGGTGCGCCCGGCGGGACGGGGCAGAGCGTGTCTAAGGAGGATATCGTGACGGTCGGCGGCGAGCGGATTTTTGGCGAAAGAGAGCCTGTGGTGCTTGCCTATCACAAACCGGCAGGGGTGACCTGTTCCGGGAAGGATGCCCATGCGGAGAAACTGATCACGGATATGATCGACTATCCGGTGCGGCTGACCTATGCGGGACGGCTGGATAAGGATTCCACCGGGCTGATCCTGATGACCAATGACGGTGATCTGATCGATGCCATGATGCGCGGCGCAAATCGGCATGAAAAGGAATATATTGTCACTGTAAAAAGGGAGATCACGCCTGATTTTCTGGAGAACATGGCGCAGGGGGTGTATCTGAAGGATCTGCATATCCGCACCAGAAAATGCCGGCTCAGACAGATGGATGAGCGTACCTTTTCCATCGTTCTGACGCAGGGGTTGAACAAACAGATCCGGAGAATGTGCAAAGCCTGCGGGAATCCGACGGCTTCCATTAAAAGGGTGCGGATCATGAACATTCTGCTCGGGGACCTTCCGGAAAACGAATGGCGGGAAATCAAAGGGGGAGAAAAGCAAAGGCTTTATGAATTATCAGGAAAAAAGAGCAAAAATGCAGGAACTGGCGGGAAAGCTGAATGAGGCTTCCAGAGCCTATTATGCGGAAGATAAGGAGATCATCAGTAATCTTGAATATGACAGGTTGTATGACGAATTGCAGGCGTTGGAGAAAGAGACCGGCGTTGTGCTGGCGGGGAGCCCTACGGTGAAGGTAGGGTTTGAGGCGGTGGAGGAGCTGCCGAAGGAGCGCCATGAGCGTCCGATGCTGTCCCTTGACAAGACGAAGGACCGTGAGGAGCTGGCAGAGTGGCTGCAGGGAAAAGAGGGGCTCCTCAGCTGGAAACTGGACGGGCTGACGATTGTGCTGACCTATCAGGACGGAAAGCTTTTAAAGGCAGTCACCCGGGGAAACGGTGAGATCGGGGAAGTGATCACGGGAAATGCAAAGGTGTTTAAAAATATCCCGCTGCAGATCTCCTATACGGGGGAACTGATCCTGAGAGGGGAGGCGGTGATCACCTATTCCGATTTTGAGAGGATGAATGAGGAGATCGTGGATGTTTCCGCGCGGTATAAAAACCCGAGAAATCTCTGCAGCGGATCGGTCAGACAGCTTGACAACCGGATCGCGGCGGAGCGGAATATCCGGTTTTATGCCTTCGGTCTCGTCAAAGCCGGGGGCGTGGACTTTGAAAACAGCAGGGAAAAAGAATTTGTATTTCTGGCGGAGCAGGGATTTGAGGTGGTGGAATACCGGAAGGTAACGCCCGAAACCGTGGCGGAGACAATAGCATATTATGAGAAGAAGATAGAACAGTATGATATTCCCTCAGACGGACTGGTGCTGACCTATGACGATATCGCTTACGGAGAGTCTCTGGGGGCGACTTCCAAATTCCCGCGCAATTCCATTGCTTTTAAATGGCAGGATGAGATCCGGGAGACCAGGCTTCTGGAGATCGAGTGGAGTCCGAGCAGAACGGGGCTGATCAATCCGGTGGCGATCTTTCAGCCGGTGGAACTGGAGGGAACCACCGTGAGCCGGGCTTCCGTGCATAATATCAGCATTCTGCGGGCGCTGAAGCTGGGGCCGGGAGACCGGATCACGGTCTATAAGGCAAATATGATCATTCCCCAGATTGCGGAAAATTTAACGGGCAGCGATACGCTCGAGATCCCGGAGCATTGTCCGGCATGCGGCGGCAGGACGGAGGTCCGTCAGGTGGCGGATGCCATGTCCCTGTACTGTACAAACAGCGAATGTGCCGCAAAAAAGATCAAATCCTTTGCCCATCTGGTGAGCCGGGATGCGCTGAATATCGACGGACTTTCGGAAGCGACGCTGGAGAAATTCATCGGGAAGGGCTTTATCCATGAATTTGCGGATATCTTTCATCTGGAACGGTATCAGGAGGAGATCGTGGAGATGGAGGGCTTTGGCGAGAAGTCCTATCAGAAACTGATCGGGGGAAAAACGGCGGACGGAAAAGCGGCGAGTATCGATGCCGCCAGACATACGACGCTGCCGCGGTTTCTGTATGCACTGGGCATCGCCGGGATCGGGCTGGCAAACGCCAAGATGATCTGCCGGGAATTCGGGGATGACTTTGAACAGATGCTGCAGGCGGATGCGGAGCGTCTGGCGGAGATAGACGGGGTGGGAGGCGTGCTGGCGGAAGCTTTTGTCTCCTATTTTCAGGATGCGGAGAATCTGAGGAAAGCCAGAGCGCTTTATCAGGAGTTGTCGATCGAGAAGCGGGAGCAGGCGGAGGGCGGGGATTTAAACGGTAAGAGCTTTGTGATCACCGGAAGCCTTACCCGGTATGAAAACCGGGACGCCATGAAAGAAGCCATTGAAGCAAAGGGCGGCAGGGTGACAGGCAGTGTAACGAAGAAAACGGTATGCCTGATCAATAATGACATCAATTCCGCGTCTTCTAAAAATAAGAAGGCGAAGGAACTGGGGATTCCGATCATGACGGAAGAGGATTTTATTGCAGAGTATATGGAATAGCATAACGAGTGTTATGATATAGTGCGGAGTGAAATGTCTTTACAGGCAAAATGCATGAAGGGCAGAGCGCAAGCGATTGAAGTATATAACAGGCAGGGCAGAGGCGGGTTCCTGCGGGTATCCGGTAAACAGAAAAACAGACCGGAAGCGAATGAAGCGCATAGCGGGCAGGACAGCGGCAGGTTCCTGCGGGTATCCGGTAAACAGAAAGACAGACCGGAAGCGAATGAAGCGCATAGCAGGCAGGACAGCGGCGGGTTCCCGCGGGTATCCGATTAACAGAAAAACAAACAAGAAGCATCAGGAGATGAGATTATGCCGATCAGAGTACAGAATGATCTTCCCGCAAAGGAGATACTGGAAAATGAAAATATATTTGTGATGGCGGAACAGCGCGCCATGTCTCAGGATATCAGGGCGCTGCAGGTATGCATTTTAAATCTGATGCCGTTAAAACAGGATACGGAACTGCAGATTCTGCGCGCTTTTTCCAATACGCCGCTGCAGGTGGATGTGACGTTTCTGATGGTAAAAGGACATACTTCCCTGAATACATCGGCAAATCATTTAAACACTTTTTATGTGACGATGGATGAGATCAGAAAGAAAAATTTTGACGGCATGATCATCACCGGGGCGCCGTTGGAAGAGATTCCCTTTGAAGAAGTGGACTACTGGGAGGAACTTTGTGATATCATGGAATGGACAAAAACCCATGTGACCAGTACGCTGCATATCTGCTGGGGATCTCAGGCGGCGCTGTATTATCATTACGGTCTGCCCAAAAGGGATCTGCCCCAAAAACTGTTCGGCGTCTATCCTCACCGGGTATCGAACCGGAAAGTACCGCTTGTGCGCGGGTTTGACGATATTTTTTATGCGCCCCACAGCCGCCATACGGAAACACCCGCGGATCAGATCAAAGCCTGCCGGAAGCTGAAAGTGCTGGCGGAATCGGAGGAGGCGGGGGTGTTTCTGGCGATCTCAAGAGACGGCAGACAGATCTTTGTGCAGGGGCATCCGGAGTATGACAGGGTGACGCTGCATAACGAGTATATGCGGGATCTGAATAGGGGGCTGGATATTCATCTGCCTTTTAATTATTATCCGGCGGATGACTGTACGAAAAAGCCGATG
>Ga0137310_102618_pt1 | contig 9994 bp, 9 predicted proteins | sample NAcewiD2O_June_2_FD_97183 | JGI IMG/M metagenome (GOLD analysis project Ga0137310, IMG submission 97183) | Mouse cecal microbial communities from Vienna, Austria - N-Acetylglucosamine amended D2O_June | ecosystem: Host-associated > Mammals > Digestive system > Large intestine > Cecum | place...
ACCGCTCTACCTCTCGAGTCCTGGACATTATTGAGTTGCTTTCAGCTTCCATAGAAGGACATACCCTCACGGAAATTGCGCAGCTTCTGAACTCTCCCAAAAGCAGCATTCTTCCCATGCTGCAAACCATGGCCGCCCGGGGCTTCATCGATTTAAACTACCGGACCAACCGGTACACCATCGGCCTTGGCCTTTACTTTGCAGCCTCGATTTACCGCAACAAAATTTCCGTCAACAAGTTTATCAATCTCGAAATGCAGCAGGTCACGTATCAAATCGGCGAGTCCTGCTGCCTTGGCGTCATGGACGGAAAAGACGTTTTGTTTCTCCACCGGACGAATCCGCCGGAAAACATCACCTGTGACAAGACGCCCGGGCAAAGGGAGCTGGGCTGCATCGGCGCCATGGGCAAGGCCCTGCTGTGCGACTACAAGCTGGACGAGCTGACGGAGATATTTTTCAAGGACGGCGGGCGTCTTCCCCCGGAAACCAACCTCTACCGCGCCCACATCCAAATGGAGGAGGTCCGGCTGACTGGAATTTCCTATGAATACGGCGAGGTGGAGCCAAACATCCAGTGTGTAGCGGCCCCCATCCGGGTGGACGATCGGGTCGTGGCGGCCCTGGGCATCATTCTGCCAACCTTCCGCATGAACCTGGAGAAGGCCGCCCATGCCACCAAGGCCCTGCAAATATCCACCCGCAAAATCGAAAACGTCCTCTCTGTCAGTGATGAAAACCTGGATGAGATTTTCTCCCAGAACGGCTTTAAGAACCTTTGATGCCGCAAGCGGAGCTAAGGCCCCCTACCCGCAGAACCCGGCGGGTACGGGGCTTTTTTCCATGCGTCAAAAACGCAGCACCTCTCCCTGGCCCTCACCAGTATAAACGCCGTCCTTAGCGGCAATTTTGCCGTTCAGCAGCACATAAGAGATTCCTTTCGAGGGTCCCATGGGGGCCTCATAGGAACAATTGCACTGGAAATTCTCCCAGTCCAGCACCACCAGATCCGCCCGGCCGCCTTCTCTGAGCATGCCGCGGTCACGCAAACGGTAACGCTGGGCCGGCATAAAGGTCATGCGCTTCACCGCCTCTTCCAGCGTCAGTTTCTTTTGCTGCTTCACAAAACGCTCCAGGAAGAGGGAAAACGTACCCATGTACCGGGGATGCTTGTGTCCGCCGGCGGGGGCCCCGTCGGAGATGACCATGGTATGCGGATACAGCATAATCTGGTCCAGCTCCTCCTCGTCCTGCAGGAAGCAGAACATCTGCACGCCGTCCCCGCACTGCTCAATGATTCGGATGGCGCACTCCACGGGATTCTGACCCATTTCTTCACTGATCTGGGCCAGCGTTTTCATATCATAAGCGGCATCCGCGCACTGGATCACCTGTATCCCGGCGGCGCCGCCCTTTGCCGTCGCCATCATGCCGGAGCGGCCTGTGAGGGTGTCTTCGATCAACCTTTGCCGGAAGGCGGGATCGGAGAAACGGACATACATGCTTTCCATGCCGTCCCCCCAGACCTCTATGGGGAAAATCTTGAAAAGCTGGGTATACCCGGCGGTATAGGGATATGCGTCTATGGACAGATCCAGGCCCTCGTCAAAGCCCTCTTGAATCAGCCGCAAAATGCCGCTGCCCTTGCCCCAGTTGGCGCTCCCTGTAACCTTCACATGGGAGAGGTTCATGCGGACTCCGGTCTCCCGGGCAATTTGAATCATCTCCGCAATGGATTCATAATCCCGGTCCCCCTCGTCCCGGCGGTGGGATGCGATGATTCCATCGTGCTTCTTTACCACCCGGGCCAGTTCCGTCAGTTCCTCCGTATCGGCATAGGCCCCTGGGAAATAGCTCAGGCCGAAGCTTAAGCCCATTGCGCCTTGATTCAGCGCCCGGTCCAGCAGCTCCTGCATAGCCCGAATCTCCCCGGTGGTGGCTTTTGAAGTTTTCTCCCCCATGACGCAGACCCGCAAAGTACTATGCCCTACCAAAAAACCATAATTGGCAGAAAGCTTTTGCTTCTCCACCGCCTTCAGCCAGCCATCGAAGTCCTGGAAAGGCCAGTCAAAGGGCCGCCCCGCGCCGGTGAGCTCAAAATAGATCCGTCGCAGCAGGTCCATGTGCTCAGGGCAGTTGGGTGCGGGAGAGGGCCCGCAGTGTCCGGTGAGCTCCGTTGTAATCCCCTGCACAATACGCTGATGGCTCCACTCGGGATCAAAGATGCCCACATCCGCATGACTGTGGGGATCGATGATGCCGGGCATCACCACGCGGCCGGCGGCGTCGATAACCTGGCCGCAGGTCTCCGTAATTTGGCCGATTTGGGAGATCCGGCCTCCCGTCACCGCAATGTCAGCCGCATAGGCCGGCACTCCGGTGCCGTCGACAACCTTCGCGTTTTTAATCAGTATGTCCATAGCAAAGCCTCCTTGCATGTTTTGATTCATTCCTCATAGGAAGCCGCGGTTAACGCAGCAGGGACGGCAGGAAGTCGGACAGTGCCGGGACAAACGCCACCAAAATCAAAATGGGCAGCGCGCCAAAAATGATATAGGGCAACATCGGTTTCACCATTTTCTCCACAGGGACATCACCCAGCCGGGCGCACAGGAACAGGGCCATTGCCATGGGCGGCGTGATGGAGCCGATGCCCAAAGCCACAAACACTACGACGGCAAACTGAATAACGGACATCCCCACGGAAGTGGCGGTAGGCAGCAGCAGCGGGGGCAGCACCAGCAGGAGAATGTTTCCGTCCAGGAAAAATCCGGCTATAAACAGGACCACGCACAGGATGACGATGATAACATACCGGTTGGTGGAAACGCTGGAGATGAAATCCGTCACCATCTGGGGAACGCCGTTTGTCACCATAATCCGGGTGAAAATCATAGTGAAGGGGAAAATGATCTGCAGGGAGCCCAGGGAATAGGCCGTAGAGGAAAAGATGTCCAGCAGATCCCGGGTCTTTACGGTTTTGTAGAGCATTACGCCCACGATTACGCCATAGAGGCAGCCCACGGCACCGGCCTCCGTGGCGGTAAAGATGCCGCCGTAAATGCCGCCTAGAATGATAACCGGCATCAGCAGGGCGGGAAGCAGCGCCTTGAAGAGTTTCCACGTCGACAGAGCCTTGCTTTGGGCCATGTCCGCAGCCAGCTCCTCCGGCGTCCGGGTAACCACCAGGTATTTGGGCACCATAAAGCGGTTGATGATCATATAGAGCACAATCCACAAAACGCCCGGAGCCACCGTGGCCAAAAACAGGTCCGCCACGGAGGCGTTGGCCACCTTGGCATAGATAATGGCGTTCATGTTGGGAGGAATCATGTATCCAAAGGGGCTGCAGCAGGCAATCAGGCCATAGATAAATTCCTTTTTGTAGCCCTTTTCCTCCAGCTTTGGACCCAGCATAGAACACATGGTGGAGGCAGTGGCCAAGCCGGAGCCGCACAGCGCGCCGAACATGCCGGAGACAACGGGAATCGCGTTGGCCAGGCCGGTGCCCTTCCCCTCCTTATCCGTCAGCCGCTGTCCCCAATCCACCAGGGCGCCCGCGATGCCGCTGCGTTCCATCAGGGTTCCCGCCAGAATGAACAGGGGCACCGCCAGAAGGGAAAAAGACTCCGTAGAGAACCAGGCTGTAGAGCCCCAGCTGCCGGTGGTCAGGCCCGCGGCCGCAGAGAACACCATAGCCCCGGCCAGGAATGCCAGAGGAATGCCCATGCTCATCATAATCAGGGCAAGGACCAATAACGCACAAAGTCCAATACTCATTTGCCTACCACCTTCCGCGCGTATTTGATTGTGTTAACGAAAGCGTAAACCGTCATGCCGACGGATCCAATCAGAGAGAAGACATACACCAGCCAGGCAGGCCAGCCCAGGGAGGGCGTAATAATCCCGTCTCGCCAGGTCCGGTAGACAAAGAGATAGGCGCGGGTGCAGAAGAACGCCAGCACGGCGCAGCTGAGGAGCGAGGCCACCATGTTGATGGCGGCCTGAGCCCGCTCGTTTTTCACCAGAGAGAAAATGATTTCAATCTTTACCATCTTATCATCCCGCATGACGCGAATGGCCCCCATCCAGATGCAGATGCACATAAAGAAGACTGGGAGCTCCTCAATGCCGCCCAGGTTCACCCGCAGAACATAGCGGGAAAACACCATGGCGTTAACAATGATGGTCAAAAGAATCATCAAGGCGCTGGTGAAGTATTTCACAGCTGCGTCCACGCCCTTGTCCAGCTTTTTCAGGAATTTCACAAGTATTCCCCCCATTACAGAATTCGTATAGAATGAGAGCGTCCGATCCGACCGGCATTCCGGCCACCGGATCGGACGCTCCTTCACTTCAAGCTCTAACGCTCAGAGGCATTTTAGCCGTTGACGGCGTTATCGGCATCAATCGCGGCCATGACCTGATCGTAAAACTCGGCCCCGATGTATTCGCGATACTGGTCGTCCAGGGAACGGGCGTAGTCGATCCATGCCTGGCGCTCAGCATCCGTGAGGTTATAGACCTCGCAGCCCAGGGAAGCCAGCTCGTCCAGCGCACTGATGGCGTTGGTCTTCTGCACTTCAAACTCGTAGTCGGAAGCCTCCCAGGCGCAGTCGATCACGGTCTGACGCAGATCGTCCGGCAAACTGTCCCAGCACTTATTGCTGACAATGAATCCCTGGCTCATAATCTGCCAATCCAGGTCGGTGTAATAGTCACAGACCTCATAGAACTTGGAGTAGATGCCCACGCTGCCCGCAATCTCCATCGCGTCGCAGGTCTTGGTCTGCAGGGCGGTATAGACCTCATTGAAGGAAATGACGCTGGCATTACAGATGGGGGACCAGAAAAACTTCACAGAGGGATCCTCGTAAATGCGCATAGTCAGATCGGACATCCCCACTGCGTCAGGGACAGCGTGCTTGTTGCTGAACACGCCGCGGAAGGTACCCACGCCCTGTCCAATCAGATGCGTTCCGTACTCCTCGCACAGTCCGGCATACAGCTTGTAGAGCTCGCCGTCGGGATTGGCAATCAGGCGCTTGGCTTGGTCAATGTCCTTAAACAGGAAAGGAACGGAGTTAAAGGCAAAGCGGGGATCCACAGCGGACTGCACTCTGCCGTAGAAGAAATCCAGCTCTCCGTCCCGAGCCTGCATGAACAGCTCCGGCTGGGCGCCCAAAACGCTTTCATAGTAGGGCGTAATCTTCACCTGGCCATTGGTTTTCTCCTCCACCAGCTCACAAAACTTACGGATATGCTCGCCGTAGCCATTATAATCGGGAGAGAGCGCGGGGTCGGAACAGTCAGTACCCAGCTTAAATTCATAGACGGTGGCATCCGCCTGATCGCCGCCGGTACTGGGAGCCGGTTCAGAACCGCCGCTGGTGTCCTGGCTGGGATTGCCGGCATTGGACCCGCAAGCCGCCAGGGATAGAAGCATCAGGGCCGCAAGCAACAGACAACAGATTTTTTTCATAACAACTTCCCCTTTTCTGATCTTGATTTTACCTTTGACCAAGCAAATTTTCGATTGCCGGCCTCCAGCGCTTATTCGCATATACGAACAAATACTTATATGCGAACGAGATAGCTTTATCATACATCGAAACCGAGAGCTTGTCAATCTGCTTTCTGGTAGCTTCTGTCGAATTTTATGTTTTTATCAAAAATAGAAAACTCAATTTATTCAGTTCTAACAACGGGGGTTCTTTTCCAAAATGTGCTATGCTGCCGATTAAACGCCGCTGTCAGCCAGCTTTATCCAGAAAAAAGGAAGCTCTCGTGATTACAAGAGCTTCCTTTTTCTTTCTATCGGACGGCCCGGGAGCCAAGGGAAAGCCTCCCCTCCTGTCCCAAACACGCCTATTCGATTTCCGCCAGGAGATTCCGCAGGGCATTTAAATAGAAGTCCACTGTTTGCGAAGGCTGCCCTCCCCGGCGAACCACTCCGTAGACCGTTAAAATGTTTGCCTCCCCCGGCAGGGGGATGGATGCAAAGTGGTAATGCTCACTGTGCCTCCAGGGCGTGGTGCTGATAAAAAAAGCGTTGGTCTCCGCCACAATGCTTTGACAGGTCATACTGTCGTTGGTGGAAATAATCTGCCGGGGCACATCCTCAAATAAGCCCCGGACGCTCCGGGACTCCTCGTCATAGAGCAATCCCAGATTCTCCTGGTTTTCTATAATCACATAGGGATACTCCCCTATCCGGTCCAGATTCCGGTCCTTTAAAAGCGGGTGCCCCTCCCGCACCACTGCGTGGAGGCGGCTCTCCCCCAGCGGGATGCACTCCACATTCTTCACCCGGGCCATCTGCGGCAGACGCGTTCTCTGGGCTTTCATTGTGAATATAATGCCCAGGTCCGCTCCATTGGCCACATCGGACAGCACCTCCTTCAATGTGCATTTCCGCAGCCGGAGACTCAGGGGGGCAGGCGGCAGCTTTCCCTGCCCGCTCAGCTCCAGCAAAGGCGCATAGGCAAAGAAAGACCGCATGGAAGATACTTGAAACCGGAGTGGCTGCCTCTGACCCCGCACAGCGTATAGACTCTCCAGAAACGCTTTCTTCTCCACCAGTTCCTGGGCGTGCGCCAGAAACTCCCGTCCGGCGTCGGTCAAAGACACTCCCTTGTGAGACCGCCGGAAAATTTGGATACCCAGCTCGTCCTCCAGCTGGCGCAGGACACTGCTGACATTGCTCTGGTGGGTATACAGGCGCTCTGCCGCTTTATTAATTGAGGCACAGCGGGCCACCTCAACCACATAGGTGAGCTGCTGAAAGGTCATAGGCTCCTCCTCTAAGTTTACTTCTGGAGATCCTGGGGCTTATGCGAAAATTATATGACGCATTGCGGAAAATCGCAATAATCTTTTTAAGGGAAAGCCTGATATAATGGAGGCGAGGTGATTTCTATGGAAATACAAGCTGTAATTCTACATGAACAAGATAACGTAGCCGTACTGCCCCAACCCGCCCAGGCCGGGGATAGCATCGGGACCTCAGGCGGCACGGTCTCTATCCGGGAGCGGATTCCCACCGGACACAAGGCTGCGATTCGGCCCATTGCGCTGGGAGAAAGCATCCTCAAGTACGGCGTCGTCATCGGCCAAGCGGAGCGGGACATCGCACCGGGAGAGTGGGTGCACACCCACAATGTCAAAGACATCACAGAGCAGCTTTGCAACGCGTACGCCGCCAACTACAGGGCGAAAGCTAAGGAGGAACGAGAGCATGGATACGTTTCTGGGGTATAAGCGGGCAAACGGAGGATTTGGTATCCGCAATCAGGTGCTGGTGCTGTCCCTGGTTCAATGCGCCAACGGCGCGGCCCGCCAGATTTCCGCCCGCTGCGGCGTCCCGTCCATCACCATCGACACCGGCTGCGGCGAGTACCGCCAGCAGGAGGACCGCACAAACCTGGGGCTTATCCGGGCAGGGCAGCACCCCAATGTCTACGGCGTCCTGCTGGTGAGCCTGGGCTGCCAGTGGACGGACCCTGCCTATATCCAGAGGGAAATTGAAAAGAGCGGCACCAAGGTCTTCCACCTGTGCATCCAGGACGAGGGCGGGCTGAAGCGTACCGTGGAGAAGGGAACCGCGCTGGTAGGGCAGATGCTGCGGGAAGGCGCGGAAATGGAGCGAACCCCCTGCCCCGTCTCCGGTCTGGTGCTCTCCGTCTACTGCGGCGGTTCGGACTGGAGCAGTTCTCTGGCGGCCAACGTGGTCACAGGGGAGACCATGGACCTGTTTGGAGACGCGGGCGCGGCCTTTGTCAGCGCCGGCGTCCGGGGAATGCCTGGCAACGAACAGCACCTTATTGACCTGGCGGTCAACTACCAAGTGGGCGAGGCAATTTTGGACATTGTAGACGAATACAGGCAGGATGTTTTCCACATGACCGGACAGTCCATTGCCGACGTCAATCCCACTCCGGGCAACAAGGCCCACGGAATCACAACCCTTTGCGAAAAGGCCATTGGAAACCTGAAGCTATCCGGCAGCCGGACAAAGGTTCAGGGCGTCCTCCAAGTGGGCGAGGACATTCCAGGCCCCGGCCAGTGGTTCCTGGATAACCGCCAGGGGGGGAACGACGTTTACGCCTGTACAGCCCTGGCCATGTCCGGCGCACACCTCTGCCTGTTCACCACCGGGCGGGGTACTCCCCTGGGCAACGCAGCTTCCGTCACTGTAAAAATCACAGGAAACCCAGATACCTATGCCCGCCTGGGGGCGGAAATGATAGACTTTGACGCCTCCGGCGTCATTGTCCAAAACCAGGACTTTCGACTTTTGGCAAAGGATCTCTACCGGCTTGTGCTGGAAATCGCAGGGGGCATCCCCTCCAAGTCGGAGCGGATGGAGGACTTCAGCTGGGTAACGCCGCCAAGCGGAAAGATTTAAGGAGGAACGGAATGCGTACAAACCAGGAAATGCTCCAGGCCCTGGAAGGGCTGCTGGCAATCTCCAGCGTGGCCGGGGAGGACGTGACGCCGGAGGCCCCTTATGGGACAGGCGTTGCAAAGGCTCTTGCGTACACCCTGCGCCTTTGCGGGGAGCTGGGCATGCGGACCGTGAACCGCGATGGGCAGACCGCATGGGCGGAGATTGGAGAGAGAGATGAGCTGGTTGCCGTCATTCCCCACGTAGACGTTGTACCCGCCGGGGACGGGTGGACCATGGAACCCTTTGCCTGTACGAAACGGGATGGCCGTCTCTATGGCCGGGGCTCCTCCGACAACAAGGGGCCCGCCATTGCCTGTGTCTTTGCCGCCGCCGATCTGCTGGCGGAGCAGCTTCCCCTGTCCCGCCGGATTCGCCTGATTTTCGGTCAATGCGAAGAAACCGGCCAGTGGAGTGACATGGCCTATTACCGCCGCCACGAGGAGCAGCCCTGTGCTGGCTTCACTCCTGACGCTGAGTTTCCGGCTCTTTGCGGTGAGAAGGGAATGCTTTGGCTGGAGCTGTCCATGCCCCTGGAGCACAGCGGGCTCTCTCTTTTAGAGGGCGGCAGTGCCTGTAACATGGTGGCCTCCTGGTGCCGCGCCCGGTTTCGGGACGGATCTGGCGGGGATCGCCTTGTGGAGACCCAAGGTCTCGCCGCCCACGCTACAGTGCCGGAACAAGGAGACAGTGCCATCCGCAAAATGGTGGAGGAGCTGTCCCGGGCAGGGCTTCAAAATCCCCTAATCTCCTTTTATAATAAGTACATCGGGGAGAGCTGCCACGGAGAAAAACTGGGCTGCTGCTTCCAGGACGATGCCAGTGGAACTACTACTCTTTGTTCCGGCATGGTACGGACAGACGGCGGCGCAATCCGCATGACACTGGATATCCGCTATCCTGTTACCGCCGACGGCGGCCTGATTCTGGAAACGGTAACGGCCGCAGCCCAGGCTGAGGGACTGACCCTTGACGTTTTAAAACACGATAAGCCCTTGTACCGGGCGCCGTCGGACCCAGTTCTCCAGCAGCTCCTGGCGGCCTATCGGGAGGAGACCGGTGATTTTTCCGATCCCCTGGTCATCGGCGGCGGGACCTATGCCCGCGCGCTGGACAACATCGTAGGCTTCGGCGCTGCCTTTCCCGGGCGGCGGCACACGGAGCATCAAAAGGACGAATATATCCTGGAAGAGGACTTTTACAAGCTGCGCAGCATCTACCGCACCGCCCTAAAAAAACTGCTTGTCATGGACCTTTCCATATAATAAAAGGAAGCGGCTTCTTTCATTTCAAGCCGTCTAAAATCCCCCGGCTGCGCATCACCCATGGGGCCATCGCCAACCACCTGGAAACCCATCGGGAGGTGGTCGTCCGGATGCTCCGCTACCTTCGGAATAAGGGCCTGGTAAGGCTCTCCCGGAGGTGCGGCGGAGCTTACCGATTTCAAAAAGCTGGCGTCTCTGGGAAACACATAATAAAAAGAACAGCGCGCCTCACTTTTCATGAGGCACGCTGTTTTTCACTCTTGATCCATGCCGCAGGCCATGG
>Ga0137310_102619_pt1 | contig 9991 bp, 7 predicted proteins | sample NAcewiD2O_June_2_FD_97183 | JGI IMG/M metagenome (GOLD analysis project Ga0137310, IMG submission 97183) | Mouse cecal microbial communities from Vienna, Austria - N-Acetylglucosamine amended D2O_June | ecosystem: Host-associated > Mammals > Digestive system > Large intestine > Cecum | place...
TTGGCGACTCCACCCGGGTGCGCATCCTGTTTGTGCTCTTCGAGTCGGAAATGTGCGTGTGCGGTCTGGCCGAGCTGCTGGGCATGACCCAGTCGGCCATCTCCCACCAGCTGCAAGTACTGAAAAAAGCCAAGCTGGTCCGCTACCGGCGGGAGGGCAAAACCATTTTCTACTCCCTGGCCGATGGCCATGTGCGGGCCATTTTGGACCAGGGCATGGAACACATCACCGAATAAAGGAGGCGCCCTTTGAACGACATTTTTCTCACCGATTTTACGGACCTCCGGTTTCAAAAGGCCTTTCAGACTTACTTCCAGGAACTGGGCATTCAGGTCCGCGACTGGGAGGGCCTTTTCACCGAAATGAACGGCGATTCCCACGGCAACGCCGCCTATGTGCGGCTGGACGGGGAACGAGCCGCCGGGTTCATCCAGTTTTGCCCTATGGAGCTCTCCGGCTGGTTTTTCTCCAAAAAGCTGGGCTTTATCCGAGAATTCTGGATCGCCCCGGAATACCGGGGCCAGGGCCACGGCACGGCCCTGCTGGGGCTGGCGGAAAGCTGGTTTCAAAACCAGGGCTTCGCGGGGGCCATCTTGACCACGGACACCGCGCCGGCATTTTATACCCGGCGGGGCTACCAGCCGGACCCAGGCTTTCAAGCCAAAAACAGCGACCCGGTATTCATCAAACGCTTCTTCTAAGCGTTCAGCCCCAATGAAATTAAGACTCAACTCAATGTAACATGAAGAAAGAATTTATTTTAATTTTTACACAGAAAGGACTTGGGCAATATGACGAAACGTTTCAACCTCATCGACCTGGACTGCGCCAACTGCGCGGCCAAAATGGAGACCGCCATTAAGAAAATTGCAGGAGTGGAAGATGCTTCCGTCAGTTTTATGACGCAGAAGATGACCATTCAGGCCGACCCGGAGCGCTTTGAGGAGATCATGGACCAGGTGGTTAAGGCCTGCCGGAAGGTGGAGCCAGACTGCCAAATCGTCCGCTAATGGGAAGCTTTTGGGACCGCGCCGCCTGTTTTTACGACTTCTCCGAGACCTTCAACGCCCGGGCAAACCGAGCCATGGTCCAAGCCGCCGCCCGCTGGGTAAGCTCCGGAAGCCGGGTGCTGGACTGCGCGGCCGGTACCGGGGCCCTGTCCCTGGCCGCCGTGAAAAAGGCGGAAGCCGTACTCTGCACAGACCTCTCCCCCGCCATGCTGGCCCAGGCCAAGCGAAAGGCCGCGGCTCAGGGCGCTGGCAACATTACCTTCGCCCAGCGGGACCTGTTTGCCCCGCCGCCCCCGAGGCCCTTTGACGGGGTGATCGCCGGAAACGTCCTGCATCTGCTGGACGAGCCGGAACGGGCCCTTGCCAGCCTGCTGGCCTGCCTGCGCCCCGGCGGGCGGCTGATTCTGCCAACCTACCTGCAAGGGGAGGCGTCCCCCTTGTTCCGGGTTCTGCTGGCCGCGTACCAATGGGTGGGCTTTCGCCCGAAGCGCCAGTTTACAGACAAGAGCTACCGGGCCCTGCTGGCCCCTTGGCGGCCCACTTATTACCAGCTGCTGCCCGGCCCGCTGCCCGTGGGCTTTGCTGTCATCACGAAAGGAATGGATTCCCTATGAGTTTGCTGTCGGACATGACAAAAAAACAACGAACTATGGCCCTGCGCATTCTGGCCGGAGCCCTGCTGCTGGTGGCGGCGGTGCTGGTTCCCTATCACGGGCCCTGGCGCTTTCTGCTGTTTCTGCCCGCCTATGGTATGGTGGGCTGGGATGTGCTCTGGCGGGCGGCGAAAAATATCTGCCACGGCCAGGTCTTCGATGAGAATTTTCTAATGGCCCTGGCCACGGTGGGGGCCTTCTGCACCGGCTTTTTCGGGGAGGGCGAATACCCCGAGGCGGTGTTCGTTATGCTGTTCTATCAGGTAGGCGAGCTGTTCCAGGGCGTGGCTGTGGGCAAATCCCGCAGGTCCATTTCCTCTCTGATGGACCTGCGGCCGGACTTTGCCAACGTGGAGCAGGAGGGCCAGCTGGTCCAGGTGGACCCAGAGGATGTGGCTGTGGGCAGCGTCATTGTGGTGAAGCCCGGCGAGAAGGTGCCTCTGGACGGGGTGGTGGTGGAGGGCTCCACCACGTTGAACACCGCCGCGCTGACGGGCGAATCCCTGCCCCGGTCCATCCAGGCCGGGGACAGCGCTGCCAGCGGCTGCGTAAACCTGAGCGGCCTGATCCGGGTGCAGGTGGACCGGCCCTATCAAGAGGGCACCGTGGCAAAAATTTTGGACCTGGTGGAAAACGCCGCCAGCAAAAAGGCCCACGCGGAAAATTTCATCACCAAGTTTGCCCGGTACTACACCCCCGCAGTGGTCATTGCCGCCCTGTTCCTGGCGGTGATTCCCCCGCTGTTTGCGGGCGGCTGGGCCCTGTGGCTCCAGCGGGCCCTGACCTTCCTGGTGGTCTCCTGCCCCTGCGCGCTGGTGATCTCCGTGCCCCTGAGCTTCTTCTGCGGCATTGGCGGGGCTTCCCGGCAGGGCGTACTCATCAAGGGCGGCAACTACATGGAGGCCCTGGCGGCTGTGAATACGGTAGTCTTCGACAAAACCGGCACTTTAACCCAAGGCGTCTTCCAGGTGACGGAAGTGCGCCCTGAGCCCTGGCTCACCCGGGAGCAGCTGCTGGAGCTGGCCGCCCTAGCGGAAAGCTACTCGGACCACCCCATCTCCCGGTCCATTCGGGAGGCCTGGAACGGCCCCGCAGATGCCTCCCGGCTTTCGGAGGTGGAGGAGCTGCCCGGCCGGGGCCTGCGGGTGCGGGTGGATGGCAAGCTCATCTGCGCGGGCAACCGGAAGCTGATGGAGGAATGCGGCGCGGCCCTGCCCCAGGAGATGGGCGGTTCTGTGGGCACCACCGTGTTTTTGGCGGCAGAGGGCCGCTATGCCGGGCGGCTGGTCATCTCTGACCAGCTGAAAGCCGACGCGGTGGAAGCCGTGGCCCAGCTGAAAGCCCAAGGCGTCCACACCGTTATGCTTACCGGCGACGCCCAGGCCGCCGGAGAGGCCGCCGCCAAAGCCCTGGGGCTGGACCAGGCTTACGCCGAACTGCTTCCGGCGGACAAGGTGGAAAAGGTGGAAGAACTGCTGGCACAGCAGGCTCCCAAGTCCCGGCTGGCCTTTGTGGGCGATGGCATCAACGACGCGCCGGTGCTTTCCCGGGCGGATGTGGGCATTGCCATGGGGGCCTTGGGCTCGGACGCGGCCATTGAGGCGGCGGACGTGGTGCTGATGGACGACAAGCCCTCTAAAATCCCCCTGGCCATGGCCATTGCCCGAAAGACCCTGGCCATTGTGCGGCAGAACATTATTTTCGCCCTCGGCGTCAAGGGCTTGGTGCTGGCGTTTACGGCGGTGGGCCTTGCCAACATGTGGCTGGCGGTTTTCGCGGATGTGGGGGTCATGGTGCTGGCTGTGCTCAACGCCACCCGGGCCAACGCGAGGAAAAAGACCTAGCGGGCCTATCAATTATAATAAAAAGCAGCCCCATCCCGGACGGATGGCGGGCTGCTTTTTTGTTCTGGGGGCCGTGCGCGGAAGCATTCTGCGTAAAGCGGCAAAAAGCTGTAATTTTCTGCATTTTTATCAATAAGAATATTTTTTGGCAATTTAACAATTTTTTTCCATACCAGGTATTGCCATTCCAGGAAATTTGTGCTACTATTCTAGCAGGGACATTCGCAACCGGCTGTTACAAAAAGGTACACATTTTTGTAAGAAGGGAGCGCTCTGACCCGGATGGAGCCGGGTACCGATATCCCGCGCGGCCCAAAAAGCTTCCAAACAGGAGGAGTTGTATTTAAAAAGTTTGGGAGGAAATACACAAAGAGAGGAGGGGGTTTGGCAATGAAACTAGGGGGTATGCCGCCATAAGCGCCGCCCGCGCGCCGCGCCCAAGCGCGGGTGAAACTGGGGCGAGCGGGCAAACCACGGGAAACTGTGGGACTGCAAAGCTAGGGGGCTAAGGCGTTCAGGGCGCTATGCCAGCCCGGCTGCTGGATGCGGGCTTTTTTTAGGGCCCGCCGGATGCGGCGCGGAGAAAATCTCCGCCTGCAGACTTGGTAAACCGGCCGAAAGGCCGGGGCACAAAGCAAGGGGCCTACGGTGGCCTCCATAAAAAGGACCTGCTATGGCAGCCCTGCCGCCGGATCCTTTGCATCCGAAAACCCAGCAAAGAGAGGAAAAAGTTAATATGAAAATGCACAAAAACAATCTCGTCAAGCGCGGCTTCGCCGTACTGTTGGCTCTGGCGCTCTGCATCGGCATGATGCCGGTTATGGCAGTGGCCAAGGGCGATGGAAGGTATTGTGTTGGTTGTATGAAGAATGCGGTCTACTGGGTAGACCAGGTTAATCCCACTTGCGAACAAGAAGGCGTAATCGCTCACTATTCATGCTTGAGTTGTAGCAGGAATTATAACGTGGGCCCGGCCGGTGGCTTAATCTGGAATTCTAATAAGGTGGAACGCATTGCCAAGCTGGACCACTCCTATACCGGCGACTTGATTGTGACCGAAGAAGGCCACGCCCGGCTGTGTGTAAATGGCTGCGGCGGGCACGAAGAGTTGCAAGCCCATACCTTTGGCGAGTGGAAGGTTGAGAGTTACGCTACCTGCGGTACTGATGGTAAGCAAACCCGCACATGCACTGCCTGCGAGTTCACAGAGACAAAGAATATTTCTGCAACTAAGAAGCACAGTGAGGCTGGTCCTAAAATTGTAAAGGAAGCAACCTGCACTACTCCGGGCAGTAAGGAGTATTTCTGTGCTGTGTGTCATACCGTATTGCGCACAGAGGAGATTCCTGTTAACCCCAACGCCCACGACTTCTCCGGCCCTTATGTTCCTACTGGAACGGGGAATCAGCATTGGCACGCGTGCCTCAATGGCTGCGGTGCTCATGACACTCCTGTGGCGCACAAGATGGTCGAGGACAACCGCGAGCCTACCTGCAAGGAGCCGGGACATACTGGCGGAACATGCACTGACTGCGGCTTCAGCAACGGCAAGGATATTCCTGCCTTGCAGCACAAGTGGACCATTCACGACAAGAAGGCTCCCACCTGCACCGAGAATGGCTTTGACAATGTGCATTGCCAGTACTGCGGGATGAAGAGCGCGACGGAAAGCAAAGAAATCCCGTCGAGCGGCCACAAGTATACTGACTGGCAGGTTGACGTTCTGGGCTATTTGACCCATTCCCACACCTGCGAAGTCTGCGGCGAGAAGGAGACCAGTGAGCACAACTTTACTGTGTGGACGGTCACCTCTGAGGATGAGGTGTCCAAGGTAGAGTCCCGTGTGTGCGAGGATTGTGGGTACAAAGAGACAAAAACCACGTCCAAGGTGTGCCGGCATCCTGCTACCGAAACGCGCAAGGAACACCAGGACGCCACCTGCGTGACAGCGGGTTATGACGTTACTATCTGCGGTGTGTGTGGCGCCGAAGTTGAGCGGCATGACATCCCCGCCGGGGGCCATACCTATGACGCTTGGACCGACAACGGCGAGGAAAACCACATCCACACCTGCGTCAATGAGGGTTGCACTGCCGGGACCGAGGGCCACGCGGTAACCGCCGCCCACGACTTCAGCGAGTGGGAAACGACCGCTTACCCCACCTATGGCATTCCCGGCCGGGAGGAGCGCGCCTGCGCCACCTGCGGCCGCGAGGAGAGTCGAGAGATTCCCGCTTTGGTGGGTCCTCCGGTCATCCCGCCCCCGGTGGTGGTCCCGGAGGAGCCCGACGAGCCCATCGAGGATCCGGACGTTCCCCTGAACCCCACTCCCGAAGAGCCTGACGAGCCCATTGAGGAGCCGGATGTTCCCTTGGACCCCGCTCCCGAAGAGCCTGACGAGCCCATCGAGGAGCCGGACGTTCCCCTGGACCCCACTCCCGAAGAGCCTGACGAGCCCATCGAGGAGCCGGATGTGCCGCTGAACCCCACTCCCGATGAGCCCGTTGATGAGCCGGACGTTCCGCTGAACCCCGCTCCCGAAGAGCCGGCAGGCGGCAACGGCAACGGCGGCTCTGGCGCCAATGACGAGGAAATCTTGGAAGACGGAGAAATCCCCCTGGCTGACGTGCCCAAGACCAGCGACGACCTGAGCCTGCTTTGGATTCTGGTCCTGGCCTGCGGCGCGACCCTGATGGCCCGGTGCCTTTCCCGTAAAGAGCGGACCCAGCGCTAAAGGCGCCTAACCGCGAAACTGTTCCAAAGACCGAGGCCCTCCGGGGCCCCGGTTCTTTTTTTGCCAATCCCTAACATGTTAGGTCTTGCCTTTTCCCCATTTCCAGTATAGAATGGCTCCATACAGGGAAAGGAGAAAGCCCATGGAACAAAAAATTCGCGAAAACAGCATTACAGAAGGGGTTATTTGGAAGCAGCTTTTGGTGTTTTTCTTCCCCATTTTAATCGGCACCTTTTTTCAGCAGCTTTATAATACGGTAGATACCATCATAGTCGGCCAATATGTTGGCAAAGAGGCTTTGGCAGCTGTGGGCACCACCGGCACCCTCATCAACCTGCTGGTGGGCTTCTTTGTGGGGGTTTCCTCTGGCGCTACGGTAATCATCTCGCAATTCTTTGGCGGCGGCGACTGGAAAAACCTCTCTAAGGCGGTGCACACCTCCATTGCCCTGGCTTTGGCCGGGGGCGGAATGATCTTGGTGCTGGGCATCCTCACGGCCCGGCCCTCTCTGGCTCTTTTGGGCGTGCCGGAAGAGATTCTGGAGGACGCGCTGCTCTACTTAAACGTGTACTATTCGGGCATTCTATTTTGTATGATCTACAATGTGGGCACAGGTGTGCTCCGGGCCATTGGCGACAGCCGCATGCCCCTTTATGTGCTGATTGTCTGCTGCTTGGTAAACATTGTGCTGGACCTGCTCTTTGTGGTGGCGTTCCATTGGGGCGTGCTGGGCGTGGCCCTGGCCACGGTGGTCTCTCAGGCGGTCAGCGCCCTGCTTATTATGCTGCGCCTCATGCTTACCCAGGAGGCGTACCGGGTGGAGCTCCGGCTGCTCCGCTTTGACCGGGGCATTCTGCGCAGCGTTATCCGCATCGGCCTGCCCGCCGGAGCGCAGTCCGTGTGCTACTCCCTCTCCAATCTGGTGATCCAGGCCAGCATCAATTCCTTTGGCACCGACGCCATCGCCTCTTGGGCGGCCATTGGCAAAATTGATGGCTTTATCTGGATGGTAATGGGCGCTTTCGGCATCTCCATCACCACCTTTGTGGGCCAGAATTTTGGGGCCCGGAAATACGGCCGGGTCAAGCGCAGCGTGATGGTCTGCCTGGCCATGACTTTGGGCGTCACCATTGGCTTAAGCCTGGTTCTGCTGGTTTTTATGGAGCCCCTTTTGCGTTTCTTCACCGGCGATACGGAAGTCATTGCCATTGGGCAAAGCTTTCTGCGCATTTTGGCTCCCTCTTACTTTACCTTTGTGTTCATAGAGATTTTTTCAGGGGCCATCCGGGGCGCGGGCGAGGCCCTGCAGCCCATGCTCATCACGGTTTTCGGGGTTTGCGGCCTGCGAATCCTCTGGGTCCTGCTGGCTGTGCCCCTGCACCCCACCATGCAGATGGTGGCCATGAACTACCCGGTCACTTGGACCGCCACAGCCACTGTCTTTACCATCTACTATTGCCGGATGAAGTGGCTGGAACGCGGCAAACGGGCGGCGGGGCACCTGGTGGACGAAAACGCATAAATGGCGGCGCAATGCAAAAACTAACTCCCATGCGGGCGGGCAACCGCCAAAAAACACGCGAGGGGGCCTTTTTGTGAAACGAATCGGCAAGCAGAGCTTTGAGTTTGAGAACTGTCCCGGCATTGCCGGGCATGCCGCTGTAGGCGGACGCAAGGAGGCCCAGGGGCCCCTGGGCGGCGACTTTGACCAGACCTTTGACGACACCACCCTGGATACCACCAGCTGGGAAAAGGCGGAGGCACAGCTGCAAAAGGAGTCCCTGGCCCTGGCCCTGGAAAGCGCCGGATGCAAGGCCTCGGAAGTGGACTTTGTCTTTGCCGGGGACCTTTTAAACCAGTGCATCTCCTCCACCTTTGGCCTGCGGGAGTACCAGATTCCCTTTTTGGGCCAATACGGGGCCTGCTCCACCATGGCCCAAACCCTGCTTATGGCCAGCGTCTTCGTGGACTGCGGAGCCGCCCGCCGGGCCGCGGCGGTAACCAGCTCCCACTTCTGCTCGGCGGAGCGGCAGTTCCGCACGCCCCTGGAATACGGGGCCCAGCGCACCCCTACCGCCCAATGGACCGCCACGGCCTCTGGCTGCGCCATTGTGGGCCAGACCGGCCCGGTTCGGGTGTGCCGGGGCCTGGCGGGGCGCATTATGGACCTGGGCGTAAAAGACCCGGCCAACATGGGCGCGGCCATGGCCCCGGCGGCGGCGGACAGCATTTTTCAGTTTTTGGAGGATACCGGGGCCAAGCCAGAGGATTTTGACGGCATTTTCACCGGCGACCTGGGGTCGGTGGGCAGCAGCCTGTTTTTGGAGGCCCTGCGCTTTAACGGCATGGACCTAAGCGGGGTCCATCAGGATTGCGGGCTGCTGCTGTTCGACCGGGAGCGGCAGGACGTACACGCGGGGGGCTCGGGCTGCGGATGCTCGGCCAGCGTGCTCTGCGGCCACCTGCTCCGGCGCATGAAGCGGGGAGAGCTGAACCGTATTCTATTCTGCGCCACCGGCGCCCTTATGTCCACCACCTCCCAGCAGCAGGGAGAGTCCATCCCCGGCGTATGCCACATTGTGGAGCTGAGGCATCAGCCTTAACCCCCACGCGCCACCAGAAGCCAGCGCTAGGGCTTGTTTGAAAATAGAGGGAATGACGAATTTTTGGTCAGAAGCGGTCAGATTCCAGGAAAAAACCGCAAGTCAACCTGTCGGTTGACGAGGATTTTTGACGCAGAAGATGACTGCTTATGGGCAAAAAGGCGGTGTTTTCGATTTTTCAAACGAGCCCTAATAAGCGGGCCGGTTTATGCCGGTCCGCTTTTTTGGCGGATGAGCCGGACTTTTGCTCCCCGGCGGTCAACCGCGGCCAGGCCCCTCTCTTCCCTCCCTCACAAGCGCTCCATACTTTGGGCCTCCCCGGCCGCAACGTTTTTCTTGCGATTTTCTAGGGAAAGTGGTATAATTACTTTAGTTATGCCAGTTTGGATTCGAAATTATACTAAAAAGGGGGCCTTGCTGTGGACGAGGCGGAGAAAAAGCAGTATGGCGGCGAGATCATTGCCGGGCGCAACCCGGTAGCGGAGGCCTTAAAGGCCGGACGGGCCATTGACTGCCTTTACGTGGCCAAAGGGCCCAGGACCGGCCAAGCGCCGGTAATTCTGGCCCGGGCCAAGGAGCTGGGGATCCCCGTCAAGGAGGCGGACCCCAGAAAACTAAGCCATCTGTGCAATGGGGCCAACCACCAGGGCGTGGTCGCTGTGGCGGCGGCCCGGGACTATGCCACGGTGGAGGATATGCTGGCTCTGGCCAGGGAGCGGGGCGAAGCTCCCCTGCTGCTCCTGTGCGATGGCCTGGAAGACCCTCATAATCTGGGCGCGGTGATTCGGGCGGCGGAGTGCGCTGGGGCCCATGGGGTCATCATCCCCAAGCGGCGGAGCGTGGGCCTGACCTACGCGGTCAGCAAGGCTTCCGCCGGGGCGGTGGAGCATCTGCCTGTGGCGCGGGTACAAAATCTGGCCGCGCTGCTGGAGGAACTCAAGGAAAAGGGCCTGTGGATTTTCGCCGCCGACATGGACGGCCAGCCCTGGTGCCAAGCGGACTTTACCGGGCCCTCGGCCATTGTCATTGGATCAGAGGGCCGGGGCGTGGGGCGGCTGGTGAAGGAGCGTTCCGACTTTGTGGTCTCTCTGCCCATTCGCGGCAAGGTAAACTCCCTAAACGCCTCTGTAGCCGCCGGCGTCCTCTG
>Ga0137310_102620_pt1 | contig 9990 bp, 7 predicted proteins | sample NAcewiD2O_June_2_FD_97183 | JGI IMG/M metagenome (GOLD analysis project Ga0137310, IMG submission 97183) | Mouse cecal microbial communities from Vienna, Austria - N-Acetylglucosamine amended D2O_June | ecosystem: Host-associated > Mammals > Digestive system > Large intestine > Cecum | place...
CCACATAATACGAATCGGGACTCTTTGTGAACAGGTCTAAATACCCGATCCTGTATTTCCACTCTCCGCCATAGGAAATGCCGGGCCAGGTTTCCATGACTGCATATGCTCCCGTCTTCTGATCATACGCCGCTTTTTTGTCCGGGTACATATCCCCTCCCTGGAAAAACAAATAATCGTTTTTCTGGGAAAAGTACCCGGTGGCGTATTCCACATCAATAAAATATTCGTTTTTCGTAAGTTTTTCCGGCAGAAGGGAAAGATCCTCCCCGATCTCCACAATCTCATATTTCTGTTCGTCTATGACTGGCATGTAGGACGTACTGTAAATCTTTGCGCCGGCAGGTATCTTTTCTTCAATATAGGCTGACGCATGATCGTAAGTCAGATCATAGCGGTAATTTCCAAGAACCGTGACTGCGTTGCAAAATATCAAAGCCGACGCAACAGCTGCCGCCGTCCAGCCGATATTCCACACCGCACGCCTTTTGACCGCTTTTCCCGAAGATTTCCTCTGTCCCTTTGTACCGCGCTTTTCCTTCCATCTTTCCAAAAATGTCTCCATCTCCATCAGCCCGTAACTCATAAACAGGAAAGAAAAAGGCAGCACGAGGGACATATTTCTGCCAAGAACAATACGATACTTCGACAAAAGCGCTAAAATAATGAGCGGCATCAGAGAAAAGATAACCAGCTCTCCCCGCTCTTTTCTCCGCATCACATGCACAAGACCCAAAAGCAGCAGCAGACCGCCGAAAATCCCGTAAGAGGACAGCGCGTACGCCTCCAGATACCCGAGAAACGGCAGATTATGCTCGATGCCGGGATGCCCCCATGCATAGTGATTCAGATTGTACAGATTATCCCCGATAAAAGTCTTAAAATGAAAGAAAAGCGAGTAGTTGCAGAGCACAAAGGTCAGCGCCAGCACGATACAGTCCAGGAAAAAGAGATAATTGTTCCTATGCCGCTTCCAGTATTTTTTCCCGATATGCAGAGCCAGCCAGAATACCCCGAAAACAACGCCGTGATACTTAGCCGCCATCGCGAGACCGATACATACCGCAAGCATCGGGTACCAGAGATAAACAGCCCTCTCCTCGTCCCTCTCCCGCCAGATCAGACAGCCCAGAAGCAGAATAACATTGGCCACTGCGTACAGGAGTGTGTCCGGCCCCGTGTAATACAGATAAGCATAGCCATACAGGGAAAACACAGATAAAAGGAAACCAAGATACGCATATATGCGGTTTCCCGTCATGATCTTAATGCTAAAATAAATACATGCATTTGAGAGAAGCGCCGTGGCACAGATCACATAGCGCAAAACCACCACAGTGCCCACACCGATAAGAAATTTACCCAGAATGCGCGCGCCAGCTGCCGCATAGTAAAAGGTCAGATGAGGGTAGCGGAAAAAGTCAAGCACATAGATATCTCCCGCATAGAGATGCTGGCCCAGCAGTTCATAAATACAGCCCAGCGAAAGCTGTTCATCCACATTCGGATATAAGGGCAGTTCAAACTGCCAGTGTCTGTAAAATAGAAGCAGGCCAGCCGCCAGCGTGAATAAAACTGCCGCCGCCATACCGGCCTTCTTCTGCCATTCTTTTTGTAATCGAAACATCCCTTCCTCCATGCCAAAACCTTAAACCTGCATCCAATCCTTAATATGATAACTCTTGGTGCACACAGCGTCAAAAATAATGCCCTGCTCCTCTATATACTTCTTATATTCGGAAATCTTCTCCTCCTGCCCTTCCAGCTCAGGGGATACAAAACAGAGCTTATAGCCAAGCGCCTTTAACTGCGCAAAACTTTCCCTGTCGATAGGCACCTTTGTAAAACAGTCCACCCAGACCCACTCTGCCCGCCCAGCCATATTGCGGATGGTATCCAGTCCCTCCAGTTCACTGAAGCGCAGCGCCACCTGCTTCACGCCCATATCCGTGAGCAGCTTGATCATCGGAAAAGAGGAATCCAGGAAAAAATAATTTTTGATCTGATATTTTTCCATATATTCCAGCGCCTTATGCTCAATACGCTCACTCTTGATGTTTAAGATCATGGTACCGTGATGATATACCTTACAGTATTCCTCGAAATCTTCTCCCGGCTCAAAAGGATTGTGGCAGATATAAATCCGCCCGTTGAGATCATCCCGCAGATCCAGTTCAACCCCGTATTCCTCCGGCAGCTTTAAAAGTTCTTCTTTCGTGTTAATTCTGTGTGCTATGTATTCTGTAGACATTGTTTCCCCCTCGCCTTTTCTTACAGGCTCTTCTCAATTTTGCAGACTCCCGCTTTTCTTCAGTTTCACGCTGAAATCTATGGTCCGTCTGATAAACTTCCACTTGGACGCAAGCCCCGTATTCCATTTCGATGTGCCGTGCACTCTCTCGGGAAAAATCACAGGAAACCGCAATACCTTCAAACCCTTTTTTCTGGCCATATACAGCGCGTACAGATCCAGCGAAAAATCGTGGGGCGGCTCCTGCCATTCATCATAAAAAACCTTCGGGAAAATATTGGGCTGGGCGTTGATATCATACAGCTTCTCATGCAGGTAACAAGTTTCAAACACACTCATACCCACAGTAAAAAATACATCAAAGAGCGGCCTGCCTTTTCTGCTGCCTTTCGCGAAGACAAGCCCTCTCTCCTTTTCGATCAGCTCCAGGGCCCGCACAATATCCCCGGGATCTGTCTGCAGATCCGCATGAGTCCAGCCGATGTATTCCCCCCGGCATTCCTTCAATCCCTGTAAGATCCCGTAGCCGTAGCCCTGATTTACCTCAACAGACACCGTTCTTGCAAAAGCATAACCAGGAACCAGCTCACTCAGAACCCGCGCGCTTTCATCCGTGGATCCGTTGTCCACCAGAATGACCTCCATATCCTCCCGCTTTATCACTTCCTCAAACCGCTTCAAAAGAAGCGGTATATTCTCTTGTTCATTATAACATGGAACTACGATTGAAAGTTTCATGTGTTCCTCTCTTTCCCACACAAAATCCGGCTGCCTGACACAGCTTTACTCATTATAAGCCGCCCTCGATCCGGCCTGCCAACAGTTGATACAGCTCCTCATAGTCTGACACAACGTCAATATCATCCTGGGCCGTCTCCTCCTGCGCACAATCTTTTCTCTCCGGGTGAAACCAGACCGCCTGCAGGCCTGCCGCCATTGCACCTTTCACATCCCTCTCCAGATTGTCCCCAATGAAGCAGACTTCTTCAGCCGGAATCCGAAGCTTCTCAAGGCAGAGCTGGAAAATTCCCGGAGACGGTTTCTCCACACCTGCCTCCTCACTCGTCACCATACAGTCCACGTCATCCATCATTCCCAGCCGGCGCAGTTTCCTGTGCTGGATATGGGCCAGCAGATCCGTGCAGACGCCTACACGGATATATTTCTCATGTAAAGCCTCCAGAAGCTCTCTTGCCCCGGGATACAGTAGCATATTGTCCAGAAAAAATCCCCAGTAAGTCTCATACATTTCAAGAGCCAGATACAGCGGCCTGATATCCAGATATTCCAGAGTTTTTTGAAAATACAACATTCTGCTGTGGGAGGTGGCCGTCTCACCGAGCATGTCCTTGGTCGCCTGTCTGGCCCGCATAAATGCCTCCTCATACTGCTCCACACTCACACCAAGCCGCTCACGCACAAGTCCTCCCACGCACTCAAAGGCGGCCCGCTCCAGCGCTTTGTAATCATACAAGGTGTCATCCAGATCAAAAATTACTGCCTTAATCATCCGTTTTCCCTCTTGTAACTATTCAATGCCTTCATAGTTACCCCTTCTTCTACACTTTTTATTTTAATCCCTCTTCATAATCTCACCGATTACAAGAAGAAGCATTAACTGTACCAATCCGCCGGCACCCTCTTCCCAGAGAATACGGCCGCCCGTCAGATCCTCTATCTGCGGAATCACCGCCGCCGCTGTTTTCGCCCAGACGCCTCTGCCCACATCCAGATCCTCTCCGCAGAAAGAAACTTTCTGATGCAGAAGATCATCATAAGACAGCTCCCCCGGAACGCCGCGGTCACGCAAAAGCGAGAGCAGGGGTTCCACATTAATCCCCGCGTCAAGCACAAACTCTACACCCAGCGAAATCTCCTGCACTTTTCCGGCCTTCTCCGGGTTTTTTAAAAGCGTCTCATCAAAATACCGTATTACCAGATCGGCATACTGTTTCTGTGGGTAAATATATTTCTCAGCGTCCTTATGTCTGGATCTGATCTGCTCGAGAACCGATGCCCGGTCATGTCCCCGCTCTCCCTGATCCCTGCACAGTTTCCAGTGACAGCGCAGTGCGTCATCCGTGTCCAGATACACTTTCATGTCAAGCACCTGCCTCATCTGCGGCAGATACAGGGAATGCAGACCACATAGGACGACATAGGGTTTTGGAGACAGCCTTCTCTTCCGCGTAAAAGTGCCCGTCTCATGATCATAATCCACGCGTTTTATCGTATTATTTCCTCGTAATCCCTTCAAGTCTTCCGCCTGTCTGTAGAGATAGTTTGCCCGTGGATTCAGATGCGTTATTTCCTCCCAGTTCCGATCGCCCCGCTCCCATTTGTGGTCGCCGTCCCCTTCCAGCGCAAGCACCCGCCCCTTCGACAAAAGCGCCTCCAATATTTGCAGGAGTCTGGTTTTTCCCGCACCGCTGTCCCCGGCAATACCTATGGTAAAGGGACGGTTTCTTCTGCGGTAATAGGAGTTGCTGCCCACACCGTAAAGATACATGCAGATTACCAGAATCAGAAAAACACCAACCATCAGCGAAAAGACAATATCTCTGACTCCCTCGTCAGACTGTTTTAAAAAGGCCAGACTGCTGCCAAGAAAATACAGATCTACAAACTGTGTGGTATGGAAAAAGACATAATACAAAAGATATAACACATTAAATCCACCGTAGACCAGTACCATCTTCCCACGGTTCTCGCTCTGTCTCGCCAGATACAGCATAAAAAACGGCACAATCCAGATAAACCATGCCGGCATCGCCGGGACAAAGGCGAGAAATACCGAAAACAGAAGCCCTGTCATACTGATCAAAAGATCCCTGTTCATCTGGTTGACCTGAAAAGCCTGGAAATAGAGAAAAAGCAAAACCAGCACAGTCAGAAGCAGATGCGCATTTCCATAATCAAGATACACCCTGTTGACCGCCTGCTGCTCCCTGTTTAGCAGCACCATGTTGACAAAACCGCTGCCCCAGAAAGGAAGCGCTGCTGCCACCGTCAAGGCAACGGGAATCCCTGTCATACATACGGCCTTTTTCCAGCCTTTTCTCTTATAAATGTAGAGAAAAAAGAGAGGCAGCGCCGCCGCAATGTGAAGCTTAGAGGCAAGAGCGAGTGTGAAAAAAAGGATAAACCGCCACTCGTATGCCCGCTCTCTTTTCGCCGCCAGACTCATATCACTCAGATAATAAACAGCTCCCACCAAAAATACAGTAGGAATCAGATCAAGCTGTCCATGCATGTAAGATGCATACAAAATAATCGGTGATAAAAAGTACAAAGCTAATATATATTTTCTCTTATCTCTGGAAATACGGAACAGATAATATAACCCGAGAAGATCCGCAAGAAGAATAGGCAGCTTGAAAACCAGATTTTGGAAAAATACTGGTATGCCGTCTAAAAAGGTGACAAAAACACCGCCGATGCACTCCACCAGAAGCATGACAGACGGATAGGGAAACGAGGGGAGCAGTCCATTGTCATAATAAACCTGATACGGATTTTCCCCGTTTAAAAAGAGATCCACAAAAGGAATGAACATCTGATCCTGATAATCGGAGGAAAAAAACCCCATCAAAAGTAACTTAAACAAGACTCCCACAAAAATGGCAGCTTTTAGGTACTTTTGATAGTTTTTCTCCATGTCGAGCGTATGTAACATCTTACAGCCCATATCCTTCTGTACTGCATCATTTCAGATTACCGCTTATTGACGGGCATCAGACCCTCCCGTTCAAGAAACGCCCTGAAATAGGCATAAGTATTCTGATAATCTTCATAATCCGCAGGCGTCCCCCAGCCCACATAACGGTCAATATCAAAAATCTTTGCGCGATACCCTAAGTCTAACACATGTTTTACCGTCTGGTCTACATAGAATTCCCCATTTATTCTGTCATTCTCCCGAATCATCTTCTCCGTGGCCTCCAAAAAGACTTTCGCCTCCTTAAACCAGAAGGTTGCCACCACCGCCGGATCTTCCGTAGGTGTTTCGGAAATCGCCTTTTTGATGGACGTGCCTGTGATCGTTCCCTCCTCATCGGTGAGCATCCAGCCGTAGGCGTTGGGATTTTGCAGTACCGCCTCATTGTGGCGGTAAGTAAAGACAATACAGTCACATGCCTGCTTCCTCTCCTCAAATGCCGCCTGGTCAATATCCATCCCGTTGTCGCAGCCAGCGATCAGAAGCTCCTCCTCCGGGTTCAAATATTTTTCTGCCAGCATACAGGTGCAGGCCTGCCCTTCCGTGAGACTGTCGATAGTGACAAACTGTGCCTTTTCATAATACTTCCTGATGGCCTCCTCCACGCCGTCCTCCCGGTGGAACGTGCGGTCCACATAGATCACATTGCTTCCATCCTCAAAAACCCCGGGCAGATCCTTTGTGGCGCAAACCACCATAGGCTTCTTTGTCCCGTCCATCCGGTCAAACGTAGGAATGGCCGGTTTATGTACGCGGTAACCCGCATCAGCAAAACGCTGTCCAGCGCCTGCCATGGGAATCAGAACCTTTCCGGCGCACAAACCCGACACTTTCTTCAGTTTCTCCTGTTGCCCAGCTTCACCGTTTGCCGCACTTTCATCCCTGCACTGTTTTTGCGCACTCTCTTTCGCATTTTCTTTCTTTTGGCAAATCAAATCCGTCCAATATACGAACTCCCGCATATCCTCCGGCGTCCCCCACTGACAGAAGTAATCCACATTCGTGGGCACCCACACTTTAAGCCCGTCCTTTACCATAAAATTGTAAGGAAGGCTCGCATAATACTCACCGTTGATGGCGCATTCCTCATGCTCCGTCAGAATCTGACAGTATTTCTCCATGACCGGGCCGTTTTTAAAATAATAGACGCCGGGCGAATGCTTCGCCTTTGTCTTATCCTTCTCAAAGGAATACTTTTCCCGTATTTCTATTAAATGATCTTCCCCATCCGTCAGACAGGACGCATAGAAATTTTTCTGCGGCAGAAGATTCGGGTGAAATCCTGTGTAACACGGCACCGCGCCGTCGCAGTCGCGCGCTTTCGCCTCCTTCACAAAGCCATGAAAATCCCATGTCATATAAAAATCACAGTAATTGATGATACAGCCGTCCTCTTTATGAAAGTCTTCCGCTGACACGTTTTCCTCAATCCGCACACCATCGTTGTTTCCACTCACTTCCCCATGATCCTTTGCCGCGCACAAAGTCCTGTATGCCCGGAGCACATCGTACACAGGTCCCTTTTTCACCCATTCCTCTATTGCTACAACAATAGCTCCCGGCGCTAAAGCGAGCAGTCTTTCTTTCATGGAAGGGTCTTTTTGCAGATGTTCTCCCCGGCATACAAAAATGAAATGCACATCATCCGGGTACATGTCCTTCACAATCCATTCAATGACCGGCTTTCCCATCACCGGAATAAAAGGTTTCAGTTCTCTATAACCTGCCGCCACAAAACGGGAACCGTAGCCCGTCATAGGTATGATAATGTTCATACTTTTCATCCCTCGTCTGTAAATCTGCATCTATGCGCTATCACACGTTCTCTTTCGTTCCAACCGCTGCAGCTCACAGTTTCCTGCGGTACTTCTCCGCGTCCCAGTTCAAAAGTGCATCCTGCTGCCCTTCGCTCAGATAAAGCATTTCATGGTCACGGTTCATCGCCTGCACCTGTGCCGCAAAACTCATCACATTCTCAATCTCCTGCGCCTTTTTCACACTCTCGGCCAGAATATAAAAACGCCCTTTATAACAAACCATCGCCGGGATGCCGTTTTTCTCTATGTACGCTGCAATCTCTGCCGCTTTGAAATCATCCGCCAGAAACAGCGGCTTTTTCGACCCATAGACGATGCAGTCCGGGCAGAAGGCATGATTCCATTTTTCCGCCTCCAAAACAGTGCCTTCCGCCGTCTTCGGAAAGAGGAAGCGGTTTTCGGATAAGTATACAATTCTGTCAGCCATCGCCGGAATTTCGCCAAAAGCATCCCACAGCTTTGTCGCGTTTGAATACGCCTCGCAGGAAACCTGCAGATATCCCGCAATCTTTCCCAGTACCTCCTCCGTCCGTCCAATTACCGTTTCCGCCGAACTGCCGCTCACTACAAGTCCGTGATTCGCCAGAAAAATCACCGATCCGTCAGCTCCCCGTTCTCTCTGTTCCTGATACAGCCTATAATACGTCTCTGCAAGAGACGCCCCCGGTTTTCTGTAAGGAACAAATACTGCTTCGGGAAAAAGTGTACACAGCGCGTCAATGCCTCCTGCCCTTGCTGTCATCACATTCACCAGCATCGGGTGTGAGTGCAGTGTATACTTTCCTGTCACCGCGTGAAGAAATGTCTCGATAGAAGCGCGACCGCCCGCCATCTGCGCTTTTGCAAGGAGCACATTCCCCGCCTCTTCCGTCAGTACGGACTGCCCGCCCGCCTGTATATTCTCTTTGAAATATTCTTCTATCAGACGGTAGTCTATTTTAGAATACCCAGTGTTCTCGTTCACATCCGCAAGCTGAAATCCGGAGCTTTTCACCAGCATAATCTGCTCGTCCAGCTTCACGGAGGTGTTGCCGCCCCCGGCCTGCGCCAGATCGTTACGCATTCCCGCATATTTAGAAATTCTGATAAAATCCTGCATATAATTCTCCGTTCTTTCTTTTTTTTATCAATACCTGCTTTCAGAACCTATACTGCATAAAGTTTCCGTTCTTTACAAACCCGAAATCCGTGTACAACAGCACTCCCATATCCGAGGCCGTAATCTGCACACAACTGCAGCCATACACCCTCACTTCCTCCACCACACGCGTCAGCAGAGCTTTCGCAATGCCCTGTCTGCGGTATTCGCCAGAAGTATAGTTGCACCTTCCTCCCGTAGCTGGCAGATTCTCATTTCTATGAAAGTATCCAGTTCTTTTTCGGTCAATTTTATGTACTGTATGTCCATGAATTTGCTCCCCTCTTTCCATTGCCGGCAAATCCGTCCGCTGCAGCCAGCCTGTTCTCTCTGTCATTATATGACATTCAAGACAGGCAGACAAGAACCCGACAGACACAAAACAACAAATAGTGACTGTGTACGCCGGATTTTAAATCAAAAAATTACTGCAAAATTGCCTGTTCTAACACATACAGCGCCTTCTCATTCTCCTCCAGGCAATGTGCCATCACCGCTTCATTTCCCCGGTCTGCCAGCGCGGTAGTGTCCGCCCCCAGCTGAACGAAACAAATATAGTCATTAATCGTCTCAATGCGGGAAGCCCGTGCTTTACTCAGATTTTGCGGATAATTTTTGTTCTGCTCTATGAGGCCGCTGCGGTAAGTCTCAATAGCCTGCTCAATTGTTCCCACATAATCATCTTTCGCGTGAATGATAATCAGAGTATCTATATGCGCGTCAAGAATCTGCCTCTCCGCCAGAAAATCTACATACATATCCTCCGTGATTCCTGTCAGCTTTTCCAATTCTGCCGCAGACAGATTAACTTCCGGCCAATAATTATCCCCGAGAAGCTCTTTCACCTCCCCTTCTAATTCAGGCAATGTATAAAAATTTCCTTCTCCTTGATTCGCAGCTTCCCAAAAAAGGGGAAAATTTCCAGCCTCCACATCCTCCACTCCCTGCTCCGCACCGATTGTCCGGCCGTCTACCAGATCTTCTTCCGAAAGAGTTTCCTCTCCACAGCTGCTTAAAAGAAAAAAACTGCAGATTAACATGATTATCTTTATTTTACGCATACTAT
>Ga0137310_102626_pt1 | contig 9984 bp, 7 predicted proteins | sample NAcewiD2O_June_2_FD_97183 | JGI IMG/M metagenome (GOLD analysis project Ga0137310, IMG submission 97183) | Mouse cecal microbial communities from Vienna, Austria - N-Acetylglucosamine amended D2O_June | ecosystem: Host-associated > Mammals > Digestive system > Large intestine > Cecum | place...
TCAAGGTGTGATTTTTACCTGCTTTCGGCATATTGACGAATATCCAGCAATTTTCAAACACGCTCTAGTGCAACGCTGTACCAGTACTGCAGCGTATTACAGACTTACACCAATTAGATTGCGCCTATAATGGGCGCATCAGGAAAAACAGGGCGCACAATTGTGCGCCCTGTTCCGTATTTTGTCAATCCAGCTGTTTTACCGTAAGTGTAGCATTCACTCCGCTGCCAAGAGTTACCCCCACTGCCAGAAGTGCGGAAAGTGCCAGATCAACGGCACTTCCTGCATTCAATGTTACAATGGTGCTTCCATTGAACAGGGAACTGGTGCCTACTGACAGTACCCTGGAAATCGTTGCACTGGGAACATTGGCTCCGTTGACTCTCACAGAAAACGTGATGGTTGTTGCCACTGCCGCTGTCAGGGTCGTAAAATAGTTGATTTCATAAGTTCCGGCATTTGCAACCGCGATGCTGTTGGCCGGTACATAGGTTGCATTTTTTACGGGTCCGGCAGTGGCAAGAGGAATCTGCGTTGTCCCTCCCAGTGTCAGATTCAGGGTCTGTGGTACCGTGCTGTACAGCCCTGCATAGGCATTCAGACCGTTGGCAGGACCAGTGGCTCCAGTAGCCCCGGTGGCCCCGGTGGCTCCTGCCGCTCCTGCTGCTCCGGTAGCCCCAGTGGCTCCTGCTGCTCCCACAACACCTGCCGGACCGGTGGCTCCAGTCGGGCCGGTGGCTCCAGTTGGGCCGGTGGCTCCTGCCGCTCCTACTGCTCCTTCCGGACCAGTCGCTCCGGTCGGGCCGGTGGCTCCAGTCGGACCAGTCACTCCTGCCGCTCCTGCTGGACCAGTCGCTCCAGTTGGGCCGGTGGCTCCTGCCGCTCCTGCTGCTCCTTCCGGACCAGTTGCTCCGGTCGGGCCGGTGGCTCCAGTCGGACCAGTCACTCCTGCCGCTCCTGCTGGACCGGTAGCTCCAGTTGGGCCGGTGGCTCCTGCTGCTCCTTCCGGGCCAGTCGCTCCGGTCGGGCCGGTGGCTCCAGTCGGACCAGTCACTCCTGCCGCTCCTGCTGGACCGGTAGCTCCAGTTGGGCCGGTGGCTCCTGCTGCTCCTGCTGCTCCTTCCGGACCAGTCGCTCCGGTCGGGCCGGTGGCTCCAGTCGGACCAGTCACTCCTGCCGCTCCTGCTGGACCAGTCGCTCCAGTCGGGCCAGTGACTCCTGCCGCTCCTGCTGGACCAGTCGCTCCAGTTGAGCCAGTCGCTCCTGCTGCTCCTGCAGGACCAGTCGGACCAGTCACTCCTGCTGCCCCCGCCGGACCGGTAGCTCCAGTCGGGCCAGTAGCTCCTGCCGCTCCCGCTGCTCCTGCCGGACCGGTAGCTCCAGTCGGGCCAGTAGCTCCTGCCGCTCCTGCTGCTCCTTCCGGACCGGTCGCTCCAGTCGGGCCAGTAGCTCCTGCCGCTCCTTCCGGACCGGTAGCTCCGGTCGGGCCAGTCACTCCTGCCGCTCCCGCTGGGCCGGTGGCTCCAGTCGGACCCGTGGCTCCCGCGGCTCCCGCCGAACCCTGAACACCCTGGGGGCCCTGGGGACCGGTGGCTCCTGCGGCTCCGGTAGCTCCTGTTGGGCCGGTAGCTCCAGTGGGACCGGCTGCTCCGGTGGGACCCATGGCTCCGTCCTCTCCATCAGCTCCTGCCGGACCGGTGGCCCCGGTGGAACCCGTGGCTCCTGTGGCTCCGGTAGCTCCAGTGGGACCGGCTGCTCCTGCCTCTCCCGCAGGACCGGTTGCTCCGGTCGGGCCGGTGGCCCCTCTCTCTCCAGGCGCTCCGGCTGCTCCTGCCGCACCCATTGGGCCCTGAACGCCCTGGAGCCCCTGAGGACCAGTGGCTCCCGTAGGGCCAGTTGCTCCGGGGGCTCCTGCAGGACCAGTGGCTCCAGTAGCTCCTGCAGGCCCGGTCGCTCCGGTAGCACCCGTAACTCCGGGAGCTCCCGGGGCTCCATTAGCACCAGCAGGACCTGTAGCCCCGGTTGGGCCGGTGACTCCTGGTGCGCCTGCCGGACCCATAGGACCGGTGGCTCCGGTAACTCCGTTCATTCCGTTGGCTCCTGCAGGACCAGTGGCTCCCATGGGTCCTGTGGGCCCTATAGGACCTGTTGTCCCCGTTGGGCCGGTAGCTCCAGGCGTTCCTGGAGCCCCTGTTGCTCCGGTGGCTCCTGCCGGACCCATGAGGCCAGTGGCTCCGGTGGGACCCGTGACCCCGGTCGCTCCCGCCGCACCGGCTGCTCCCGTTGCTCCCATAGGACCTACCGGCCCCTGAACACCCTGGGGACCCTGGGGACCTACTGCTCCCGGCACACCCTGGGGACCCTGGGCACCCTGAGGACCCTGGGGGCCTGCAGGGCCCGTGGCTCCCGTGGGACCAGCTACGGTTATCAGGTCAAAGTCAGGAGAAGTCCCCGGCAAACCCATAGGATAGTTCCGGTTCACCCGGTAGACAAAACCGTTGTAATACACCAGATCCCCCTCATAATACGTCCGCCCCGGATCAAACGCCGCCACTTCATTAAGTCCCGGCCCCATAGGCCCCGGTACGCCCTGAGGACCTGGAGGGCCTGGAGGGCCCGCCGGCCCCTGGGGGCCGCGACAACAGTTCTGGTTTGGCGGGCACGGGCAGCCTGGCCGGCAGCCGCAGCCTCCCGCCCGGTTATTCTGGCCATTCTCACAGCAAGAATCTACGGAATTCCAATACATATAATCACTCCCTATTGATATACTTTGTCATCTGGCCAATTGTCCGGGTAAGTCCTGCCGCAGGCATCCTGAATCTGACGGGTTTTATGCGCCCCATAAATCGTAGCATAAAATTCCTTTCCGGCAGCGGATCCTTCCGTTTCCCTCATCCCCTTCTTTCCTGGCCTAATATCAGTATATGTCCTGTTTTCCGTTTGGTTCGTCCCAGAAATCAACCCTTCAGATAACTTTGATCAATTCCCCCTTACACTGCTGCTTCCCGGATCACCATCACCCTGGCTCCTGATACCCCAGTCCGCGAAAATACGTTTCGTTCCACTGCACCTCCTGGGAATCCGGTCTCCAGGCTTTTGCTTTTTTGTGGTATTCGTATGCTTTGTCCCGTTCCCCCATCCGGTCATAGCACAAGCAGAGATTCACCTCTGGCAGATACCCATAGTAATCCCAGCGAATGAAGCCGCCATGCTCCGCTTCCGGCCTGCTGGCCAAAGCTTCTTTATACCAGTAGACTGCCATGGCCCACTGGCCCAGCTCCTGAAAATACCGGCCCAACCCAAAGCAGGCCTCGCCTCTGGGCAGGTCATAGAGAAAGCTTCTCAGCAGCGCCTGGGCCGCCTCCTTAAGATGCCCCAGGGCACCCTGGCATTCCGCCAGATTCAGGCAGGCTTCGATCTGATTCTCCACCCATCCTGCTCCATCCAGAAATGCTTCCATAACTGCCCGCGCTTCCTCATACCGCTTGTGAGCCATCAGCTCCCGCCCATAGTAGAAGAGGCTTCTTCCCGTCAGCTCCTCCCCCTCCTGGATCATCCTTTCGTAGATCCTCAGATTACGGTCCCCGTCCCCAGGGCCCTGTTTCCGGTGGTTGATCTCGATATCCGAGTATGCCACATTTCCGGAAGGTGTGATAACCTCATGGACCCGGCCCTCCCACCGAAACCCCTTTCCGTTTTTCACCAGACGCTCCCGGTAATAGGAGAACAGAGGATTCCCGTCTTCATCCTCCGCGGTCACATACCGCATCATAACCATATCCGTGCTTTTGTCCAGTGTCTCCTTTAGCTCTACCAGCCTTTTCTGATTCTCCTCCGTCACCACATCATCTGCATCCAGCCACATACAATAGTCCATGGAAGCTTTGTCAAAAGCTGCATTTCTGGCTGCCGCAAAATCATCCTGCCACGAAAACCCATACACTTTGGCACCATATTCCTCTGCGATTTCCCGGGTACGGTCCTGGGATCCGGTATCCACCACGATGATTTCGTCGGCAAATACTTTTCCGCACTCCAGACAGCGCCCCAGCACTTTCTCCTCATTTCGTACAATCATACAGAGACTGATCGTCATCAAAAAAACTGCCCCTTCACAGCATAGTTCTTAATTATATGCTATGAAAGGACAGTTCCAGGCGATACGTTTTGTATAATCTGGCAAAAATCATCCCTGCTTCTCTGGCAGTTGTGCCAGCACAATGGCCACGAACACCAGCCCACAGCCCAGCATTTCCCGCAGGGAAAGGATCTGGCCCAGGAGGATCCAGCCTGCCAGCAGGGAGAACACCGACTCCAGACTCATGATCAGACATGCAATGGCAGGATCCAGATTCTTCTGGGCAATAACCTGCAGGGTATAGGCCACGCCACTGGACATGATTCCTGCGTACCCGATGGGCAGCCACGCAGCCAGTATTCCATCCAGGGACGGTTTCTCCAGAAGAAACATCAGGATACTGCCCACCACCCCCGCGGTAAAGAACTGCACGCAGGAGATCAGCACCCCGTCTGCCCTGGGCGAGAAATAATCGATCACCATAATGTGGAAGGTAAACCCGATGGCGCAGAGAAACACCAGAAAATCTCCTCTCCCCACAGAAAATCCCTCTGTAATGCACAGCAGGTACATCCCCACTACTGCCAGTCCTACGCTGGCCCAGATATGAAATCCCACCCGCCGGTGAAGAAATATCCCGAACAGGGGAACCAGGACAATATACAGAGCCGTGATGAATCCCGCCTTGCCCACAGTGGTTTCTGCAATGCCAAACTGCTGCAGAGAGCTGGCTGTCACCAGACACAAACCACAGCAGACACCACCCAGAATGCCGGTCCGTGTCCGCCGGGACAAGCTCCCGGACCGCCCCCTGCTCTCGTCCGGGCCAGTGTGTTCCGGATCCTTCCCCTTCATAAGAAAAAGCACTGGAACCAGGGTCAGTCCGCCCAGCAGATACCGTACACCGATGAAGGTAAAACCTCCTACATAATTCATTCCCTCACTCTGGGCCACAAAGGCCACCCCCCAGATGAATGCCGTCAGCACAAGCAGGGCGCTGCTGCGGGGGGAATTCTTCTTCTGCTGCATATCTGATTGTCTCCTCTTTCTGTTTATTCAAAATCCGGCAGGCTGCCTCATGATTCTATATACTGGTAACAGTCCAGACACCCTCTGAATTGTTACGGCATACGGCCGCTACATTTCCGCACAATCAGCGCAGCGGGGGCGCAGACCTGTCTGAACTGTTACATATACTGTTTAAATCCAGGGCTGAACCGCTCCTCCCCGTCCGGGAATATCCACAAGGCCTCTGTATCCTCCAGGGATTCCACCAGGGCCAGCCCCTCTTCAAACTCCATATTGAACACAGCCGTTGACAAGGCATCCGCCTGCATCCCGTCCCTGCACAAAATCGTTACGGACACATATTCCCTCCAGGGCATCCAGGTATCTGGCCGGATGATGTGATGATACCGTTCTCCATCCACCATATAATACCGCTGGTAGTCTCCGCTGGTCACCAGAGCCACATCCTGGAGATTCATGGCATAGAGATAGCCCTGGCTGCTGGTCAGATCCGGATTCTGGATGCCTACACGCCAGGGCGCCCCATCTCCCCGGACGCCTATGGCCTGGACATTCCCCCCGATGCTGACCAGAGCCGATGTCACTCCGGCTGTTCTCAGCTCATCGCAAAGCTTCTGGGCGGTGAATCCCTTGGCTACTGCCCCTACATCCAGGCTCATCTTGGGATCCTCCAGATAGACCGTCTTCCTCACCGGATCCAGAATCATCCGGTGAATATCCACATGTCCTGCCGCCAGCACCAGCTCTGTCTCATCGGGAAGCCGCGCCTGCTCCGGATTGGCGATCCCGCTCTCCCGGTATTCATGCCAGATGGAGAGAACACTGCCCATAGCCACATTGACCATGCCCTCTGTCTGCTCATACATCTCCACCGAACGCTGCAGGAGCTCTATGACCTCCGGTTCCACCAGAACCGGCTCCACCCCCGCATAATCATTGATGGTCTTGATATTGCCAAGTCCCTCATAATTATTGTAAATGTCAAATAGTCTGTGATAACGCTCCAGACTCGCTTTCACCATCCCTGAATACCGAGCAAAATCCTCCTGGGATTCCGCATAGATCGTAATATTGGTCAGGGTATCAAAATACTCCAGATACTGCACATCATACTTTTTCAGCTCCTTCTTCTCTGGCATGCAGCCGCCTGTCAGCATCACCACTGCCAGGACCGACATTACAAAAGCTAATATCCTCCTGCCCTTCATCCTCCTGAATCCTTTCCTGCCATTCTTATCCATACCGTTTCCTTTCCCGGATTGGTCAATCAAATATTATATTAGTTTCCGGCCAGCCACCGGTACCCACCTGGCTTCAAAATACATGCTTGTCTATCATAACATAAAAAGGAATAGATGAAAAGTCTCAGCCGCAGAAGATTTGTCACAGCTCACAAGGCGGGGAAAACCAGACAAAAAGATGCGCCCCATGCAGTCACGGGGCGCGAAAACCAGACGACACTGCAGCCCCCTTACAAGCGGGGGATATGGAAGCCTCCGTCCACATCAATATAATTTCCTGTAGTATAAAGGAAGCGGTCGCCGCACAAGACACTGACCGCATCCGCTACGTCCTGGGGTGTCCCCCATCTGGCAATGGGAAAGGTTCCCCACTTTTTCCCCTCCACCGGCTGGGTAAGCATCTGCTTTGCCACGGCCTGGGTCAGGAACATATTCCCTTTTGTATTGATGGAAAGAACCCGGTCAAAGCTCTCCTCCGTCATTTCCAGAAGATCCGTACGAACCTTTGGAGCCACTCCCGCGTTATTCACCAGCACATGGATCCCCCCAAAGGCTTCCACCGCCTCCCGGACGAGCCTCAGCCGGTCCTCTTGCTCTCCGATATTTCCCTGCACATAGTGATAAGGGGTTCCGTCCTCTTCCAGAAGCATCAGATTATCCTGATTTTTCTCAAAAGGAGTGGTTGCCAGAATCACGATCTGATAGCCATCCAGCCCCAGCTGTCTGGCGATGGCAAAGCCGATCCCCCGGCTGCCGCCTGTAACAATTGCTGTCTTTTTCATGTTATCCCTTTCCGGCCTTCTCTTCCAGACCCACTCTCCCTGCTCCTGCTGCATCACCCTGCTATTTAATGACAGAAAATTCTACTGAAAACTGTGCTCTCTCCGGCTTGCATCCTCTCTGGCTTCCTTATATAGGGGCGCGTAGATTTCGCTGTCCCGGATCACACAGCCTGTACGTCCATGATCACGCATGATCTGAGTACATTTAGAACAGGCTACACAGCATTTTGCCGGATCCATGGCTCCCCGGGACAAAATATCATAAGGCGCATCCGGATAGGCGAAGCTGGAGCGTCCCAGCCCTACAAAGCTGCACCACTTTGCCGCCAGGTTGGCCGCCCCCGCATAGGGAAGAAACTGCCTCAGCCAGCTATAGCCATTTCCCACCACGGGAATATCGCCTGCTGTCTCCTGAATCTGCCGGGTAAAGTCAAAGAGACGGACCATGCTTTCCAAAGGATGCTCGTCAGGAGTCGGGATCCCCATACTGGAAATGTCAAAGGGACGGGTGACCTGGGGATAAATATAGCAAGCCGCAGATAACGGCGCTTCACCAGGTCACCTGGGGAACCGTCCTTTTCCGAATCGCAGCCCTCCATGGGAAGCACGGCAAAGGCATTGGGCGTTTTCCTGTTTCCAACCTTTACCTCTTTCCTGAGAGGAGACAAGTCCTCCTGCAGCTCCATGGGTGCCTGCAGGCTCTTAAGCTTTTCCCGCACCTCATCCAGGGTATTGAATTTAAATTTTTCATGAGCCGCCATATATGTAAACCTCCTTATGTTTGTCTTTTCAGATCCCCAGGGACCTTTCAAAAAAACACATAGCAACTCCAAATAGCTCGGGAATCGCTGCTTTCAATTCCGTCAGGACTCTGATGGCCCCAGACATACCGTATCCCAGGGCCGCTGCCGCAAAGCCTTCCAGGATAAGCAGCTTCTGCCTGCCCAACCGGTCTGGAGTCATTCCCAGAGGCAGTCTTGCCAGAAGCCGGATGATGCCATAGCAGCCTATTACAGCTCCACCCGGACTCCCTCTCCGTCTGACCAGTAAGCGCCATAGATGGCCCGGATCGAATCATAGGCCAGTTTAAAATCCGACTGGGGCCTGCGGCCCGTAGCCACACATTCCATAAAGTCCTGGAGTTCTCCCACATAGCCTCTGGCTGCCTCCTCGTCGATAAACGGATTCTGCCAGCCACATTTGTTCTCCACCTTCTCCGTGATATATACATCCTCCAGATGTTCCTCATCTACGTGGTACACGGGCATCTGATTGTTGGGCGCGATATTGGTCTGATACGTACCTTCATTGGTAAATACCTCCACCAGGTTCCGCACTCCGCCAAGAACCATATCCCCGGCTACGATATTTGCCTTGGTGCCGTCACTGAAGGTAAGTACCACATTGGCCTGATCCTCCACATCCACAGGCCTGGAAAGGATATATTTTTTCTCCGGGTCAGAAAGGCAGCTCTGAACCACCCCCATGTCTCCGGTCACACTCTTTAAGGAGATCTCCTCCCCACGGATCGCTGCCTCCTGGTATTTCAGGTAGAGAATAGCGCTTAAGGGATGACAGCCCTGGCGGATCAGGGAGCCGCCTCCATTGTATTTCCAGTAAGCTGCATGGCGGGCATGGGAACCACTGTGGCTTTCCTCACCCTTCATATATAAGATCTTACTTTTCTTTGCCTTTAAAAACTCCAGGGTTTTCTGGACAGAAGGAGCATACACGAAATTCTCCGCGTACATAAAAAGCTTTGGGCTCTTTTCCACCACCGCCCGCAGCTGGTCCATCTGGCGGACGACCTCCTCATACATTTCCCGCCTGCTGGTGTTCCCCACCTGGTTCTCCTCCTGCCCTGGTTTTCCGAAATATCCGGTCAGGGGCTTCTCACAAATCACATGTTTTCCGGCCTCCAGGGCCTGACAGATCATGGATGCATGAAGATACGGCGGTGTGATGATATCTACCACGTCGATCTCCGGATCCTTCAAAAGCTCCTCGTACTCCCTATAGATCTTAGGAATACCATATCTCTTTGCAAAGGCCTCCACCGTATCCTCCACAGAGGCCACCGCTGCCAGCTTAACCTCCAGACCATATACCTTCTGGTAAGCGTCCCCATGAATAGCCGCGGCAAAGCCGCTTCCCACCACTCCTACCGATACTTTCTTCACGCCTTTATCCTCCTCTTTTAATGAATTGTTTAAATCTTTTACCGAATTACCCTCCATCAGTGATCCGGAATGCAGGATCTTGGACGTGAAAGAATAATTTCCACTGTTGGTGATGCGGTCCAGCAGAATCCTGGCCGCCGTCTCCCCTACTTTGTCTGAGGGAAGGGTTACATGGGTCAGAGGCGGAGTATAAAGAGTCATCCATTCCGGATCACCGATCACCACCACGGACACGTCTTCCGGTATCTTAAAACCTGCTCCGCGAAGCACCGGCAGCCCGCCCTGGGCCTGGACATGGTATGCGTATACTATGGCCGTAATGGAGCTTTCGCTTTGTATCAGTCTTTCCGTCATGCTCCTGCCTGATTCTGCGGTGAAAGGCTCCTGGAAGACAATCTCCGGTCTATACGGAATCCCCTGCTCCTGAAGGGCTGCCTGATAGCCTCTCAGACGCTCCTTTAAGCTGGCCGCCCTGGCATCCCAGGTGAGAAAAGCAATCTGTCTGTGCCCCCGCTTCACCAGATGGCTGGTGGCCAGATATGCTGCCTCAAAGTTGTCCATCAGCACATAATCGTATTCCCCGTCAAGCAGCGGCCGCTCCGCGATCACCATGGGGATCCCCAGCCTCCTTAGATTCTCATAATTGCATCCGCTCTTTTCGTTTGGGATCAGGA
>Ga0137310_102634_pt1 | contig 9955 bp, 6 predicted proteins | sample NAcewiD2O_June_2_FD_97183 | JGI IMG/M metagenome (GOLD analysis project Ga0137310, IMG submission 97183) | Mouse cecal microbial communities from Vienna, Austria - N-Acetylglucosamine amended D2O_June | ecosystem: Host-associated > Mammals > Digestive system > Large intestine > Cecum | place...
GACAAGGCAGGCATTGAGCCGGTGAAGGTGGACCAGAGGATCATTGACATGCTCAAGGAGGCGGTGGAGATGGACAAGGCCACCAACGGCTATATGAATGTGGCCATGGGGAGCGTGCTGTCCATCTGGCACAAGTACCGGACAGAAGGGAGCTATGACCCGGACAATGCCCAGCTTCCCCCCCGGGAGGAGCTTTTGGCGGCAGCGGAGCACATGGATATCAACCAGGTGATCATTGACGAGGAGGCCTCCACGGTGTTCCTGCCGGACCCGGATATGAGCCTGGACGTTGGCTCCATCGCCAAAGGCTATGCCACGGAGATGGTGTGCCGGAAGCTGGAGGAGGACGGTCTTACCAAGGCCCTTGTCAGCGTGGGGGGCAATGTGAGGGCCATTGGGTCAAAGGGAGATGAAAGTCTGTGGAAGGTGGGGATCCAGAATCCGGATCTATCCAGCCAGACCCGGTATCTACACACAGTGGGGCTTGAGGACATGTCCCTGGTGACCAGCGGGTCTTACCAGAGATTCTACACAGTGGATCAGAAGAACTACCACCACATCATCCACCCGGAACTTCTGATGCCCTGGGATGAGTATGATTCTGTGTCCATTTTGTGCGGTGATTCCGGGCTGGCGGACTGTCTGTCCACGGCAGTGTTCAACATGGAATTTGAGGACGGCAAAGCCCTGATTGAGACCATGGATCAGGTGGAGGCCATGTGGATTTTTAAAGACGGGAGAGAAGAGTACAGTTCCGGATTTAAGAAATTTATGGAAGAAGAATAGACAGGAGCATTACCGCTATGGATAAAAAGGCGATGAGAAGTAATCTGTTACTGGCCCTCGCGGCCCTTATATGGGGGGCGGCATTTGTGGCTCAGAGTGTGGGGATGGAGTATGTAGGCGGGTTCACGTTTAATGGCTGCCGGTTCCTCATAGGAGGAGTTGTGCTGATCCCTCTGATCTTTTATGGGGAAAGACGGCAGGCGGAGAAGGAGAAAGAAACAGGAAAATCCTGGTGGCAGCGGCACAAGACAGGGGTGGCAGGCGGTGTCTGCTGCGGTGCCATACTGTTTGTGGCCAGCTCTTTCCAGCAGTTCGGCGTTGCCCGCACCACGGTGGGGAAGGCGGGGTTTATCACTGCCCTGTACATCATTATTGTTCCCCTGTTCGGAATCTTTTTGAAAAAGAAGATTCCCTGGAGTTTGTGGGTCAGCGTGTCCCTGGCCACGGCAGGCATGTATCTTTTGTGTATGACCGGCGGTCTGGGAGTGAACCTGGGAGATGTGTATGTGTTTGTCTGCGCCATTTGCTTTTCCTTTCACATCCTGGCCATAGACTATTTTTCTCCAAAAGGAGACGGGGTGGTGATCTCCTGCGCGCAGTTTTTTACGGCAGGGATTATTTCCTGGATCATGACATCTGTCTTTGAGAAACCAAATCTCCAGTCCATCATGGCGGCCTGGGCACCTATCCTCTATGCGGGGATCATGTCCTGCGGGGTGGCCTACACCTTGCAGGTGGTGGGGCAGAAGAACACGGACCCGGTGCTGGCGTCCCTGATCCTCAGCCTGGAGTCAGCGTTTTCCCTGATAGCCGGTTGGGTGATTCTGGGGCAGAAATTGTCGCCGAAGGAGCTGGGCGGGTGCGCTCTGGTGTTTGGCGCGATCATCCTGGCCCAGGTGCCGGCTAAGAAAAGGGTTGTTGCTGATGAGCTATGAGCCAGTGCTGTTATGTTCACAGAACACCTGAGAACAAAAATGGTGGGAAAATGCTTTACAAGAGTTGAGAACCGTGGTATAGTAACAACTGTTGTACATAATACTGACAGATATGGAAAAAGAAAGGAGGCTGTGTGTGATGAAAGGATATGGAAAAGGATTTTACGGAACAATATGGCAGAAAAGCACAGCAGCTTCCGGTATGCTTCCTGTGGGTCGTCAGTGATCAAAAGGTTTATCATGCCGCCGCGGTCTGTGTGACCGCGGCGTTTTTTCATGTACACGGGGGGGAAGAGGAATATGGCCGCTAAAGCGGCCCCGCCCCGGCACGGTGAGTAGGGGATAGGCCCGTTTGCCCTCAGAGGCAGAGGCAGTTGGAAAAACCGCAGTGGAAAATGCCGGATTCGGATTTTTCGCCGCGGTTTTTGTTTTTTTGGAAAGGGAGGGGATGGATTATGAAAGGTCTGGGAATCTATTTTATCAAGTACAAGTTTTACTATCTGTTTGCCCTGATGTGTCTGTATCTGGGGATTTATCTGGATCTCAAGTCGCCTGGGATCATCGGAAAGATCATTGACGACGTGATCGTAGGCGGTCAGACCCAGGCTCTTACGGGGCTTTTGTTCAGTCTTCTGGGAATCGGTGTGGGAAGAGGCGTGTTCAAGTATCTCCAGGAATTTACCGGGGACTGCGTCGGCGCCAGGATCGGGGAGGATCTCAGGCGTCAGCTGTTTGACCATATTCAGGGAATGTCAGTGGGGTTTTTTGAAAAAAACAACACAGGAGAACTGATGGCCAGGGTCAAGGATGACGTGGAACGGATATGGGATGCCATGGGATTTGTGGGGCTCCTCTGTGTGGAGGCGGTGATCCACACCTGCATGGTCCTTGGAGGCATGGCCCGGATTGATCCGGCGCTGACCCTGATTCCCCTGTGCGTCATGCCGGTGGTGGGGGTTCTGGCAATAAAGCTGGAAAACGGCCTGGACAAGGTCTATGATCAGATCACCGAGGAGAACGCCAAGCTGAACACCGTGGCCCAGGAGAATTTAAACGGCGTCCGCACCGTGAAGGCGTTTTACCGGAACCAATACGAGATCGAGAAATTCCGCGGCCACAACAGCCGCTACTATGACCTGAACATGGAGCAGGCCAGGGTCATGGCCAGGTACAACCCCAATATTTCCTTTCTCACCAAGGCCATGCTTCTTCTAACCGTGACAGTGGGAGGACTTTTTGTGGTGAAGGGCAGGATGACTCTGGGAAGCCTTGGGGCATTTATGGAGTATGCCAACAACATTGTGTGGCCCATGGAGATCCTTGGGTGGGTAAGCAATGCCATGGCCGCCGCCGCGGCTTCCAACAAAAAGATCCAAAAGATCTTAAAGGAGGAGCCTGTGATCGCCTCCCCAAAAGAGGGGATCAAGCTGGAGAATGCCAGGGGAGAGCTGGAATTTTCCCATGTGAGCCTGGAGCTTCAGGGCCAGAGGATTTTAGAGGACATCAGCTTCAAGGTGGAGGCGGGAAAGACCCTGGGGATCATGGGCATGACGGGAGCGGGAAAGACCACCATCGTCAATCTGGCGGAGCGGTTCTATGATGTGAGTCAGGGAAAAGTCACAGTGGATGGGATGGATATCCGGGACCTGGATGTTGGCTCTCTGAGGAAAAATATTTCCGTGGTCATGCAGGATGTGTTTCTGTTTTCAGACACTGTGTCGGAAAATATCCGCGTTGGCAGCAGGGATTTTATGGACAAAGCCACCATAGAGGCTTCAGCCAGGCAGGCCCGGGCCCATGGATTTGTGGATAAGCTTCCCCATAAGTATGACACGGTTATCGGTGAGAGAGGGGTGGGGCTGTCCGGCGGTCAGAAGCAGCGGCTGTCCATTGCCAGGGCTCTGGCAAAGAAGGCGCCGATCCTGTTTCTGGACGATTCCACCTCAGCCCTTGACATGGAGACGGAGCAGGAGATCCAGAAAGAGTTAAACAGCATGGAAGGCGTCACCAGGGTCATCATCGCCCACCGGATCTCAGCGGTCCGCCATGCCGACGAGATCGTGGTGCTGGAGGATGGAAGGATCGCGGAGCGGGGCACTCACGAGAGCCTGATGGCCTTAAAAGGCCGGTACTATGACACGTTTGCTGCCCAGTATGAATCACCGAAGGAGGTGGCGCTATGTCAGTAAATTCCTACCGGGAAGACGAATTTCAAAGAAATGTATCCAAAAGGGAGACCTTGGTCCGCTTGTACAGCTACCTGTTTGCCTACAAGAAAAAAATAGGGGTGGTCCTTGGCATTATGGCAGTGACCATTGCCGTGGCCCTGGTGAATCCCCTTTTCATAGAGCGGGCAGTCAATGTTTATGTGGCAAACGGCGACATGAAGGGGCTTATGGGTCTGGGGATCACGGCCCTGGCCCTTAACGGGATCTGGCTTGCGGGGGTGAAGCTGCGGACCATCATGATGGCGGAGATCTCCAACGAGATTGTGCTGAAGATCCGGGAGGAGCTGTACACCCATATCCAGTCCCTGGGACTCCGGTTTTTCGACGGACGGCCAACGGGGAAGATTCTGGCCAGGGTTATCGGCGATGTGAACTCCTTAAAGGACATGATGTCTGACAGCGTCACGACCTTGATCCCTGACGCTGTGACCATTCTGGCCGTGGTCACCATTATGGTGATCAAAAGCCCGCCCCTTGCCATGTCCGCCATAGCCACCCTTCCCATTCTTCTGGCAGGGATGTACGCGGTCATGATCCTGGGGCATGGCAGATGGCAGGTGGTGCGGAAAAAAACCTCCAACATCAACGCGTTTTCCCACGAGAATTTCTCCGGGATCCGGGTGGTCCAGAGCTTTGGGGCAGAGAAGGAATCCATGGACACCTTTGGCAGGATCCTGGATGAGCATCAGCGGTCCTTTGTGCGGGCGGTGCGTCTGGGAGATGCCTTTGGCCCTACCATTGACTTTACCTGGGGAATGGGCGGATTTCTCTTATACTACATCGGCATCCGGATCCTGGGCATGGGGCAGACCCAGGTAGGCACCTTTCTGGCTTTTGCCACTTATTTAAGCATGTTTTGGAGCCCCATCCGCAACCTGGCCAGCCTGTACAACAAGATTGTCAACAATCTTTCCGGGGCGGAGAGGATCTTTGACATCCTGGACACAGAGCCGGAGCTGACAGACAGCCCGGATGCCGTAGAGCTTCCTTTGGCGGAGGGGAGGGTGGAATTTGACCATGTGACCTTTGCCTATCCCGATGAGCCGGACCGGGAGGTGATCCAGGATATCTGTTTTCATATCCGGCCGGGAGAGAACATTGCCCTGGTAGGTCCCACAGGGGCCGGCAAATCCACCATCATCAATCTGCTGGCCAGGTTCTACGATGTAACATCAGGGGAGATCCGGGTCGACGGTTATCCCATCCGGAAGGTAACCATGGAGAGCTTACACAGGCAGATGGGCATCATGACCCAGGAAAATTATATGTTTACCGGCACCATTGCCGACAATATCCGCTACGGGAAGCTTGACGCCTCAGATGAGGAGGTGGAGTGGGCCGCCAGGACCGTGGGCGCTCATGATTTTATTATGAAGACAGAAAAAGGATATGAGACCCCTATCCAGAGCGGAAGCGGACTGTCCGCGGGACAGCGCCAGCTCATCGCCTTTGCCAGGACTCTCATCGCGAGGCCAAGGATCCTGATTCTGGATGAGGCCACCTCCAGCATTGACACCCACACAGAGCTTGTGGTGCAGAAGGGAATCCGGGCCCTGCTGGCAGGCAGAACCTCCTTTGTGATTGCCCACAGACTGTCCACCATCCGGGGAGCTGACAGGATCTTTGTGGTGGATAATAAGAGGATCCTGGAGGAAGGGACCCATGAGGAGCTTCTGGAGAGACGGGGAGAGTATTATGAGCTGTACCGCGCGCAGTTTGGAATTTAGAAGAGGGGATGATTGAAGGGGTGAGATAAAATAATGATCTCACCCCTTAACAGGTAAACAGGAAAGGGAGAAATATCAGTCGTCAATCTCCACATCCCACTCCAAAAATTCTCCGGTAGCCCCGTCGATCTCGAATTCATATTCCAGAGAGCCGCGGACAAATTCCCCTTTATAGACCAGGCGTCCATTCTCCCGGTCACGTTCCAGCTTTTTCCAGATAACGTCAGAATCCTTAAGACCGGCCTTCTTTAAAGCCGCGGACTTAGCGCCTTCCATGCCGGATATGGCATCCCCTTTACCCAAGGTCCCTGAGTTTGTGTTGTCAGGAGACTGGGTGTTTTCCCCAGCCAGCAGGCAGCCCCAGCCATCATACTCCCAGCTGATCACGGCTCCGGTATTTCCATTAAATTCATATTTGTACTTTTTGCTGTCAGATGTGTGGAACTCCATCTCATAGATCGGGAAGCTGTAGTCGTAGTCCGTCTCCTCCTTGACAAAAGTCACATTCTCTGTTTTCTCCTTGGCCTGTTCCAAAGCCATGGTCTTGGCCTGCTCCATGGATATGGCTGCTCCTGCCCCTTGAGACTGGGAAGAAATGACGGAAATATCATAATCAATGCTGAGTATAGTGCCGTCAGATTCCAGAATCTCATAATCATATTCTACCTGGTCCGTTGTAAGGAACTTTACCTCAAAAACCCGCCGATTGTTTTCAATATCAGATTTCAGCTTAAGGAAAGTTACATCCTCCGCCTTTTGCCCGGCGTTCTCAAGGGCAATGTTCTTTGCTGTTTCTTCTGTAACCGGCGCGGCGGACGCGCTGAAGGAGATTGCCGCTGCCAGTGCTCCGGCCGTAAGGGCGGTTCTTGATAATAGAGCCTTGTTTTTCATTTATAAACCTCCGTTAAATTGTGATAAAATCCGCAAGATTATCTTAATAATATATCGGCGGCAGGACCGGGAAAATAACTTGGCAGAGGAATAAACTTTTCTACCCCCTCTCCAGCCACACCACAAATAAAAGCGTCAAAACAAAACAGAAAATCCCCACTCCTACGGCGCTGGCGGTAAAACAAGAACCGGGAATCCCGGCCAGGATCCCGATGGGGGAGGAGGCCATAAGCCCCAGGACGGCACAGTAAGTGACACGGGCGTACCGGGAGAACAGGGTTTCCATCAGCCGGGCGAACAGGTAGAATCCGGCCATCAGTCCCAGGGCAAAGGGAAAGAGGATGATCCCGTTTTTAAGCAATGTGGAGAAATCCGCCAAAATCAGGGCCAGCAAGGTCTGGTTAATGGCAGAGAGCAGGGGCTGGTAGTAGCCGATCATCATCAGGATCATGGTGCCGCTGATCCCGGGAACCACCATGGTTCCGGCTGACATAACACCGATAAAGAAAAGCAGGATAGCCGGGAAAATTCCTGTTTCCAGAACCACATCCTGTCCCTGGCTCCCTTTCATCAGGGACAGGGCAGTGGTGACCACAAGTGTCGCGAAGAACGCGGCAGACAGCGCGGAGAAGCTTTTGGGAGAGCGGTCCTCCGGCTGAGGGCGGAAAGCCTTTTTCAGCACCCCGGGCAGGCCGCCGAAGATCAGCCCTAAAAAGGCTAAGTTGGTCTGGAGAGGCCAGGTATCAAAGAGATATTCCATGGTAAAAGAAAGCCCCACGATCCCTCCGATAATGCCTAGGATATAGGGGAACAGGGTGGACAGGCTCTTTTTGGTCTCCTTGTGAAGGTGGGTCAGGGCGCGGAGGATCTGCTCGTACACGCCCATGGATATGGCCAGGGTTCCGCCGCTGACGCCGGGGAGTATGTTGGCGGTTCCGATGAGAACGCCTTTGATGATCTCGGACAGGTAATCCATAAGAACTCCTTGGAGGAAGCATTTATAAAATATATGGCAAAACCATGGAGATTCATACACAGATTTTCCAGAGAATCCAGCAGGGGCGGGGCCGCTTTGGCGGCCATATTCCTCTCCGCCCCCTGTACATAAAAGACTGCCCCTAAAACAGGGGCAGCCTTTATCTACACTTTCCTAATTATTACAGATCAAACCCGAAATACTTCACGGCATTGTTGTAGGAAATGCCCTCCACAATGTTCTTAAGGGCCTTCATGTCCGCCGGATACTCTCCGTTGTCAACCCATCCGCCGATGAGCTCGCACATGATCCTTCTGAAGTACTCATGTCTGGTGTAGGACAGGAAGCTTCTGGAGTCTGTCAGCATGCCGATGAAGTTGCCCAGACAGCCGAGGTTTGCCAGGGAGGTCATCTGCTCGGTCATGCCTGCCTTGTGATCATTGAACCACCACGCGGAGCCCTGCTGGATCCTTCCGGACACGCCGGGACCCTGGAAGCAGCCCAGGATGGTGCCGATGGAGGCGTTGTCGTTGGGGTTCAGGGAGTAGATGATGGTCTTGGGGATCTCGTTGGTGGCGCTGAGCGCGTTGAGGAAATCAGCCATCTGCGCGGACGGGGCGTAGTTGTTGATGCAGTCAAATCCCGTGTCCGGGCCAAGCTGCTGGTACATATAAGCGTTGTTGTCCCGCTTGCAGCCATAGTGGAGCTGCATCACCCAGCCCATGCGATTGTACTCTTTTGCCACAAACAGCATGAACGCGGTCTTGTACTTTAACTCCTCCTCCTTTGTCACGGCCTGTCCGGACAGACCCTTTGCCAGGATGGCGTCAAGTTCCTCGTCAGCGGCGGGAACATACATCACATACTCCAGGGCATGGTCGGACACACAGCACTTGTGATCCGCGAAATAGCCCATGCGGACCTTCAGGGCTTCCTTTAAGGAGGCGAAATCCTTCACAGCCACGCCGCTGACATCAGACAGTTTTGCCATGTAGGCGGCAAAATCCGGTTTCTCCACGTTCATGGCCTTGTCCGGTCTCCACGCGGGAAGCACCTGTACCTCAAAGCTGTCATCAGCGGCGATCTTCTCGTGCCATTCCAGAGTGTCCACGGGGTCGTCGGTGGTGCAGATCAGGGTTACATTGGACTGGCGGATAATGTTGCGGACGGTCATGGAATCCTGATGTAATTTCTCATTGCACAGGTTCCAGACTTCCTCCGCTGTGTCGCCGTTTAAGTGTCCGGTGTATCCGAAATACTTCTGCAGTTCCAAGTGGCTCCAATGATACAGAGGATTGCCGATGAGCTTCTCCAGGGTCTCTGCCCACTTCTGGAATTTCTCTCTGTCTGTGGCATCACCGGTGATATACTTCTCCTCCACGCCGTTGGAGCGCATCTGACGCCACTTGTAGTGGTCGCCGCCCAGCCATACCTGGGTGATGTTGTCAAACTTGCGGTCTTCCGCGATTTCCTGGGGATTGATGTGGCAGTGGTAGTCCAGGATGGGCATCTTGGCAGCGTAATCATGGTACAGCTGTTTTGCCATGTCTGTGGAGAGCAGGAAATCTTTGTCCATAAACTGTTTCATTGGGATGGTCCTCCTTAAATTAAAAATTAGTTGTTTGCTTTTGTATAAAATCGGCGGCAATGGTGGTCTTTGCCGGCGCGTTGCCGCCGCCAAACACACTCATGAGAGTATTCACGGTGGTGGTGCACAGCTCCTCAACCTTGGTGTCCACGGAGGAGATCTCCGGGTTGGTGCAGTAGGAGAGGATGGAGTTGTTGTACCCGACGATGGCCAGTTCATCCGGCACGGAAATTCCCCTGATGTGGGCGAACTTTACCGCCCCAACAGCCAGGGAGTCGTCGGAAGTCATGACCGCGTCAAACGTAAGGCCGGAATCGGCAAGCTGTTCCATAAGCTTTCTGGAACTGGCCACATCTTTGGCGCACTGGTGGATCAGCTCCCGGCGGACGGGGATATGATGGTCAGACAGAGCGTTTTTATACCCCTCTACCTTGTTAAGTCCGCTGTAGGAGTGGCTGGTGTACAGATAGAGAATGTCCTTCCTGCCGGAATCAATGAGATGCCGGGCTACATCATACATGGCCTCATAGTCGTTGCACACGGTGCTGTAGATGCCGGGCGCGTCTAAGTAGCCGTTGACCAGCATGATGGGTAGTTCTTTGGCCGCTTCGATCAGGTAATCATTGTCCCGGTCGATCAGTTCCACGAACTTGGAGCCGGCCAGGATGATGGCGTCTACCCGCTTAGACAGGAGAAGCTCAAAATATGTCCTCTTGTTGTCCAGAAAAGGGCCGGTGCAGCAGAGGATGGAATCGTACCCGTGAATCCGCAGCTGCCGTTCCAGGTAGTAGATGGCATTGGCCAGGTAGGGGTCTGAGGAGTCG
>Ga0137310_102647_pt1 | contig 9918 bp, 1 predicted proteins | sample NAcewiD2O_June_2_FD_97183 | JGI IMG/M metagenome (GOLD analysis project Ga0137310, IMG submission 97183) | Mouse cecal microbial communities from Vienna, Austria - N-Acetylglucosamine amended D2O_June | ecosystem: Host-associated > Mammals > Digestive system > Large intestine > Cecum | place...
AGATGGAGATCATCTATATCAAAAAGGGCCAGGGCATTGTTACCGTGGATTTTATCACTTATGAGATAAAGGCCCGGGATATCCTGGTTATCCTCCCCGGACAGCTTCACTCCATTGAGCAGAAAAAAGGGCAGTCTATGGAATATGAAAATATCATCTTCCAGCTGGATATGCTCTTTCCCCGCCAGGAGGATCTGTGTGTCAATGAATATTTCCTCCCCCTTCTCCAGCGTCAGCTGGAGATCCCGGTCTATCTGACCACTGAGTGGGATTCCTATGAAGCGGCGGCACTTTGTTTAGACCAGGCGGATCTGCTGTGCGGCAGCCGCCCGCCGGCTTACCAGCTTTCCGTGAAAGCCCAGCTCTTCCAGTTTTTTTATATCCTCTTCTCCCACTCCGCGCCAGTGCAGAAGACCCACACACCTGTAAAGAGCAGATCCTTAGACAAGGCAAAGTTGATTTTTAAATACATAGAGACTCACTACATGGAAAATCTGACTATAAAAGAAATGGCTGATACCTGCGGCTTCAGCCAGTCTCATTTTATGAAATTTTTCAAAACCTCTTTCGGCACATCTTTTGTGTCCTACTTAAGAGAATACCGGCTGACAGTGGCTTCCCGCCTTCTTCTGTCCTCCTCAAGCCCTATTTTGACCATCGCGCAGGAGACGGGATTTGACAATCTTTCCTATTTTAACAGGAGCTTTAAGGCCATGTTCGGAGTCCCGCCCAGAGAGTTCCGGGAGGGAAATTAGGGGAGACTGTAACACCGAAGTGCCACGCGCCTCCCCTAATGACTGATTTTATCGTTGTCCGTCAACCTCGGGTTCATACGCCCCGCGTTCATCTCGGATTTTAGGTGTCAGTCACACCAGCGGGATGTGGCCCGCTGTCCTGTATACTATATCCTATCTCCAATTAAAAAGCAAATCCTTTCATAGCTGAATCAACGGCTTGTTTTTCCCCCTTCCTCATGATAAAATAAACTCACTGAAAAACTATTTTACAGAAAGAAGGGACTTACATGACTACTGTTACCTTAGGTTCCACCCAGATCACGGTCAATAAAAACGGCTTCGGTGCCCTGCCTGTCCAGAGAGTTTCCAAAGAAGAGGGGGCTGCCCTGCTGCGGAAAGCCTATGAAGGCGGCATCACCTTTTTTGACACCGCGCGCGCTTACTCAGACAGTGAGGAGAAGATCGGCATGGGACTTAGCGATGTCCGGGATCAGATCTACATAGCCACCAAGACCATGTCCACCACAGTGGAGGGCTTCTGGAAAGATCTGGAGACCAGTCTTGGCCTTCTGAAGACAGACCATGTAGATATCTACCAGTTCCACAACCCATCCTTCTGCCCCAAGCCCGGAGACGGCACCGGACTCTATGAGGCCATGGAGGAGGCCAAAGCCCAGGGGAAGATCCGCCACATCGGCATTACCAATCACCGCCTGTCTGTGGCCATGGAGGCTATTGAAAGCGGTCTTTATGAAACCCTCCAGTTCCCCTTCTGCTATCTGGCCACGGAAAAAGATATTGAGATCGTGAAGGCCTGCAAGGAGCGGGACATGGGCTTTATCGCCATGAAGTCTTTGTCCGGCGGACTGATCACCAGCGCCGCTGCCGCCTACGCTTTCGCGGATCAGTATGATAATGTGCTTCCTATCTGGGGAATCCAAAAAGAAAAAGAGTTAGAAGAATTTCTAGGTTTTATTGACAATCCTCCTGCCATGACTTCCCAGATTCGGGAACTGATCGACAAAGACAGGGACATGCTCTCCGGCTCCTTCTGCCGGGGCTGCGGCTACTGTATGCCCTGCCCGGTCGGGATCGAGATCAACAACTGCGCCCGCATGTCTCTTCTTCTGCGCCGCTCACCGTCATCTAACCACCTCTCTCCGGCTGGGCAGGAGAAGATGATGAAGATCAAGGACTGCCTTCACTGCAACAAGTGTATGAGTCATTGTCCGTACGGTTTAAACACACCGGAGCTTCTGGCCCGGAATCTGAAAGATTATGAAGAGGTTTTGGCGGGGAAGGTTATGACGGCTGATAATTTTTAACAAAAAAACCTTCTCCAGGCTTTCCACCCGCGAAAAAAAACAGGGGATCATGCCGTGAAACGGCTGATTTCCCTGTTTTTTTCTGGTTGGCCTGACGCCCCTCAAGCTTTGCCGGCTTTAAGACCGCCTCTGTCAGTCTCTTACCGAATCAAACTTCCATCATCTCCCATATTATACCAGGTGCCATCTACCTGAATCTTTCCAATTTTCATGTCACCGTTGGTCTGATCTAAATAATACCATTTTCCATTGATCATCTGCCAGCCAGTCCTCATGCCGCCGTTCTGGGAGTCCATGTAATACCACTTTCCGTCGATCATCTGCCAGCCAGTCTTCATGTCGCCATTATTCAGATCACAGTAATACCAGATACCATTTACATTGACCCATCCCGCTACCATTTCTCCATCACCATCAAACAGATACCATTTGCTATCCAGGCAGGCCCATTCATCGCGGGCCTCAGAGCCGTCTGGCTTCACCAGCTTCCAGGTTCCGTTCTCTGACTGGCTCCAGGTTCCCTCCCTTGTGTTGGAAGGTACGTCTCCAATCATCATTAGTGATCCCCCCGGAGATGTGGTTGATGTCACAGCGCTGGTGTTTCCTCTGACCGAAGCGCCATAGTTGCCGCGGCCCGGCTTGCTGGTGGTGCCTCCAATCATCGCGCCGCCGCTGACACCTCCCTGATGGCCTTTCTTTTTCAATCCTTCACAGGCTTCCCTTAAAGCCCTGGCCGCTTCATCCACCTGCTTCTGAGTGGCTCCCTCGGCGGCCAGCACAGCTTTGGCCGCTTTCAGCGCATCCTCTAACCCTTTCCAGCTCTCGGCCGTGTAGTCTTCCGCTTTTAACTCCTCCGCTTCCTTGATGGCGGCCTGAAGGCCGGTCCTATCCACTTTCACTTCCGGCTCCCCTGGAGTCTTCTTCTCAAGCTTCTCACAAGCTTCCCTCAAGGCTTTCTCCGCTTCATCCACCTGCTTCTGAGTTGACTCCTCGGCAGCCAGCACAGCTTTGGCCGCTTTCAGCGCATCCTCTAACCCTTTCCAGCTCTCGGCCGTGTAGTCTTCCGCTTTCAATTCCTCCGCTTCCTTGATGGCGGCCTGAAGGCCGGTCCTGTCCACCTTCACTTCCGGCTCCCCCGGGGTCTTCTTCTCAAGCTTCTCACAGGCTTCCCTCAAGGCTTTCTCCGCTTCATCCACCTGCTTCTGAGTGGCTCCCTCGGTGGCCAGCACAGCCTTGGCCGCTTTCAGCGCGTCCTCTACCGCTTTCCAGCTCTCTGCCGTGTAGTCTTCCGCTTTCAATTCCTCCGCTTCCTTGATGGCGGCCTGAAGGCCACTCCTGTCCACCTTCACTTCCGGCTCCCCCGGGGTCTTCTTCTCAAGTTTCTCACAAGCTTCCCTCAAGGCTTTCTCCGCTTCATCCACCTGCTTCTGAGTGGCTCCCTCGGTGGCCAGCACAGCCTTGGCCGCTTTCAGCGCGTCCTCTACCGCTTTCCAGCTCTCTGCCGTGTAGTCTTCCGCTTTCAATTCCTCCGCTTCCTCAATGGCTGCCCTCAGACCAGTCACATCCACCTTCACCCCCGGCTCCTCCGGAGCCTTCTTCTCAAGCTTCTCACAGGCTTCCCTCAAGGCTTTCTCCGCTTCATCCACCTGCTTCTGAGTGGCTCCCTCAGTGGCCAGCACAGCTTTGGCCGCTTTCAGCGCGTCCTCTAACCCTTTCCAGCTCTCGGCCGTATAGTCTTCCGCTTTTAACTCCTCCGCTTCCTCGATGGCTGCCCTCAGACCAGTCACATCCACCTTCACTTCTGGTGATACCTTTACAAGGGCTTCCATGGCTGCCTGAAGTTTGTCCTTGGCCCGGTCTTTCTCCTCCTGAGTGGCGGCGGGATTGGCCAGCACCTCCTTGGCCTCTGCCAGAGCCGCTCCAAAGCCTGCCCAGCTGTCCGCCGTGTAGTCCGCCTCGTTCAGCTCTTCCCCTCTTTTCACCATCTCCACCAGATCGGTCTCCAAGGCGCCAATGGCCGCTAAAAGGGCATCCTTAGCCGCTTCTCTTTGGTCCTCGGTGAGCGTCCCATCCCCGGCCGCTGCCCTGGCCTCATCTAACGCTGTCATAAAGTTATTCCAGCTATCCGGGCTGTATCCCAGATTCTCCAGTTTCTCAGCTTTGGCAATCTCATAGGACAAAGCCAATTCCTGCCGCTCCCGGGAACGGTTGTAAACCTTAATATTGTCAAAAGCTCCCGCGAAATACTTGTCCCCGCTGTAGAAGGATCTGCCCAGATACACCACAGGGTTTTTACCAAAATTGGTCATAAGGATGGTTTTATCAAGGATCACCTGGGGAACACCATCTATATAAGTAATGATCTGTTCCGGAGAAAATACCAGATCCATATGAACCCATTTGTTGTAGGTATCCGCGTCTGACTCCTTTTTCTGTTCCGCGCCCCAGCTTCCTGTGGTGATGGCGGTGTAAGTACTGTCTTTGCGGGTACGCAAGAAGAAATATTTGTCGCTGTCCTGTCCTATGGCTACTGTGAAGAAATTGCCGTCCGCTGTCTCTGACTTTAAGTCAAAGCTGAGTGTCATATTCTCCCTGCTGGTAAAATCTATGGCTTCTGGGTCAAACTGGGCGTAGGTGGTGCCAGCTCCGTTCATGTGAAGCACCTGGCCCTGATCCGGATCCTCCTTCTGCGTCACGGTTCCATAAGTAAGCAGGCCCGCCCACTGGTTGGACTCATCAGACTCAAAGACAGGAGCCCAGGAAGGGTCATCCATGTCAGCCATCCTTGTAACTCCCAGCCAGCTCAGCACAGAATCCTGATTCTTTGTCTTTTTCAGGGTATAGGTCACCGTGGTATCCTCTGCCACAATAAACGCGGTAGAGCTGATCATATTTCCTTTCGCCCCAAAGCTTATATTGCTTCCTGATAAGATTTTCTCAGTTCCATCCTGTAATGTATAGGAGATGGTCTGGCTCATATCCCGTCCATAACCCCACCACTCGGTAAATCCCGCTGTCAGGATATAAAGTCCCGCCTCCAGGGGAAGAGTGTACACAATATCTCTGCCGCTGTATAAGCCGGTATCCAGTTTATCCATGGGATTTGTATTGCCCTTAATATTGGCTTCGCCTCGTCCCCAGCTTCCGCTCTGGTATAACTTGTCATTGGTCTCATTTTTCAGTTCCGGGCAGGTGGCTTTATACAGATCGTACACTCTCGTGTCGTCTGTACCCGGGTCGATAAAATATACGATCTCAGGAGAAGTCACTTCCACAGGAACCGTCACCCTAAGCGCCTCTCCCGTCTCAGGATCTTTGCCGCCAATCACTGTGCCCACTGCCTCCGCGGTTGAGTAAATCTGACTGATATCTCCGGAAAGCTCCCATGTAATCTCCGCCTCACCTTCTGTGCTGTCCGCCTTCTTAACCTTTACCACCGCCGGAAGCTGTCCTCCCGCCAGGTCTTCTACCGTTCCTCCCTGGGGAACCGCCAATATCTCGGGCAGGATTTCCCGGTTCAGAATCTCCACAGGAGCGTCAGCGGAAACCAGCTTGTTAAGCTCCGCTCTCAAGTAAGCCGCCGCCTCGTCAATACCTTCCTGGTCAGCGCCGTAGGTCCGGGGATCTGAGTTCATTTCCTCAGCCGTCTCCCGGGTAAATCTTCCGTTCTCCGTAATAATAGTCTGAAAATTCGTCCATGACTCTCCGTAATAATCACTTTCCTTGAGATTATCTATCTCATTAAGAATCTGCCCAAGGGCTTCTGTATTTACACTCTGGCTGACCTGTTCATTTGCCTTGATGTAAGCAAAGGAATCAACATCCAGGGTTCCGCTGGCCAGGGAGACCGTAACCGTATGCTGTCCGTTTTTCAGTCCCCTTACCACAAAGTACGGCTGGTGGGAACTGGTGGCTATAGTAGGAGCGTCCGTATCAATCTTCCTCCCGTCCACTTCCACATCCACCTTCGCGCTTCCTCCGTTAGGCCCAATAAGGGCAAAGCCTGTTCCCTCAAAGGTGTAGCTTACGCTCGCGCCCACCTGGCTGGTGGAGGACATGCTTCTCTGTGAATGGCTGGAGCTGGACTGGTTTTGATGGTTCCACTCCCCTTCATATACCAGCGCGTCCTGCCCCGCCTCGTCTCCATCCCATTTCTTCATGTGGAGGTTATCATATACCCCGGCGTAGTATGGCGAATATCCCGGCACTGTCTCTACTTTCAGGTTGTCAAATTCCCCCGGGGACCAGCTTTCTCCTGGAAGACCTACGCCAAGCATCACCCGCCCTTCCAGCTGCGGAGATGGATCTCTGTAAGTATAAACCGGTTCCCCTTCAATATAAAAGGTCACAGTGTCTCCCGCGGCCTGGACAGCCACATTGCAGGCTGCCGTGTTTTTAATCTTCACCTTGCCTTTTGAAATCTCGTTGCCGTACCTGCGGGCTACCCAGTCTCCTTCCCTGTTCAGGGCCAGGTTGTAGGCAGACATGCTTACCTTATTGTCTCCGCCTCCCGCCGCGCCTCTCTGACGCACACCCAGAAGAAGGTGCTCCTTAACAGAGTCCAAATTGAAATCCACGCTGGCTTTATAGTTGGTCCAGCGGTAATCTCCGATAATCGTGGCAGGCTCACCGCCGTTCCACCAGCCTCCTCCCGTCTGCCCGTTCATTTTCAGAACCCCGTCTGTCCCGGCCTTATTCATCACTACCTCAAAGCTGCCGTTCACATCATGGGTATACAGAGGATAGAACCCTTTCGCGCCTCCCCTGGTCTCTATGAAAGTATCACCACTGTCAACAAGCTCTCCATCCCGGTAATCCTTCACCAAAATGCCCTGATAGTTAAAATCATCCGCATAGAGCCATGTGTCAGCGGTATCCTGGACTTTTCCTGTCTCATCGGTGTCCAGCACAAATCTGCCGTCTTCCGCAGCCGTGGGCAGCGCCAGCTCCGCCTGCCGCTGATCCATGTCCATGGTAGTTACTGTGACAATGGACCAGGGCTTAACGGTAACATCATAGCAGCCATCCTCATTGGCGGACAGAGTATCCACGCACTTCATATAGTTGGCGCTGTACACCTGACCCTCATCAGCGGCCCGGGTCTCCCACACCTCAAGCTGAGCGCCCTCCGCCAGATTCATATTCCGGGGGCAAATGGAATAGGTCTTGGTCTTGGAGCAGTCGTTTGTGATAATCACGGAAAAACCGGTTTTATCCGGGGCAGCCAGTGTCAAATAGTTGTCCCCGCCGTTGCGTCCGTTTACCGGATTGCTCCCGGAAGCCTCTGACTTGCTGGCCCCAGGAATCCCCCTCCAGACCTGTGGTGTGCCGGAATCGTCATCTTCCCAGCCTGTAACCGCGAATTTCGTAAAGTGCTGGAAAATATTCAGCGCCGCGTCATAATTCACATATCCGGACCAGGGGTCTCTGGCTGACATCACGTCTTTATAGTTGTACTGACAGCCCTCATAAAAGGCTCCGAAGGTAGGCTGGTATACAAAGTGAGTTCGGCGGGAGTTAACGAATCCCTTAATGGCCGTATCCGCCATTTCCAGAGGTCCTCCGTTTCCTCCAATGCCGGTTCCCGCTGTATTGTCCTGCTCCTTCATATTGTTGTTGGGGCGGTCCGCGGTGGAACCGAATGTCGCCTGAGCCTCGCTGTTCCAGATCTCCTTGTCATACTGCTCCGCCAGCTTCTTAAAGTTGCCCTGGCTGTCATCATAGGGGTTATAGTGATATCCGACAATATCCACCGCTTCCATCAGTTCCGGGTCATTCATGATCTCGGGACCGCAGGAGGCAATCCCCACCTCGTCTGACATAAGGACCTGGATCTTCTGGAAAAGCTCCTGCTCGCCTTCCCGGAACCCAGCCACCTGGGCATCATTGCTGAGCATGCCCGCCTCATCGGTTTTGACCCGCTTCTTAAATTCTTTGATCCAGTTGGGGTCATCTTTATTCTCGTTGACTCCGGGGCTGACGATATCAATCATATAGCCGTATTCCCGGTAGGCGGCGATCGCGGTGTTTTTCAGCCACTTGTATACACCATCCCAGTTGGACTTATCGCCCACCCATCCTGGGGCGCACCAATAGAGAAGGCTGACCTTTACATTGGGATTGATCTTCTTCGCGTCCGCCGCCAGCTGAAATCCCGTCACCCTGGCCACATTGGGATACTCATCAGAAGTACGCATGGTACATGCCTGAGGACCAGTGGAAGTATTTTTGTCATTGCCCATCTCGATTTTTATGTGCTGTACAATGGGATGCTCTCCCCCAAACAGCTTCTCCAACATCTCCCAGTACTTCTCCGGATGCTGGACCTTGTAATCCAGTAGCAGGGCATTGGTGCTGTTGCAGTCCAGGACTCCAAAGCCTTTGAAGGTCAGGCCGTTTTTGTTTTCTCCGGCTTTCTCTACCTCCGCTCCATCAATAACAATCCTGGGAGCCTGGCTGGCCAGCTTGTTCTTCTCCGCGGCCCTGGCTTTTGTCTCCGCCTTTACGTCTTCCAGGTCATCCATGGTGTGGGAAACCACAATGTTATCATACTTTCCCCTTCTCATGAAGCCTGTGCCATAGGTAATGCCATAGCCGGCAGTGATGGCATCCTGCCCGCTGAACAGAAAGCCCATATCCACAGGGGACAGAACCTGTTCTCCATCAAGGCAAAGGCTTATTTTTCCCCTATCCCCCTCTTCACTGTACATGATCCCGACGCCATGCCAGCTTTTCAGGGCAATCTCTTTGGATAGCTTGTGATCCGTATCCTTGCCGCCGGTATGTACTCTGAGAATGGCTTCTTTCTTCGTTGTCCTGGGAATCAGCCGTATATAGTTCTCCCTGTTTCCTATGAGAAGAGCGGAGGTTTTGTCATCATCACCGCTATCCTCATTAAAAAAGAAATCCGTGTACAGGGTAAACTCCTTTTTCTTAAAATAGGCGGTCCCGTCATTGATGATACCGCCCCCCGCGTTGCCTCCGCTTTCCGCGGCGCTGTCTCCACCGCTGATCCAGTTTTCATTCACGGAGATCATCTTGCCCTCTCCCAGATCCTCATCCAGGCTGGCCCCCTTACGGACCGTCACCTCTCCTCTGTCCTCCAGAGGAAGGGATGCAAGATCCATCTGGGCTACCGCCACCCAGCTGACAGCCGGTGCCTGACTGCCTGTGTTATTAATGGTGTAGGTAATGGTCTGCTCTTCGTCCAAGGTAAAACTGAACTTATTTACCGCTGTGGTGTTTCCGCCGCTGACCGTCACACTTCCCGCTGACAGCTTTTTGTCCCCATAGCTTACTTCCATGGCCATGGGGCGATTCTGATTCCACCATTCTTTATGAGAACTTGTGATGGTGTAGCTTCCCGGCTCCAGGGTAAATTTGTAAGATATAGGGTTGTTTGCCGAATTCTCTTTGCCATAAATTCCGGTGTCGGTCTTATCCTTAATATCCGTTTCGCTTTTCTGGGATATATTATCGGTACGGCCCCATGGGTCCCCCTCAGTCCATATTTCATCTGCCTTGTGGTTGAGGAGTCCGCCTGTCAAAGCTTTCACGGCCTCGTATGCCGGAGAGGTCCCGCCAGCGCCGCTGTCCACAAAATACTTGATCCCTTCCGGCACCACCTCAACCAGATATTTCGTGCCATCCTTCGCGGTAACCTCCACGGTACTGTAGGGCTCTTCAAAGTCTCTGGGGTCCAGGGGTTTTTCTGTCTCAATCTCAGGAACCTGTCCCGCGAAAACAGCCAGATGAGTTCCTTCTGTCCGCGCCGCCCTCAAAGCATTGGAAACCGAAGCCGGTTCTGTCCGTTTTCCCGGCACATAATACGATCCCAATTCTTCCATCTCTTCCTG
>Ga0137310_102651_pt1 | contig 9911 bp, 7 predicted proteins | sample NAcewiD2O_June_2_FD_97183 | JGI IMG/M metagenome (GOLD analysis project Ga0137310, IMG submission 97183) | Mouse cecal microbial communities from Vienna, Austria - N-Acetylglucosamine amended D2O_June | ecosystem: Host-associated > Mammals > Digestive system > Large intestine > Cecum | place...
TCTCCGTGAATATGCAGATGCCAGCAAAAACTATATTTCCGGGACACTGGAGGTGGGCATCGCTGTCAATTACGCACATTACTGCCTTCCCCAGGTATTACAGAAATATGTCGCTGATTTTCCCCATGTCTCCATCCAGATCACCACTGGCTTAAGCCAGTATCTATACCAGCTTCTGACCTCTGAACAGCTTCCCATGGCAGTTGTCCGGGGAGATTATTCCTGGTATGAGGGAAAACAGCTCTTGTCACGGGAACCCCTGTATCTGGTGTATCACAAAAAGTTCTCCAGAAAAGACCTTCCATCTCTTCCCTACATCAACCGGCATACAGATCCTTCTCTCACTGCCAGCATCCAGCAGTATCTGGGAGAACAGAACCTGATTCCCGCAGGCAAAAGTATCCGGATCGATGATATGGATATCTGCCACCAGATGGCCAGAAAAGGATTTGGCTGGACCATTCTGCCCAGCCTCGTGCTAAAAGATACGGACTGTCACCTGGAGCCTATGATTCTGAAAGACGGAACTCCCATCAGCAGGGATACTCATCTGCTTTTCCGGACTCCATACCAGAATCTGCCCCAGGCAAAGCGTTTCATCGAATATCTTTCCAGCCTTGTCCCTGACCACACTCTGGATAGAGGTTCCCAGGTTCCCGGCAGGCCCTGATCAGTTTCTGAATTGGGGGATAATTGCTGCCGCTTTCGGAAGCACGATCACCTGCCTGGGTGTGTACCGCTCCAGTGTCCTGTCAACCGCCGCCTGCAGACTGGGAGCCCATTCAAGCCCCATCTGACGAAGCCGTTGGGGATCACAGTTTTCGCTGACGATTACTATGCGTCCCTTTTTCATGGCTCTTGCGTACTCAAAGGCTTTATTGGTCCCTTCGCTAAACCCTTCCTGTCTGAAACGCCTGATAATTTCATCCGGATTCTTCCCTTCCACCAGCCAGTCCTGAAACAGCTGCGGCCCGATGCCCTCCTCTGCGCAGGCAACCAGAACCAGGGTTACCTCTCCGTCTTTTTCCGCAAACACCTCGGCTGCAGCCAGTGCCTTCTGGCTCTGATACAGATTGCAGTCTCTCGGCGCCCCGCCCGGTGAGGCAATGATCAGGTCACCTCTCTGTTCACATTCTACAACATTATGTTTACGGCAGATTCGTACCCCTTCCTGATGTGCCAGATCAAGATCTCCTGCCACCACTGCAATATTCTGTTTGCGGGTATCCTGAACCGCATTTAATATAAACCGGACGTTGACCTTCCGGGCAGCGGCCAGTGCGGCTTTATGAAACGGATTATCCTCGTACCATCCCAATGCAGGCTCATAGGGTCTGACAGGCAGGGAATGATGAATCCGGAGGGTTTCCATGCCGGCTACCCCCGGAACAATACTCTTTCTCCCTCCGGAAAATCCAGCCGCCTTATGGGGCGCTACCAGACCTGTGGTAATAATAAAATCCGCTTCTGCCACCGCACGGTCTATATAAACCGGCATCCCTTCGTCCGTATCGCAGATATATACATTATTTTTCCGGCAGTCATGGCTGATCACGGGAATACGGTTCCTAAGCTCTTTTCCGATCAGTGTCTCCAGCTCTGCTTCTGTAGGCGCCCGGTGGCTTCCTGTGGCGATTACCAGGGAAATATGGTCATCTGCGACCCCTGCCCTTTTTAGCCTTGCAATGACCGCCTGTACCATTTCCTTATTGGGACCTGGTCTTGTCTGGTCATTTACAATGACAGCCACACGTTCCTCTGGTGTTACCATCTCCTCCAGCTTTTTGGAGGAAACCGGATGATCCAGTGCATCTTCAATCAGTTTTGTCACTGGTACATGAAAGTCCGGACATCCGGGATCAATCACCTGGATCCTGAGGGTATCCAAAAGCTCAGCCTTCTGTACACCTGTTCCATAAGGTACCTCTATGTGCATGTTCTTCTCCTTCTCAATTTAAAACAGGAAGCCGGTTCTGATCAGCCAGTTTCAGAATTGCATCTGCATACTGTTGGGATTTTTTCCCGACTGTTTCCCCCATCAGGGAGACTGCTTTCTCCCGCACCTGTTTTCTGGTAAGCGGCCTGTCTACACTTCCGGATGCATCCTTTATACAGCTCTCAAGGCGATCCCCGTTCTGCATATGGACGATCACACGACAGCCCCAGTGCCTGGGATAAGCATCTGTGAATTCATCGGTCGGAATAATCCTGACCTTATGGAGCAGCTTCTGAATATCCGGTTTCTGAATCACCTCCACCTTCAGCTGGGCCAGTGTCATCTCACCATAAATCAATGCCGACGCAAAAGCATAGGGGGCGGAAAACTTAGCGTGCACCGGTGTCATGGGAGTAATGCTCCCCTCGCTGGCTCCACACTGTTTATACCCGATCAGATAGGTCTCCACCTCCACATGACCGATTTCTTCCGGGTTAATCTGATATTTTTCACGAAGTTCCAGTGCCGCGTCAATCACACAATGGGTACTCCTGCAGGAAGGATAAGGCTTATGATCCACTTCCAGAATCTGCCATCTGCTTCCCAGGCTGTCTGCTGCCAGTTCCGGCCTGGGGGAATCACTCATCCCGGACAGAATACCACCGTCAGTGCTGGTCAGAATATGCTCCGGCCCCGTCATGCCAGCCTTAGCCAGCAATGCCGCTTCCACACCATTCTGGGAAGCTCTTGCCGGATTCAGCGTTTTGCAGGTTGCACCGTCTCCAAGAAATGCCCAGGTGCCAAAGCTCTGGGCACCGGCCAGTCCCAGCGCATAAATCATCTGCTGTCTGTCCAGCTTCAACAATCTTCCGGCCGCGGCTGCCGCGCCAAAAGTTCCCGCTGTGGCGGTCACATGCCAGCCACGGTTTCTATGTGCAGATACACCGAAAGCCATACCAATGCGGCTCATAATTTCATATCCGCATACCACTGCTGAAAGCAGCTCCCTGCCTGGGCTGTCCATATACTCTGCCACACCCCAGGCCGCCGGTACCACTACTGTTCCAATATGGGTTTTACTGTTTGTATGCACATCATCCATCTCCTGGGTATGTCCCATCATGGCATTTAAAAAGACGCTGGTACTTAAGGAGGCAGTATAATCTGTCCCCCAAATATGATTCCTGCCGCCCCCATCCTTCATCAGCCACTGCTTTGTGACAGCCCTCACCTGCTCATCCGTTGCGGCGCCCACTGCCGTACCAATGCTGTCCAGAACATGGAATACTGCTGCCTCCTTCACTGCTTCCGGAAAATCTTCCATCTGAAGTGATACTATAAAATCTGCCAATGCGGCCAATTCACTCATGCTTTATTTCCTTTCTCCGGAATCTTCCTTATAATAATTGATCAGGCTTCCTGCCAGCAGTACCTTCTTCTCCGCTTCTGTCACCTGCTTCAGCATAAGGCCCAACTTCCGTGTGCTGCCGCCTGTCCCGATAACCGTGGCTTCAAAGTGCTCCTGCCCTTCCTCCACAGCCTTCCGGATCCCCGGAAGGTAGATATACTCACCCGGGACAAGCCGGATCTCTGCATCCGGACAGGTAAAGGGAAGGATTCCCCAGTTGACACAGTTGCTGCGGTAGCGTCTGGTAGCATACTCGATACAGATATTGGCAAGACCTCCCAGAACCTTCTGACAGCTGGCCGCATACTCCCGCGCGGAGCCGTCCCCCGGACGCTTCGCATACAGCACCGAACCAATGCCGGTTGTCTGCATCAGTTCTTCCACCGGTGTGTCGATCCCGGCAGCCCGGAGAATCTGGTAGAATTGACCTGCCTTTTCTGTATCGCCGTTTCTTCTGGCTGTCTCGTATTCCTGCGCAGCCCTGGCTCTTTTCACATATTCCGGATCTTTGCGGATCAGGGTATATTCGGAGATCTTGTAGGGATTGGACCGGTAGGAAGCCGTCTCCCCGGAAGGAATCAGCTCATCGGTGGTTGTCACTTCATCCCGGATGACGCTGGCCACCTTCAGAAGCAGGTTCTTTGTCAGCCCCACCATCTCCGGCCAGTCCTTGATAGCCGGACCATAGACAATCTCTGTCTCCGGTCTGGCCTTTCCATATCCGTTGTAGACGGTATTGTCATAAATCTGCTTATTAAAGTGATACTCCGGCACCTGAAAGCTGACCGCATACTGCTCTGCAGATGTCAGATATCCTCCGTTAAATGCCGTGGCCGCTATGGATTTAGAATCCATCAGGGCCACTGACGCGATCTGGCCTGCCGCCGGATTGGAGCCCTCCCGGTTGGGGAAATTGCGGGTGCTGTGGCGGATACAGAAATCATTGTTTCCAGGTGCATCGGAAGCACCAAAGCACGGTCCGCAGAAGGCAGTCTTCACTCTGGCTCCGCAGGTCATCAGCTCACCCACTACTCCGGTCCGGACCAGTTCTGCCATAACCGGCTGGGAGGCCGGATAGATATTCAGAGGGAAGGTTCCCAGGCCGCGGCCCATGGCCTTTGCGATCTGGGCAATGGCATAGATATTCTCAAAGGAGCCTGCCGCACAGCCTGCGACAGCTGCCTGGTCTACCCGGATCCTGCCGTCCACGATCTTGGATCTCAGATTCAGGCGGATGTCCTTGTTGTTCTCAAATACCCTTCCTGCCTCCTCTTCCACCATACCCAGGTATTTCTCCGGGTCAGCGATCACATCAGCCAGAGGATAGGCATTGCTTGGGTGGAAGGGCAGGGCGATCATGGGAACTATGGTATCAAGGCTGACTTCCACGATTCCGTCATACAGAGCCACCTGCCCCGGTTTCATCTCCCGGAAGCCTTCGGGCCGTTTGTGGATCTCAAAATAGCTCCGGGTCTTTTCATCGGTCTCCCACACAGAGGAGAGGCAGGCCGACTCGGTGGTCATGGTATCGATCCCATTGCGGAAATCCATGGACAGGCTGTGGACGCCTGGCCCCACAAACTCCAGTACCTTATTCTTCACGAAATCATTCCGGAATACCTTGCCGATAATGGAGAGGGCCACATCCATGGGCCCCACCCAGGGCTTCGGCCTGCCGGTCATGAATACGGCAATGACCTGGGGATAGTCGATCTCATAGTACTTTCCCAGCATGGCCTTGGCCAGCTCCGGACCGCCCTCTCCGATGGACAGGGAACCCTGGGTGCCGTAGCGGGTGTGGGAATCAGATACTATGGACATATCGCCGGCATTTACAATCATTTCCCGCATGTACTGGTGGATCACTGCCTCGTGGGGCGGTACGAAGATCCCGCCGGATTTTTTGCAGGCGGATTCCGCGTACTTATGTACATCCGTATTGATGGTGCCGCCTACGGCGCACAGACAGTTGTGACAGTTGGTAAATACACAAGGCATGGGAAACTCTTTCAGTCCGCTGGCATAGGCGGTCTGGAGGATTCCCACATAGGTATTGTCATACACTCCCATGGAATCAAACCGGATCTTCAGATGCTCCATATCGCCGGAATGGTTGTGCTTTTCCAGCACCTGGTAAGTCAGGGTCTGCTTACGTGCCTCCTCCTGGGAGACACCCGGCTGCTCCTTTAGGGCGGCAATCCGTTCACCATGTACAATATAATGTTTTCCTGCATGTAATGTGACCATATTCATCCTCCTGTCAGTCCCTGACATATACCCAGCCATCCATGATCCTTCTGGCTGTCCGGGTCACTCCGCCTTTGAGCACCCTTTCTCCATCCATCTTCACATCCACTTCTGTCACACCGCTGGAATGTCCGATGCGGATGATATCCTGGTCAGGCGCCGGTGACGCGGTCTCGTTGACGATGGTGCCCGGAATCCTGGCCGCTGCCCCGGTTCCCACAGCCACGGTCATGGGATAGGCCTTATGTAATGCCCCTACGGAAATGGCCCGGCAGCAGATATCCATACTTTCCGCCTTAACCTGGTTTTTATCCATATCCACATAATCCTGGGGAGCGGAGATAATGGATACCTTGGGGGCAGACGTGGATCTGGTTCTTGCATCCTCCCAGTTCTCCACAAAACCACATTTCCATGCAGCCATACACCGGATCCGCTCAATGTGCTCCATCACCTCTTTATTCTGATTCAGCTCCACAAGCTCTGTCCCCTGAATTCCCAGATCCTTTGCCTGGATGAATACCATGGGGTTGGAGCAGTCCAGAACCGTCACCCGGCTCTCCCCATAGCCGGGAATCTGGAACAGATCCTGTTTGTTCCCGGTTGGAAACAGCTTCCCGGTTCTGGAGCCTGCCGGATCCTCAAAATACATATCAATACGCGCCCCGGTTCCCGGCACTCCCCTGATCACCTCATCTCCATGTACCATTGCTTTGCCGTCCTTCACACGTACATGCTCTTCGATGATCTTGTTGGTATTGGTATTCAGGACACGAACCACAGTCACTGGCTCCACAGCCTCCACCAGCCCCTCATCAATGGCAAAGGGGCCTACAGCGGAAGAGATATTCCCGCAGTTTGCGCTGCCGTCCACTCTGGGGATGATGATATCCACCTGCCGGAAGGTATAATTCACATCCACATCCTCCCGGGTGGACGGAGAGATCACCGCGATCTTGCTGGTAGATGACACGGTCCCTCCCATACCGTCAATCTGTTTCACATCCGGCGTCCCCATTACCTTCAGAAAGATCCCGTCCCAGAGACTTTTATCCTCCGGAAGATCCTTTTCGTGGAAAAATACCGCCTTGCTGGTACCGCCCCTCATGTAGACACATGGGTATTTTTGCATATACATGTTCTTATTCTCCCTTACATTTTACTGGTTATAATGACTATAGCATGGGAGAATCATCAAGTAAAATCAATTATTTTTCACGTGATCCATAACGAAATGGAATGGCAGCGGGATTCTCTGTTTTCCCCTCCCGCCACAGACACCACCCCGTAATCCCCAGGGTGACCGCCTCGGTCACCGGCGCGGCCAGCCACACCCCGGTCATCCCAAAGACTGCTGGCAGCAGAAAAATGCAGGCCAGAAGCACCACCAGCCCCCTGGAAAAGGAAATGAGCGCTGATTCAAAGGCCCTCCCGGTAGCAGTAAAATAAAAGGATGTGATGGAATTCACCCCGGAGAAGAAAAAGGAAACCATAAAGATCAGGATCCCGCCTCCGACCATGGCCCTCACATGCTCACTGGCAACAAAAAGCCCGCCATACCAGTCGGAGATTCCCGCCATCACCAGGAATACAGTCACACCCGCCACGGACACATACCGGCTGGTCCGTCTCCGGATATCTGCTGCCAGCGCCTTCTCCTCTGCCCCATAGCAGAAGCTGACCAGAGGGCTGGAGCCCTGTCCGAACCCGACGATCACCATACTGAACAAATAGGCCACATAGCCCACAATGGTAAAGGCCGTCACCCCGTCTGCCCCGATCCGTCTCATGATGACAAAATTATAGGCAAACATGGCGATTCCTGTAGACATTTCTCCGATAAATTCGGAGCTTCCATTGAGAATCCCTCTTCCGAAGACCTCTCCAATAAAACGAAATCTCCCCATACGATAGACCCGGGCCTTCTTCCGGAAATAGTATAAGCTGCATCCTGAAGATACCAGGGCCGAAAGAAGCGACGCCAGGGCGATCCCGGCAGCTCCCAGGCCCAGAGAAGCCGCGAATACATAGTCCAGAACCACATTCAGAACCACGTTGAGAACTGTCACCTTCATGCAGAATTCCGGTCTCCCCTCTCCCCGGATGAACATTCCAAAGGAAGAATTCACCACCATCACCGGCAGCTCCAGAAGCATGATCCCGTAATACTCCCGGAAGTACCCGGCTACCTGCCCCTCTGCTCCCAACAGCCAGAGCATGGGCCGGAAACAGAACACCATGACACAGCTTATAGCTGCAGTGACGATCCCGGTGGTAACGATGGTCTGGCGAAAGACCTGCTGGCACACATCATGGTCTCCATGTCCAAGGGCCATACCGGCTATGGACACACCCCCGATGGAGATCATCAGGCCCACACCCAGGTACAGATAGACGATTGGAAGCCCCAGATTCACCGCCGCGATCCCCTCTTTCCCCACATAGTTTCCCATAAAGAATCCGTCTGCAACCGTGATCAGTGCCGTCAGCACCATGGCGATGATCGCAGGAACCGAAAACTGCATGATCTTTCCCGCCGGATTCTGGCGTATTTCTTCCAAATTCATAAAAAATCCCTCCTTATAGTATGGTATCATCCAGCCAGGAACCAAAGGTTGTCCGGGACATACCAGACATTCCATGGATCTGGTACTGACTGGATGGCGGCTCCAGATATATCCGGCAGCCACGACCATTATAAGAAGGGATTTAAATATATACTTCTGAATTCTTGCTCTTTTAACGCGAAACCATGTCCTGGACAGCCGGATGCGTCAGGCACCTGAACCGGTGCAGCTCCCGGTGCAGCTCCCGCCCCAGCTGTCCGTCTGTACCCCAGCGTATCTGTAGCGAAATTTCTGAATTCATACAATCGGCACACAGATATCCATCTCGATCTCCATGGTCTTATGGTCCACCCTGTAGTAGAGATCAAAGAGGCTCCTGGCCGGATCCAGCCTATGGCCGCTTTCAGGCAGCCACACCAGAAAAATCGTCTGATACGCCGCATAAATGTATTTCATGTGGCCCTGAAACCGGTATACAATACACCGTCCTCCCCGGATGACAGTTCTATTCTCCAGGGGACAATCCGGCCCTGCTGTCATGCAGATATCAGAAAGACAGTTTCCGGCCCGGTTCACTGCCGGATCATCGTAGGTTCTTTCTAAAAATTTCGTCTTTTCGGTCACATACATCCGGTATTTTCCGATAAAACGGTTCCATTCCCCGGAAAGCTCCCCATAGCTGCCAATCCGCCGCTCATAGATCACATGGTAGTCCGGCATCCTCTTTACAGTGATCCGCCTGTCACACTCCCCAAAGCTCCCCACCTGCCAGTTCTCATGATGAAAAAAGGGATGCGCCATGGATTTCTGATAGCTTTCCCGCCGGAAATCCACCGGAGGCATATGATAATGCAGCCGGAATGCAGAACTGTAATTGGAGGAGCTGTACCCATAATCTGCGCTGATCTCTGTGATCGGACGCTCCCGCTCTGTCTTCAGGCGGAACGCACTCTGCTCAAGCCGTACCCGCCGTATAAAGCTGTAGAGACTCTCGCCAGTCTGTTCTTTAAACAGCCGGCAAAAATAATATTTGGAAAAATGACAGTGCTCTGCCACGTCCTCCAGACTTATGTTGTCCTCTATATGCTGCAATATATAATCAATTGCCTGGTTGACGTGGATGCTGGTAATCATTTGCTCCTCCCGCTGAAAATGATGATGCCCGCCAGTTGTATGCCCAGTCCCTGAAACCTTTTCAGGCGATAGTTCATAGGGTATCTGAACTCCTACCCTTTTCGATCATATTGAAAAAAACGGCAGGCATATATTCCTGACAAGCTCATATTATATTATGAGTCCGCAGTGCAGCTCGATTCCGCTACGCTACATCTCGCTCACGGGCCTTGCGGCCCTATGGAAAAGGCCAAATAAAAAGCTGCTTATGCGCGAGCACAACGCACCTTTTTATTCGTCCTTTTCCGCACTGCTTTTCGCTTTCGTGGACATTATACCATGTCCACTAAGTTCATACTTCGCCCATGGCTCGTATTCACTAAGTGGCCAGGTATATATTCACACTAAGCTCGAAAATACCTCGCTAAGTGTTCATATTATACCATAAATCCGCGATGCTGCTCAAGCACAGTTCAGGAGGGAGATCTGAACTGTTACCAAACTGCTGTTGCTATATCATGGCCAGATTGTTTTCCCCGGCCGACAGATACCAGCTCTGGAAAAAGTTTTCACCGGATTGCATTTGCAGGATGTTTAGAAACTCTTAGCTGGCAGGAATCTGTGTTAGGACCAGAAATAC
>Ga0137310_102654_pt1 | contig 9903 bp, 11 predicted proteins | sample NAcewiD2O_June_2_FD_97183 | JGI IMG/M metagenome (GOLD analysis project Ga0137310, IMG submission 97183) | Mouse cecal microbial communities from Vienna, Austria - N-Acetylglucosamine amended D2O_June | ecosystem: Host-associated > Mammals > Digestive system > Large intestine > Cecum | place...
ATGGGCTCCGGATTCTTTGTGCAGAATACCAGAATATCCACGACGTCCGGACTCAAGCGATATCTTGTGACCTGGGACGGGTAATAAGGATTGCGGACCAGCACAAATCCTTCCCTGACCCGGTTGTAAAACCACTTGCTGTAATATGCCGGTATATCCGTTCTGCTCCCTGTGTTTAAGATCATATGTCTCTGCCTCCGTCTGCTGTTCTGATATATGGATACAACCAGACAGCCCCTTGTGACCTGATGCTATCCGGCTTCCTCTTTGATTATTATGGCAGGATATTTCCCGCTGCCAGGTAGATCTCATACCACTCTTCCCTGGTAAGGCATATCCGGGAAGCCCCGCAGATCTCCTCAAACCGGGACAAAGTCATGGTCCCTGACAAAACCTGCATGCCCGCCGGATGACGCAGGATCCAGGCCACTGCCACCGCTGTGTCCGTCACATTGTACTTTTCAGCGATTTCACAAATCTTCTGATTTAAGGTTTCAAATTTCTCGCTGTTGAGAAATACTCCCTCAAACATGCCGTACTGAAACGGTGACCAGGCCTGCAGGGTGATATCATGCACACGGCAATAATTCAGGATACCTCCATCCCGGTCCACTGCCCCCTCGGTCATCATATTCGCCTCCATGCCGCCCCGGACCATGGAGGCATGGGCTGCCCCAAACTGCATCTGATTGGCCGTGATGGGCTGCTTAACACATTTCTTCAGCAGCTCAATCTCCATGGGGGTGTGGTTTGACACGCCAAAATAGCGGACTTTTCCAGACCTCTCCAGCACATCAAAGGCTTCCGCCACTTCCTCCGGCTCACACAAGGTATCCGGCCTGTGCAGCAGCAGGGCATCCAGATAATCGGTTTCCAGTCTTTTCAGAGAACCATCCACGGATGCCAAGATATGCTCTTTGGAAAAATCGTACATCTTTTTTGGCACGATCCCGCACTTGGACTGTATAAACATATCCTCCCGTCTCAGGCCGCACATCTTCACCGCCCTGGCAAATATCGCTTCACACTCCCCGCCGCCGTAGATATCCGCATGGTCAAAAAAATTCACTCCCTTTTCCATGGCCGTGTCCACCAGCCTCGCCGCCTGTTCCAAAGTCACTTCTTTCATCCGCATACAGCCCACAGCGATGGCTGGTACTTTCTGACCGCTGGCGCCCCAGTTCACTTTCTTCATTTCCTGTCCTCCTTATTAACTGTCTATGGCCATTTTCCGGCCCAGACTCTTTGTCCTGAAATCTTTCTTTTATATGACGATTCTACAGATCTTATAATATTAATGGCATTAAACGCTGCCGGAAAGCCCATGTATGGTTTGTAAAATCACTTAGTTTATGGAACATCTGCAGAAAAAGCGCGGTATGTCAGCTATTAACAAACCGCGCCTCTTTTATTGCCACATATACTGTACCACTGTCGCTATAAGTGATTTCAACTGACTCAAGCACATCATCAATCGCCTTTACAGAAAAGCTACTGTACTGTTCAAATCTAAAGATATCCTCCGCCATAGATTTCATACTGTTTCTCAGGCCCACCGCAGACCGGACAGCGCTCCGGCGCGGCGCCCACCATAACATACCCGCAGACCGGGCACACATAGATGGTTTCAGCGAAATGATCCATATCCTCTGCCTGCCGCAGAAGAGCCCCATGAACCTTTTCCGCCATGGCCGCTCCTGTATAAGCCTGTTCCGTCAGAGGGCTTTCATGATCCTTCGCGTACCCGGCAAGCATCTGGTAGAGATAGTTGTATTCAAATTCTTCTCCCGGCACAAAGGTCTGAGCCGATTCCGTAAAAGGACCAGGCTGGTCAAGGATCGAATAAAAGCTCCGGGCATGATAATACTCGGATGCCGCCAGGGCGCGGAAGAGGGCCTCAATCCATCTCATTCCTCTGCGCTTAGCCCGATCCGCGTACATCAGGTATCGGAAATGGGCCATCAGTTCTCCCCCCACAGTCTCCTCCAGATTATCACGAAGAACAGGGTCTTCCCGCTCCCGCCTGTAACAGTCGTCTGAAAGATCCGCAATCCGGTGAGTCAGCTGACCTTCTTTCATATAAAAATGAACGATATGATGCTCCACGTCACAGGCCCGTATATCCTTGGACACATCCTCAATCATGGCTCCGCCTCCCCCTGTGCAGATCAGGGGAATCCCATCCACCTGGTCTTCAAAACGGGAATGGACGTGGCCGCAGAGCAGATATTTCACTTTGCTCTTCCAAGGCGCGTAAGCGCTTTTTAATCGAACAAACTCCTCCTCGGAGACACAGTTCTGGATAAAATGATTGGGAACCGGAATGTGGAACGCGATAACCGCTCTCTCCACCTCATCCATGGAGAGAACCTGCTTTAACAGCAAAAGCCCTTCCTCCTCAAAGGAGCGAACCGCATTGTCCAGCACCACCACCGCGAAATCGTCGGTGAGCAGCGCGTAATTCTTCAATCCGAAATATTCCGCATACGCGCCGGTGTCATGGTTTCCCCGGAGACAATAGACCGGGTTCCCCGCCAGCGCCTCTGTCAGCTTTTGTATCGCCTGGTAATGGTGTCCGGTTCCATCCGGCACCAGATCCCCCGCGATCAGGGTAATGTCGTCCTGGCTGCTCTCCTCTAAAGCGCCGGCGTAGACTTTCATATTGTAAGTTCCCAGACCCTCGCATCCCGGGTCGCCGATGACTCCCATAGAACGCACATTTTCAAGCCGGACAATCGGCTCCAATACCTGTACCATCTTTTTATTGTCCATGCCCCCGTGTCCTCACCTTCTTCCTTTTTATGTCTTCTGACAATGTGGTCTTAACTATTTCTTTTTCTTCTTAATCGCTGAAAAAATCACCACTGCCGCGACAACAACAAACGCGATATCCAGCAATATTTTTACGGTTTCATACATACCCGAGCACCTCCTTTTTGATTCTGGAAAACAGACAGCCGCTGTTGCCCAGATGATACAATGTTCATAGCCTTTTGACCTCTTATCGGGACATATTATATCACATAATCAAAGAAAAGAAAAGGGATCTGTCACGCAAATAAAAATCTCCAAAAGCACACTTTGCGGAGAAATCCAGTAGGAAAGGCTCTTCCCTACTTGCCGTGCCGGGGCGGAACCGCGCTTTAGCGGCCATATTCTTCTCCGTCCCGTGTATATAAAAAGACCAGGCCAGATGCCGCCATATGCAGCGGATGGCCTGGTCTCTTTTTATTCAGATCAAAGGGGCCCAGCCGCCATCTTCCTGTCTCAGAGTCAACGGCTCCGGACCCCCATTACAACCGCCCAGACTCCCACCAGCATCTGAGCGCCGCTCATGCTCCACCAAACCGCTGTCTCGCCAAAATAACCCGGCAGGATCAAAAGGAGAGCCAGCAAAAAGACCTCTTCCGCGTACACCAGCACAACGGACCTGCCCGATTGCCCTGTGGCGTAAAAGCCAGAGGTGACCACCCTTGCCGCGGCCAGGAAGAGAAATCCCGCGAGAATCACAGGCATGCGGTCAGCCACCGCCGCACACACTTTGGGGGAAGCGCCGAAGAGACTGCCGATGTGGTTTCTGGTCAAAAACAGAAGCCCAAAACACAGAACCCCCACCGCCTCTGCCGCGGCGAAAGCGATGGTCTGTACCTTTTCCAGGGATTTTAAATCTCCTTTCCCATAGTAATCGCTGAACAGAGGCTGGCAGCCGTCCCCCACCCCCTGGAGCATCAGATACACAATACAGGAGGCGTAGGACACCACCGCATAGCAGGCCACCGCCTGATCGCCGCCGTACTTCATAAGAAAAAGATTCATCAGCAGCAGGCTGATATTGGGGCACAAGGTTACACCGAAAGCGGAAAGACCGATTTTTGTAATGCTGGAAAAGCACCTGCCGCAAAACCTAAGCCGCCCCACAGGCAATTTTTTCTTTACCAGGAAACCTACCCCTCCCACAGCGGTCACAAGCTGTCCCGCGACCGTGGCCGCGGCAGCGCCTGCCACCCCCTTGTCCCATACCCATATGAGCAGAAAATCCAGGACCACATTGGTGATAAATCCGGCTGTCATGATCACCATGGAGAACCCGGAGCCGCCGCAATTGCGCACCATGGGAGTGACCCCTGTCCCAAAAATCTGGCACACCGCTCCCGACATAACGATCACAAGATAAACTTTCCCATATTCTCTCACCACTCCGGAGGCACCCAGCATGTCCAGAAAAAGAGGAGTTGCCGGCAGAAAAGCTGCCGTCACCGCCGCGGCCGCCATGAGCAAATAAGCCGCGGTGACCCCTACATACCGGTCCGCCTCTTCCTGCCTCGCGGAAGCTCTCTGCAGGGAGTACCAAACCGCCCCGCCCATTCCGATGCCTGTCCCCAGAGCCTGGGTGAGAGCCACCGCGGGATAGACCAGATTGATGGCCGTGATCCCAGCATCTCCCACCTTGTTTCCCACAAAATATCCGTCCACAATGGCATAGACTCCTGACAGGGCAAATGCCAGGACAGAAGGGATCACATATCGGATAAACCGACTTATCAGTACATGGTTTTCAGACCTCATACCATCACATGCCTTCCCAGTCATCGGGCTGCTGCCCGTCATGGGCCTTCCACTGACATTCCGACAGACTCATATCCGTAAATACGGCTCTAAAAGAAGAGTCTTCCGGAGAACACGCGTAAATGCCGAACTGAATCGTTCCATTTCCCTTATGCATATGGCAAACCCGCATTTGCTGAAACTTCACGCCATCCCTGGAACATTCTACACAGTAATCGTCCTCCCTGCGGCTGAAGCGATACCACATGGATTTTACGGAAGCGTCTATGACCGTGGTGGCCCAGTCCGAGTATCCCTGATTGGTCACAACACTGCCCAGATGCTGGTAATCTTCATTCTCATATTCAACAGATGCCTTCAGCCAGTTTTCACTGTCAAGATACATGACAATGCCGCACTGGTCAAACCGGTGGTGGCTCTGCTCAAATTGTGCCTTTACCACAAAACTGAAATACCGCTCCCCTGTCTCCATCTGAAACACAGGGGCGTTGTCGTTTTGAAAGTGATAATAAGTTCTCTGCCACAGATCCGTACGGGGCTTTGTCACGATTTCAACCCGGTCATGTTTTATGGCATATTCCTCCGGCTGTCTGATCCATTTGAATCTACTCAGTTCCATATTCCATGCTCCTCTCCTCATGAGAACCACCTGCCTTTCTGGTGACTATTCTACCGCCATTTTGTCCCGGAGTCAATGGCCGCGTCAGTAATGATACACCCTCCTCTTTCCCCCTAAAAACAGCGCCATCACACCGGCCGCCAGAACCTCCGCCGCCACGATGGACATCCAGATTCCCTCCAGTCCCCACACCAGAGGGAACAAAAGCACTGCCCCGCTCTGGAATACCAGGGTCCTGAGAAAGGAGATCAGGGGCGCGACGCCTCCTACAAACTGGCTGAGAGCCGTGGCCCAGGCAGCGCCTGCCAGCCCCCAGGAAAACACCGCCACAAACAATCCGTCCAGCACCATATTGGTAACCCCCGAGGCCACGGTCACACACAGACCCAGCTGAGGCTTTCCGGCTGTGGCGAAAAGGCATTGGAACTCATACTGGAGAATATAAAAGGGAATCGCCGCCAAAATGATTTTCCCATACAATATACTGTCCTCCAGAAGCCGCCCCTCTGCCCCCATAAGGATCGCGGCAGGCTTGAGAAGCACCAGGCCAAAAACCATGATCAGGATGCCGCTTACTAGCCCCGCGTAGACAATGAGGGAGAACAGCTCATTGGCTTTTTTTGCCTTGCCCTCCCCCATGGTCTTGGCGATCAGGGCGCTGCCTCCGGTCCCGAACATAAACCCGGCGCAGCCCAGAATCATCAGAAGGGGCATAATAAAGTTCACGGCGGCAAATGGGGTTTTTCCTACAAAATTGGACACGAAAAATCCGTCTACCACGCCGTAGACCGAGGTAAATACCATCATGACCATGGATGGCAGGGTAAACCGCAGCAGGCGTTTGTACGTAAAATGATCCCATAAATGAATGCTGGTCTTGTTTCTGTTTCTTCTCATTGCTTAACCTCTCAAATCTCTCTTGTCACATGTTTTTCACTTTTTCTTTCAGAGCGTTCGCATAGGCCTCTGTCAGTTCCAGATATTTCTCCACGTCTTCTTTTGTCCAGGAGGCAAAAATCTGGTTTTCCGCCTCAATGACACGTCCGGCGGTCCTCTCCGCCAAGGCTCTTCCATCCTCGGTGAGACAGACCATCTTGTTTTTAGTTCCGGATGTCTCCAGGCAGAGTACCCCTTCCGCCTCCAGCTTCCGAATGGCGGAGTTGATGGTCTGCTTGCTTAAGCCTGTGGAACGGCAGATGCTTTTCAGCAGGCAGCTGTCCCCATGTTCCAAGATGGTATAAAGGATCATGGCGGCGCTGTCGGACAGGCCCAGTTTTAAGTACATCTGATGATAAGCGGCGTTGGTCTCGCCGAAAAGGTAATTGTAACGCTTTAGTTCCCTGGATATTCGGGGCTTCATTGGGAGTCCTCCTTTTTATGGTCAGGACGACGGAAAAGATCTGTCGGAAAACCGTGTCCTTTTGTTTTTAGTATGATTTCGTACCTCGTATTATAGTACGAAATCATACTTATGTCAATAAATTTTTTATGGACAACGCGGACAGAACCTATTATAATATTATCAGCGTTGGTGGGAAGGAGGGCTAAAGCCTGTGCGGACAGTAACATTTGTGATCGGAGCCACAGCTTCCGGTAAAACTTATTTTATCAATACGAATTACTCGGATAAAGACGTTGATATTCTAAATGTGTATGACTATCAGCAGCGCGCTTATGAAGAAGCCGGATTTGGCAGCTCCATTCCTTTTGGAGCCAGTTTTCGCTGTCTTTTAAAGGCTCAGGATATGCTGTTGGAGGATATTATAAAGAAACTTCAGGCAGGGCGGGACGTGGTTGTGGAACAGACCTTTTTCAAAGCCAAACGACGCATAGCATATATTGATAAAATCAGGGAGACAGCCCAGGTCTCCATTGAAACATATGTAATGTGTCCCAGCGATTCCCGCTGGAAAAGCAATCTTGAAAGCAGAAAACTTGAGGACCGCTACGAGTCATTTAAACGCGCCAGAGAAGAAATGGAGTTTCCCAATCCCGCGGAAGGAATCGACCAGATCTATGAGGTCGCGGACGGGGTTGTTACCCTGAGAATGGACCCCCCGAGCCCTGAAACCGTAGAAAAAGCAAAAGAGGAACTGGCCCGGGAAGCAGAGCGCATACAGGCTGAAGACGAGGCTGTGAGAAAAAGAAAAGAACTTATAGAAAGCATGAAGGTGAGACCCTTTTGGCACTATTGCGAGGTTTGCGGCAGAAAAGAGTTCATCACAGCCAAAGATGCTTTTGACAGCGGCTGGGATTATCCTCCCCAAATGGGATATTTCGGCCTGCTCAGTCCGAGAACCTGCGGAAATTGTACAATAAAAGACACCTTATATATGAAAATAAATTCACCGGGCAGATTTCCGGTTGTAATAGAAAGTGAGCTTACTCCGGCAGAACTTATAACCTGGAGAAGGATTAAGTCCGAACCGGAGAGCCTTCTTGTGGACGAGACGGCCCAAAGGCGCTGACAGGCCGTCCGCGCTCCATGGGACCATGATCATCAAAGCCACGAAAGAATGGGGAATCTGCTAAAAGAAACAACTGTGACGGATCAATCCAGGCAGGTCACCTTCATGTCCGCGATAAAGGCCTCGGTCCCGATGTCCACGAAAATCCCTACGGAGCCGCGGCTTCCCATGCCATGTTTCATGTGGTCTACAACCAGTACCGGCTCCTTCTCATGATTCAGATAAAATTCCGCCCGGTCATCTTCAATCACCGCCTTTAAGGCGATCCACTCCCCCAAACCAATATTCGCGGGCGCCTCATATTCCGTGATGCGAAACTCCCGAAAATAGCTGAAGGTGTATCCCGGATACGAAAAATACTGACAGCCGTGGGATCTTCTCACCGGGTCTGTACAGTCCCGCCCGTTGGTGGGCCTGACGTAAAAAGATTCAAATTCCGAATCCGTCTCATTTGCCCTGTACGCGATTCCGATAAACCCTCTGGCATGGGCCGGCGCGTCAGGCAGAAGGCGGCTGAGCATGTTCACTTCCACGATCCCGTTGTGGAATGAAAGGTCCTTTACCTTCGCGTAGGTATTCTCATCAGGCTCTTCGATCTTCTCCTTTTTGACAACCCGCAGAACCGTTTTTCCGTCTAATTCCCTGTTCTCTATGGACGTGTTCACCGCTGTAAAGTTGGCCGCTTCCATGTTAATCTGTCTTTCCACGTTTTTTCTCCTTCCGATTCGAGCTTTTGTGTCAGCTGGCTCTGGCAGGCCCCAAAGCAGGCCGACACTTTTCTTTATTATAAAAGACTTTTCCGAAAACCGCAAGCAGGCACAATTTTGTAACCTGTTACTGTTCACCGCAACTGACAGAAATCAAGGTAGATTTCCTTCCCGGCGTGTGCTATACTCTTCTTTAATTGCCTCCCTTCCCGGTCCGGCGGCCAGGATAAGGAGGCCCAAAAAGATAACAATTTGGATCACAGACAAAAGAGGGTCTCGGACATGAAAACCAGATCAGCAGGTAAAGCTTCCCCATCCTCTGTAATGAGGTGTTCTTCGGCATAGGCAACATGATGGTGAATATCGTCCTGGGCCATCAGAGCGAGCAGGCCATTGCCGCCGTGGCCGTATTCCGGACCCTGGAAGGCCTTATCATTGCCTTTTTTACCGGCTTTTCCGACGCGGGCCTGGCCTCCATTGAAGAGTTCCGCAAAAACCACGAAGCGCGGTTGTCCCCCCGACAGCGGTCATAGACACCTGCCCCTTTCCGGGAGGGCCTAAAAAACAGAGACATTGAAAAAACACTGACAGACAAAGAGAGGATTAAGAAATGCTCTACGACAAAGACATCCGCGAGCCTCTGTTTGACTTTCTGGAAGAACGGTACGGAAAGACGCGGATTATAGAGGAAAAGCAGGTGGGCCGATCCAGGGCGGATGTGGTTATGGTGCGCCCCGGCTCCCTGTCCGGAATCGAGATCAAAAGCGACGCTGACACCTACGCCCGGCTGGAGAGACAGGTCCAGGATTATGACCGATACTTTGACTACAATTACGTGGCCGCGGGCTCCAGCCACGGAAACCACGTAAAAGAACACGTTCCCAGCTGGTGGGGAATCATCACCGTGGAACAGGACCAGGATCAGGTGGATTTCTATGTTCTGCGGGAAGCCCTGCCCAATCCTAACCGGCTCCTTCGGGCCAAGCTCAGCCTCCTCTGGAGACCGGAGCTGGCCCATATCCAGAAGATCAACCAGCTGCCCAAGTACAGAGAAAAGAGCAAGCTTTTTGTTATGGAAAAGATCCTGGCCAAAGTGCCAGAAGACCTTCTCCACCAGCAGATCAGTCAGGAACTGTTTGAGAGAGATTATACAAAGATCGGGGAGATTATTAAGACTTACAAAAACAGATGACAGGTCAGCGAAACCTGACCACAAGGAAGATCCCCGGAAAAAAGGAGGCTGTTCTCAGCCTCCTATTTGGGTTCATAGCTTTTGTTGAAAGAATGTTTTACATCAATATCCGTCAGCACGTCGTTCTTATATTGAAAACAAATGGTGTAATCCCCGTCTGTCAAATAGTGGAACCGCTCATCGTCGCTCTCACGGCCATCCAGTTCCAGGCCCGGATAAAGCTCCGCCAGTTCTTCCGAGGTTTTTCCGATGGGATTAACGCCGTTTATGGAAAGATCCAAATCCTTATAAGTGTCATCCAACCCAAAAAATCCCACTTCCTCAATCACACACTGACCCACCGGCTTGGCC
>Ga0137310_102660_pt1 | contig 9883 bp, 8 predicted proteins | sample NAcewiD2O_June_2_FD_97183 | JGI IMG/M metagenome (GOLD analysis project Ga0137310, IMG submission 97183) | Mouse cecal microbial communities from Vienna, Austria - N-Acetylglucosamine amended D2O_June | ecosystem: Host-associated > Mammals > Digestive system > Large intestine > Cecum | place...
AAACTGCTCTAAACAAAGCAATCCCGGAAATAGCCTGTTCTTTACAGGTACTTCCGGGATCTTCTTTTTACTTTTTATACTTCGTCAGCAGGATTACACGCAGAAGCCTCTGTTCGACGCCGGATCCGCCACGTTTTCCATCAGCGTATTCCGGCCATAGGTCATACCTGCGTACACGGCCTGCGTATTTCCCATAACAGGCCCCGATGTATCCTGTCCTTCGATCTTCTCATATGCCTTATGCAGTCCTCCGATCACCAGACGGACATGCTCCAGATTCTCCGGCTCATAATGCGACGATGCCTGCACAAGCTCTCTGTTCACATACAGATACAACTGCAGCAGATTCTGTGCCAGCTCATAATCAAGGTTCAAAGATGCCGTCAGCTCATTCATGCATCCGCGAATCTTACGCACCGCACTCTTAAATTCTGCCTTATCCTCAACCCGCAGCGCCTCCTGTGCTTCGTCCAAATACAGCAGCACCATCTCATACAAAATCGTGATCAGCTGCGTCTTATTTGCCTGCGTGATCCGCAGCGTAAACTCCTGTTTCAATTCTCTGGTCATATAACAGTCCCCTCTTGCTTCGCTCTCCGGCCTGAAAATTACATATCTGCCGTCTCGCAGTCATTACTATGAAAGTCTTCGACTTTCACAGCATGGATGGCCATGCGGCCCGCCAAGCGGCAGGCTGAGCATGATGTAAGTTTACTATGAAAGTCTTCAACTTTCATAGCATGGATGGCCATGCGGCCCGCCAAGCGGCAGGTTGAGCATGATGTAAGTTTACTGCAGCAACTGTAATACCTGGGACGGCCTCTCGTTCGCCTGCGCCACCATGGACACGGACGCCTGTGAGATCACCTGCTCTGTCGTATAATTGGTCATCTCCTCCGCCATATCCACATCCATGATACGGGAATAAGATGCCGTCATGTTCTCCTTGCTGATATCCAGACTGCTGATCGTATGCTCAAGCCGGTTCTGGTATGCACCCAGACGGCTGCGCACATCGGATACATATTTGATCGCTCCCTTAACTTCTGTGATCGCATCGCTGCTGCTCTCTTTCGTTGTTACCTCAGTCTGTTCGATGCCCAGACGGTTCAGGGAAATCGTCGGGATACGGATTGCCAGCTGCTGCCCCTCGTTGGCTCCGATCTGCGTATCCATGGCCCCGATACCGGTGATATCCAAAACGATTCCGCTGCAGTCCACACTGCCGGGGAATGCCGTCGGCGGTTTCACCTGAATCGTCAGCTCAAATCCCTGGCCGCCCTTAATCGTTACTTTGTCCTGTCCTACCGTTGCCACTTCGGCATCCTCCGGAAAACCGTCTCCCGCCTGCAGACCAAAGGAAGCCTTCGTCTGATCCAGATCTATTTCTCCTTCATCATTATAAAAAACTTCCAGCTGACTGATCGTATACTCTTTCGCCAATACCTCGTCCGTATAATAATCCACCTTCGCAACCTGGCTGTTCGTATAGCCTCTCATCTCGAAGCTGCCGTCAAGCAGCGCCTGCCCGTTGAACTCCGTATCATTGGCAACTCTGGCCACTTCCTCTTTCAGCTGCTTAAGCTCCTTATTGAGCGTCTCTCTGTCCACAGATGTGAGCGTGCCGGTAGCGCCTTTCACTGCCAACTCGTTCATTCTCTGCAGCATATCGTGTACTTCTGTCAGTGCGCCGTCTGCTGTCTCGATAATGGAGATACCGTTGTTGGAATTCTGGGTAGCCACAGAAATACCGCCGATCTGTGCATTCATTCTGCGTCCGATGGCATAACCGGACGGATTCTCCTTCGCGGCCGTAACCTTTAAGCCGGATGATAATCTTTTCAGGGAAGTCGTCAATCTCTTATCCGATTTATTCAATGCGTAGTTGGCGCGCATCGCCGCCGCGTTGTAACTGATCTTCATAGTAAATTCCTCCTGTTATGCTGTAATCACCGTAATAAATGTTTTCGCGATCTGATACAGATCCGCCGTCTGCACCGGGGCAGCTTCGTCCTGCATTTCCTCCGCCTCAAAGGCATTCAGATCCAGATCACTGCTGTGAACCACTCCTATGCTGCCGAGTTCCGGCCCTTCCTTCTGTCCTGCAAACAGCTTCTGCAGACTGTGCTGCAGGCTTTCATGCTTCTCCTGCACCGCCTCGGTTCCTTCCGGCGTGGAGCAGGCGATATAACCGGAAACTCTGCCGCCTCTCACACTGAACTCTGCCGCTACTCTGCCATACTCTTCCGTCTCGAAGGTGGCTTTTACTTTACCGCCCTCTGCTTTATCATGCAGTACCCGCAAATGAATGGCCGTTGTCTCGCCGTTGATCTCCACGGGAATCTGATAGTTCTCTTCCTTCGCCAGGTTACCCGCCAGGGCAAGCTGCTTGTAACAGCTCTGCATCATCTTCAGATCAACATAGTTGATTCCCGGGCTGTAACGCGCTTCCTCCAGTACTTCCTCGTACACCTGCTGCATCTCTTCGTAGGCATCCTGTGCACTTTCCTTATCTGTGAGAGCCTCCTGCAGGTGGGAAAGCGCCTGCTTCACCTTATCCCTGCTGCCCGGCGTTGTATATTCATCCAGTTTCTTATAAACCGCCCCTCTGCTGTGCATCAGCATATTTGCCGCCGCCAGATTGTTGATCGTCACCGGCTGCTTGTTATGCAAAAGCTCTTCCACCACAGAATCTTCCACTTCACACGCTTTCCGGCACTCCTGCATCTGCTCGCTCTGGTATTCCTTCTGCGTGGCGGCATCCTGTTTCGCCATCCGGTCTGCGATATTACCCACGATATCCCGATAAAATTTCGGGAAGCCGGTTTCGATCTGTTTCGTAATGGAAATGCCCTTCTCGACCGCCTCAACGCCGGCAAAAGCATCATCCACCATAAAGTCCATGCCTGCTCTTTTCTGGCTGCGCACCGCACTCAGCATGTTTTTAAAGGAAACTTCCGCGCCTGTATTGATCAGCGCCCCGATCCCTGCGTTATCCGTCTTCTCAAACTGCCGCAACATACGGTAAATGCCGATATAGGCCGTCCGTTCCTCTTCCGTGATCGCTTTATTTTTATCCAGTTTATATAAAAATCTGCTGAATTTCTCGATTTCCTGTTCTTTTCCGTATGGTATGGAATCCAGATAGGCATCCAGCTCCGGCAGCGTCATCTCCAGCGGGTTCTTGCCGTCGCGGATCGTCTGCAGGACTGCCGCCGGCGTCATCTTATCGACTACACGCTGCAGTTCCATATCGGTAGCCCGCACCGTCTCAACATTCTCACGGGACAGTTCCATCCGGTTATAGCCCAGAATCCGGACCGCCCGACGGTTCTCCTCGCTGATCTCCATTCCCAGATCCTCCAGAATGCTGTCTACATTCCGGAATGCTTTCTGTATGGAATCGCCCAAGTCGCTTCGCGTCGTCGTCATCCATGTCTCATAGCGCTCTTTTGCCTCGTCGTATTGATTACGCAGAGCAGTGCCGGAGATATGTACCTGATTTAAGGTAAAATCTTCATCTGTTATGCGGAACCTGCCGGCAATGGCAACGGGCAGATAGGGAAGCTCCTCTACCTTGCTCCTGGTCTCGTTATAAAGCGCTGCTTTCTCCGCGGCCTTTTCCGTATCCGTCTCACCGAATAAAAGCCGCCTCTGTCTCTCTTCCAGCTGTCGCAGTGTGTTCACCAGCTCTTCCAGTTCAGTGGTATCAATCGCATAACCGCTCCCTATGAGCTTCCGGTTTACCTCCACCGTCATCATCAGCCGGATCTCTTCCAGCTGCCGCCTGGCCGTAATGTTAGCCGGAATTTCTGCTGTGGCATTGTCTGACTGGTTAGCCGGGATTTCTGCCGTGGCATTGTCTGACTGGTTAGCCGGGATTTTTGCTGTGGTGTTGTCTGACTGGATAGTATCCTGCGCGGAGTCTGTAGTAGCAGGGGCGTCTCCTCCTGCAATCTCCTCAGCTGTTTTCTCCAGATTCGCCAGCGTCACGTCTTTTCCTGCCGCTACCGTCTGGTCAACTGCCTCATCTGTGATCTTATCAAATCGCTCTATATATTCAGCTGCTTTCTCCAGATTACTCCTGCCGTCCGCCAGATTGGCCGCACCGGCGCTTTTGCCGTCTGCTATAGCCGCCGCCACCGCCGACAGGATCTGTCTTTCATCCTGGGGAAGCGTCAAGGTATCCAGTCTGTAAAATGCTGCCACGGACTCCGGCGTCAGCGGAATCCCTTTCTCGATCAGCCATCTGGCGTCTTCAAGCGTCTTGTCGTTGACTTCCAGTCCGGCTTCTTCTAAAACCTTCTCCATCTGCGGACGTAACTGCTGCCAGTTAAAGTCCTCCGCTTTCCTCGCATAGTAACCGGCGCTGTCTGCATAATAGCCCCGCCCCTGTCTGCTGCCGTCTGCCGTGGAACTGTAGCCCGCCCGGTACAGGTTGTCAATGGTAGGATCCATCTGGTTCTCCACCATGTATTTGGCCGCACCGTCCGACAACTCCCGCAGCTCTGTCGCCTTATCGTAGGCTTTCTTCGCATTCCTGACATTTTCTTCCGTCAACGGAATATCGTGCTTCTCAAACTGTCTTCGCAGCTCGCCCGCAAAAGCCTCACTGCCCGTTATCTCCCGCAGCGTGTCCGCATCTATCTGGTCGGTGTACCCGGCCACCTGAGTACCGCCCTTGATCAATTCTGCCTTGATCTTATCAACAATCGTAACGACTTCCTCTATATCCATGTCTCCGACCTGACAGCCGTCTTTCATCATCCGGTTGTAGTCTTCCTCGGACATAGTATTAGACATCACTGTCATATAGTCTCTCTGCACGGCGACGTCAGTCTGCCCTGCATCCTGCATAACCTCTTCTGCGGTCTTTCCCTGACCTTTGTAAGCCGTGTTATCCATAACTGTGCCAGAAATGTCTAATGCAAATGCACCCGCCTGAGCCGTCTTCTCCGTGCGGGTATCCCGATATGGAGTTGTCGTCACCTTGTCTACATTTTGATTTGTGTTGTTATTGTCAAATGTTATCTTCATACACTCACTCCATGCAGCAGGTTATCTTTTTTATAAGTCTTTCTTTCGTTGCCTTTTATTTCGGCATATTGTGCTGTTTTCTTAACCCTGCATCAAAAAACACGCTCCGGCGCGCAGCCGAATAACCTGCCACCCTTACTCCAGGCATGATTCTCCATCGCCATAGGCATCACATAACATTTCATCCAACGCAAAGTTGCAGCAACGACTGGCAAGCGTACTCCACGCCTTTCCATTTACGATCAGCCGATAAAGTTTTTCGGCAGGTTGCCTTATGTTCCATCGTATAAGGCACGCACGGATCACTTTTCCTTAAAAAATCACAATATTCGGCATCCACCATATAGAATGAAAATTTCACATTAACCTCCTGCAATAATGAAAAAGGCTGAACTTGCGGTCCAGCCTCACTTTTTTAGCTCCCACTTATTGGCAGGGTACTCCGCTTTTTTAGCTCCCACTTACTGGCAGGGTACTCCGCTTTTTTAGCTCCCACTTACTGGCAGGGTACTCCGCTTTTTGAGTATCGCTACTCTTTTTTATTATTATACACAATGCACAATAATATGTCAATCATACGATTCAAAATACCGTTAATAATAGTCAAAAAAGAAGTCTATTGCAGCAATTCCAAAATCGACTGGCTGCTCTGATTGGCCTGCGTCAGCATACTCGTTCCGGCCTGCATAATGATATTATTGATGGAATATTCCATCATCAGATCCGCTATATCGGCATCCCGAATACGCGACTCCGCCGCCTGCGTGTTCTCTTCCACATTGGCATTGATATTGCTGGCATGTTCGATACGGTTCTGGTAAGCACCGAAGGTAGAACGCTGCTCGCTGACCATCCGCAGAGCGCCTTTGATCTCGTTGATAGCATTTCTGGAGCTTTCCTGCGTCAAGGTATTTGTGTCTTGCAGGCCAAGCGCCATTACGCTGAGGGCTTCATATTGCACCGAAATATGCTGTCCGCCCTCTGTACCGGCCTGTACATAGAAGCCGCAGGTACCGCCGTAAACAGGTGCCTTAATCCCCTTATAAACAGGATATACAGGATACATCGACGCGCTGTCTGCCCCTGCTCCAGTCGTCGCAAAGTCAAGGACAGAATTATCATTCAAAGCCGCTTTGATTTTTTCCAGTATCTCATCTTCGCTCTCATTCGCCGAAATCGGCACCTGCAGTGAAAAACTACCCACCGCAGTAGAATTTTCTGCCGCTCCGTTTGATCCCGTATATTGAAAGCTGCTGTCCGCATTCAGGCTGAAATGAATCTGTAATGTCCCACTGCTGCCGGCATTACATCCGTTACCATCCTTATTAAAAAGTCCGGGCGTCCCGTCGTGTTCATCCCCTGTCAAAGTACTCATCGCGCCTGCAAGTGTACCGGCTGCTGAATGCACGATCTGTCTTTTCTCCCTGTGCTGTTTTCCGCTGGAATCATACCAGGTATACCAATTCCACCACACGCCTTCATGATCCTCCGTCTGATCATTCGACCAATAAGATATGCTGGTAGAAGATGCCTTTACCGATCCAATCCCTGTCATATTAAAAGAAAACTCCCATCCGCTCGAATCCGTTACCGCTGCCGGTACGTCAGAATACTGCGGATACTTCGTCAAGTTGGTATTCCCTGTCTTTGCAGGCTCAAGAAACATGTCATCTGCCGCATCGAAATCGTGTCCTCCCGCCGCCCCCGCATTCATCTGGGAGGCATATGCCGACGGATAAAGCAATATTTCATTTACGATCTGAAAGTTCTTATTATTTCCAGTAGTGTTCTCCCATGTACCTCTCATATTTACACTCGCATAGGAAACCATAGTCTGACCGTCAATGCAGTCAACAATATCCTCGATCGTAGCTGTTTCAGCAGGAGCGAACGCTACTGTATGCTTAAAGACAGGATCCGCACCGTCAAAAAGTTCAGGATACTTCGCCTGATCAAACAATGTACTCATTTCAAATGTATAATTCTGTTCCTCCAGCTTATCCCAGCCAATCTTATCCGTTTCATATTTTACGCCATTGTAGCCGGTCCAACTGATGCTGACCCCATCCTGCACATCGGCGCTTATGTCAAAAACACCTCTGTACGAACTGGACGAATAATGATAGCCACCAGGTAAAACAGCATAGTTCTTGTTTGTAACGGTCATCGTATTGATCGGCCCTTTTGAACTTACCGCGCTTACCGTATCATAACCAAGCAGCTTTTTCTCTTTCGCCTCCCAAATCTTCTGCTCATTAAACGTCGTAGTGCCAAAGATACGATCCAGCTCGTCTTTAAGCGCCTGTACCTCGCTGTCAATATACGCACGGTCTTCTTCCGTATTCGTGCCGTTGGCCGCCTTCACCGAAAGCTCGTTCATCCGCTGCAGCATATCATGTACTTCGTTCAGTGCACCTTCCGCCGTCTGGACATATCCTACTCCTTCCGTGATATTATCCACTGTCTGATGCAGCCCGCGCACCTGCCGGCGCATTTTCTCGGAAATAGACAGCCCGGCCGCGTCGTCCGCTGCCCGGTTGATCCGGAATCCCGAGGAAAGTTTTTCCGTTGTCTTCGCATTCTTCCTACCACTTGCGTTTAATTGCCGACTGGCATTCTCCGCAAGCAGATTATGTTGTACAAACAGCATTTTACCCTCCCACGCCTATACATAATCCCGTTTTGCTGTCTCTCTTAAGCGCCTGCCTGACCGTCCGGTTTATTTGTTGTCTATTATACATGATGTTCTGCCAAAATGACAGGAAAAATCGTTTTTACTTTGCATAAAAAGCATCATTTCTTGAAAGAAGATACACACAATACTGATTCATACTGATGCCTTCTCTTTTGGAATGCTCTGCCAATAAGCGATGTAAGCTGCGAGGTAATCTCAATTTAAACTGCCCGGAATAATCTTCCAAGTTGTCTGGTTCATTAATCTTAATCCCCTCTTCAAGTGCAGCTTCAATCCATTCCCTCTTAGCATCTGTTGCATTTATCACCGCTTTCTCTACTGTTTCACCACAAGTAATACATCCCGGCAGATCGGGGTAAGAAACCACAAAACCACCTTCATCCTTATCCTCCACAATCTCCATCCGATAAGACATTGCCATATAATCATTCAGCGTTTTCATCGTTTCTTTCCTCACTTTCTACGATCTGTTTCACCATCTCAACATAAACTTTCTTAATTGGCTCATGCTTTGGTATCGTAATTGGCATACAACCTTTTTTTCTAAATGTATAATGACTGCTTCCACTTCTTGGGGCATTCATCTCATATCCATAGCTCTCTAACACCTTACGCAATTCATCAAACCGGATATCTTTTGATAAAGTGCAAATACGTGCTAATAGTTTATCCCACTTTGACATTCTGAATACCTCCTATCCATATTATATGTGGTGTCATATTTGGTGTCAATCATTTTGTATATAATTTTCTGGCAACAAAAAATTTCCACCTGTGCGGTTGGATTTTTCAGCTAATAGCCCTTGTCTCTTTTGACAAGGGTATTATTATGCCCTTTGACAGGATGATTTGTAGTCAAGAAAAGAGGAAGGCGCCTGTATAACTATGGAAAAGCATCCAGATGATAAGAAACCTGTTGTTGAATATACTGCAAAGATCACGCTTCCTAACGGCGAAGTGATTGAAAAGACTGTTTCTACAGAGGGAGATTTCCCTTCCCTTGAGGAGTTTGACCTTTCTACCCGGGATAGCCTTCTCCGTGACTTTGACCTTTTAGAAAAAACTGTCCTCGAAACCAGCAGAAAGTTTAATGGGGAACTGTCCCGTGAATATCTGGACGCCTCGTCTAAAAAAATCCGAAAACAAAAGTAGCATCCACTTCATTGGAATCAGAGTCCGGACGGATTTCCATTCGTGTATATGGCTCGCTTGCTGATTCTCTTCAGCCAAAAGAACGCGTCCTTTCTCTTTCCTTTCTGGAAGCCGCTTCATGTGTATGTACTAAAACAAGCTATTGGGATGCTGCCGATATCCTGAACCGATTTCCTGGAAGGACAGACATAAATTCAATTAAACTCCGCACATTATCAGACAGCATAGGCCGCATCGGTGCTGAGATTTCCGAAGAACTTTCCGATGTTACCGCACACATTCTGTCCATGTACGGTTTTGACGCTGAAAGCGCCCTTCCATTAGAGGGTGTGGTGCTCTCTGACAACATAACGACTGTCTCGGTCTCTCAAGATGCAGGACCAGATAAGCCTGGGATCAATGAGGCCATTGCTGCGGTGAATGATTCCCGCGAGGAGAAGATTCCGTTTTCAGCAGCAGAAATAAAAATCGAATCGTTTCCAGAGGAATGCGTCTCTGTTTCCATTGATGACATTGGCGTTAAGCACCAAAAGGATTCCCGCAAAGAAGGCTCCGTAAGGGACTATAAGTATGTCGAAAATACAGTCGCTCATATCCAGTATGGTGATGAGTCATACATACTGACAGGAACAGGTATGAGGAATGTCTTCAAATCTGTTCCTGCATTTTTGCTGGTGAACAATCTCCTCGGATACTTCCAGAAAAAAGGCGCCGCCATCACCTGTTATGCGTTAAGAGCGAAACTCGGACTCAGGAATTCCAGCAATCCTGTCGAAAAAGCAAACGATCTGGTCGTAGCCGGACGGCAAAAGCACAATGGAATGGCCTGGTCTCCAGAGGGAAGCGGCGCACTTGCCGCTTTGCAGATGATCTACCTGAACAACCAGCCTGATCTATGGTTTCACAGAAGTTTGCGTTCGCTTTTTCTATGATATTTTTCATCTTCAGGATCACCACTTTAAATCCATCTTTACTTCCGTCACGAATAATGTTATTTTT
>Ga0137310_102661_pt1 | contig 9882 bp, 7 predicted proteins | sample NAcewiD2O_June_2_FD_97183 | JGI IMG/M metagenome (GOLD analysis project Ga0137310, IMG submission 97183) | Mouse cecal microbial communities from Vienna, Austria - N-Acetylglucosamine amended D2O_June | ecosystem: Host-associated > Mammals > Digestive system > Large intestine > Cecum | place...
CTGAAGTCCTCGTCTTTCAGATGCTCAAAGGTGGCCGCAAGGGGCTTGGGCGGGACGCGCTTGAGAGGATCATAGCGGAAGCGGCGGCAGGAGCCGGAGCAGGTGACAATACCCTTTTTGACACACATCAGTTGCCCCTCGTCCAAGGGGGTGGCCCATTGGCAGTAGGCGCAGCGTGGGTCGATATTCTTTTCAAACAGCATGGCTATCCCTCTGTTCCATCGGTGATCTCTTCTCTATTATACACGATAATGCGGCAGATTTCCACATTTATTTCGCCAGAGGGACCGGCAGAGGGTTGCTAAAAACAGCCAGCCCGCCAGCGCGGACAGGGAGGAGGCCGCCAGCGCTGTGGAAAAGTCCAGCGCGGCGATGGATTCCGCCTGCTCCGCCAGATAGTCCGCCACCGGGGCGGATAGGGGAAACAGCCGGGTAAGGCACCAGGTCAGCCCGGCGGCAATGAGTCCATGGCACAGCTTGCCTGCCAGATAGGTTCTTGCGGACAGTCCGCTGTCCACCAGGAAGGACAGTACCTGGCAGTGGACCGACAGCCCAGCCCACCCCAGCATGAAGGCCGCCATGGATACCCGACCCGCCAGATGTGTGCCGCCGCGCAGAGAGGACACACCGGAGGACAGCTCCAGCAGGCCCGCCACCAGCCGCCGGGCCCAGTCCGGCTCGAATCCGATCAGGGCCAGCAGCTCGGCCAGGGCGGCAAACGCGCCAAAGGCGGACAGCAGCTGGAGCACTACGGAAAAAAACACCACGAAGGCGCAGATGTTCAGTGTACTCTGCAATGAGCGGACCACAGCGCCGGTGAAGGCGGCGGGGACCGTGACCACTTGGATGGGCTTGGGCCGGGGGGAGGCGGCATGACGGCGTTCGCTTCCGCCATAAAAGCGGAACAGCAGCCCCACCAGCATCGACGCTAGGGCGTGGGTCAGGTAGAGGAGAAACCCCACCCTGCTGTCCCCGAAAATGCCCGCCCCCACCACCCCGAGGATAAATGCGGGGCCGGAATTGTTGCAAAAGGCCAGTAGGCGCTCCGCCTCCGGCTTGGAGCACAGCCCCTGCTGGTAGAGCTGGAGGGCGGTGCGCGCCCCCACAGGATAGCCGCCGATGAACCCCAGGGCCACCGCCGCCGCGCAGCTGCCGCTCACCCGGAACAGCGGGCGCATCAGCCCCTCAAGCGCCCGGCCCAGATAGGCCGCCAGCCCCAGATCCACTACCAGGGAGGACAGCACAAAAAAGGGGAACAGGGAGGGTACGATGACGTTGAAGCACAGCACCAGGCCGTCCTTTGCCCCGGCGATGGCCTCCCCCGGGGCGGCCACCAGCCCCGCCGTGGCGATGAGCAGCGCCAGCCCCGCCAGAGCGTCCCGCACCTTTTGTTGTCTGAGCAGCCGAAGCACAGCGGCATCACCTCCGTGGGGAGAGCCTATGCGGGGAGGGGCGGCGGCTTGCCTGTCCCCCTTATATTTTCCGGGAAATTTCGGCGCGGACTGTGAAAAGGTACAAAGTGTCAGGGAGTTTTCCTTGTGCCGTTGGAGAAAATGTGGTATGCTGACGAAAAGAGGACGGCGGATCGGAGAGGCCGTCATAGGGGAGGCGCTGGTATGCAGTACGAGATCACCGAGCAGATCCCCCTGCTGGATGGGCAGGGGAACCTCACCCGGGCGGGGTACGCCAAGCGGCTGCTGCCCGTATATGACCGAAAAAAGGTTCGGGGCGGGATGACCCGGCTGAAGGAGTGGGACTATTACTATATCGGGAACAGCTGCTTCGGCCTGGCCCTTACCATCGCGGACAACAGCTATATGGGGTTGGACTCCATCTCCTTTTTGTCCTTTGAGGGGGAGCCCTGGGAGGTGACCAAAAGCCCCATGTCTGTGCTGCCCATGGGCCGGACGGGCCTGCCGTCCACGTCGGCGGCGGGAATCACCGCCAGCTCGGGCAAGCGGCACGCCCTTTTGTTCCAGGTGGGGGAGGGCAAGCGGCAGCTCACCGCCCACATGGACGGCTTCAAGGATGGAAAGCCCCTGGACGCCCAGATCACCCTCACCGGGGAGCCGGAGGAATCCATGGTGATCTGCACCCCCTTTGAAAAGCCTGCCCACTTTTACTACAATCAGAAGATCAACTGTATGCGGGCGGAGGGCACGGTGCGCATCGGCGGGGAGGAGTACCGCTTTGATCCCAAGGACTCCTTTGCCGTGCTGGACTGGGGCCGGGGGGTGTGGACCTACCACAATACCTGGTACTGGGGCTCCGCCTCCGGGCTGGCGGAGGGGGCCGAATTCGGGTTTAATATCGGCTATGGCTTTGGGGACACCTCCGCCGCCACGGAGAATATGCTGTTCTATCAAGGCAGGGCCCACAAGCTGTCCAAGGTGGAGTTCGGCATTCCCATGAAGGATGGGAAGGAGGACTATATGACGCCCTGGCGCTTCACCAGCGATGACGGGCGCTTTGAAATGGACTTCGTGCCGGTGCTGGACCGGGTGTCATGCACCAGCGTGGGAATCATCAAGAGCGACCAGCACCAGGTATTCGGGCGCTTCAGCGGCACGGCGGTGCTGGACGATGGCACAGCCCTCCAGGTGCGGGATCTGTTCGGTTTCGCGGAAAAGGTGGAAAATAAGTGGTGAGCGCCCGCTCCGCCCCCCAGGATGGGGGGCGGGTGGGTTCGCCGCTTTAGTGCGGTAAAAATTTCTTGGGGAAAAGGGTTGACAAACGGGGCGCGCCTGCGTATAATGACAACAACAACCAAACACACCAAACCAGTGACGGAGAGAAGTACCCGGCGCGGCAGACCTTCAGAGAGCCCCCGATGGTGGGAACGGGGCGGCGAGCGGCCGGCGAATGGACTTCGGAGGGCGGACCGAACGGCTTGGGCCAAGTAGGGACCGACGGGCACCCACCCGTTATCCACCGGGGCGCGTATGATGGTACGCGTAAGCGAGCGGACGTTTTTCAACGTCAATTTGGGTGGTATCGCAGAAGCAATGGCTTTTGTCCCATGGGGGGACGAAGGCTATTTTCTTTTTCCTCCCCCGCTGCTGGCAAGGCGGGGTTCATCTGCCGCTCAAAATATTTTTTTGGAGGAAAAGAACATGAAAAAGCACAACACCATGAAGAGGCTCCTCGCCATTGCCGCCGCCGCGGCCCTAACCCTGTCCCTGTGCGCCTGCGGCCCAGCCTCTGAGCCGGGCGGACCTTCGTCGAACGTGGACGGTTCCGCCGAGCCCAGCCAGGCCGTCTATAGCGTGGCCATCATCAAGCAGATGGACCACCCCTCCCTGGACGAGATCGCCCAGGCCATTGAGGCAGAGCTGGCCCAGCTGGCCGAGGACAATAAGGTGACCATCCAATACCACACCACCTCCGGCCAGGGGGACCAGAGCACCCTGAAGCAGCTGGCCGACCAGGCCGTCGCCGACAAGGCGGACGTGATTATCCCCATCGCCACCACCGCCGCCCAGATCGCCGCCGCCAGCGCCGAGGACACCCAGACCCCCGTGGTGTTTGCCACCGTCTCCGACCCGGAGGCGGCCGGGCTCACCGGGCTCCCCTATGTGACCGGCACCAGCGACGCGCTGAACACCCGCTTCATCATCGACATGATGCTGGCCCAGGACCCGGAGCTCAAAAAGGTGGGGCTGCTGTACTCCCTGTCCGAGGTCAACTCGGCCAAGCCCATCGCCGAGGCCATCGCCACCCTGGAGAGCAGGGGAATCGCATATGTGGAGCGGACCGCCAATACCAATGACGAAGTGATCGCCGCCGTTTCCGCCCTCATCGCCGAAGGGGTGGACGCCATCTTTACCCCCACCGACAACATCATCGCCACGGCCGAGCTGGCCATCTATGAGGACCTGATCCAGGCAGGCATCCCCCATTACACCGGGGCGGACTCCTTTGTGCGCAACGGCGCCTTTACCACCTGCGGCGTGAATTACACCGATGTGGGCCGGCGCACAGCGGGCCTGGCATACCAGGTGATCGCCCAGGGCATGGACGGCATGGAGGATTTCTATCTGATGGACGGCGGCATCATCACCGTCAACACGGAGACCGCTGCGGGGCTGGGCGCCGACTACTCTGTGTTCAGCACCATGGGCACCGTGGTGGAGGTCGTCACCACCGAGGACTGAGCCGCCTGACGGCGCGGGGCGCATACAGACGGACAGATTCGAACCGGCAGCGGAGATGAGAACTGTGATTGGAAAAGATGTGCGCACGGGTGTGGGCCTGCTGGCGGCGCTCTTTCCGGTCGGAGGGCCGGTGGCGTATCCGTTTGGCATCCGAAACTTTTATGTGGCCGGCCCCGAAGGAAATCTGCTTGAGATTGGGAGTACGAGAAAGGGTTAAATGAGAAGCTCCCGCCCCGGTAATGCCGGGGCGGGGGCGCGAGAGGAGCGAAAAACCGTGCTGCAAATCGTACAGACCGCCCTGGAGCTGGGATTCCAATACGCCCTGGTGGCCATGGCGCTGTTTTTGAGCTACCGCATTCTGGATATCGCCGATTTGACCACCGACGGCAGCTTTGTGCTGGGGGCGGCGGTGTCGGTGACGCTGACGGCGGCGGGCCACCCCATCCTGGCCATCCCGGCGGCTATGGCGGCGGGGGCCTGCGCGGGCTTTGTCACCGCCTTTTTGCAGACCCGCCTGGGGGTGCCCCCCATCCTGGCGGGCATCATCACCAACACCGGGCTGTACACCGTCAACCTGATGGCCATGGGGTGGAAGTCCAACGCCAGTCTGCTCCGGGCAGACACCGTGTTCACCCTGCTCCGGGCGGCCGGGGTGGGCGGGGAGTGGTACGAGCTGCTGCTGTCCGCTGGCATCACGGCGGCGGCGGGCGCACTGCTGTGGCTGTTTCTGGGCACCCGGCTGGGCCTGTCCATCCGGGCCACCGGCGACAACCGGGACATGGTGCGCTCCTCCTCCGTCAACCCGGCCTTTACGGTGACGGTGGGGCTGTGCCTGGCCAACGCCCTCACGGGGCTGTCCGGCGCGGTGGTGGGCCAGTACCAGAAGACGGTGGACACCAACATGGGCGCGGGCATCGTGGTCATCGGCCTGGCCTGCCTTATCATCGGAGAGACGGTGGTGGGCCGGGGGGGAATAGGCAGGGGCATCCTGGCCGTCATGGCGGGCTCCGTGGTCTACCGTTTCATTTACGCCGCCGTCCTTAACACCAGGATTGTGCCCATTGAGTGTTTAAAGCTGGTCACCGCCCTGGTGGTGGCGCTGGCCATTGCCGCCCCAGCCATCAAGAGCGGCGTTATGTTTCAAAAGCGCCGCCTGGCGGCGGGACGAAGGGGGGCGTGCTGACATGCTGCGCATCGAGCACATCTCTAAAACCTTCAATCCGGGTACGGTCAATGAAAAGACGGCGCTGTCGGATTTGTCCCTCCACTTGAAGCCAGGGGATTTCGCCTCCATCATCGGCTCCAACGGGGCGGGCAAGTCCACCCTGCTGGGCGCCATCGCGGGCAGCTTCACCGTGGACAGCGGTTCCATCGCCCTGGATGGCAGGGACATCACCTTTACCCCCGACCACCGGCGCAGCGTGGTCATCGGGCGGCTGTTTCAGGACCCCCTCCGGGGTACCGCGCCGTCCATGACCATTGAGGAGAATCTGGCCCTGGCCTACCTGCGCTCCGCGCAGGAGAGGACCAACCCCTTCAGCCGCATCCGAAGGAGGGACAAGGAGTTTTTTGCCGAAAAGCTCAAGCTGCTGGGCATGGGGCTTGAGGATCGAATGCGCCAGCCGGTGGGACTGCTGTCCGGCGGACAGCGCCAGGCCCTCACCCTGCTGATGGCCACACTGGTCACCCCCAAGCTGCTGCTGCTGGACGAGCACACCGCCGCCCTGGACCCGGGCACGGCGGAAAAGGTGCTGGAGCTCACCCGGACCATCGTGGCGGACAACCGCATCACCTGCCTCATGGTCACCCACAACATGAAGCAGGCCCTGGAGCTGGGCAGCCGCACGCTGATGATGGCGGACGGGAACATCGTGCTGGACGTGTCCGGGGAGGAGCGTGCCGGCATGACGGTGGACGGCCTGCTGCGCCGGTTCCGGGCGGGGACAGGCCATGAACTGGACAACGACCGCATGCTGCTGTCCGATTGAACGGGAGCGCCCCCCGGCACAGCCGGGGGGCGCTTTTGCGGGGGCGGGAGGATTGACAGCTTTTCGGGGAAATGCTATCATGAAAACGCACGATACAAAGGGGCCGGGCGGCGGGGAGGCAGCAATACAGAAGTGAGCAGGCGGCCGGCCACCGCGGAAACCATAACAAGGAGACATAAATGGAGACAATAATACAAATTTTGGCCCGGGAGCTGGACCGCCCGGAGCAGCACATCGAGAACATCATCACCCTGCTGGACGAGGGGAACACCGTCCCCTTCATCGCCCGCTACCGCAAGGAGCTCCACGGGGCCATGGACGACCAGCTCATCCGCCAGCTGGCGGACCGCTTGCAGTACCTGCGCAATTTGCAGGCCCGCCGGGATGAGGTGAGGCAGTCCATTGAGAACCAGGGGAAGCTGACGGACGAGCTTTCCGCCGCTATTGACGCCGCCGCCACCCTGGCGGAGGTGGAAGACCTTTACAGGCCCTATAAGCAGAAGCGCCGCACCCGGGCTGCCATGGCCAAGGAGAAGGGGCTGGAGCCGCTGGCCCTGCTGGCCTTTGCCCAGGGCCCGGCGGTGGACATGGCGGGGGCGGCGCTGGAGTATATTGACCCAGAAAAGGGGGTGGAGACCGCCCAGGATGCCCTCCAGGGGGCCTCCGACATCATCGCCGAGCTGATCTCCGACGACGCCGGGGTGCGCGGGATGCTGCGGGAGCTGTACTGGCGGCGGGCGGCCATTACCTCCAGGGCGGCGGCCAAGGATGCGGAGGACAGCGTATACCGCCTATACTATGAGTTTTCAAGTTCGCTGTCCAAAACCCAAGGGCATCAAATTCTCGCCATAAACCGGGGGGAGCGGGAGGAAATCCTCAAGGCCGGCGTGGAGATGGACCGGGAGACTGCCCTGGTGGCCCTGCGGCGCAGGGTGGTGCCCGGAAGGGCGGCTATGGAGTTTGTGAAGGCCGCCGCCGAGGACGCCTATGACCGGCTGATCGCCCCCTCCCTGGAGCGGGAGGTGCGCTCCGAGCTGACGGACCGGGCCAACGAGGGGGCCATCGGCCAGTTTGCCCTCAATTTGAAGCCCCTGCTCATGCAGCCCCCGGTGAAGGGCTTTGTCACCATGGGGCTGGACCCGGGCTACCGCATGGGGTGTAAAGTGGCGGTGGTTGACCCCACCGGCAAGGTGCTGGACACCACGGTGGTCTACCCCACCCACGGGGAGCGGGGGAAGAACGAGGCCATCGATAAGCTGGCCGTCCTCATCAAAAGGCATAAGGTGGCCCATATCGCCATCGGCAACGGCACCGCCAGCCGGGAGACGGAGCAGATGGCGGTGGAGCTGATCCGCAAGGTGGGGGGCGGGGTGAGCTACGCCATTGTGAACGAGGCGGGTGCGTCGGTGTACTCCGCGTCCAAGCTGGCGGCGGAGGAGTTTCCCGAATTCGATGTGAATCTGCGTTCGGCGGTGTCCATCGCCCGGCGGCTCCAGGACCCCCTGGCGGAGCTGGTGAAAATCGACCCCAAATCCATCGGCGTGGGCCAGTACCAGCACGACATGCCCCAGGCCAGGCTGGGCGAGGCGCTGGACGGGGTGGTGGAGGACTGCGTGAACGCGGTGGGGGTGGACGTGAACACCGCCTCCGCACCGCTGCTCACCCGGGTGGCGGGGCTGAACGGCACCACGGCAAAAAATATTGTGAAGTACCGGGAGGACAACGGCCCCTTTACCACCCGGAAGCAGATTTTAAAGGTGCCGAAACTGGGCCCGAAGGCCTTTGAGCAGTGCGCGGGCTTCCTGCGGGTGCCGGAGAGCAAGTTCCCCTTGGATAACACCGCTGTCCACCCGGAGAGCTACGCCGCGGCGGAAAAGCTGCTGGCGCTGTGCGGCCATGACATGGCCGATGTGAGGGCGGGGAAGCTGGGCGACCTGAAGGGCCGGCTGACGGCCTACGGGGAGGAAAAAGCGGCTGCGGCGTGCGGCGTGGGGGTGCCCACCCTGCTGGACGTGGCGGCGGAGCTGGTCAAGCCGGGGCGGGACCCCCGGGACGAGCTGCCCGCCCCGGTGCTGCGCACCGATGTGCTGGACGTGAAGGACCTGAAGCCAGGCATGGAGCTGAAGGGCACGGTGCGCAACGTCATCGACTTTGGGGCGTTTGTGGATGTCGGCGTCCACCAGGACGGGCTGGTGCACATCAGCCAGATCTGTGACCGCTTCATCAAGCACCCCTCCCAGGTGCTCAGCGTAGGGGACGTGGTGACGGTGTGGGTGAGGGAAGTGGACGAGAAGAAAAAGCGCATCTCGCTGACCATGCGAAAGGACCAGGTGAAATAGCCCGCGGGCGGGGCGTCACGCCGGGCGTTTTCCTGCGCCCGCATCCAGTCCCGGCGCGACGCCTCGGGACGGCCCTGGAAGGGAACAGCATTGCCCGGGGATGGCGACCATGACCATATCCCGGGCGAGTAAAAAGGAGGGCCTGACATGGCCGGGAAGCTCTATCTGGTGCCCACCCCCATCGGGAACCTGGGCGACATCAGCCGCCGGGCGGCGGAGATTTTGGAGGGGGCGGACTTCATCGCCGCAGAGGACACCCGGGTGACGGTGAAGCTGCTCAACCACCTGGAGCTGAAAAAGCCCATGACCGCCTACCACCGCCACAACTGCGAGACGGCGGGCGCCGCCATCCTGCGGCGCTTGCAGGGGGGGGAGAGCTGCGCCCTGGTGACCGACGCGGGCACCCCCGCCATCTCCGACCCTGGGGAGGACCTGGTGGCCCTGTGCGCCGCCGGTGGGGTGGAGGTGGAGGCCATCCCAGGGCCCTGCGCTCTGACGGTGGCGCTGTCGGTGTCCGGCCTGCCCACCGGGCGGTTCACCTTCGAGGGGTTCCTGCCGCTGAACAAGAAAAACCGCCGGGCCCGGCTGGACGCCCTGGCGGACGAGACGCGCACCATGATCTTCTACGAGGCCCCCCACAAGCTGCGCGCCACCCTGGACGATCTGGCGGACGCCCTTGGCCCGGACCGCCGCCTGGCGGTGTGCCGGGAGCTGACCAAGCTCCACGAGGAGGTGCTGCGTACCACCATTGGGGAGGCTCAGGCGCACTACGCCGCCCAGGAGCCCCGGGGGGAGTTTGTGCTGGTGGCGGCGGGCCGCCCCGCCCAGGAGGAGGCGCCGGACGGGGATGGGGCCCTGGCCCGGGCGGAGGAGCTGCGCCGGGCGGGGCTGCCCCTGAAGCAGGCGGCGGCCCAGGCGGCGGAGGAGTTCGGGGTGAAAAGGCGCGGGCTGTACAATCAGATGCTGGAGCGGGAGCGGGACTAGGGCCTGCTTGAAAATTGCCAACATGTCCAAACAGCGCCTAAGGGGAGCGGCGGGGAGGCCCGCCGCTTTGCCGTTCCCATTTTTGGAAATTTACTGCCAATACTTACCTGTGTCGCCAACGGCTGGAAATGATAACGTATGGTATAATGTATCTGGAAAATTTTACCGTGCAAATTGAGGGCGGAATTTGTCGAAAAAGTGAAAACGCAGAAAAAAGGGGAAAACAAAAAAAGCCGCCATTCCGGCGGCTTTTCGTACAGCGGTAGGGCGGCGGGGAATTATTTGCTGCCCAGATCTTTCAGACAGCTCACGCAAACATTTTTCCCCTTGAAGGAAGTGATCTCGCGGGAATCCCCACAGAAAATGCAGGCAGGCTGATACTTGTTCAAAATGATGGAAGGCCCGTCCACATAGATT
>Ga0137310_102668_pt1 | contig 9850 bp, 13 predicted proteins | sample NAcewiD2O_June_2_FD_97183 | JGI IMG/M metagenome (GOLD analysis project Ga0137310, IMG submission 97183) | Mouse cecal microbial communities from Vienna, Austria - N-Acetylglucosamine amended D2O_June | ecosystem: Host-associated > Mammals > Digestive system > Large intestine > Cecum | place...
TGCCAGCAGTTTACCAATCAGACGCATACGTCCGCCTCCTTTCCTAATTCCATATCCGTTTTTTCAGGACATCCAGGTATGCCCGAAGGGTATTTCAAAGAGAAGCATATTTACCCCTCTATTAGAATCTTACCGTGCCGGCCTGAGGAAATCAATGGCATTTCTGCCTGTTTACGAAATGTTCGCAAATCCCCGCAGCAGCTTATCCATGCCATCCCACAGACTGTCCAGACGGGTGCGAAGGTCGTCCACGTCGGCAGCGTAAATACTCCCGGTCTCATTGGCACGTCTGGCATACTGGTTTAAGTTATTGGAGCAGATACGGAGGAGCCGTATCATTTCCTGGATGTCGCTCATATCCAGATGAATGATATAGCCGTCAACCGCCATCTTGCGCAGATATGCGGACAGGTTGGTAATGCCGAGTTCCGCCATGCGCCCCTTTACCAGCTCCGCCTCCTGTTCAGACATGACGAATTCCACCCGGACGGATTTTTTGTTATTCCCGGCTTTCATCGTTCCGGCTCCTTTTTATGTGAGGGGGCTTTAGGGATGGAGGCGGCCGCCGACTTTGCTTTTTCCAGTTTTCCCCGCAGGGTGTCTTTTTTCAGGCTGTCCATATATTCCTGGATATTACCGGGCTTTGCATGGTAATCCCGCTTAACGTGCTCCCGCCGCAGGATTGTTTGTAATTCCCGTTCGCTTTCCGGCAGCCAGGCCACACATTTGGAAGTTCCATGCTCTGCCTTAAACATGTTAATCTGCTGCATATAAGAATCATGGGGGAAAGCCGCCTGTGTACCATCCTGGAACAATACCGATACTTTTTCAATCGCACAGGACAGCAGCTTGACCCGTTCCACGTGGGCGTGATAATCGAGAGGCCAGATACAGCCGGTGGCTTTCCCGTCCTGTATGCCGTCCAGCCGGATTGCATACGCCAGGATAGAATCTTTCGTCTGCTCATGGTAAAACCGCCACACCTTATTTTCATGGCTGTCCTGCAGGTAGACATCCCTTTCCCATAAACAGTAGGTACCGCAGGTCCTGGACATCCATAAAAGCTGTTCATTCTCCCCATTTTTGCAGGCCGCAAGATTTTGTATCAGTTCCCTGTCAATATTAAAATCGTCCTTATAATGCTGCGTGTGCAGCTCTACAACCTGCCCCAGAAAGTCCAGCACGTCCACGCCCTCAAATTTTACCGCCGCCATTAGCGTTCCCTTTCCGGCACGGACGGCTCTGCCTGTTTCACCTCATGCTCCGGGCGTTCCGCTTTCAGCCGCTCCATCAGGGAAGGCTTTTCCTCCGGCAAAGTCTCCGGCGCAAGCTCCCGGATTTCCTCATAGGTCTGGCCGTCCGTTAAGTCCGGGCGTTCCGGCGGCACATTATCCAGCCGGCCATCCAGCATATTGTAGTTGCCGGTCTGTCCTTCCTCATAAAGCTCCGCATTACGCAGATAGCTCTCCGGCGGCTGGAAGGGCTGTCCGGCGAACAGGATTTCCCGGATCGGTGTAAACTGTGAGAGCACGCCGTCCCGGAGCCTTGCAAATTCCTCATACTGTCGCAGGGTAAGGCCGCGCTCCAGCATTTCCGCCTGGGTGTGCGCCCATCCCTCCCCATAGAGGAAATAGTACATATCCGGCTGGTCGCAGACAAAGCACAGGGAGCCGTCCTGATTGTCATAATAGGACGCCTGCATATCCTGGCAGCGGCAGCGTTCCTCACGCCCCAGGTACACCCGGTTGTCCGCGCCCAGCATGGCGACCATGCCCGCATAGTTGCTATGGACCGCAGAGCGGATTTCCACCAATGGGTCTGCCTCCGGCATGGCCTGTCTGCCGGGAATCTCGTTCTGCTTTTCTGCCGCGTCATTTCTCGGCGTTACTTCCTCATGGGCGCGGGCATCCAAATCCGGCTGCGCAGAAGTCTTTCTGACGGCGCCCGGCTCCGGCTCCTTCTCCTGTGCGTAATAATGGACATTGGCGGTGGTCCTGCTGTTCATTTCCCCGGCGTAAGCCTCCGCAGCCTTGCGGGTATCAAATTCCAAAGGCTTTCCGTCCTCCTTGCACCACGCCTCGGCATGGCCGAAGATAGAAGCACCGCTGCGGACCGCCCACACGCCGTATACTTTTTCTTTTCCCATCCTGATCCTCCTTATCGTTCCTGCTGCTTTGCCGGTTTCTGCTTTCTGTCAGGCTCCGCCGGCTTTGTTTCCTTCATCCGCTGCCGGACAGAGGGTTTGCGTTCCGGTTCGTCCGCAGAGGTGATATTGACATACTCGCCAATAATGTTCAGCGCCTCATGGTAGCTCCCGGAGGCAAACACCCTGTCCGACATTTCCTTTGCCTGCTCCGCCATGCCGTTTCTGCGCAGGGTCCGGGAGGCAATGCCGATCAGGTTAAAGACATTCCCGTCCTGGCCGATCAACGCACAGTCCGGTTTTTCCGGCTCCGGTGAAGGTTCCCCAATAAAGCCGCCTAACCGGTTCGGCACAAAGTCTGACAGCCAGGTGCCCCCGAAATCCGCATGGGTCTGTAACCGCCACACGGCAAGTTTCCCTATATCCAGCTTTACATCCTCGAAAGGGTAGAGCAGACAGGTAAGCTCCCCATACTGGAAAGTGGAAACATCTTCAAATTTACTGCCGTCCTTCAAAATCCCCGCCTCGGTGAGCATGTCATTGATTCCATCCATCCATTCCTTCAAATCCCCTCCGCAGCCCTGCAGGATCAGCCCTTCTTTTCCTTCCATGTGCCGAAGATCCTCTGTCGTGATTGTTGTGATACTCAAATAAACCGCCTCCTATCGTTCCTGTTGATGATTGGTTTTCTGCCGGACGGCTTTTGCCGCTGGCTGTTTCTTTAGCTGCTTACGGACGGAAGGCTTTGCCGCCGGCTGCCACATATCCGTTAAGATGGCAGATACCGGCTGTTCCCATTCCTTCCCGAACCCTCGGATCACAGTCCCGTACATGATCCCGTTATCCGCAAACATCTTCAAAGTGTCAAACGCCCGGTCGAATAATTCTATATTTCTTGCATCCACGCTGGGCGCAAAATGGACCACCCCCACGGGGTAGTCCCCTCCGGCGCCGACCCAGCCCCGGACAAACGCGTCATAATCCTTTGTGACGCCGGCAGCCGCAAGCTCACCGGCATGGCTGGAATCCATCAGGCTTGTCGCCGCATACTGACGGCCTAAGACCAACAGCCCCGTGTCCGGGTTATACATGAAGCGCCGGTTGTCGATCTGCTGCATGTCAATGGCCTGGGTCCGTGTGTCGATCCGCATGATCTCCTGCACGATTGGTATTTTTATTTTTTCGATAAACATCCCTCCCAATTTCTCTGCCTGTCCGCAACTTAGGGCTGTTTTAAGGCATCCGAGTATTCTTATACAGCCGTCCCTCAAACCGGGGTTTGAAAGCCTTGAAAATCAAGCCTCTTTTGGGTTAAGCTGCGGACATATCACCCCTGGTTCTGCCTGCTCCGGCGTTTGCGTTCCCGCTCGGATTTCCGTCTGGCAAAGGCGCGGCAGGAATCCGAACAATACGCCTGGCTGGTAGTGGGAAGATATGCCTTCCCGCAGACTGGGCAGGTTTTCTGTTTTAAGGAAGTGTCCTCACCGGTAACGGCAGATTCCAGCGCCGGGTCCGTCGGCAGCACCGCCTCCCGGAAGTAACGGCAGAAAGAGCCGGTCCACCATTTATGCAGCATGTAACAGGGGCAGTCCAGAGGGCGGCAGAGCTTATCCTGGCTGTCATAGTTGGCGCACAGCTCCGTCACCTGCCTTCGGATCGCCGCCCGTTCCTGCCTGGTTAATTCCCGTGAGGGCGGCCCGCTCATTTCCCCCTGCCTTTCTTTGCCGGAAATTCCAGCCTGAAATTCACATATTTTCCGCCCGTGTCATCCAGCACCACCACCGCGTCATAGGTCTTTCCCGTCTTTTCGCTGTAAAGCCCGGACATGGAAACGCGGCCCTCTTTCAGAAGGGCCGCCGCAACAGGCTTTGTTATGGATTTTTTCTTGCCGGAAAAGAACTTATTGTCTTTCCACAGCGCAAAGGAACAGTCCCTGTTATCGCAGAAGAACCCTTTTTTGCCCTCATACACGGAAGCGCCGCAGCGGGGGCAGGCGCCGACAGCCTCACGCTTATTTTTCCTTGCATCCGGGAACAGGCCGGCGAAACGTTCTTCCGGGGCGGTATGCTCCTTTACCAGCGTCCGGCTCATATCCGCGATCCCTTCCATAAAGGCATCTGCCGCAAGCTCGCCCCGCTCCACCTGTTTCAGCATGGATTCCCATTCCGCTGTCAGGACCGGCGACTTGATATTATCCGGCAGCACCAGGATCAGGTTTGTGCCTTTCTCCGTTGGGATAAGCTGCTTTTTCTTCCGGTCCACAAATCCGGCAGAGACCAGCTTCTCCAGGATGGCCGCACGGGTGGCCGGGGTGCCTAATCCTTTGCGCTCGGCATCCTCCGGCATATCCTCGGCGCCGGCGGTCTCCATTGCTGCCAGAAGGGAATCCTCCGTATAGTGTTTCGGCGGGGAAGTTTTGCCCTCCCGTACACTGGCAGAGACTGTTTCAAAAAGCTGTCCCTCCTGCAGCACGGGAAGGGATGCGTCCGTATTCTCACCATCCTCCGGCCTGGATTCTTTCAATCCCATGCGGCAGAGACGTTCCACCTCTTTCCATCCAGCCTGTAATACAGCCTTTCCCTTCGCCACGAAAGAATAGCCATTACAATCCAGCAGCGCCATCACCGCCTCGAACCGGTGCGCCTGGGCCGTGGCGGAAAGCAGCTTTGCGGCGATCATCATCAGCACATCCCGCTCCCCGGAGGGAAGCTCCGACAAATCCGTCCGTGCAATCTCCGCCGTAGGGATAATCGCGTGATGGTCGGTGACTCTTCCGTTGTCCGTCACACGTGCAATATCCGGTTCCCCGGCAAGGCCCTTCCCAAAAGGCATATTGTCCCGCAGCCAGCGGATCAGACGGGCAGCGGCTGCCTGCATATCTTCGGTCAAATACTGGCTGTCAGTCCGGGGATAGGTCGCCAGTTTTTTCTCATAAAGGGACTGCACATAGTCAAGGGTCTGCTGGGCCGTATACCCATAGATACGGTTACATTCCCGCTGTAAGGTTGTCAGGTCATACAGGCGGGGCGGCTGCACCGTCCTGACCTGCTTTTCCACGGACAGCACGAAAGCCTCCTGCCCGTCACAATCCCTGCGGATTTTTTCAGCCCTGTCCTTATCCTGCAGCTTTTCGCCGGAGGCAGTAAAGCCGCCGCAGGTGATCTCCGGCACATAAAAGGGCCTGCTCATAAATGCCCGAATATCCGCCTCACGCTGTACCATAAGGGCCAGCGTGGGGGACATGACGCGCCCCACGTTCAGGGTAACGCCATACAGGACAGAGAAAAGCCTGGTAGCGTTGATGCCGATCAGCCAGTCCGCCCCGGCCCGGCAGGCCGCCGCATCATAGAGCTTATCGTAGCCGCTGCCGGGGCGCAGGTGTTCAAAGCCGTCCCGGATCGCCGCATCCTCCATACTGGAAATCCAGAGGCGTTCCATCGGTTTCTTACATCCGGCATGTTCATAGACCAGACGGAAGATCAGTTCCCCCTCCCGTCCGGCGTCCGTGGCACATACCACGGATTCTACCCGTTTATCCTTCATCAGCCGGCAAAGAAGGTCAAGCTGTTTTTTCTTATCCTTCGGCACCTCATATTTCCATTCATCCGGCAGGATCGGCAGGTCACCATAGCGCCATCTGGCATACTGTTCCCCATAAGCCTCCGGCTGCGCCAGCTCCAGAAGGTGCCCCACGCACCAGCTCACCAGATAGCCGCCACCCTCCAGGTAGCCGTCTTTTTTCTCATTCGCACCCAGGACCGCCGCCAGCGACATGGCGACGGAGGGCTTTTCCGCAATCACTAACTTCATTCAAATAACCTCCATTGAAATAAAGGCTTTATAGCAGCCCTTTATATGCTCGGTTCCTGTTTGGTTTTATGGCTTTCCCTGTGGCTCTTTGCATCCTTTTCCTGAACCTTTGCTTTATTTTCGGAAAGCCTCTCTAAAAGCCCTTTTTCCTGTTTCCGTCCCAGGGTTTTTGCTGCCCGGTCAAAATACTGCACCTTATCGGAAAGTAAATCCTCTGGCAGCACTTGGGAAGCATTGACTTCCCTGACCATATTTTCCAGTTCTTTAGTCTGCATGTTCCCGTTATCCGGCACAATTAAGACCTCATGGATGGATGATGGAAGGACATAAAAATTGGAATCCATCAGATCTCCGATTTTATCCAGTACGCCATCCCGCGCCAAAGCCCCGGCTCCATCCAGTTTGCTTTGGTTCGTCAGGACATACATAGGCGCAGCGCCAGTTTCTTCCGGTTCCTGTTGGCTGAATAGATTCGTAGGTTTGGCAGAAAGCATAAGCTCTGACATCACATCATCCATTGTATAGAAGCAGACAGGGTTCCGGGCATTTTCCGCTGTAACAGCGTCATGGTGAAGCTGTTCCGGTGTAATCCCCCATAGATTCAACATGTCATTTGTAACAACAGCGGAAGCCGTTCCGCTGCTGTCCTCCATGATCTGAATCCGGTAAGTTGCCGCCAGTTCCCCACATGCGGTACAGGGTTTATCTTTCAAATATTCCTGGTTCTTTTCCGGGTCGCACAGACGGATAGCAAGCATCGGCCTGGCTGTTTCATAATCCTCCAGTCCCTTCACGTCAATAGGAAGCTCCAAACCGCTCTCCATTTTTATCTGTGCGATTTCCTTCATAATGTCCTCCATCGGACGGCCTTTGGAAAACTGTTCCTCATAGTGTTCCAGATAAATGGCCGGCGCAACTGTTTCGTTATTTGTACGGATAATAAGCCCTGTAAGAGTACGGTCATTTCCTTTTGTGACTTTTTCAAGGGTTATCTTTGCATCCTGGCAGTCTGCCGGCAGATATTCCCGGATATGGTTTTTGATATTTTCTGCAAATTCCTTCTTCATTCGTTTTCCTCCCGTTTCCTGTTTTCCAACCATTCATCTTCCTGCTTTGCGGCCTGCAAAAGACACATCAGAACAACGCCGGCAGACATCCCTCCTGTGAATGTAAGGAAGTGTATAATCATGTTCCACATAAAAAATCCTCCAAAAATAGGTAAGAAAAACGCCCACCGGAAAGTGAGCGTATCATCAAGTATCAGTTATCCATTCTTTTATTTTCTTTCTGTTGCGGGCTGTCCCGGCAGAACAATCTCCCCCACCGGGATTTCCCGCAACTCCTTTTTCATCTGGTGCGCAAACCGGATCGTCCTGACCGTGCCCCCTTTTTCCCTCCCGTCATACACGGCGATCACCCGGTCCGAGTGCTCGGCCATGTAGCGGTTCCGGTGGGAATAGACGCTGGGGTGGTATTTCTCCTGCATGACGACAACATCCGCACATGCCTCCAGCATTTCATAGGTCCGTCCCTTTTCCATCAGGTTATCCAGCCGCTTTTGATAAGGGATAACCGCAATCAGCTCCAGCGCCGGATTCGTCTTTTTCTTTTCCAGCACGAACTCTGCAAAATACAGGTCCACGCCGTCCGCAAAGCCGCTCATAAAGCGGGTGAACCCATCCGCAACAGCGCAGTCAATCTCACGCCGCAGCGCCGCCTTTACATGGTTGATTTCTTTCTGCGGTAAATCCCTGTGCCCGGTGACACAGCATGTCTTTCCTTTCATCTTCTTTTCCTCCATCCGATAGTTAGTATTCTTTATTTCTCAAATTATAATAGATTTATTTTAGCGTTTCAACGCAAATACCCTTTTTTATTTTGCGAATAAGGGAAGGGTGTAAGGTACAATCTATTACAGAATAGGAGGTATAGGCGATGTATGAAGATTTCGTCCCGGAACGGCTGGCAAAGCTGCGGACACAGAAAGGCGTATCTGCACGCGATATGTCGTTGTCATTGGGACAGGCAAACAACTACATTAACAACATTGAAAATAAAAAGTCCCTTCCCTCCATGCAGTCCTTCCTTTACATCTGTGAATATCTGGGCGTGACGCCCCAGGAATTTTTTGACGAGGGGAACCCGGACCCGCAAGCCTTACAGGAACTTATTGCCGAGGCAAAAAAACTGGATTCCAGGTCACTTTCTTATATCCTGGGGATTATGAAAGAACTCAATAGCAGAAAATAAGCGGCCACGGTGCTGGCCGCTTTTTGCTGCCTTTCTTTTATTTTATCCTGCAATCCTCCTGATATGCCCAATCCCACTACCGGCGATAAACCAAGAATCACTCCCGGAATGTCACTTTTTTATTTTCCTGTACTTCCAAACCCATCTGTGCCGCGCTGCCCGCCAAGCTCTGAAACAAAATCCGCGATCACAACCGGAGTGATCACAAGCTGTCCCACGCGGGAGCCTTTGGAAAGCTCCTGGGTCTGGGTGCTTACATTGCTGATGATCGCGTGAATCTCCCCGCGGTAGCCGGAATCCACCGGCGGCAGCTCACAGACCAGCCCTTTTACCGCCATGCTGGTGCGTGGAAACACATAGCCCGCATATCCGTCCGGCACTTCAATCCCAAACCCAAGAGGGACCTTTGCGATCTCCCCCGGCTGTAACGTACAGTCATAGGGCATGTAGACATCCGCGCCGGCATCGTTCCCATGCGGACGGAAAGGGCGGCGGTCCTTCGGCACGCCAAAGTCGATCAGTTTGATCTTCATGCGCCGCCTCCGTCCAAAAGCGCCGGATAGTCCGTTTTCAGAATATCTCCAGGCGTCATATCCGCTTTCAGCATGTTTCCGCAGGTCATTCTCCCCTCCAGGCATTTGTCCTGTTGGCAGAAGGGGCCTGTGAGATCAGGGGCAAACAGCACCGGGCTTAAAGTATAAAGCTCCTGCCAGATTTTCAGGAGCACGATCCGGGTCTCATCCGTATTGCGCCGGCATACCCGCTGGCCGATGATGTGTTTCCACTGATAGGGCGTGGCGCTGATAACCAGCACATTCCGAAGCCCCTGGGGCGTGGCATATCCCGCCGCGTCATGGCCGACGCCGGCATTACATAGCTGCTCATAGCAATCCATGCCCTTGTGACAGCTTTCCAGGTAGAGTGCCCGGACAGAAGCAGGCGCAGCCAATACTTCGTAGGGTATGGCAAAATCCGCCTGGCCTGCATAATTGCTGTACTGCAAAGACGCACTCATAAACTTTACTTCGTTCTGGTGCCTGGTGATCTGTGAAAGGAACCGCCTGCTTGCCCCTACAACAGCAGCGGTGATCACCGCAAATTTCTGGACCGTCGGGTGGGGAAGGGCGCTGATGGCCGCCACAGTATCATCACTGAACGATTTTTCATAAAGGGCCATCAGATCATCCATTGTGGCAATCCGATGGCCCCTCTGGGTGAGCCGGGCAGCAAAGACCATGTTTTTCTCGGCCTCCCTGGCCGCCTGGCAGTTTAATATTTTTACTTCAATCCGTCTGATCGGTATGTCCCTCCTTTACAATGGCTTTCAGTAAGAACAGATAGTTGAGGCTGTCTGTGATCTTTTCATCCCATGTACTTATCCCGTAATCCGTATCATTGTCAAAGCACATGTCATACAGGGAAACGATATGCTTCGCCAGCATCCCGGCAAGGGCGCGCTCCGGCGTGGTGTGCTGCAAGGCTGCCGCCGCCTTAAAAGCCCCCAGCCGGTCTGTATCGTCCCCGGTATATTCCTTCGTTTTCTTTTGCAATGTGTCGGCACAGAGCCGCACCTGCTCGTCAAATACGGCATTGACTTCCTGCTGTGTGATATGGCATCCCTCCTTTGAATTTGAAAAATGGATTATC
>Ga0137310_102670_pt1 | contig 9842 bp, 8 predicted proteins | sample NAcewiD2O_June_2_FD_97183 | JGI IMG/M metagenome (GOLD analysis project Ga0137310, IMG submission 97183) | Mouse cecal microbial communities from Vienna, Austria - N-Acetylglucosamine amended D2O_June | ecosystem: Host-associated > Mammals > Digestive system > Large intestine > Cecum | place...
AGAGATCCTGCCCTGGATGTGAGTAAGCAGATTGAGCAGGTGGAGGAGATGATCGACAGGAAAGTGGATGGGATCTTTATCAACCCGGTGGACTGGAAGCAGATCGGCCCGGCCTTGAAGGAGGCGGCCTCTGCCGGGATCCCCATTATCGTGGTGGACAGTGATGTGTATGAGTCAGAGCTGGCTTCCTGCACCGTGGTGTCTGACAATTATCAGGCAGGCGTCCAGTGCGCCTCCTATCTTCTGGAGCATGAGACAGGGGGAAATATCCTGCTTCTGACCCACAGCGCGGCGAAATCAGGGCTGGACCGGATTCAGGGTTTCAAAGACACCATAGGCGGCCATGAGGAGTTTTACATACTGGCGGAGGGAGACTGTCTGGGACAGCTGGAGCTGGCCATGCCGGTGACAGAACAGCTTTTGGAGCAGTACCCGGAGACGGATATCATCATGTGTTTAAACGATGTGGCGGCCATGGGCACCATGGCCGCGTTAAAGGATGCCGGACTGGCCGGGGACATCGCTGTCTACGGCGTAGACGGCTCTCCGGACGGCAAATCCATGGTTGAGGCAGGATTTATGGCAGCCACGGCCGCCCAGTTTCCCCGGGAGATCGGCAGGCAGGCGGCGGAGGCGGTCTACCGGATCCTGGAAGGAGAGCCTGTGGAGTCTGTGATCCGGATCAAGACAGAACTGATTACCAGGGATAACTTAGAACTTTATGGCAGCGACGGGTGGCAGTGACCCCGAAAAGACGGTGACGGATATGAGCAGAGAAAGGATCATCACAAATCTACAGCAGGCAGTGTATATACTTAATTTTGTGGCAGTGTGCCTGGTGGCAGGCAGCATGGCGTTGAGCATCTCCAAGATCGTGGATGCCATGGAGGCGGAGATGTTTTTAAGTCTTGTCCGGGTAAGGCCCTGGAAGCCCAGAACCATGATCGTGATGTCTGTGACCAGCTATCTGTGTCTTGTGATGCTGAGCTGTGTGGGACAGCTCTGGCAGGGGAAAGGAAAGTATGGACGTCTCCTGATCACAGCCGGGGAGATGTTTTTGTGCATTGGAACCACGGTGGCCATAAACATGAATTACAACGGCATTGTGCTTTTAGTGGTAGCGGACATGGTCCGGGGCCAGAAAGGAAGCCGCCAGAAAGTGATCCTGGGAATCGCCATTGTAGGACTCTATACCATTATCAATTACAATCTCACTGGAGCCTATTTTAACATGATTCCCTGGGAATCTTATCTCACGGCCTACAGTACCAGCACCCAGGCGTTTTTAAAAGGAACCCTGAGCGTGTTCAGTTCCATGAACCTGGTTCTTTTTATCCTCTATATGACCATGCTGATTCAGGGGGAATACCGGGAACGGGAGCGGATCCAGAACCTGAATGAGCAGCTGGAGGAGGCCAACCGGAAGCTGAAGGAGTACGCCGAGGAGGCAGAGAAAAACGCGGAGATGCGGGAGAGGAACCGGCTGGCCAGAGAGATTCATGACACTTTGGGCCATTCCCTGACAGGGATCGTGGCTGGGATCGACGCCTGTCTCACCATGATCGACCTGTCCCCGGAGGCCACTAAAAAACAGCTGATGAAGATCGGGGAAGTGGCCAGACAGGGGATGACCGATGTGCGCCGCTCGGTCAGCAAGCTCAGGCCTGACGCTTTAGAAAAGCTGGACTTGGAAAAGGCCATTGTAAAGATGCTCAAGGATACAGGGGCAGCCTCTGGGGCTGATATCTGTTTTGATAATCAGGTGCGGCCTTTTAAATTCCATGAAGATGAGGAGGAAGTCATTTACCGGGTGGTTCAGGAAGCCACCACCAACTCCATCCGCCACGGCCACGCGGATAAGATCCGAATCCAGGTGTCCAAGGCGGAACAGTGGCTGACTATCCACGTAACAGACAACGGCATAGGGTGTAAGAATGTGGAAGAGGGGTTCGGGTTAAAGCACATGGGAGAACGGATCAGCCTTTTGGAGGGAACCTTAGAGTACGGCAGCCAGGAGGGATTTTACATTATCGCCAGGATACCTATCCGATGGGGGGAGGAACATCAATGAGAGAGAAGATCAAGATCGTTATCGCGGATGACCAGGAGCTGATCAGGGACAGCTTAAAGATCGTGCTGTCCGCCAACCAGGATATGGAAGTCATCGACACCGTAGCTGACGGGCGGGAGGTGATCCGCTCTGTCCGCTCGAAAAAACCGGACGTGATCCTGATGGATGTGAGGATGCCCGGTATGGATGGGGTATCCTGTACCCAGATCATCAAGGAAAATTATCCTCAGATCAAGATCATCATCCTGACCACCTTTGATGACGACGAGTATGTGTACAACGCGCTGAAATACGGTGCCAGCGGTTATCTGTTAAAGGGAGTGTCCATGGCGGAGCTGTCCTCCGCCATCCGCACGGTGTACAGCGGGAAGGCCATGATCAACCCGGATATCGCGGTGAAGGTGGTCCGGCTTTTTTCCCAGCTGGCCAAGGGAAATTACACCATCCAGGTAGATGACAGGAGCATAGAAGATATTGGAAAGACCGAATGGAAGGTGATCCAGCAGGTGGGCTACGGCAGGTCCAACAAGGAGATCGCGTCTGCCCTGAACTTATCAGAGGGGACGGTGCGCAACTGCTTAAGCTCTGTTCTGGGGAAGCTGGATCTGCGGGACAGGACCCAGCTGGCCATATGGGCGGTGCAGACAGGAGTTACCACCAGGAATCTGGATCGGTCTTAAAGGAGGCGGGGCATTGAAGAGCGGAGATAAAAGGACGGTCTGGATCCCTGTCATTGTGGGGTTTATCCTGTTTGTCATAGCCGGGGTCTGCGCTGTAGAGAATTTCAGGGAGACCAGGCAGGGGCAGGTGATCCACTTTGGGATGATCGCGGGAAGCTACTGGGATGTGCCCACAGGCAGCTGTTATGAGGTGATTGACGCGGCCATCAGAAGGTTTGAGGAAAAGCACCCGGGAGTGAAGGTCACCTATACCAGCGGGATCTTGAAAGAGGATTATCCGGAGTGGCTGGCGGAGCAGATCCTTCTGGGAAAGGAGCCGGATGTGTTCATGGTCCCCGCAGGCCAGCTGGATATTCTGGCCTCCATGGGAGTCTTAAAAGATCTGGGACGTTTGATGGAGGCGGACAAAGAGTTTGAAAAAGAAGAATATTATCCAGCGGCCTGGCAGTATGGAAATATTCGAAATACCCAGTATGCCCTTCCCTATGAGAGCGTGCCCACCCTTATGTTTGTGAACAAGACCCTTTTGGACAAAGAAAAGATTAATATGCCGGGAGCGGATTGGACCTGGGAGGATTTTCTTTCCATCTGCAAACAGGTGACAAAGGACACGGACGGCGACGGGGTCATCGACCAGTTTGGCTGTTTTGATTACGGTTGGAGAGAAGCGGTGGATTCCAACGGGGCGACGCTGTTTGAAAAGGATGGGACCATTTCCCGCTTCGCGGATTCCAGGGTAGAGTCTGCTGTCAGGTTTGTCAGGGACTTAAACGGGGTCAATGAAGGATATGTGGTGACCGCGAGGGAGTTTGATCAGGGAAAGGTGGCTTTTCGGCCATTTGCGTTTTCCGAGTACCGTACCTACAAACCATACCCCTGGAGGATCAAGAAATATTCGGATTTTGAGTGGGACTGCGTAAAGCTGCCCTCAGGGCCTGACGGCAATGGCCAGTCAGCGCTGGATACCCTTCTCATGGGCATCGGCAGCAGGAGCAGGCAGGAGACACTGGCCTGGGAGTTCATCAAGGAGCTGTGCTATGAAGAAGAAACCCAGCTTCATCTGCTGGAAGCTTCCCAGGGGCTGCCGGTGCTTAGGAAGGCCGTGGAATCCCCTCTGCTAAAGCAGGTGCTGGGAAATGACAACCCGGGAAACGGCAATATGGATGTGGAAGTCATCTGCCAGGTCATGGAGGAAGCCCGGGAAACGCCTAATTTCCGCCTGTATCCCGCGGCCATGAGCCTGGCGGACGGCGAGATCGGATACATCATCAGCGGAGAACGGTCTATAGACAGCGGACTTTTAAAACTGCAGAGAGAGGTTAACAGCCTGCTGCGGCAGTAAGGAGGAGAACGTTATGGAAGAAAAAATGAAAAAGGATCCCCAAAACCTGGATATCAGGATCCTATACAGTGATATTGACGGGACTTTATTAAGAAACGACCACCATATTTCCCCTAAAACCAGGGAAAAGATCCTGGAGCTGGACAAAAAAGGCATCCCGTTTATCCTGGTGTCAGCCCGGATGCCGGATGGGGTCAGACTGATCCAGAGAGAGCTGGGGAACAAAAGGCCTATAATCTGCTACAGCGGGGGACTGATCCTGGATGAAGATCAGAATGTTATCTACAGCCGCCAGATGGATCTGGAGCTGGCCGCGGGTGTGTGGTCTGATTTGGAGAGAGTGTGCCCGGAAATCTGCGTCAATATCTACGGCGGGGAGCTGTGGGTGGTAAAGGATGACCAGAATCCGTGGGTCATCCGGGAAGAGGGGATCACTGAGGGGAAATCCGCGGTAGGAGAGCTCCGGAACATGTTCGCGGGTGCCGGCGGCATTCACAAATTCCTTCTTATGGGGGAGCCGGAAGATATTGCCCGGGGAGAGGTCTTTTTAAAGGCAAATTACCCGAAACTGTCTGTGCTCCGTTCCAATTCTTATTATCTGGAGGTCATGGACGGGTCTGTGGACAAGGCGGAGGGGGTTCGTTTTTTGTGTGACCGCTATGGCATACCCATAAGCAGGGCGGCGGCCTTCGGGGATGGGGAAAATGATCTGGGAATGCTTCGCGCGGCAGGCTATGGGTTCGCCATGGGCAATGCTTCCGAGAAGCTGAAAGCGCGGGTGGGGCATACAACTCTGAGCAATGAGGAGGAGGGGATCCTTCGGGTTCTTGAGAGGATAGAATCCCCAAAGAAAGCCTATTAATCTATATTGAGAGCACATTGGGTCATGGTTTTTCCTCTGTTTTTCGTGCTATAATCCAGGCAAGAAAAGGGAAATACATTATAGTATGAGGAGGAGCTAAGATGAGAAAGAGAACCGTGTTATCAGCAGCGTCACTTACCATGTGCCTTGCCCTGACAGCCTGCGGGGGATCGGGAAGCCAGAGCCAGGGAGGCGATTCCGGAAAGCCGCTCACCGTGGCCATCTGGGATAACAACCAGCTGCCGGGCCTGAAGGAGATCATAGAGGATTTTACCACCGAGACCGGGATTGAGGTGGAGATTCAGATGGTGCCGTGGGATCAGTACTGGACCCTTTTGGAGGCAGGTGCCCAGGGCGGGGATTTGCCGGATGTTTTCTGGATGCATTCCAATTACAGCCAGAAATTTATGAGCAACGATATCCTTCTGGATCTGACCGACAAAGTGGCCCAGAGCAGTACCGTGGATATGGCCAATTATTACCAGGATATCGCCGAACTGTATCAATACGACGGGAAGATCTACGGTATTCCAAAAGATTACGACACCATAGGACTGTGGTACAACAAGACCATGTTCGACGAGGCAGGCATCTCTTATCCCGATGAGACCTGGACCTGGGACACCTTTGCCGAGGCCGCGGAGAAACTGACCAAGGCAGACGGAAGCCAGTACGGCTTCACCTCCCCGGCCAGCTTTAACCAGGATGGCTACTACAATCTCATCTACAGCATGGGCGGCTCTGTGCTCAGTGAGGACAAGACCAAGTCCATGTGGAACTCAGAAGAGACTGTCGCGGCCATGAACTGGTGGTACGACAACCTGGTAACAAAGGCCATGCCTACCCAGCAGGTGATGGCGGAGAACACTCCTGATGTCATGCTTGGTTCCGGCAAGGCGGCCATGGTCTTTGAGGGTTCCTGGATGATCGCGGCCATGAAAGGCAATGAGTATATTGTGTCCAACTGCGATGTGGCTGTGCTTCCCAAGGCAGAGGATGGAACCAGGATCTCCATCTACAACGGGCTGGGATGGTCCGCCGCGGCAGACACCGCTCACCCGGATGAGGCGTGGAAGCTGATTGAGTACCTTGGAAGCGAAAAAGCCCAGAAAAAGCAGGCTGAGCTTGGAGTCACCATGTCCGCTTTCATGGCGACCTCTGACACCTGGATCGGATGCGCCCCGGAATTTAATCTTCAGGCCTACCTGGACATGTCTGACAACATGGTGATCCGCCCATACACCAAAAACACCAAGGTGTGGGAAGATTACTCCCAGGAGACCATGGTGAAGGCTTACACCGGTCAGATGACCATGGAAGAGGTGTGCGGGGATATCGCCAAGTTCATGGATGAGCAGATCGCGGAAGAGCAGCGGTAAAAAGAAGCCCTTCTGCTACAGATACTGCTTCCGGTAATTTGACGGGCTGACGCCGTAGGTATTTTTAAATATTTTGGAAAATGTGAGGGGATTGGCATAGCCGATCTCCTCTGCTACATCCTGGATGGAAAGGCCGGTGGCCCGGAGAAGGCGGCAGCCCTGGTCCAGGCGGTAAGTCAGAAGATACTCCTGAGGGGAAACCTGAAGCTTTTCTTTAAAAATGTGGGTGAGATAGGACCGGGTGATGCCGATATAGGAAGCGACCTCGCTGACGCGGACATTTCTGTAGTTGTCATGGATGTATTCCAGCGCGTGTTCCACGTACAGCTCCGGCGAGTAATCGTGGGGCGGCGTGTGGTGATGGTCGATGAGGTCCTGGTTGCGGGAATCCACCAGCAGGGCCAGGAGCTGGTACAGCAGGGCGGTCCTGGTCAGCTCGTTGGCAATGGTCAGCTCATGGTGATCCAGGATTTGTTCTGTCAGTTCCAGAAAATCTTCTGGTCTCACATAGGTATCCCTGACAGGACATTCTGGTGTGATCCCTGCTTTTTCAAGGTAAAGGGCAGCCTTGGTGCCGGAAAAAGAGACCCATGTGTAGTGCCAGGGATCCGAATGGTCAGCGTAATAATAAGTTTCAATGTCCGGGGGGATGACAAAGATCTGTCCTCTCCCCAGATGATAGGACCGGTCTTTGATTTTCAGAGTGCCTTTCCCGGATAAAATAAAATGTACATGGTAGTCATCACGGACAGTGGGTCCATAGGATTTGTTGGCAGGGCAGCGCTCAATGCCGCAGACCGTAAGGCACAGCTGGGCATGCTCAATGGGAGAGCTGCCAAGCCAGCGCAAGGTCGCGCCTACCCGGTAGTTGGGTTCTGGGTTCATGAAAGAGAACCTCCTTTTGTAATAGAAGCCGTCACGATGGATATGAATACAGATTATCATAAATAGCCGGAATTGTAAATAATGCCTGTCCGCGCCTGGATGATGACAAGTAGCATGTCGTGGCGGAAAAAAGGCCGGCAGCGGTAAGGTGCTTGTGTTTTGGAGAAGAATGAGGTATAAATTTAATGGTGGAAACAAAAAATAATCATAAAAAAGGAGTCCATAACATGAGCAAAGCATATGAGCAATTACAGCCATACTTAGAGCGGGCCCAGGCATTTCAGACAGCCAAGGTGCTGTTTGAGTGGGACAACGAGACTTTGGCACCCAAAAAGGCAGGCCAGAACACATCGAAGGTGGTAGGGACTCTGTCCAGCGAGTATTTTTCCGTGATCACGGACCCTCAGGTAAAGAAGCTGGTAAAAGAATGCCAGGAAGAGGATTTAGGTCAGAAGGAGGCTGCCATTGTAAGAGAACTGGCGGAGGAGATCGAGAAGCTGGAGCGGGTTCCGGCCAATGAGTACCGGGAATTTTCCCAGCTGGCGTCAGAGGGTACCAGGATCTGGGCTGATGCCAGAAGGAATAAGGATTTTGAGAGCTTTGCCCCCACCTTAAAAAAGCTGGTGGAGTACACGAAAAAATTCGCCTCCTACCGGGCAAAGGAGGGACAGAAGCTGTACGATGTGCTTCTTGAGGACTATGAAAAAGGGTTTGATATGGAGACCCTGGACCGGTTCTTCGGCACATTGAGACAGCAGCTGGTGCCGTTTTTAAAAAAGGTGACAGAAAGCGAAGTGGAGATTGAGGATGATTTCCTCACCGGGGATTACAAGGATGAGGACCAGGAGGCCATAGGACGGTTCTTTGCGGAGTATGTGGGGTTTGACTTTGACAGAGGGGTCATGGCGGTCAGCGCCCATCCGTTTACCACCAATCTTCACAACAAAGATGTGCGCGTCACTACCAGCTACAACCGCCATGTGGATGACTCCCTGTTCTCCGTTATCCACGAGTCCGGACATGCCATCTATGAGCTGGGAATCCCCGATGAACTGACCCAAACCTTGGTAGGCGGAGGAGCTTCCATGGGAATGCACGAGTCCCAGTCCCGGTTCTTTGAGAACATCATCGGGAGAAATGAAGCCTTCTGGGCTCCCGTGTACCCAAAGCTTCAGCAGCAGTTTCCCCAGCAGCTTAAGGATGTGCCGGTGGAAAAATTTGTGAAAGCCGTCAACAAGGTGGAACCCAGCCTGATCCGCACCCAGGCAGATGAGCTGACCTACAGCCTTCATGTGATGATCCGCTATGAGATAGAGAAAATGCTGATCCAGGAAGACCTGGATGTGGACAAGCTGCCGGAAATCTGGGCAGACAAGTATGAAGAGTACTTAGGAGTCCGCCCGAAAGACGCGGCGGAAGGTGTCCTTCAGGATATCCACTGGTCTCAGGGTTCTTTCGGGTATTTCCCGTCCTATGCCCTGGGAAGCGCCTTTGGAGCCCAGCTGTATCATTATATGAAGGGACAGCTGGATTTTGAGGGGCTGCTGCGGGCAGGAGAGATCGGAACAATCCGGGAATTTTTGAGACAGCATATCCATCAGTACGGAAAACTGAAGACCAGCCGCCAGATGCTCAAAGAGGTGACAGGGGAGGACTTTAATCCCCAGTACTATATTGACTATCTGGTGGAAAAGTATGGCAGGCTTTACGGGGTAACCATGTAATCGGTACTTTGTATCAGAATGAGCCAGGATCTTAAATTTCCCTTGATTTACCATATTTTACCCACTATAATGAGTGGTATCAAATGTTATAAACGTAAAGGAGAAAGGGAATATGAGAGTTCAGATTTATGACACCTATGAAGAGATGAGCAAGGCGGCGGCTGACCTGGTAGCGGCTCAGATTCTGCAGAAGCCAAACTGTCATCTTGGCCTGACAGCGGGGCAGACACCAGTGGGGATGTGCGCGGAGCTGGTGAATCTGTATAAGGACCACAGAGTTTCTTTTAAGGAGTGTACACTTTACAATCTGGAGGAGATGGCCGATGTTCCGCCGGAGGATCCGAAGAATTTGAGACATACATTCTTCCATGTCCACCTTCTGGACCATGTGGACGCTGAGGACAGCCAGCTGGTTCTGCCGGATGGTTTCACCGACGGAATTGAGGAGGCATGCAGGAAGTACGACGAGCTTATGGACAACCTTCCTGACGGACGTCTGGACATGCAGGTTCTGGGCATCGGCGCTGACGCCCACATTGGCATGAACAAGCCCAACGAAACCCTGACTCCGGAAGCCCATGTGGTATACAATAAGGCCGGACGGCCAACCTGCGCCATGGGACTTCATCACATGCTGCTGGCTAAAAAGATCATCATGATCGCCAACGGTGAGGAGAAGGCTGAGGCAGTGGCCAAGATGATTAATGGCCCCATCACTACCATGGCTCCTGCCTCCATGCTGAAGATGCATCCGGACGTGGTTGTGCTTCTGGATAAGCCGGCGGCGTCCAAGCTGTAGAGACGGTTTAAGCGTTGACAGAGAAATCCCTGCTAAGGTCAAGGTCCTGCGGGCCTTGGAGATTTGGCGGGGATTTTTTGAGATAATGGGAGGAGACCTC
>Ga0137310_102671_pt1 | contig 9842 bp, 12 predicted proteins | sample NAcewiD2O_June_2_FD_97183 | JGI IMG/M metagenome (GOLD analysis project Ga0137310, IMG submission 97183) | Mouse cecal microbial communities from Vienna, Austria - N-Acetylglucosamine amended D2O_June | ecosystem: Host-associated > Mammals > Digestive system > Large intestine > Cecum | place...
CGTGTCTGATGAGATAAACGTCAGCGTCACTGCGCCGGCGGGCCTGGTCACCTACAGCGACCTGATCAAGCTGTTTAACAGCAGGGCGGCAGGTGCGGCCAAAATGGATATCACCATCCCGGCCTCTGGCTGGGCCAAGGACCAAGACACCGGCGGGGCCTATCCGATCCACATGGACATTGCCAGTACCGATATCACCGAGGCAATGATCCCCATGCTGACGATCATCCCCGGCTCCTTGGAAGCGGCCAGGGTTTGCGGCCTTTGCCCGGTGAGCCGGACAATGCCGGGGGCGCTGCGGCTTTATGCCAAGAGCGTCCCGCCTGACGCGATCAGCGCAAGCCTTACACTGCTGGACACAGCTCCTCAGCATAGCGGCCTGGCCAGCTCCGCCGCTACAGCCAGGATGGATATTATCCTCCCTGCCGATGGCTGGGTGGAAGACACCGACACTGGCGGCGAGTACCCTGTACATTTTGATATGGTGGATGAGGTGGTCCAGGACAATCTGATCCCCCTCCTCACCGTGTACCCGGAGCATCTGAATACTGCAGGAAACTGCAATCTGTCCCCATATATTCGCACCATCCCTGGGGCGCTGCGTGTCTACGCAAAGCGTCCCCCGGACAGCGACATCAAGGCGAGCCTTGCCCTGCTTGGTGTTTACCAGAGTATGGTTGGCGGGACGCCTGGCGGCGGCGGAGCTTATGTGCTCCCTGCGGCGAGCGCAACGGTCCTCGGAGGTGTACGGGTCCGGGAGGGCTCTGGCCTTGTTGTTGATGGCAGCGGAAATATCGCCATCGACGCTGCGGCAGATTTGGAAGCCGAGGACATTTACAATGGTTCCAAGGTCAATTTTGACCAGGAATAAATAGGCGGCATGACCGCAAACAGGAGGTGAAACATAATGGCGGAAAACACGAGCCCGAAGAAAGTCATTACCCTGGACTCCATGAAGGTGCTGGTGGATAAGATCAAGGAGGACTTTGCCACCAAGGAGGCCGTCACCCAGCAGATCAAGGAGGCCGGAGGCGTTGGTTTATCCGACGCTTCCGAGGCTGAAATCCTCGCCCTGTTCGACGATCCCCCTGCCCAGGAGGGCGCTGAGTGAACCCCCTAAAACGCCGACCACGAGGGATGCGATGTAACCGGGAATCGCATCCCTCGTACACATCCCGGAGTAAATTTTACGGAGGTTTACCCTTATGAAACTGATTACCCTGCAGAACCTTTCCACTTTCGCTGACGAGATCAAGGCCCGGTACGCCAAGGCGGCGGACCTGACTGCCGTGTCTGACCGGGTAAAGGCCCTGGAGGACGCCGGCGCTCAGGCCAATGTGCTGGAGGCTGTTAAGGTCAACGGCACCGCCCAGGCCATCACGGAGAAGGCCGTGGACATCACTGTGCCCACCAAGGCGTCTGAGCTCACCAACGACGCCAAGTATCAGACCGAGGAGCAGGTGGTTGCCGCCATTACCGCCAAGGTGTCCAGCACCTACAAGGCCGGCGGCAGCGTGGCATTTGCCGAGCTTCCCGAGCTGAAGGAGGAGAACCTGGGCCTGGTGGTCAATGTCACCGAGAAGTTCACCTCCACCGCCGACTTCGTGGAGGGCGCAGATACCGAACATCCCGCCGGAACCAACGTGGCCGTGGTCAAGGTTGGTGAGGACTACAAGTACGATGCGCTGGCGGGCTTCGTGGATCTGTCCGGCTACATCAAGGCCAGCGAGATCGAGGCCATCACCAGCTCCGAGGTTTCCGCCCTGCTGGCGGACGCACCCGCGCCCGAGGGCGAATAAGAACCGCTAATCCAATGCAAAGGGGGAGTAAGGTTTGAAAGTTTTAGGTTTCGATGGCCTGAAAACCCTGAGTGACAATCTGAAACAGACCATGAAAACGGCGGACGGCCTTTCGTCCGCCGTTTCTGGTTTGGGCGGAGACATTCAGGGGCTGACAGGACAACTCGCAGGCGCTCTCCAGGAGGTGGAGAACTGCCTGAACGAGCTGGACGCCGTTAAGGCGAACACCGCCGTCCGGCGGGAATTTATTCTCTCTCCCGCCAGCTGGAGCGAGGAAATGGAGATGGAGACCCCGATTGCGAAGTATCCTCACCGCTATGTCCTGGAGGTCGCTGGCGTGACCCCTAATTCCCGTATTGATGCAGTCCTCGACGCCTCCAGCATTGACGTCGCGGCCACCTGCGGGCTATGTCCCACCACGGAGACGGCGGATGGTATTGTAATCTTCCGAAGCCGCTCGGCACCGACGGCGAATCTCAGCGGCCAGCTGTATATCACGCAGGGCGCTGGGGATGCCGGGGCCAGTGACGCACAGACAACAGAACAGAAGGAGGAATAACCCTATGGCACTCGGTACAGTGAACGTGCCCAGCGTTTCTGGGCATGAGCTGGACGACATCAGAGCGGTGGCCAACACCGCCAAGGAAGTGGCGTCGGCAGCGCAGAACACCGCTGATGGCGCCAAGAGCACTGCAGAAGCCGCCCTTGCCGCAGCCAATTCGGCGCAGCAGACTGCCGGTACCGCTAAGAGTACGGCGGACGAGGCGTTGGAAACAGCCAATGGAGCGGCAGACTCCCTTGCTGCCGCTCAGGAAGCGGCGACCGCCGCCGAAACCGCTGCCCAGCAGGCTAAGGCCAAAGCGGAGCAGGCCGCAACGGCAGCTCAGAACGCACAGACAGCGGCGGACTCTGCGCTGCAGGCGGTCACCAAGCTGACCAACTCCATCAACGCTATTCCCTCGCAGAATGGGAGCCTGACCTATACCGGCTCCCAGCAGAGCCCGGCATGGAACAGCTTTGATAGCGAGAAGCTGACTATTGGTGGGCAGACCTTCGGGACGGAAGTGGGTACCTATACAGCCACATTTACCCCCAAGGAGGGCTTCAATTGGAGCGACGGCAGCACTGAGCCGGTTTCCGTCAACTGGACGATCAGCCGGGCCAGTGTGGCGATCCCCACGGCCAGCGGAGCTCTTACCTACAACGGGAGCGCCCAAAGCCCCACATTCAACGGCTATGACAGTACGAAGATGACGCAGGGCGGCACCGCCTCCGGCACCAATGCTGGCACCTACAGCGCCACCTTCACCCCGAAAGCCAATTACTGCTGGCCGGATGGCACTACAGCGGCCAAGACCGTGTCCTGGAGTATCTCTAAGGCTGCGGGTAGTCTGTCCCTGAATAAGACCAGCATGGCGCTGAATACCGGTGCTATGTCCGGCACGATTGCCGTGACCAAGGGTGGGGACGGCGCAGTCTCCGCTACCTCCAGCAACACCAGTGTGGCCACTGTGAGCGTGAGTGGCACAACCGTCACCGTGACGGCCAAGGCTAAGGGAAGCGCCACGATTACCGTCAAGGTGGCGGCCGGCACCAACCATACCGCCCCGGCGGATAAGACCTGCAGCGTGACCGTGACGCTGCCCACCACGACGCTCAACGACAACAGCTGGAGCACCATCAAGCAGGCTTCGGATGCTGGTAAGGGGGCCAACTATTGGGCGGTGGGAGACACTAAGACCATCACTATCAACGGTACGGTGGGCAGCTTCGGTATCTCCAATCTGTCTGTGCAGGCGTTCATCCTGGGATTCAATCACAACAGCGGCAAGGAAGGTGCCAACCGCATCCACTTCCAGATCGGCAAGATCAGCGGGAAGATGGTGGCTCTGTGTGACAACAACTACGGCTCTGGTGTTTCTGGGGACGGTTATTTCCACATGAACAGCAGCAACACCAATGTGGGCGGCTGGAAGGACAGCTATATGCGGAAGACGTTGCTGGGTAACAGCAAAACCCCGACCAGCCCTGTGGCTAACAGTCTGATGGCGGCCCTTCCCTCTGATTTGCGGAGCTGCATGAAGTCTGTGACCAAGTACACGGACAACGTGGGCAATAACACCGGCCATGTAGCGGGCAATGTGACGGCAACCACTGACTACCTGTTCCTCCTGTCGAACTATGAGGTACAGGGTAACGATGGTTATGCAAATAACACTGAGAAAAACTCTCAGGCTCAGTACGCCTATTATAAAGCTGGTAATAGCAAGATTGCTTATAGACACACATCCACCGCCTCGGCGGTGTGGTGGTGGCTCCGCTCCCCTCATTGCAACGGCAACAGTTACTTCTGCGTTACCAACACCGACGGCACCTACGGCTACACCGCCGCTCATGCCTCTGGGGGCCTGCTGCCCGGCTTTGCTGTCTAATCCTCCGCAGAGTATCCCGGCCTGATCCGCCCGCGAAAGCGGGCGGCCTCCCGGTAGGACGCCCACCGGCCCGGCAGGGCCGGAACACGGAGGGCGCGTAAGCGCCCGACGCGATTTTTTATTTTTGCCCCTTCCTCAAAATCCCTACAAAATTCGATATAATTCGCGAAATGCTATCACTTGACTGTCTTTAGACTGCATACAAAGGGCAATATCAACCGTATAATAGCCCTATGCCTATCAGCTGGAGGGTCGAGTATGGCAACAACAAAACGGGTGTTTACCCTGCGCCTCACCGATGAGGTCTTTAACAAAGTCGGGATACTGGCAACGGAGGAGCACCGCTCTGTAACGAACTATATCGAATTTGTACTGCTGAAACACCTGGAGGATGTGGAACGGGAGCGCGGACCTATCAAACCCAGAGAAACAGAGACAGGGGTGTAAAATGTCGGTACTCGCACAAAAACGAACCACCAGCAAGGCGGAGTTTATCAACACAGCCCATCGGATTTATGTGGAAACGCTGAATTTTCTGACAAGGCTGTCGGCCAGATACTCCCGTCTTGTCGCAGAGCCTGTGGCGAAGCTGGCTGGCGAGATCATTGACCATGCTGAAAAAGCAAACAGCATCTTTCCATCGGACCCGCAGCGCATCGAACTGCGGAAGGCTCACCTCTTGGAAGCAAGGGCCTCTCTCATGGCGCTGGATTCCCGGCTGACCCATTGCTACCTGGTAATGATGGAGAACCCGGAGGGGTGCTTTACCACCTCCAAGGGAAAAACCGTCGGCGCTAAGGATGCCACAGAGAAGCTGGACAAGATGGCGCAGAGCCTGGGGGAGCTGATTGACAAAGAAAATGAGCTCCTGAAGGGCGCGGTCAAGGCCCTGGCGCAAAGGAAAAGGTCCTGAGCAGGAATTGGGTGTATCTCTGATAATTTGTCCCTCGGCGGTGTGGTGGTGGCTCCGCTCCCCTAATTACAACAACAACAATAACTTCTGCATTACCAACACCGACGGCAACTACAACAACAACAACGCTAATGCCTCTGGGGGCCTGCTGCCCGGATTTTGCTATGCTGGGTCAAATGGAGTAACAGGCTGGATTTATCCGGCCAGGTGAAAGACGACCTTAGCAAAAGGAGAGATACTTCCCTGGGTACCCAATCCCTAAAACTGCCCTTTGATGCCCCTACACGGACGCTTCTTGCATGGCGGGAGAACGTGCCAGCTCTCGTTTCATGTGTATTGGGGCAACGCAGATTTAGACGGCACCCTACAAGACGACTGTACGGAGGGCGAATACTTTTTTATGACCAGTTCGGAGCGCCGGGAGGCGCGGTATCAGCGCCGCAAAGCGAAGCGGCAGGCAAAGAGGGAGGCCAGGTGCGCCGCCCTCGGCCCCATCGACAAGGTGTATAGCTATCGGAAGATGTTCTTTCATGGCCGGAAGTGCTGTAACGGCGTCCGGTGGAAGCAGAGCGTCCAGAACTTTGAATCCCACCTGTTTTCCGGTACCGCCAGCAGGCGGCGGAAAATCCTGGACGGAGAGTGGAAGCCGATGAAATGCGTCCACTTTACCCTGCGGGAGCGTGGCAAGGTGCGTCCCATTGACGCCCCTCACATCACTGACCGGCAGGTCCACAAGACCCACTGCAATGAGGTGCTGGTGCCCTTGTACGGCCCCAGCATGATCTATGACAACGGTGCCAGCCAAAAGGGGAAGGGCCTCCACTGGCAGTTTGATCGGCTCAAGAACCATCTGCACTGGCACTTCCGGCGTTATGGACGGGCAGGCGCTATTATGCTGCTGGACCTGAAGAAGTTCTTCCCATGGGCGCCGCAGGCCGAAATTTATCAGCGGCACCAGCGTTTGATTCCCAACCCTGATTTACGATTGGTGGCCGACACTATCGTTCAGAACGCCCCCACCCCCATACCAGGGCGAGGGATGCCTCTTGGGGTGGAACCAAGCCAGCAGGAGATGATGTCGCTCCCCAGCGCCGTGGATAATTGGGCAAAATGTCAGATGGGCGTCCATTGCTTCGGTCATTATGCAGATGATTATTGGGCGATCCTACCCGATATTGAAAACCTGAAGGAGTTTGCGCGGGAACTGGTCCGGCGCTTTGAAGCTATGGGCATCCGTGTCAACAAGCGTAAGTGTCAGATCATCCCCCTTACAAAGCCTTTCCGTTTCTGCAAGGCCCGATTCACCCTGACGGAGACGGGTAAAATCAAGGTCAACGGCAGCCGAGATGGCGTAAAGCGGGCCCGCCGGAAGCTGAAGCTATTTCATCGGGAGTTCGTGGCTGGGAAGCGCCCGCTGGAGTACGTGAAGCAGTATATGGAATGCCAGAGTGCCTACTACCGCAAATTTAATGACCATGGCCGCCTGCTTCGCCTGCGGCGGCTCTATCATGCGATCTTTTTTGGAGGTGCAAAATGTATAAAGTCACCCGAGACGGGGTGTGCCTCGGCATGACCGAGGCTCCCAACTACATCAAGCAGGTCGATAATGGCTGCTTCAACCTTTGCCCGGAGCCGGAGGCTTCGGGCATTGTCTTTGCCGGAACGGCCTACCATCTGCTGGGCCGGGAGGGCATGGAGGATATGGAAACCGTCATGCTGGAGGAGACCGACGCCGGGGCGGAGATTCAGGCCGCCAAGCTGGCGGCGGAGGACGCTGACGGGATGATCGTGGACCAGGAATACCGTCTGACCCTGCTGGAGCTGGGCCTGACGGATGAAACCTGAGTAATGAACGGGAGGTGAAAAGGATGCTGTATCGGACTTTGAAGCGCATGATCGAGCGCGGCCAGACTGAGGGCATGGAAGCCAAGCTGGATGTGTTCTACGCTGCGAGCAAAATCTCCGAGGCGGAGTATACCGAGCTGGTCGGGATGCTGGCCCCCAAGGAGGCGTAAGCGGTGGATCACAAGAGGTACATCGCCCGGCGGCGGGCCCGCTTCGATGGTATAAGCGGTCAAGTGAATATCCCCTATGGGGCCGTTCTGGAAGTCCAGGACGGCTTTCTTTATTGGAAGGGGGAACGGTTGTGTGCCACCACCTGCCAGAATGCCTATGACTACTTCAGTCAGGATGATGACGGTCAGGGCCGAAAGCGCGGGGAACTGGTGACTGCCATCCTTGCCCGTCTGCGGCCCAGGAATGAGCGTGACACCAGTCATCTGGCCCGCTGGGATAAGGTGTGGGAGGATGCTCTCTGCCAGAAATACCGCCGGCCGGAGCACGAGGATCACTGGCTCTGGAATTACGAATTCTACAATGCGCCGGTGATGGACCTGTTGCAAATTGCCGCCCTGGTCGGGGTGGCAGCGTAAACCCGGAGACCGGGGTGCAGAAATGCGCCCCGGTCATTTTTTTATCTATATCGTCAGGAGGAGGCTATATGAGCATCCAAGAAATCCTTGCAGGCGGGGGCGGGGTGCTGGTGGTCGTTATGACGCTGGTACAATTCGCCCCCGTCAAAATAAATCCGTGGTCGTGGCTGGCAAAGGCCGTCGGCAGGGCCATCAATGCCGGAGTGTCCGAGCGGCTCGACGCTATTGAGTCGAAGCTGGACGCTCATGTAACCATGGATGACCGGCGTAATGCCGACGGCCACCGCACCCGCATTCTGCATTTCAACAATGAGCTGCTCCGTGAGATTGACCACACAAAGGAGGAGTTTATTGAGGTGCTGGCGGAGATCGATGCCTACGAGCGTTATTGCGAGGAACACCCGGAGTACCCCAACAATCGGGCTGTCCTCGCCATTGAGAACATCCGTGAGGTTTATAAAGACCGCCTGAAGAAACACGACTTTCTGCAGGAGGGCAGTTCCCCCCCGCGGGAGGCAGGAGAATGAAGGTGATTCTGATTGCCGTCGGCGCTCTGGTGGTTGGTGCTGCCATCGGTATTGCACTCTGCCAGGCAACAATCCGCTATCTGCAGCGGAGGGTGCGGGAGCTTAGAAAGGGAAAGGCTTCAGTCAGCATTTTACAGTCGGTGACAAAGCTCCTGTTTGTCACTACCCAACTATGTGCGCTCGGGTGGGTGTCCGTATCATACGGCATCGCTGTCTACTCCACAGTGCGTCTGCGCCAGCCCTTCCCGGTAGTAGAGCTGTCGCAGCAGGCCATTACCACTATTTTGGGCGTCAACGTCCTCAAGGTGGTGGAGAACATCTTTGAACACAACAATGGCGTGGTCTTTGGCCATAGCAAGGCGGAGGGAGAACCCTCGACGCAGACGGCTGATGAAGGCCACGAAAGAAACGAACTATAAGGAGGGTGTGCTATGTCTCTCGTTGGAAACTCGAACGAAGAGAAGATTTGGAACTATCTGAAGGCCCAGGGCCTTAGCTCTGCCGGAGCCGCCGGCCTGATGGGGAATCTGTATGCCGAGTCCGGACTGATCCCCACCAACCTGCAGAATACCTATGAGAAGAAGCTGGGCTATTCCGATGCCGCATATACGGCGGCGGTGGACAGCGGAGCCTATACCAACTTCATCCGGGACAGCGCCGGGTATGGCCTGGCGCAGTGGACGTACTGGTCGAGGAAGCAGGCACTCCAGCAGTACGCCAAGAGCTGCAAAAAGTCCATCGGTGATCTGGAGATGCAGCTCGGATTCTTGATGAAGGAGCTGGCGGGCAGCTTCAAGGCGGTTCTCGCCACACTGAAAACCGCCTCCTCCGTCCGGGCGGCCTCCGACGCCGTCCTGATCCAGTTTGAGCGCCCGGCAGACCAAAGCGAGGCTGCCAAGGTCCGCCGGGCCGGGTATGGGCAGAAGTATTACGACAAGTATGCCAAGCCCGCCCCCTCCGGTACCCAGACCGGGAATGCCGCGGGAGCCGCAACAGAAAAGACGCTGCGGCAGAAGGTCGTGGACATCATCAACGCCTGGATCGGGGCCACCAAGGGGAGCGCCAAGCATCTGGATATCCTGTCGGTCTACAACAACCATAAGCCCTTGGCTCGGGGCTACCCTGTCCAGGTGAAGGACGCATACTGCGCCACCACCGTCAGCGCCGCCTATATCCGGGCCGGGATTGCCGAGTACACCGGGACCGAGTGCGGGGTGGAGAAGTATGTCGCCATCGCCAAGAAAAAGGGCATCTGGGTGGAGAACGACGCCCATATCCCCAGCCTGGGGGATGCCTGCGTCTACGATTGGGATGATAATGGCGTGGGCGATTGCGTCGGCGCTGGGGACCACATCGGCATTGTCTCCGCCGTCAGCGGGAACACCTTCACCGTGACCGAGGGCAACATGACCGGCGGCAAGGTGGGCACCAGGAAAATGAAGGTGAACGGTCGGTATATCCGCGGCTTCATCTGTCCTGATTTTGCCGCTATCGCCAAGAAGCTGGGCGGGGCTCCTGCTGAAGCTATCGACAAGCTGGCCAAGCTGGGTGTCATCAATTCCCCGGACTACTGGCTGCAGGCCGTGACCTCCGGCCAGGTGAAGTACCTGGATATCCTGCTCACCAAGGCGGCGGCGAAGATCAGCCGGGCCGGTACCCGCACCAGTACCCCGGAGGCCGGTGTGGCCGCTCTGGTGGCAGCTGGCGTGATTGACACCCCGGACTATTGGCTGTCCAAC
>Ga0137310_102685_pt1 | contig 9800 bp, 9 predicted proteins | sample NAcewiD2O_June_2_FD_97183 | JGI IMG/M metagenome (GOLD analysis project Ga0137310, IMG submission 97183) | Mouse cecal microbial communities from Vienna, Austria - N-Acetylglucosamine amended D2O_June | ecosystem: Host-associated > Mammals > Digestive system > Large intestine > Cecum | place...
TCCAAGGCGCTTACAAACTTCGCCTTTTCTTTTGGAATTTTCAGGGTCTTGCATACTGTTTGATCTTCGGTTTTCAAGGTTCCTCTGCTTTCTTTAAGAAAGCCAACGCAGAAGGAGGGATTTGAACCCTCGCGCCGCTACTAACGACCTACTCCCTTTCCAGGGGAGCCCCTTCAGCCACTTGGGTACTTCTGCTTGTACCAATGCCTAAACATGGTGTTTCTATAAAAATGTCTTAAACGGAGAGGGTGGGATTCGAACCCACGCGCCCTTTCGGACAAACGGTTTTCAAGACCGCCTCGTTATGACCGCTTCGATACCTCTCCAAACGTGCTTTTCAATTCTACAGCACTTTCCAGATTTTGTCAAGTACTTTTTTCACTTTTTCGAAGTTTTTTCAAAGCTCATCATCGGAAGGCTTTTCACTGTCTCCTCGTCGGTGACAGCTTGATTATAATATCACCAAATCTTCTATATGTCAACAGTTTTTTCCATTTTTCTCAAAAAAATTCCTGCGATCTCCAAATCCTCAGGAGTAGTCACTTTAATGTTCTCGTAGGTTCCTTTAAAAAGGCGGACTTTATGCCTGGTCATGGTCTCCACTACCATGGCGTCATCGGTGATCCCTTCCTGGGCAGACGGATGTTCAAACAGGCGGTCGTAGGCCTTTTTAATCAGCTCATAGGAAAATGCCTGAGGAGTCTGCACCAGCCACATGTGACTTCGATCCGGTGTGTGATCCGCGTTGCCCTGGTCGTCCACCATCTTGATGGTATCCTTCACAGGCATCCCCGCCGCGCAGGCACCGTAAGCCGCCGCGCCATCCATGGCTGCCTGGATGATCTCCCTGGTGATACAAGGCCTGGCACCGTCATGGATCAGCACATCAGCGCTGCCCTCTGCCGCTTTCAGTCCCTCGTACACAGAATGATACCGCTCTCGGCCGCCCGGCACCACTGCCTCTACCTTCTTAAATCCGTAGCGTTCCACGATCTCCCTTCGGCAAAACTCTTCCTCACCGGCTCCTGAAACCAGGATCACACGGTCAACGGGGCTTTTCTCAAATGCTTCCAGGGCATGGCATATAAGAGGACGTCCTTCCAGCTCCAGATACTGCTTGCGCACCCCAGTCTCCATGCGGCTGCCTTTTCCCGCCGCCAGGACGATGGCGGTTACCAGTCGTTTCTCATTCCCAAGCCTTGGCCCAGGCCCCTCTTTTCCCATATTATCTCCTCTTTCTCTTATTTTATGTATTGCCCCTGACCCGGGGCTCCAAGGCAGCTTATGGTTTTTTACTTCACCGCTCCCCCAGCCTGAGATTGGGCACAGCGTTCAGATCCCAGCCGCTTCTTACCCCGTTGATATACTCATAATACGCGGCGGTTCCGATCATAGCGGCATTGTCAGTACAGAAGACGGGAGACGGATAGTACAGTTTCAGCCCCTGCTTTTTACATCTCCTTCTCATCTCATCCCGCAGGCCTGAGTTGGAAGCCACGCCGCCCGCGATGGCTACCTTATCATATCCCAGTTCCCTGGCCGCGTCTACTGTGTGGCTCACCAGCACATCTACTACCGCGTATTGAAAGGAAGCCGCCAGGTCCGGCACATTGATCTCCTGACCCATCATGTTGGCGTGATTGATGTAGTTGAGCACCGCTGATTTCAGGCCGCTGAAGCTGAAATCATAGGGCGCTCCCTCCACCCTGGCCCGGGGAAAATGGATAGCCAGAGGATTCCCACTCTTTGCCGCCTTGTCCACCTTGGGCCCTCCGGGATAACCCAGCCCTACGGCTCTTGCCACTTTGTCAAATGCCTCACCGGCCGCGTCATCCCTGGTGCGCCCCAGGATCTCAAACTCTCCGTAATCCTTCACCACCACCAGGTGGGTGTGGCCGCCTGATACAATCAGGCACACAAAGGGCGGCTCCAGGTCCGGATGCTCGATAAAATTGGCGGACACATGGCCCTCAATGTGATGGACTCCAACCAGAGGCTTGCCTGCCCCGTAGGCGATGGCCTTGGCCTCCGCCACTCCGACCAGAAGGGCTCCAACCAGTCCCGGGCCGTATGTGACCGCCACGGCGGTGACCTGCTCCAAGGTCATCCCTGACTGGTCTAAAGCCGCCTGGATGACCTGATTGATCTTCTCCATGTGTTTTCTGGAAGCCAGCTCCGGAACCACGCCGCCGTACAGAGTGTGCAGCGGGATCTGGGACGCGATCACATTCGACAAAATCTCTCTGCCGTTCTTCACCACAGCGGCAGCGGTCTCGTCGCAGGAGCTCTCCACCGCGAGAATATAGACATCTTCTTCGGTTCTGTTTTTCTTCATCTTTAATCCTCTTCAAAATCCAGTTCCGCTGTCCTCCCATCCCTGGCGGCCACAGCGGCAGGAAAAATCTCCCTCACCTTGTCCATGTACTCCTCCGGCCTGTTCAGGGAAGGGCTGTAGTGAGTCAGCCACATGACTTTGGGCCTGGCCTCCTTTGCTATCCTGGCTGCCTCATAGAAAGTCATATGCTTGTACTCTCTGGCCTTGGCCTCTTTCCCCTCTTCCCCGTACATGCCCTCGCAGATGAATAAATCCGCCTCCCTGGCATACTCCGCTATAACAGGAACCGGCCTTGTGTCTGTGCAGTAGACCACCTTCAGCCCCCTGCGGGAAGGTCCCAAAACCATGTCAGGCGTATATACTTTTCCCTCCGCCTCCATGGTCTCGCCTTTCTGCAGGCGGCTCCACAGTTTTAAGGGAATCCCCTGGGCCTTAGCCCGCTCCGGGTCAAATCTTCCCGCTCTGGGGATGGATATGGCATAGCCGTAGCAGACCACGTTGTGATTCACTCTGTAAGCGTCGATCTGGTACGGCCCCAGCTCCAGGTGTTCCCTGTGTTCCGTCAGCTCTACGAACCGCAGAGGAAAAGGCAGTTCCGGCGCGATGGTCCGCAGAGCGGCCACCACCCGCTCCAAGCCTCTGGGGCCTACCAGGGTCAGGGGTTTTGTCCGCTCCGCGTTTCCCATGGTCAGCAAAAGGCCGGGAAGACCGCTGATATGATCCGCGTGATAGTGAGTAAAACATATAATGTCAATGGGCTTTGGACTCCATCCCTTCTCTTTCAAAGCGATCTGGGTCCCTTCTCCGCAGTCGATCAGCAGGCTGCTGCCGTCACAGCGGGCCATCATGGACGTCAGCCACCGGTACGGAAGCGGCATCATCCCTCCTGTTCCCAGAAGGCAAATATCCAGCATAATAAAGTCTCCATTCTTTTACATTTTCTTTTCCCCTATCCTATCAGATATTGCCTGAAATATCAAACCCAAACTATAAAAATTCTCTTGTTTCTTCTACCTCCGCGCTGATACGGAAAGTATTCAGGAGCTGGTCGTAACATTCCTCACACAGATCAAAGCCGTGAATCTCCCCGTCTTTCTCTGAAAAATAATCCCATGTGTGCTCTACCCGCAGAACCCCTTCCCGGACAATGCCGTCTCTCACCGCCAGTTTCTTTCCGCAGCAGTTGCAGATGGCGGTTTCCAGTTCTCCATTACTTTTGTATTTTCTCATCTCATTCTCACCTTTCTTGATTCCACATTTTCCTGAGGGCGTCTTCCCCTGCCATCCCGTCCTTATGGAGTTTTCATCAGACCGGGCCGCACCCTGGTGGATACCCCTACATTATAAATGTTTTTTCGGTGATTTTTAAGTGGAAAATGTTTCATGCGAAGCGGCGCCACATGATGATGGCGTCTTCGGTTGGCTCTCTGTAATAGTCCTTTCGGATAGCTTCTTTCACAAAACCACAGGATTCATACAAGTTTATGGCTGTCTGGTTGTTTACCCGAACGTCCAATGTTATGTCCCTGACTCCCTGACCGCTGGCATATTCTACCATGGCTTCCATCAATTTTCTGCCAAAACCCCTGCCTCTCAAAAGCGGATGGACCGCCACCCTCTCGATCTCACCCTCCCCTGCCAGGATCCTGAAATTAATATATCCGGCAGCCATGCCATTTTCTTCCCAGACCAGGTACTGGTCCAGACCATTTGACAGTCCCTGCTCCAGATTTTCATAAGACCACGGAATCGAAAAGGACAGCTGTTCCAGCTCTGCCACCGCGTCTAGGTCGTCTTTAAGCATCCATCTGATCATTTTTTGCCTCTCTTTCCCGTTCTGCCTGGGATTTCCGCAGATAATCCGGCACAAAGGCACCGGCATCCCCGAACATCCCCTTCTTATAATATTCCATGCCAAGAGCGGCCACCGTGGCAGCCCTCTGCCGGTTGTGGGAGGCCGGGGCAAACCGGAAATTCGTCTTCATCTCTTCCTCGATCTGGGGACGGCACACATCTACCCCGTCTCCCAGGAAGATCACCGTCTCCCCCATGCCATTGAGGATTCTGATCAGCTCTCCCATGTCCATGGCGCACTGCCGCCTCACCTCTTCCAGTCCCTCTTCCACATGATACAGCCCCGTGTACACCTGGTTTCTCCTGGCATCCATAATGGGACACACCAGGGCAGAGCTTCCCCACAAATTGTAGGCCATGGCCTCCACTGTGGGCACATGGACCAAAGGTTTTTTCAGAGCCAGCCCAAGTCCTTTGGCTGTAGCGCCGCCGATGCGGAGCCCTGTGAAGGACCCGGGACCTCCCGCCACCGCGATGGCATCCAAAGACCTCAGATCCATCTCCAGCATATTCACGATCTCATGGATCATGGGAAGCAGGGTCTGGGAATGGGTTTTCTTAAAATTTACCGTATATTCCGCTGTCAGGATGCCGTCAGACACCACTGCCGCCGACGCCACCAGAGACGAGCTCTCGATCCCCAGTATTTTCATGATCTCCTCCCCTCTGTCCATGTTTCATGGCGCAAGTTTTTTATGGTGATCCTTCTGTAGTCAAAGCCTTTCTCCAGATTTTTCTCCATCAGGACCCACACCGCCTCTTCTGGCAGTATCTCTCTGATCATGGAGGGCCACTCAATCAGACAGACTCCCTCTCCATAAAAACAATCCTCATAGCCGATCTCCTCCATCTCCTCCACATCTCCAACGCGGTACGCGTCAAAATGGTACATGGGAAGCCGTCCGTCCTCATATTGCTGTAAGATCGTAAAGGTTGGGCTGTTCACCGGCCCCTGAACCCCTAAGCCCCTGGCAAAGCCCTGGGTGAACACGGTTTTTCCCACCCCCAGGTCGCCTTCCAGGCAATAGACTGTCCCGGCCCCGGCCTCTTCGCCCAGCCTTCTCCCAAGCTCCCTGGTCTCTTCTGGTCCCTCTGTCTCATAAATCATGTCCGTCATTTTTATACCCTCTTAAGCCTTTCCCCTGGCAGCACTTCCCTCAAAAATCCCGCGAATTTCTCTTTGTCTTGTCCCAGAATCCGGTCCGGGATCAGATAAGCCCGCATCTGTCCCATGTACAGGATATACTCGCCCCGAATTCCCACGACCCCGCGGATCTGGTCCCACGCCACATCCATGGACTGGTCTTTCTGGGTCACGGTAAAGCCTTCTTTTGTAAATGTCATATCCATGGGTGACTTCATCCGGTCATTTTTTAACTGCTTCATGGCTTTTAAAAACAAAAGCCCAGGCTGCCAAACCGTGAACATCAGCACACACACCAGCAAAAGAAGCCTCCTCCCCATGCCGGTCTGACTCCACTGAGTCACCAGAAGATACAGGGAAGCCAGCGTAAACAGCACATTAAACACTCCCAGGTACCCTTTGTTGGCATGGTACATGGAGAACATCCACAGATCCTTCGCGTCCATCTGAATATGAAAGTGAAATCTCTCCTCCCCCGCCATATTCCTCACCTTACCTTTCCTTCCTTAAATATAGGCCCCGCGGCCATCCCATATCCCTCCCTAGAGCTTCATCGTAAGGGCGATCCTCTTCTTCGCCACATCAACGTTGAGAACCTTCACCTCCACAATGTCCCCTACGCTGACCACTTCCATGGGATGTTTGATACGCCTGTTTGCCATCTGGGAGATATGCACCAGACCGTCCTGGTGGACTCCGATATCCACAAACGCCCCGAAATCAATAACATTGCGGACAGTGCCTTTGAGGATCATGCCTGGTGTCAGATCCTTCATCTCCAGAACATCTGTGCGCAGGATAGGTTTTGGCATCTCGTCTCTGGGATCCCTGGCTGGTTTCTCAAGCTCATTTACAATATCTCTCAGGGTAATTTCTCCAATCTCCAGCTCCTGTGCCAGGCTTTTGTAATCCCTGATCTTCTTTCCGATGTCTTTCAGTCCCGCCGCTCCGATCTCCTCTGGCTCGTATCCCAGTTTTTTCAGAAGCTTCCCCGCTGCCTCATAGCTCTCCGGGTGGACGCTGGTGCCGTCAAGAGGATTGCTCCCGCCCTGGATCCGCATAAATCCCGCGCACTGTTCATAGGCCTTTGGGCCCAGCTTGGCCACCTTGAGAAGCTGGTTCCTGCTCTGGAACGCGCCGTGCTCTTCCCGGTAGGCCACAATATTTTTCGCCAACGCTTTGCTGATCCCGGAGACATACTCAAGAAGGGGAGCCGAGGCTGTGTTTAAATCCACCCCCACCTTGTTGACGCAGTCTTCCACCACTCCCTGGAGGGCCTCCCCCAGATGCTTCTGGTTCATGTCATGCTGGTACTGTCCCACCCCGATGGATTTTGGATCAATCTTTACCAGCTCCGCCAGAGGATCCTGGAGACGCCTCGCGATGGAAGCGGCGCTTCTCTGTCCCACGTCAAAATTGGGGAATTCTTCTGTGGCCAGTTTGCTGGCAGAGTACACGGAAGCCCCTGCCTCGTTGACTATGATATACTGAACCTTGCCGGGAATCTCCTTTAAAAGCTCCACGATCACCTGCTCCGATTCCCGGGAAGCGGTGCCGTTTCCCACGGAGATCAGGGAAATGTTGTATCGACTGATCATTTTTTTTAAAATGGCTTTGGCTTCCGTCACCTTGTTCTGAGGCGCTGTGGGATAGATGACCACGGTGTCCAGGACCTTTCCCGTCTCATCCACCACTGCCAGCTTGCAGCCCGTGCGAAAGGCCGGATCCCATCCCAACACCACCTTCCCTGTAATAGGCGGCTGCATCAGAAGCTGGTGTAGGTTCTTTCCAAAGACCTTGATGGCACCGTCCTCCGCTGTCTCTGTCAGCTGGCTCCGGATCTCCCTCTCAATGGCAGGCGCGATGAGACGCTTATAGCTATCATCCACCACGGCTCTCAGCACCGGGGAGGTGTAGGGGTTGTCCCTGAGGATAACCTGTTTTTCCAGGTAGCGGATAAGGTCAGCTTCCGGGGCGGCGATCTTTACGGTCAGAACCTTTTCCTTCTCACCCCGGTTCAGGGCAAGGATCCTGTGGCCCGCCGCTCTTTTAATAGGCTCCTCGTAATTGTAATACATCTCGTAAACCGACTCCGCTTTCTCATCCTTGGCCGCGGACTGAATCGTCCCCTCCTCCATGGTGATGTTCCGGATATAGGTCCGGTACTTCGCCTCGTCAGAAATACGCTCCGCCAGAATATCCCCGGCCCCGGCTATGGCTTCCCCGGCGCTGGCCACTCCTTTTTCCTCAGACACATAGGCCTGTGCCGCTTTCTCAAGAGGCTCGTTGGTCATCTGAAGGGAAATGAGATTCGCCAGAGGTTCCAGCCCCTTCTCCTGGGCAATGGTGGCCCTTGTCCTTCTCTTTGGACGGTAGGGCCGGTATAGGTCCTCCACCGCCACCAGGGTGGCTGCCTCCAGGATCTGTCTCTCCAGCTCCGGCGTCAGTTTCCCCTGCTCCCTGATAGTGGACAGCACCTGCTCCTTTTTCTCCTCCAGATTTCTCAGATACCGAAGCCTCTCATCCAGATTCCTCAGCACCTCGTCGTTGAGAGCCCCTGTCTGCTCCTTCCGGTATCTGGCGATAAACGGGATGGTGTTTCCTTCGTCGATGAGTTTCACCGCGGCCTCCACCTGCTCCCGGCCAATGTTCAGCTCCTGCTGTAACGCTTTTATGATATCCATATGTTCCTGTTCCTTTTACTCTTGATTTTTCTTCAACAATCTTTCGCCTAAATGGACTGTTACCCATTATATAGCGAAACTCCACCTGCGTCCAGATAATTTTTGTGAAGAACAAGGAATCCTGTTTTCCCCTAATGCCCCTGTGGGCGGCAAAACCAAAAAGAGAGGCCCGAAACCGCGTCAGCGATCCCTTGCCTCTCCCTTATACGGTTCCGTCAGTCCTCTTGGGACCGGCGGCTTCTTATGTCCCTGTTATTCTCCCAGAATGTATTCCGCGGCTTTTGTGCCGGATATACGTCCAAATACAACGGCAGCACTGTAAGCCCCGCTTGTGCTGGTGACCTCGCCCGCGGCGTAGAGTCCCTCCACAACCTCATTTTCCGTGGTCAGTACCTGGGCGTTTTCATTGGCCAGAACACCGCCTTTGGTCATATGGTTGGCAGCTTCCACCTTTACGCCGTAGAACGGGCCTTCCTGGTCAAAAGCCCTTTTGCCTTCCGGCAGGTTGCTGTTATACTCATCCACAGTGGCCTGAAGCTGTTCTTTGTCGATTCCCAGGGCCTCCGCCAGATCAGCCAGCGTCTCGCCCTGTGAGTAGTACCCCAGTCCCACATGCTTCCTGATGCGGTAGAAAGAATCATAGCCGGTCTGATCCGTGATATAGAACACGGATTTTCCCGTCTGCTCCAGGATGGTCTTACCTCTGTCTAAGCTGGTTCCCTCATGAACCATCAGCTCTCCCTCCGCGTTGACCTCCAGCGCCAGATCAGCCCCTCCGGTCAAGTCCCTCCGGGGAACGATGATATTGGAAAATACGCTCATGGTATCCATGTGGTCAAGAGCATAGCCATTCTTCTCAAACACCTTGACAAAATCTCCGGTCGCGCCCATCTGGTTGGACGTGTTCAGCACCTCGTAACCGGGAGCGTACTCTGCCAGCAGTTCTTTGTTGTAGCAGAAACCGCCGGTCGCGATGATCACCGCCTTGGCGTTGATGTCATAGGTGTTGTTCTTGTTCTGTACTTTTACTCCTGTTACTTTTCCGCTGTCATCTATAATCAGGTCATATCCCTTGGTACCTGTGCGGACATCAATGCCCAGTTCCTTCACCTTGGCTTCCATGCCATCCAGGATCTCCTCGCCCGCGTAAGCATCCGCCTCAGCCATGTGGTTGGTGCCGCCGTAGTTATAATTCAGCTCAACTCCGTAGCTTCTCAGCCACTCATCCAGCTCCCACTCGCCGTCGGCCCAGGCCTGGATCCTCTCCGGCGAATCCCAGCTGGATTCCTTGCTGGCGATGAATTCCTCTTTTGTCATCTCGTTGCCAGCCTCGATCATGGCCTGTGAGTTGATCAGGTCAAAAAAGTTCATGTCAAACTTGCCATTGCCGCCTAAGATATCCAGCTTCTCCACAACAATGATGTCCGTGAGTCCCGCGTCGCTGGCAGCGATCGCCGCACCAAGGCCTGCCGGGCCTCCGCCTACGATCACAAGGTCGGTTTCCACCGCCTCCAGTTCCTGTGCCGCCTCTTCCGGTCCAGCGGTGGCCATGGTGATCTCACCAAAATCCACTCCCGCCTCTTTCGCCGCGTCAGCTACCGCTTTCTTCACCGCGTAAGAAGTAAAGGTGGCTCCTGACACGCTGTCCACAACCGGTGACTGGGCCTCCAGTATCCTCTCCTCCAGCACCGGAAGCATCCGGTTCTGAATCAGGCTGGTCTCATTGCCTCCTGTGATCTCGATGCCGCTCATCTTGCCGTCTGTCACGGTCAGGGCAACTTCC